>Ga0115567_10002993_pt1 | contig 16787 bp, 10 predicted proteins | sample COGITO_mtgs_1204_2_FD_88679 | JGI IMG/M metagenome (GOLD analysis project Ga0115567, IMG submission 88679) | Pelagic marine microbial communities from North Sea - COGITO_mtgs_120412 | ecosystem: Environmental > Aquatic > Marine > Epipelagic | place: Germany:Helgoland, sampling site Kabeltonne... | reverse complement strand
TAAGTAAGTAAGTAAGTAAGTAAGTAAGTAAGTAAGTAAGTAAATAAACTATCTAGTCTACAAAAATTTCAATGTCTTTTTTACAGGTCGATTTTAGTTTTTCGTTGAATACGAACCTCAAGGCCATTTTAGGCTTCAACTCACCCATATCTCTCAAACTGCTTCTAACTTTACCTTGGTCACTTAGCTGAGTGAGCTGAGTTCCAATTTTTGAAAGACTCAGATCAATCTTTTTCAAAGTTTTGCCGTTTTTTAAAATCTCAAGAGCGGCTGTTTTAACAGAGGAGTTGTTCTTAATTGCGTAGTCATGAGTGCTTTCTTGACTCCAGGACTCCATCTCTTCAAAATCAAAAGTCATTTTGCCTTTAACATTTGTATAGCTAGAGAAAACCAAAATATTAAAGCCACAGTCTTTAACTGAAGTGCTTGCAGCTTCAGACTGATTTGCAGACTTTGTGCAAGCCGATGAAAATATCAATGCAGCAGATAAAGACATTAGTAATTTAAAGTTTTTCATCAGTTAAACCCCTCTCTAGGACAGTATTTGGTATTTAGTGTAACACCAGTGCATGTTCTTGAATAGCGAATATGAAAGTGGTCAAAATGACCTTTCGAGTATTTAATTTTAGAGTTTGTTTTATTAACTTTTGAATCATTAAAATAAACCGGATTTCCACCAAACTTTAAGGCAATGTCTATGAAGGCCTTGGTGATTTTTCTGTTGTAGCAGCCTGCATTTGCTTTCTTGCCTATATTACAGGAAAGTAACTTGTCATCTGATCTTATTGGCCTAACATCAATGTCCCTGCCATCTTTGTGGGTGCGGTGGTCTGGCCTAAAACTTGTACGGTCTCCTCTAGAGATGTCACCCCACTGAATTTTTTCATTCGGATACTTTTTTTTGAAAACCTGAAGGGTGGCCAGAAAACATCCCAAAACTTCTTTTTTAATGTAGCGATCGCCACCAACTAAGCCTCCAAAATTTTCAGGATTGTAATGATAAGATCCACAAGGACCATCTTTTACAGTGCCTTTACTTGCCTTAACATTTAAACGGTACACGTCACCACCAGTTCTGTTTTTAACACCTTTAGGTCCCAGAAAATACTCTTCATAATTGGTGTAGTCGACCCCTTCAGCATCTGAAATTGCTAGAGCTGTTAAGGGTGCATCTTCTGCGGCAGAAGTTTCGCCTTCTTCATTTTCTTTTGCAACATCTTCACTTTTAAAAGTGACTTGAAGCTTTTCGTAAACCGATTTCTTTTCGTAAGGGAGCATTAGAACTTCTCTTAAAACATCACCTTGAGGCAAAAGCTTAACGAATTTTTCACAAGCCTTACCTTTAAAACAGCAGTTGTACTCCATATACTTGTCACCATCTGTTTCAACTTCAAATTTATCAGCAATAAGTGTTTTGTCTTCGATGTGCTTTGAAAGTTCTGGCACCACTATCTGTTTGTCTTTTAAAGAGACCAAGCCTGAGTCACTAAGTTTAACAAGATAGTTTACTGGGGCCAATTCATCGTTTTTTTCTTCTTCAAGCGTAACTGGGTTTGAGAGAATTCTAAGCTCGCCATCGTTTTGAGTCCTTCTAAGGAGTGCACCAGAAAAAAGCTTCATTTTTTCTGCGCCTTCTCTTGGATTAGCAAAAACATCTATCAACATATACGGCGCATCTGAAAGTTCGAAAGTCATAAGTTCTGACTCAGTAAAGGGGACAGAAGCTTTTTCACAAGCATCGCTATCGCTTTCTTCAAAAAATTTGTTATTTTCATCCCAAAAAAGAGAGAACATTTCAATAAGTTCTGTTGGCTTTAAATACTCTGAGGACACATAGCCTTGAATGATTTTTTCATTTTCATCAGTAAACTGAACTTTCCACCAGTCCTCTTTTTCTTTAGAAACAAGAATCACCTGTGCAGGGTTACCAGAATTTTTTCCATTTAGTTTGGTCAGTATTTCTGCGTTGGTGCTAGGGCCTTTTCTTAAAGACAGCGTGTCATTTGAAGTGACCTCGTAAACTTCGATCAAACTGCTCAGTTCAGCTTCTTCTCGAACTTTAGAATTCAGATTGTAAATCTGAAAGACTACAAAGCCAAATGCTGCAAAAATTGCTAAAAATCTCAAGTTTTTCATAGTTTGGTATCGGTAAAATCAAAGCTGTTTTGTACATTTCAGGCTTTAAACAGGACCAAGGGAGAGCGTAATTTTACAAACGAATTTTAAAGAACTTTTGAGCCAATATCACTTCTTCGCTGGACACCTTCAAATAAGACAAGTGATGCTTTTTTATCAGCTCCTTCAACAGCTTCTGCTAAAGTTGGTGAGATTTGTAAAACATTGAGCACTCGCCCTCCGTTGACCAACCACTTTCCATCTTTAGACTTCGTGCCAGCATGGCAAATTTGATTGGCTTCAATTTTTTCCAACCCAGAGATCTCTGCACCTTTTACCGGTGAGTCGGGGTAACCTTCTGCCGCCAAAACAACACAGCAGCCGTAATCAGAAGTCTGCTTCAGGCTAAACTTTTGTCCTAAGCTCACAGATTTAAAAGTTTCTAGCCAATCTGACTCGACTAATGGAAAGATCAGTTGAGCTTCAGGATCACCAAAGCGAACATTGTACTCGAGGAGTTTGGGACCTTTGTCTGTGACCATCACACCAAGATAAACCACTCCCCTGTAAAGAATTTCTCTTTCTTCAATCCCCTTTAGAGTAGGAAGCACCATTTTTTCCACAATTTCTTTTTCTAAAGCAGCCTCTAGTTTTAAGGGGCCCGCGACACCCATACCACCAGTGTTAGGACCTAAGTCTCCATCTTTTAAACGTTTGTGATCCTGTAAGACTGGGCAAACTTGATAGCCCTGATCTCCAACTATACAAATATAGGAAAGCTCCCAACCCTCTAGTGGCTCTTCAAGGTACCCCACCACTTCAGTCTGCTCATCAGTGACTCCAAAAGATTTGGCGAAGTTTCTAATTTCATCTTTAGACTTTGATACCAAAACACCTTTTCCGCCAGCAAGGTCTTTGTATTTGAAAACATAAAAAGGATCATTTTTATGTTTTTCAAAAGCCTGTTCCAATGAAAGCTCGTTTGAAACCTTTGTATAGGTGCCAGTAGGAATTCCGAACTCTTGCATAAAATCTTTTGCAAAAATTTTATCGCCTTCAAGTTTTGCACCTTTAGAGTCAGGTCCAAAAACCAAAATGCCTCGCTCTCTTAGGTAATTTGAAAGACCATCGACCAACGGTGCTTCTGGCCCAACAACCACAAGTTCAATTTCTTTTTCAAGAATTTGATTGTAGATGTTTTCAAAATTATCAGCTGCGACTGTTTGCTTTTTTAAATCTAACTTTTTAGAAATTTCAAAAAGAGCTGAGGATCCAGGAAGACTGTATAGACCTCCAATGTTTTTGGATTTTTTCAAAGCTTTGCCTATAGCGTGTTCTCTACCGCCCGAGCCGATTAAAAGTGTATTCATAAACATTCTTTATTATTTTCTAGCGTAAACTTCAAACTTTAAATCATAGACATCATGCGCTTCTTTAGACGAAATGAGTTTAACAGCTTCAGGCAGAGCTGGGTAGAACGCATCTCCACTTTCAACTTCTGTATTTATTCTTGTGACGTAAAAAAGATCTGTTTCGTCCAATGAAGCTTTGTAAATTTGAGCACCACCTATAATGAAGATTTTTGAAGCATCGAAGTCTTCCTGCTCTTTGGCAAACTCAATTGCTTTGGATATTTCATCAGTCACCACAACATTGTCATCCAAAACAGATGATTTGTCTCTAGTCAAAACTATGTTGAGCCTGTTTGGAAGTGGCTTACCAATAGACTCGAATGTTTTACGTCCCATAATGATGGGATGCCCTTTAGTGGTGTCTTTAAAGTATTTAAAGTCTAAAGGTACGTGCCAAGCCAAGTCATTGCCACGGCCAATACAGTTGTTTTTATCAACGGCTACAATTTGACAAACTCTGCAAACCTCAATCATACAGAAACCTCAGCTACAATTCTTGGGTGAGCATCGTAACCAACCAGTTCAAAGTCTTCAGCTTTAAAATCAAATATATCTTTAATGGACTGGTTTAAAATAAGCTGTGGAAGTTTTTTAGGTTCGCGCGTAAGCTGAAGTTTAGCCTGCTCCACATGGTTGTTGTAAAGATGGACATCACCGAAGGTGTGCACGAACTCTCCTGGGGCCAAGCCACAAACCTGTGCCATCATCATAGTGAGTGCTGCGTAACTTCCTATGTTGAAAGGAACACCTAAAAAGATATCGGCTGATCTTTGGTAGAGCTGACAAGAGAGTTTTCCATTCGCAACATAGAACTGAAAGAAAGCATGACATGGTGGAAGCGCCATTTGATCAAGTTCGCCTGGATTGAAGGCCACAACTAAGTGACGTCTTGAATTTGGATCTTCTTTTATGCTTTTCACAACATTAGCAATTTGATCGACCGTTTCGCCATTAGGATTTTGCCAAGATCTCCACTGAGCACCATAAACACGGCCTAGATCACCATTTTCATCAGCCCACTCGTTCCAAATGCGAACCTTGTTGTCGACTAAGTACTTAACGTTTGTGTCGCCAGATAAAAACCAAAGGAGTTCATGGAGGACCGCTTTAAAGTAAACTTTTTTAGTGGTCAAAAGTGGAAATCCTTTTTGGAGATCAAACCTAAGTTGGTGACCAAAAAGAGACTTGGTGCCCGTACCTGTACGGTCGTCTTTTTCTTCTCCCTCGTGTAAAACTTTCTCAAGTAGTGATAAATACGATTTCATAACCCTCCTGATATCTTTTAGCCCTATTTTTTGGTCTAGAGCGTTTACATGAGGATATCTATTCTTTATAAGAAACCAAAGGCTTAAAAGTAAGCATTTTGAAAGATTTTGAAAGGAAGACCTCAAATGGAAATTAGAGACCCTATACACGGATCTATCGCGCTTTCTGACCCTGAAGTGGCGCTTTGCGACAGCGCTCCCTACCAAAGACTCCGAGCAATTAAGCAGCTGGGGTTTTCAGAATTCAGTTTTCCTGGTGCCACTCACAATAGATTTTTGCACTCTATCGGTGTCGCTCACCTTACAGGCCGCGCTTTTGACACCATTTTTAAAAATTATAAATTCAGCACCGTAGAAAAACGAAATGATTTAAGGCAGGCCGTGCGCATGGCGGCCCTTCTTCATGACATTGGACATGGTCCACTCAGTCACGCCACTGAAGAGGTGATGCCAAAAGTCGGCGCTTTGAACATCAAAGCCTATGCTAATAAAAAAAAACCTGTGGATCCCAACAGACAGGCTGATCACGAAGACTACACCATCAAGTTTGTAACCGACTCCTCTATTACGAAAGTTTTAGAAGAGGCAGGCGTTTCGCCTTTTCACATCTCTTGTCTGATTGATAAAGAACTTATTGTTGAGGATGATTTTTTTAAAGATCATGGTTTAAATTTTAGAACCATCTTAAGTCAGATTGTAAGTTCTGAAATGGACTGTGACCGAATGGACTACCTTGGTAGGGATGCTTACTACTGCGGAACCAATTACGGAAAAGTAGAGCTTGAATGGCTTATGAACCACCTTACTTATCATGTTGAAAATGACGATGTCTTTTTAGCTTTGAATAGAAGAGCGCTCTACACTTTTGATGATTTCTTGCTCTCCCGCCACCATATGCATTTAATGGTTTACTTTCACCACAAGGCCATCATTTATGAAGAGATGATGCACAGGTATTTAAAGTCTCCTGACTGCACCTTCTCACTACCAAGTGACATCGAAGAGTATGTGCACTGCACTGACATGGCCTTATTCCAGCATTTAAACCAAGTAAATAATCCTTGGGCCAAACGCATTTCTGAAAGAAAGCCTTATAAAGTTCTGTTCGAACTTCACTCTACAGAGCCCAACCCAAGAGTTTCTAAAATGAAACTAGCCCTACAAGATGATGATGTGAGCTGCATACTTGCAAACTCAACGGCCAGACTAAGTAAGTACCATGCAAGTTCTGAAGTCGACAAAGCCCTTCCAATATTTGTGGTCGACCCTTACGACAAAAGAGCTAAGCCTTACCGCATTGAAGAGCAAACCGAAATTTTTCAAAAATATGAAGAGATTAGGCGTATTGAACGCCTTTATGTTGCTCCTGAAGATTTAGAAAAATCTAAGAAGATCATCGACAGTCTGTAATAAATAAAAAAATAAAAAAATAAAAAATTTTTACTAATCTATAACTATATAGATTGGCAGATGGTCTGAGCCTGCAAAAGGCAAAACCACTCCCCTTTTTATGTTTATATCACCAGACACAAAAGCATGGTCGATGCTGTAATGAGGAAAGTTTCTTCTTGGATCAGAATAGGTATAGTCCTCTAACTCAATGACGGAAGGACCAAAACTTTCACTTAATATTCTGTAGGAATTACTGGTTCCACCTAAAATTGATTTGGGTGCGTTGAAATCCCCAATAAGCACTGTTGAGTCACTTTCTGAAAATGACTGCACAAGCTGTTCAGCTTGAACAAAGTTGGCATTTTCCACTCCGTGTTTAATAATTCCAGGAGTGCTCCAAAGTCCTGCACATGATTTAACAAAGGCCCACGGGTTGGCCAAATGAACAGGCGCTATCTTATAATTTCTTTTATTGTGTTCGACCGTGAAAGAAATTTTGGGTCGGTTCCAATACTTCTTTTCGCCAAAGCTCTTAGGGTTTCTTTTTTTAACATCAGCGGCACAGCTCCTCATAAGCTCAGTGTCCACAAAGGTCTCGGCATTCAAGACCTTTTCTTGAATGTTTTCAATTTTATATTTGCTAAAGACTCTAAGACCGTTGCGAATTCTAAAAAGAGGGTTGGACTTGTTTAGACGGTAAACATTTTTATATTTCGATTTTACTTCTTTGTAAATCCTGTCATCAAAATTTGAGGGACAATATTCGCCCAATATCAAAATATCTGGGATCAAGCGCTCAGAATTGACTAAAAGCTTTAAATTTGTCCATTGATTTTGCGGGTCTATTGATGAGCGGTCAGAATCAGAAAGCTTTTTTAGTCCTCTCGTTGAGCTGCAGCCAATGTTCCACCACATGATTTTGAGACCTTCTTCGTCGTAAGTTAACTCTTCGAGTGATATAGGTGATAAGCCTCCTCTTAGAATAAATGTTTCTGCAGCATTTTTTGCAAAGGCCGAACCAGTAGTTAGGATCAAAAATATCAAAACAAAATTTTTCATTATACAGTCTTAGCAAAGGCCATTTCCTTTTTCAGCACGACAGTTAACCTTTGTAAAAGCTCTAATAAGTGGTCCGTAATTGGCCCTGAATTTGTCTTTATGAAGTCAATTTAGCTCAAAAATCCAAATTTATTAAACAGTTACCTTAATGGTGATCACTCTAAAACAAGCTGGCCTGAGTAAATCTGGCACATAAACTGCAAGTATTTATTGAAAATTATAAAATTATAAATTGAAGATTCGATTTTTAAATTATTTTAGGAGACCACATGCAAAAACTAAAAAAATTCACAACGGCAGTCTCAGGCACTCTTATTATATTCAGTGCAACCACATCGATTGCAGATGAGGTGGTGACCCATCAAAGTGGTGATATGTGTATAATCTCTAGTGAAATACCTTTAGAAGGAGCAAAGTATAAGAAGAAAGACAAAAAAACTGAAACTAAGCTTTGCTCATATCATATGAACTCATCAACAAGACCAGTGGTTGAAGTTGGTCAAATTGATGTCGCTCTCTGTCCTAAGCTTTTTAGCAGTTCTCCGGCTGTAGAGCTTTTCAAAATTCCATCAAACGTGGACAAACAGAATTTACAAAAATACAAATGCAATTGGAGTGTAGGTGATAAAACTCGTGGATTTAAAAAACTTGCAAAATACAAATATGATATTGCAGGTCAAAGTATCTCTTCTATGATGGGTTATTATCATATCTCAAGAGCACTTGGAATCACAAGTGTACCTGCTTCTGTATACAAAACGCTAAATAAAACAACTCATAAAGAAGTAGCTTTAAGAGGAAAGAAAAACAATAACAAGCAAGATTCAAGTTTGGCCAAATACTGGAGACATATATACAGTGCCTTTGATGGAAAAATTGACCGACGCTTTGTAACAGCTAATGGTTCATACAGTTTTGGTGCCTTATCTGAGAACCCTAGGGGTGAACAAAAGTACTACGAAGATTTCTGGCCGGGGGCTGCTCAAAAGAAAGGAATCACTGCTTTTAAAAATACAAAAACATATAAGAATCTTGGTCGTAAAGAGCATGTTTCAAAGTTCATATCTGCAAACTTTGAAGATAGAAACTTACAAAAGCTTAGAGCAATGAAAGATGCTTCTGATATGATTATATTAGACTCAATATTTGGCCAAGGTGACCGTTTTGGTAATATTCATTCTTATCACACATTTTTAACACCAGAAGAAGATGGATCTCTTAAAAAAATAGATCTTGCAGACATTGAGAAGATGTTAGAAATGGACGGGATGGCTAAGGAGATTGACTCTTTCAAGCGTGCAAAAAAATTGCCTAACGACTGGAAAAGTCAAATTAACAAACGAAATCAAAGGCTAGTTCTAATATCTAAGAATTTTCTTAGTCGTTTAGGTTACCGCTTTGCATACACACAAGAAATCTACTTAAAAGACAATGACGCAGGCCTAGTAAACAAAGTAAATCCTTTTCAAGAGCGTAGAATGATGGAAGGTGTCTATCATGTAAATCAAGGAACATATGAGCAAGTTCTTAAGTTACACAAAATGGTTCAAAATGGAGGGTTAGACACATTTCTTACTGAAAACCTTTTTATGGACAGCACTGAAAAAGAAAGATTCAAAGAAGGTTTGGATTATGTTACCAGAGATCTTATAAATAAAGAAAAATCTGGAAAACTTTTTTTAGATTTAAGCATCAAAGAACATTTTACAAATTTTCCGGACAAAAGTTCTGGTGTCTATAATACTGAAGTCATTAAAAGTGGTGTTCGAGTAAGAACTGGTAGGATACTCACTGAGGGTTTAAGTAATAAAAGTTTGCTGCTCTCAGACTCAGGTGTAGCTTTACAGTTTAATGTAGGCGATTTACTTTCAACAATGGCTGTAACAAAAATTATTGATGGAACGTCTTTCACAAAAGTAAAAGTTATTAACTCAAGAGCTCTAGCTCCTGGGACCGAGGTCTATATTTGGTCAGCTGCTATTTTATAGTGGCTCTAAGTCAGACTGTTTCAACTGTTTCAATATGAGACGGCTGTTAGACTTTAAACAACCCAATACAAATTATACAGAATAAGGTCTCAGGTGGGCCTCATTTGTTTTTGAGCAACTCAAAAGTGGTACTTATATTGCATCGTTATCTTCGATTGGGAGATCTCGTATGAAACATCTGTTGCTAGCATTCACATTAATATTGTCCACAGAGTCGTGGGCTGCATTGAAGTGTTCAGCTTTTTTGCATAAGCAAGTAGAGGTCACCCCGATTGCAAGAATCACATTTTCAACTAATAAGAATAAGTCGAACTCATTAGTTATGACTCGGCCTAAGACTGTCCTAAGTGAGATATTCACCAAAAATTTTTTAACCGGACTCACATCATTTTTTGCTGGAAAATCAACGACTACATCTCGTCTAGAAGAGCGCGCAGTTATAAGTGAAAGCGAATCTAAAGCTCTTCTTGATTCTTCTAAACTAGATTGGAAAGCCCGAGATAAAAAGATTGAAGGCAAAGACTTTACAACTGTCACAAGCTATTCAGGAAAATTTTTAATGGGAGAAAGAAACGGAGTTAAAGTTTCTGCTAAAATGAGGGCCCGGAAATACTTTTCTCATGGAATTGGCGAAAATGACAGCTCTAAAATGGATTCTATTTTTGGAAATTTTGGCTCTTTAGAATTAAAGATTTCCAATGTCGCAAGTGTTGACGCCGATGGCTTCACTGTCTTTCCAAATTCAGTATTCAAACCTCGCATCTTCATCAGTGATGATTTACTTAAAAAAATATCAAAATTATCTTATGAGAAACTTTTAAATGAAGAGATGAGAAAATCAATAATTGATGAATTGTATTATTATCAGGTTAAAGTTGATTTTGAAGGAGTGATGCAAGATAAACAGTTGAATCCTAACCTAGCTCAGATCGAAGAATTTTTAACCGCAATCACCTTGCTTTTAGGCGAAAATCCAAACTTGTTTGAGGTGCAAACAGTTGTAGCCTACAACAGGGACTCATACAGTGCTTTTGTCGGTAAAGGAACTGAGTACCAATACACCCTTGATCGCAACATCAGAATCTACGAACCAGATTCTAGTTTAAACGCTTCTAACATCCAATCTTATTTAGATAAAACACCTCTACACAAAGTTGAAGAAGGCGTTGCTTTTGCTGAACTTAAATCGCCTTTGATTGAAAAAACCGAAAATACTCGCACTTATCAAGAGCTTTCTTATGCCCTTTTCTCAAAACACAAAACAAGCTTTGTAAAAGGCAAAGGCAAGCATTCATTAGGTTCGAGGATGAGAAATACAATTGCACAAACCACCTTGTCTGAGCAGTTGCACACAGAAGGCCTACTTTTTTACCTTATAAAAGGTGTTGGAAACATGCCTACAACTCCTAAAAAGAATGATCTGTCTTCTCAAAGTTCATGGAGTATTGCCTTGCCACTTGAAATTGCAGGCGAAGGTCACAGACTTATTGCTGATTATGGATCACTTGGGACTGATGGCGTAAGAGGTGGAATACTCATGGGAATTAAACTGGTAGACTCTTTGGGAAGAAAAATTCAGCTGGACGCAAATGGCACAAAAGAAATAGTTAATAGGCTCGTTGAGGATTTAGAACCCTCAACTATTACTATAGACAACCAAGCACTTACAGTACCTGGAAGAATTGACCCGGAAACATTGAAGGAGTTCAAAACCTTCTTTGGACACTTTGATATCACTCCAGATAAAACCGAAGTGCGCTCACGAGAAATTGACGAATTGAACACAATAGAAAACAAAACTCAGTTGGAAACTTTCACTCGCAAAATGAAGATTTGGAACAATGTAAAATTCTTAATTTACCAGATAAAGAAGTACACACCAACGGCAGTTATTGTAAGCGCACTGACACTCGCTATAACATACGGGGCCAGTAATTATTTAAAACCCCCCAAACAACTTTACAAAAATATCCAAGAGCTAACAGTTGAAAACAGTCTAAACTTCGTTATTAACGGCGAAGATTTTAAGAGCGGACTTATCGGTCATGTTTTACCTGACGGCAGCATTCAAATTCTACCAATCGAACCTTCGACTACAAACACCAGCCCTAGCCTGAATATAGACATCAAGGCTATAAATGGTATAGAGGTCAATAGCGAGAGCGCTCAAAGCCCTGGACGCATCATTCTAAACCAGCGTTAAAACCCTATCTTTTTTTCTTAGGCTTCTTTTTACCGAAAGCAAGACCTCTAGATTTTGAAGACGATGAAAACATAGAAGCCACTCCGGTTTCATGTTTCATCTTTTTCTTTTTAGAAGGCTCCTCTCCTGAGCGCTCGCTTTCTTTTTCTTTGATCTTTTCTTTCGTTTTGTTTTCTTTATCTCTAGATGGCTTATAGCTCGACTTAGGTTTTTGTCTTCGCCCCCTAGGTTCGGGCTCACCTTCTTTAATAAACTGATCGAAATAACGCTCTTTAGGTTTTTCAGATCTGTCATCATCCTCGGGATTTTTAGACTCACCATGCTCAACTAATGAAAAATCAATTTTTCCATCAGTCACTGAAACATTCACCACATTGATTTTAACTTTGTCTCCGACTCTAAAGGTTTTTCCAGTCTTGCGGCCTCTTAAACACCAATTTTCTTCATCGTAAACAAAAAAGTCGCCACTGAGCTCATCTAACTTGATCAAACCATCAATTGGAAATTCTCTCAAAGTTACAAAAGCACCAAACTTTACAACTGAGCTGATGTAGCCATCAAAATCCTCACCAACATGACTTTCAAAAAATCTGCATTTTTTAACGGAAATGACTTTTCTTTCAGCTTTCACTGCTCGCTGTTCGGCTGCACTTAAAATTGTCCCCATTGAAGAGACGTCTTCTTCACCGTACCTACTGTACTTATCGTTTAGGATGCTCTTGATCTGCCTGTGAATCACAAGATCTGGATACCTTCTGATAGGAGATGTGAAATGTGCATAATGAGTGAAGTTCAAACCAAAGTGACCCTGGTTTTGAGCCGAGTACTGGGCTTGCTTCATAGACCTTAGAATAAAACCTTGCGCTATTGCGGATACATTTTTGTCTTCTACACCTTCTAGCCGTCTCGATAACTTTTGAAAATCAAAACTTGATTTGATTTTACCGACCGAGGTTTTCAAGAATGTTCTCAGCATTGAGCTAAGCTTAGTCAGGTCTTCTTGCTCAGGCGGTTCATGCACTCTAAAAAGTTGCGGCACTTTTTTAGACTCTAAAAATTTTGAAGAACAGATGTTGGTCACAAGCATCAACTCTTCGATAAGTCTGTGGGCAAAGATTCTTTCTTCGTTAACCAAATCAGTTGGTTCTCCACTATCATTCACCAAAACTTTTACAGAAGGAACGTTAAAATCAACACTCCCCTCTCGCATGCGCTTGGTGTTCAATTTTTCTGAAAGCTCAGCAGCAAGCTTAATTACGTCATTCACATGTTTAGGGTGCTCACTCTTGCCATCTTCTAAAACTTCCTGAGCTTCACCGTAGGTTACTCTAGCATGTGAGTTCATCACTCCTTCAAAAAATTTGTAATTTTCAATTTCAGCATTTGCATCAAAACTGATTTCACAGCAAAAGCAAAGACGGTCTACTTTCGGATTGAGTGAACAAAGTCCATTACTGAGTTCCTCTGGAAGCATAGGGCACACATAGTTTGCTAAATAAACACTGGTTCCTTTCTTGTAAGCCTCACCATCAAGTGTTGAGCCTTTTTTAACATAGTGACTCACATCAGCGATCGCAACCGTGAGTTTGTAACCACCAGACTTAGTGTTTTCAACTAAAACAGCATCATCAAAATCTTTTGCTGTGACGCCATCAATGGTGATCAAACATTTCTGTCTTAAATCAACACGGCCTTTTTTATCTTCTTCTCTAACCGAGTCTCCAAATTTTCTAGCCTCTTTCAAAGCTTTCTCTGAAAATTCGATAGGCACTGAATGTTCATGAAGAATTCTTAAGTTGTCTGTATTAGGATCAACTTCGCTGCCAATAGAGCTGTGCACTTTACCTGTGAATTTGCCCCATAGATCACTTCTTTTCATGGATTTAGGTTTTTTTCGTGGGTCTGGATAGTTTTCAATTTCAACCACAACAAGCTCGCCGTCTTTAGCATCGATGTCGTTAGTGACCACAAGATCCTGTCCCCAGTTGTGAGCTGAATCTTTTAAAAAGAACTCATCAAAATTTGAGTTGTAGTTGAGTCGTCCAATAAAGCGGTCTGAATCACGTTCAACAACTCTTATGACCTCACCCCTGGTTCCAAACTTACCTGCTCGCCTGTTGACCTTAACTTCTACTCTGTCGTTAGAGAAAACACCGTACATCTCCTCTTTTGGAATATAAGTGTCCTCAACAGCTGCATCGTCACATATGAAAAATCCAAACCCATCAGGGTTTCTTTTAATGCGTCCGAGCAGGGCGCCTCTGGCTGTTTTTTTCTGTTCAGACTTATTAGGCTCTGACTTTTTTTGTTCTTTTTTAGAATTTCTTTCAGAGTTTCTTTTGGAGTCACTCTTAGTTTGTTTAGGCTCAGGCTTTTGAGAACTTTGTTTTTTAGATTTTGTTTTTTTTGATTTAGATCTTTTCATCTGACCTTCATCAAGGTCTGCTCTTCTGATCTCTTCACTGTCAGGCTTGCTGATCACTCTCTTTAGACCTTCAATATTCTTTTTCTTGCTCTCTTCTTCTTTATTTCGACCTCCATTTTGTTTTTTGTTTGAGACAGAGCGAGACTTAGATGTTCTTACCTTTTTCTTGCGTCCCTTTTTTTTAGCGGACGTCTTACTCGAATCTCTTTCTGAACTTTTCGAGGTCTTTTTCTTTTTAGAAGGAGAAGATTTTTTAGTAGTTTTTTTTGACATATATTTTCTTTATCCGTCTACACTCAAGCGCGACAAATGCTCTTTGTAGAACTTAAGTTTGTGTTGAAACACCGCCACTTGCTTTTTGTCTTCTTCAACAAGTTCTTCAGGGGCGTTCTTTAAGTATCTCTCATTGGAGAGTTTTTTTGATGTGAGCTGAAGGTCATTTTCAACCTTAGACATCACTTTGTTAATTCTTTTGATCTCTTCACCAATATCAACAAGGCCGTCCAAAGGCACAACAAGTTCTACTGAGCGCTCGCCCATTTTAATCTGGTTGACTGCTGAATTTTTTAAACTTGCAGGCTCATCAAAACTTAAGCTCTCAAGTAGAGCTAGCTTTGTAAGGTTGGCTTTGTGTATTTGCAGGGTTTTTTGTGATTTAGCATCTTTAGGTATGATGAAAACCTTGAGCGCCTGGCTCACTTTAATTTGGTTCTCACCCCTAATGTTTCTTATTGCTGTGATGCACTCTTTTAATAAAGCCGCATCATTAACTGCAGACTCTTTAATTTTTAAACCTGTGCTTTCTGGATACACGGCCAGAGCTAAACTCTCAGTATTTTTGCTTGGAAGAAAAGAGTAGATCTCTTCGGTTACAAAAGGAATAAAAGGGTGCAAAAGTTTAGTTATGTGGTCTAAACAGTAAATTAAAACTGTAAGTGCCGTGTCTTTTTTCTCTTGATCTTCACCATAAGTTCTAAGTTTAGAAAACTCTAGGTACCAGTCACAAAAGTCATTCCAAACAAAAGCGTAGAGATCGCTTGCCGCCTCAGAGTACCTAAGGTCTTCAAGACTTAAATTCACCTGTTTTACAGTGTTATCAAGGCGCTTTAAAATCCAGTGGTCAAAAGCGTTTAAATCTAATTTACCATCTACTATTTTTGATTCGTCATATTTAAAATCATTGTCTTTAGCTAAAGTTAAGCAAAAGCGAGTGGCGTTCCAAATTTTATTGATGAAATTTCGGTAGCCTTCTAAACGCTGCATTGAAAACTTAATGTCTTTACCCGAAGCCATCTGAGACATCAAAGTGAAGCGCAAAGAGTCAGCGCCGAAGTTTTCAATGAGTTCCACAGGATCAATTGAGTTTCCTAAAGACTTTGACATCTTTCGTCCTTGGGCATCACGGATTAAACCATTCAAGTAAACCTTTCTAAACGGAACATCCTCTTGATACTCCAAACCCTGCATCATCATTCTGGCCACCCAAAAGAAAATAATGTCTGGCCCTGTGACCAAAAGGTCAGTTGGGTAAAAAGTTTTTAAAGCTTCAGTGTCTTCAGGCCAGCCCAGCGTGCTAAAAGGCCAAAGTGCAGAACTGAACCATGTGTCTAAAACATCGGTCTCTTGACTTATTTTTTCACTACCACAATGAGCACAAGCTTTTGGATCTTCCATCTCAACTGTATGACCATCGCAGTCCTCACAGTACCAAACAGGAATGCGGTGACCCCACCACAGCTGTCTAGACACACACCAGTCTTGAATGTTGTTCATCCAGTTGAAGTAGGTCTTTGTCCATTTTTCAGGATAAAATTCTGTAGTTCCCGTCTCGACAGCTCTCATGGCAGGCTGAGCCAGGTCAGTCATTTTAACAAACCACTGCTCAGACAAATAAGGCTCAACAACGCAACCAGATTTTTCACAGTGACCAACGGACTGCTTGTGTGGCTCGACTTTTTCTAAAAGCCCTTGCTCTTCTAATGCAGCAACAATGCTTTTTCTAGCTTCTTGCACATGAAGACCTTGGTACTCACCAGCGTTTTCGTTGAGCGAGCCCTCAGTGTTCAAAAGATTGATCTGTTCTAGGCTGTGCCTTTGGCCGATCTCATAATCGTTGAAGTCATGAGCAGGAGTGATTTTAACAACACCTGTTCCAAAGTTGGGATCGACATAATCATCCGCTATAATTGGAATCAGACGACCTGTTAACGGAAGCTCAACCATTTTGCCAACCAAGTTTTTATACCTGTCATCTTCAGGATGAACACAAACTGCCGAATCTCCTAAAAGAGTTTCTGGTCTGGTAGTCGCAAGCACTAAGAAATCTTCAGTTCCTGCAATTTTATACTTCAGGTGCCACATGGACCCCTTGATGTCTTTGTACTCAACTTCTATATCAGAAATTGCTGTTTGAAGTTTAGTACTCCAATTGACGAGTTTTTTGCCACGGTAGATCAAATCTTTTTTGTACAAAGAAACAAAAACTTTTCTAACCGCAGCCGAAACATTGTCATCTAAAGTGAATGTAAGTCTGTCCCAATCGCAAGAATCTCCAAGGCGTTTCATTTGTGAAACAATACGCCCACCAAATTCTTCTTTCCATTTCCAAATCTCTTCAACAAATTTTTCACGGCCAAGATCGTGGCGGTTCACGCCCTCTTTTTTTAATTTTTTCTCAACAACTGATTGCGTTGCAATACCTGCGTGGTCTGTTCCAGGGAGCCAAAGAGTGTTGTAACCCTTCATTCTGTGCCAGCGCACAGAAACATCTTGAATCGTGTGATTGAGTGCGTGTCCAAGATGTAAAAAACCTGTCACATTTGGCGGAGGCAAAATGACAGAAAAAGGCGGCTTGGTTGAAACGTCCTCAGCCTTGAAGTCATCTCTCTTTGACCAAAAGTCTGCTATTTTTTCTTCAATTTCTTTTGC
>Ga0115567_10002992_pt1 | contig 16788 bp, 19 predicted proteins | sample COGITO_mtgs_1204_2_FD_88679 | JGI IMG/M metagenome (GOLD analysis project Ga0115567, IMG submission 88679) | Pelagic marine microbial communities from North Sea - COGITO_mtgs_120412 | ecosystem: Environmental > Aquatic > Marine > Epipelagic | place: Germany:Helgoland, sampling site Kabeltonne... | reverse complement strand
CCTCGGCGCGGGTGAACATCCGCGGGTTGTCCTGGAAGGCGCGCACGTTGGTAAAGGGCTGCCACCAGTTTTCAAGATTCAGTTGAGACATGATTGTTCCTCGCATTCTCTGTGCTAGCGGTCCAGGCCGCCCATCAGCATGTATTTGATTTCCACGTAGTCATCGATTCCGTACTTGGAGCCTTCGCGACCACTGCCGGATTCTTTCACGCCACCAAAGGGTGCCATTTCGTTGGAAATAATGCCCTCGTTGATCCCCACGATGCCGTACTCCAGCGCTTCAGCGACGCGCCATACCCGGCCGATGTCCCGGGTGTAAAAATAGGACGCGAGACCGAACTCGGTGTCGTTGGCCATAGTGATGACTTCTTTTTCACTGGTAAAGCGCACCACGGGTGCCACCGGTCCGAAGATTTCGTTGCGAAACACCGCCATTTCAGAGGTGACCTCCGTCAGTACAGTGGGCTGGTAAAAACAACCGCCCAGCTCGTGGGCGCCGCCGCCCAGGGCCACTTTGGCACCGGCCGACACCGACGCCTGAACCAGCCCGTCAACGTCAGCAACCGCCTTCTTGTTGACCAGGGGCCCGATCTTGATGTCGTCCTGCAGGCCATCACCGACGGTGAGTTCCGCTGTGGCCTTGACCAGCTTGTCCACAAACGCATCGTAAACACTGTCGTGCACAAACAAACGGTTGGAGCACACGCAGGTTTGCCCCGCATTGCGGTATTTGGAAATGAGCGCGCCTTCAACGGCCGCGTCCAGGTCGGCGTCTTCGAATACGATGAAGGGCGCGTTGCCACCGAGTTCCATGGAGGTTTTCTTCATGGTGTCGGCGCACTGGGCCTCCAGCATCTTGCCCACCGGCGTCGAGCCGGTGAAGGTCAGCTTGCGTACTACCGGATTGCTGGTCAGTTCGCCGCCAATCTCCGACGAGCTGCCCGCCAGCACATTGATCACCCCGGCCGGCACACCGGCGCGTTCGGCCAGTTCGGCCATGGCAAAGGCCGACAGCGGTGTTTCGGTGGCGGGTTTGATCACAATGCTGCAGCCCGCGGCGAGGGCGGGGGCCGCCTTCCGGGCAATCATGGCATTGGGGAAGTTCCAGGGCGTAATGGCGGCCACCACGCCCACAGGCTGTTTGATACAGACAATGCGCTTGTCGGCCGAGGGCGCCGGGATGACGTCGCCGTCTATGCGCTTGGCTTCCTCGCCGAACCACTCGACAAACGCCGCACCGTAGGCGACTTCGCCGCGTGACTCTGCCAGTACCTTGCCCTGTTCTGCCGTCATGATAATCGCCAGGTCCTCCTGGTGGGCCATCATCAGGTCGAACCATTTACGCAGGATCTGGGAGCGCGCTTTGGCGGGCAGGGCTTTCCACTCCGTCATCGCACGATCAGCCGCGGCAATCGCGCGTGCGGTCTCGGCCTGGCCGGTTTTGGCGACCTGGGCGATTTCCTCGCCCGTAGCGGGGTTGCTCACCGCGAAAGTGGCGCCGCTATCGGCATCAACCCATTTGCCATCGATATAGGCCTGGGTTTTCAACAGGGTGGGGTCGGTCAAAGACAGGTTCATTGGGCATCCTTAATTTCGTTAACGTGTCAGTGCTACCTGACAAATTAGCATAGAGATGGAAAGAATGCGGGGCTATACCTGAAGTCAGGTAGATGAATGGATGCTGGCCAGGGGGTCGGTGCCGGGGGAGAGGGGTTGAGCCAGGGCATCGAAGAACAGCGAGAACAGTTCGTTGTGGGACGACAATTGCAATTTTTGATAGATGTTCTTCCGGTGTACCTGCTCGGTCTGGCTGCTGATGCCGAGTTCTCTTGCCACCGCCTTGGAGGAGTGACCGCGCAGTATCAGCTGCACCACATCGCGCTCCCGGGGGGTGAGCAGACTGCTGCCAAAGGAAATCAGTACCTGTTGTACCTGGCCGTGCAAACTCTGGTCTCACGGCGCCTTCAGAGAGGTCCGCTGGCCAGTGGCGTCGCACCAGTGCCGCGATGGTGTCGGAAATACCGGACAGGGCGGCCTTGTCCCGCTCGCTGAACCGCGGCAGGGCAGGGGTGCGTTCCAGCGAGATGGCAACCGGCGTGCCGTTGCCAGTCTCCAGCAGGAAACCTGTGTGGTCCAGCACGCCGTTGGAGCTGTAATACAGCGCGTAATAGTCGCTGTCGCGAAAGCTCTCCGGAGCGATGTCGAGTATATGGAAGAAGCCCCGCTGGCCTGATTTGGCGCTGAGGTAGAGGGGGGACAGCAGCCATAGCCCGTCCCGATAGGCGCCACCGAAGCCCGGTTGGTCGCCATCGTGCAGGGCGTTGTATACCACCCGCAGGTCGCTGCTTTCCGGGTAGCCCATGATCACGGCGCTGTCGAAATCAGCGGCACTGGCGATAAAGCGCATCAGCGCGGCACAGAAAGTCTCGCTGCCAAGCTGGTCGATGACCTCTGGCAGGCATTCGAGTGCGCGCTCCGGCGCGGTTTTGGTCATGGTGTTTTGCGGCTCCGTCGACGGCCTCCAAGGGCGTGTTTTCGAACCAGGCCGCGCAACTGGTCGTAAGTCAGACCCAGAGCTTCGGCGGTCCGGCGCTGATTATGCCCGTTTTCATCCAGTGCCGCCTGCACCAATTGCTTTTCTACTGTCATTAATCTGCCGGCAAAATCCTCTGGCGGCAGACCGGTGTCTGGTGCTGGCGCCTCAGTGGCTGGAACAGCGTTCCGGTACGGTGACTCAAAGGGGTCAATGACCACCTGTGCTACGGGTTCATCAGCGTCGCCCCAGCGGTGGAGAGAGCGTTCCACGGCATTTTTCAACTCCCTGATATTGCCGGGCCAGTCGTGTTGCTGTAGCTGCGCCATGGCCTCCACGCTGAAACCGGGAAACAGCTCCCAGCCCAGCTCGGGACACATCTGCATGGCAAAGTGCTCGGCCAGTTGCGGTATGTCTTCCGGACGGTGTTGCAGGGCGGGCAGGTGAATCACATCGAAGCTGAGGCGATCCAGCAGGTCGGCCCGGAAAGTTCCCGCCCGGGCCAGAGCGGGAAGGTCGGCGTTGGTCGCTGCTATGACTCGCACATCCACCCGCAGAGTCTCCTGGCCCCCCAGTCGCTCGAATTCACCGTATTCGACCAGGCGCAGGAGCTTCTCCTGCAGGCGCAATGACATGGTGCCGAGTTCATCGAGAAACAGGGTGCCGCCGTCTGCGCGCTCAAAGCGTCCCCGGTGGGCGCGCGTGGCGCCGGTGAACGCACCGGGTTCATGGCCAAACAGCTCTGATTCCAGCAGCGATTCCGCCATGGCGGCGCAATTTACTTTCACCAGCGGCTCTTCCCAGCGGGGCGAGAGAAAGTGCAGGCGCTCTGCCACCAGCTCCTTGCCGGTGCCCCTGGCACCCAGTACCAGCACCGGCCGATTGATGGGGGCCAGTCGGGACACGTGGTCCAGAGCCAGGGCCAGGGCGGCTGAATCACCTATGATGCTTTCGGGATTTCTCATATAGGTTAAATATACCTAATAATGGCGTTACATAAACCTATAAATAGGTTCATGTACCTAAATAGAGCCGCATTTGTCGTGTCCAAGTTTGGAGGGTTTTGCTATGTTTTTGAAAAATAAAGGTAATTCAGTCTTGGCACGGTTTCTGTATTGTTAGGAGTGAAGTGAAAACCCGGTGTATGACACACCATTGGCGGGAGCAGGATGCATGAACAGCTTTGAAGAACGATTTCTCATATACACGGCGCTGATCGCAGTGTGCACCACGGCAGCGGTCTTCGTTGGCTGGCAGGCCGCAGCGTGGACATTGGCCCAGATGGCCGGCGTCGTCGAGTTTATTTACTGGCTGGGCACTCCGGCCACAGACAACACCCGGCACAACAGCAAGTACTGCGCCTGAGGCCGGACACAAGGAGAGACATCATGGGTATTTTTTCCCGCATGAGCGACATCATTAACTCAAACATCAATTCCCTGCTGGATTCTGCGGAAGACCCGCAGAAGATGATCCGCCTGATTGTTCAGGAAATGGAAGACACTCTGGTTGAAGTGCGCAGCTCTTCGGCCAGGGTGCTGGCGGACCGCAAGGCGGCCGCCCGTCGTCTGGAGCAGGTTCAGGCCGAGGCCGAAAGCTGGGAAGAGAAAGCTCGTCTGGCCATTGGCAAGGGCCGTGAGGACCTGGCTCGTGCAGCGCTGCAGGAAAAGCATGCGATAGAAGACGAGGTAGCGGTAGTTGAAGAGGAACTGAAAGCGCTGGATGAACATATTGCGCATCTGGGCGACGAGGTGGCGCAGTTGCAGCAGAAGCTCGGCGAAGCCAAGGCCAAGCAAAAAGCGATGGTAATGCGCAGCCAAACCGTTGAGTCGCGTATCAAGGTAAAGCGTCAGATGCATCGCGATGCCCTGGACAATGCCTTCCAGCGCTTTGAGCATTTCGAGCGTCGCATGGACACTCTGGAAAGTCAGCTGGAATCCATGGACATGGGTCGCGATGTACCGCCGGACCTGGCGGCGGAAATCAACGCGTTGCAGGAAGACGATCGCATCAGTGATGAATTGCAGCGCCTGAAAACCGAGTTGGGCGGGCGCTCTGCGACAGACCAGGCTGGCAGCAAGGACTGAGGCCGCTTGGCGATTGACACTGACAATGGCAGCATGACCTGAACGCCGTGCCGCCCAAGGAAGAAGCGAATGGAATTTTGGCAATTCATGTTTGTCCCCACCATCCTGTTCATGGTGATCGTGGCGCCGATCTGGATAACGATGCACTACCGCAGCATTAATCGTTCGTCCCGCGGCCTGAGTGAGGACGACCGGGAGTCGGTAGAGCACATGCTCGAAACCGTCGACAAACTGACCGAAAGGATTGGCGCGCTGGAAGCCATTCTGGATGCGGAGCATTCGGAGTGGCGAGCGCAAACCGGCCGCGAAGCGCGGCACAAGGAGTAACTCATGGGTCATCGATATCAACGCAGGCACGATGCAGGTCACAGCTCGTCCAGTTACGGCGGGCAGTACCGGCGTCGAAGCCGCAAATTTCGCGCTCGCAAAAGCGCCGGCTGGGGTATGAACCTGTACCGCAATACCCGTCAGGGCAAAGTGGCCGGAGTGGCTGCGGGCCTGGCTGATCACTGGGATGTGGCCCACTGGGTGGTGCGACTACTCTGGGTGGGAGCCTTTATCTTTACCGGAACACTCGCACTGTGGGCCTACATCGGTGCCTGGATATTGCTGGCGCCGCGGCCTTCGAGACGCTGGGGTGAACAGGAGACCGTGATTGAGGATCCGATGGACGACCCGGAAGTGGAGATGGAGTACGACGAGCGCTATCACCACTACCGGCCGCGCAAAGTGTTCCAATACAGTGAGCCTGGCAGCGTACGCCTCAAACGCGCCCGAGAACGCCTGGATGCCGCGCTGCAGCGGGTGGAGGACATGGAGTCGTACGTGACATCCCGGCAGTACGAGTTGAACCGGGAATTCTCCAAGCTGTAACAACTGGTTCTTCGGGCTGCGCGGCAGCCCGCATCTAATAACGTAAACCAGACTGAGGCCCAGAATCGGGCACGGCGGGAGTTTGCCTCGACACTCACACCCCCCACAGGGGAGGCACGGGAATGCTGGTGGAGATGGACATTGCGTTGTGGCTCGATTTACCCGCATGGGCACTGACTGCAAGTCACGGGCTGGTCAGCGGCCACTGGCAATTTGCCCTGGAATGGGTGGATGTCAGCCTGACCCTGGTCTGTTATTGATACTGAATCGGGGCTGTTCCAGCTGACCTTTTCCCGCTATGCTCAGTAGCGAGCCATAACTATAAAATCGCACAGAAGGGTGATTATGCTGGAGATGACTGCGGGATTGAATCCGATCGAGGCGACAGCCGATTATCAGGATCTGATAGAGGCTGAACCCGACCTGCCGCCACCGCATCCGCTGCTGGCCCTGACCGAAGCCCACCGGGCCTTTACTGAGGGCCTGTCTTTGCGCCTGAGTCGCAAAGCACTGAAAAACGCTCCGCGAGGCGACGGTCATCCGGTTATGCTGTTACCGGGGTTTCTGGGCAGTGACGGCTACAATGCGGCCATGCGGCGATTCATGGCCAGTCTCGACTACTCGGTTCACGGCTGGGGTATGGGGCGAAATCTCGGCCCCAAGCCCGGCGTACTGGAGGGGCTGGAGGCGCGTATTGGTGCCCTGTACGAACACTACGACACGCCGGTGTCCCTGGTGGGTCACAGTCTCGGGGGTATTTTTGCGCGAGAGCTGGCGCGCCGGTTTCCCGATCGTGTGCGGCAGGTCATTTCGCTGGGTAGCCCCTTTGGCAAAGGGCGTTTGAGCGCCTCCCATCTGGCCCGGCTGTTCATGTCCCTGAACCCTCGAGATGAATTGTCGGTGGAAGAAGACGGACTGCACGAGGCGCCTCCGGTACCGACGACAGCGATATATTCCCGGGGTGACGGCGTGGTCAACTGGCGCACCACATTGCAGCGCAATGGCCACCCGAGGTCGCAGAATATTGAAGTGCGCGGCAGCCACTGTGGCATGACAATCAATCCCAGTATCTGGTATCTGGTCGCAGAGCGCCTGGCGCAACCCCTGGGGGAGTGGCGTCCTTTTGAGCGCAATAACTGGGGCAGTCTGCTGTATCCGCCGGTGCAGGATTGAGCGTCGGCCCGGCGTTCATGCCGGGTTTTGCGCGAGTCATAATGTGTCGGTCTTGTCGAACATCTGTGCACCGTGAAAAGTCGCCAGAAACAACTCTTTGATCGCGCGCTTGGCGCTGCCTACACTGGCGGGCTTTAAGCCGTCATTGATCGCCCCGTGCACCAGCCACTGTGCCGCACTCAATAGTCCCATAAAGCACAGGCGGCTCGGACTGGCGCTGTAACGTTTGCGACACCAGCGCTGCATGTTTCCGGCCACTTGCTCAAACGCAGAGTGAATGACTGAATGGGCATGGGTCGATGGATCCGCTGATTCCAGAAACAGAAATTGTGCCACCTGATGCTGTGCCAGAATCGCATCGACGACCTCATCTATTGCCCCGCGAAGCCAGTCCTGGTCGCCGTAATCCGCCCCCGGTGCCGAGACGCTGGCCAGCATCGGCGCGCTGACCGCACTTTCATACAGCGTGTCTATCAGCTCGTTTTTGTTGCTGTAGCAGCGGTAGAACGTATCGCGGGAGACACCGGCCACCTTGCATATCGCCGCCACTGACGTTGCGCCAGTGCCGGTAGCGGCGAACTGCTGCACCGCCGCATCGAGGATGGTGCGACGTTGCTGGGTGACCCCCGGGCGAGAGCCCTTCGCGGTCCGGTTTTCTGGCATTCGGTCTCCCTGGAAAGCTTGACTCCAAGCTGACACTGCTGTCATATTATTTTACCGGACAGCGTTGTCAGATAAAAGGATAAAAACCATGACGGAGAATTTGCTTCCCCAGTGGACGGCCGCCTCCTACTCAGGCCCGGGGATCAATTGGCGGCGCAGCGCCTATATCGCTGCGGGCATTATGATCCCCGGCGCATTTTGTGTGGCCTGGAGCCTGATTGCACTGGGCTTGATCGAGCCGATGCCTGTGGACAAGTATGTTTCGGTGAGCCTGTTTACCGGCTACTGGATGGCTCTGTTTGCCTTTGTCGACAATGCCCGAGAGCGGCGCACGGCGAGCCAGCGCTGGCACGAGTTCATTGTGGTATGGCTGATTACCAGTGGTTGCGCCCAGGTGCTGTGGGAAATCCCTGTGGTCTACATGAAAGTTCCCTATCTTTACAACCTTGGATCCCGGCTCAAGCCAGATGAATGGATGTTCTGGCCGTGGTGGCTGTATTCGGTGGCTGATACGCGCTATATGCGCCCCCACGATGGTCAATTGGCCCATGAGATGATGCTGTCGCACTTCGGGTTTTTTGAATTGCTGGCCGCATACTGGATGCATAAAGGCGTCCACTATAAAAAAGCCCTGGGGATCGCGGTGCTCGCCAACTGGGGGGCGTTCTACGGCAATACCTCGGTTATCTATATCAGTGAGATACTGGGAGATTTTAAGTACATTCAGGACGGCGCACTGGGCTTCTGGCTCAAATTTGTCGGCCTTAACCTGCAATGGTCGACCGTTAGCCCGATGGCTGCAATCGGTGCCATGTGGCTTTTGGTGCAGCGTGGCAGAGCCGAGGCGCTGGCCGAGGCCAGGCGGTGAAGAAGGCCCTCATCACCGGGGCGAGTTCTGGCATAGGTCGAGAGTTTGCTGTGCAGCTGGCGGCCCAGGGTTACGCGATAACAGCGGTAGCCCGCCGGGCAGCGCTGCTGGAGACACTCGTGGCTGAACTTCCCGGCGAAGGGCACGGGTTTATCGTGGCCGATCTGGCCAGAACACAAGACCTGGAGCGCGTAGCAGGCTGTCTGCAACACACGCAGTACCAGTTGCTGGTCAACAACGCCGGTTACAGCACTTTTGAGCCTTTCTATGCTGGCCAGCTACAGAGCCAGAAGGACATGCTGGCGGTGAATTGCGGCGCCGTCGTACATCTCGCACACGCCTTTCTGGGCCAGGCGCGGGCCGGAGACGCCCTGATTAATCTTGCCTCAGTCGTGTCTTTCCTGCCTACCCCCGCACAACCGATGTACAGTGCCAGCAAGGCGTTCATCGCCAGCCTGTCAAAGTGCCTGTGGGAGGAGCAACGGCGGCGGAATGTCTACGTGATGGGACTGTGTCCCGGCATCACCCAAACCGAGTTTATCGCCACCGCAACGGGCGGCCAGGCCGACGGCGGTTCGCTGCCGGCCGCGCTGACCCAGAGTGCGGCGCAGGTTGTGGCTGAGGCGCTGCGGGCGCTGGGTAAACGACGTCAGGCGCTGGTGGTAACTGGGCGCGCCAATCGATTGATGGTGGCGCTGATGCCGCGCTTACTGAGCCAACAGGGTCTGTTAAGGCTGCTCGCGCTGGTGGGGGATCCGGAGAAGGCGCTTTAATATCATCGCCCGGCCTTGCCTATGATGCGGGCATACAGTTTCCGGCGTAGGTCACGATATCCTGGTCACCGGAGAAGTCGCGCAATTCCACCCAGTTTACAGTGAAATGGCTGCGGGTGATTAACCACTCGCCGTCGATTCTGCAGTACTCGTCTTCATAGTGCCCGGCCAGTTTGGCACTGGTTTTATCGCGCGTGTTGAGACTGTGGAAATGCAGCCCGACCTGGCCGGTGGCGCGATCGGGTTCGAGGATATCTATGATTGGGTTCTGGGCGTGATGCATGTCCACAATGTGCTCATGGCAACCCAACTCGACAAACACCGCAACGAAATCCTCGCGGCAATTGAACTGGCCAATGTGGCCAAAATTGATATCGACTTCACCTGGGGCAAAGCAACGCGTCACCTGTTCCGGTTGCTTTGCGTCGCAGGCATTCAGGTAGCGATATTTAAGGCGCAGAACATCGGCGCTATCCCCGAGCTGGGCAAGCTGTTTCCGCAGGATATCGATGTCGTTCATGGCGTTGCTCTCGATCGGCTTTGGTAGTGATTACTGTAGGCGAACCGGGGTGCTGCTTCGAGTGGGCCAGTTTAACTCACTGCGCCGGATGGCAGCTTATCTACCGGCGGCCCTGGTAACGACAGTGCTGCACTCTGCATCGAACTCCAGCACCAGTTGCCTGCCGGCGAGAACGCCGAAGCCAATCGAGCACAGCACAATGCCGAGCAACAGCAGGGTAATGCCCTCGACGCTGACCTGCCAGTCGAGTAACAGTCCGACACTGAAAGGGCCGAGCGCCGCAAAACAGTAGCCAAACCCCTGCGCCATCCCCGACAGTTGTCCGGCAATCACCGGATTGGCACTGCGCAACACCAGCAGCGTCAGGGCAAGGCTGAAGCTGCCACCCTGGCCCAGGCCAAGCAGTATCATTGCAGGCCAGCGAAGGTCATCCGGCCCGAGCAAGGCCATCACCATGCCGATACCGGTCAGTGCGAGCAATGCAATGAGAGCGGGGCGTTGGTCGCGACCCAGCCTGGCCAGCCAGGGGGCGGTGAGCGCGGAGATAATCTGGGTCAGTACTGATCCGCCCAGCATCAGGCCGGCTTCGGACTCCGGTATCCCGCGTTGTTGCAGCAGTGCTGGCAGCCAGCCGAACACGGTGTAGGCCAGTGAGGACTGCGCGCCCATCAGGGCCGTCACTTGCCAGGCAAGGGGGTTGCGCAACAGCCCGGGAATTTTAGGTCGAGGAGTTGTCGGAGCGCGCTCAGGCCAGGGGTGCGGTATCAGGCCGCGCCAGGCGAACAGTGCCAATACAGCGATCAGGGCCCAGCTGGCAATCCCCCAACTCCAGTTGCCCAGGCAATTGGCCAGTGGCACGCTCAGGCCGGCGCCTAGCGCCCCGCCCAGACACAGCGCCATGGTGTAAACACCGGTTAACAGGTCAGCACTGCCCGGAATTTCCCGTTTCACCAGTACGGGCAGCAGCGTACCTCCTATTCCGATGGCCGCTCCAGCCAACAGTGTGCCGAGGTACAACGCGATACTGTTCTGGTAGCCTCGAATCATCAGGGCAACGCTCAGTAGCATTAATGCCAGCGACAGCGTGCGTTCGATTCCCAGACGGTTTGACAGCCGCGGTGCCAGCGGTGCAAACAAGCCCAGGCACAGTACAGGTAGGGTGGTTAGCCCGCCGATGGCTGCGGGTGACAGATCCATGTCCTGCTGAACCCGGGTCAGCACGGGTGCGAGCGACGAGAGGGCGGGGCGCAGGTTCAACGCCACCAGAAACATCAGCAACAGAAAGCTGACCGGGCGCAGGCCGGAAAGTGTGGTCACAATGGGTGTATGCGCAATCAGTCGCTCGCGGCGGACTTTTCCAGCTCGCGGGCGTGAAAGGCAATGTGACTGCCAATGAAGCTGCTGACAAAGAAGTAACTGTGGTCGTAGCCCGGCTGCCGCCTGATAGTGGCTTCATAGCCGGTGCTCTTGCACGCGGCCTCAAGCAATTCGATTTTCAACTGATCGTCGAGGAAATTATCCGCCAGGCCTTGATCGACCAGCATGGGCAGTTGCAAGGCTCCGGCCTCTATCAGGGCGCAGGCGTCGTAATTTTTCCAGCTCTCACGATCGGCTCCCAGGTAGTTCCCCAGTGCCTTCTCGCCCCAGGGGCAACGGGTGGGTGCTACGACAGGCGCGAACGCAGAAACCGATTGATACCGTGCCGGGTTGCGCAAGGCGATTACCAGGGCGCCGTGACCGCCCATGGAATGGCCGAAAATGGACGCGCGACGGGTATCCACCGGAAAGTGTTCCTGCAGCACGTTGGGCAGCTCTTCGGTGACGTAATCGTACATCCGGTAGTGGTTTTTCCAGGGAGCTTCGGTGGCATTGACGTAAAACCCGGCCCCGAGACCAAAATCCCAGCTGCCGTCGGGGTCGTCCGGTACCTCGTCACCACGGGGGCTGGTATCCGGCACCACAATCGCCACATTGTGTTCCGCAGCGTAGCGCTGCGCGCCCGCCTTGTGCACAAAGTTTTCGTCGGTACAGGTCAACCCCGATAGCCAGTAGAGAACGGGAGTATCACCGTCCCGAGCACTGGGAGGCAGGTACACGGAGAAACGCATGTCGCAGTGCAGGCTGGCGGAGGCGTGCCTGATGCGCAGCTGTTCGCCTTCAAAGCAGCGGTTGTTGGCGATGGTTTCCAGTATTTCTGCCACGTGTTCTCCCACTTGGTATCGAACAAGTATAGTCGCGAATTCGCCCGACGATCAGTACAGGACGACCGAGCGAATGCTCTCTCCGCTGTGCATCAGGTCAAAGCCCTTGTTGATGTCCTCCAGCGGCATGGTGTGAGTAATGAGGTCGTCGATATTGATTTTGCCGTCCATATACCAGTCGACAATCTTCGGCACGTCGGTGCGCCCGCGAGCGCCGCCGAATGCGACCCCATGCCAGGAGCGCCCGGTGACGAGTTGGAATGGACGTGTTGCAATTTCCTGGCCTGCCCCGGCGACGCCAATCACATAGGATTCGCCCCAGCCTTTGTGGCAGCACTCCAGCGCCTGGCGCATGACGTTCACATTGCCAATACACTCAAAACTGTAATCTGCACCGCCGTCGGTCAATTCTACAATGGCCTCAACCACGTCTCCGACTTCGGAAGGATTGATGAAATCGGTCATGCCAAATTGGGTTGCCAGGGCTTTTTTGTCGTCGTTCAGATCGACACCGATAATGCGGTTGGCACCGACCAGACGGGCACCCTGGATGACATTGAGGCCGATACCACCGAGTCCGAATACCACCACATTGGCACCCGGTTCCACTTTCGCTCGATAAACCACGGCCCCGATGCCGGTAGTGACTCCGCAACCGATGTAACAGATCTTGTCAAAGGGGGCGTCCTCGCGAACTTTGGCCAGGGCAATTTCCGGCAGTACGGTAAAGTTGGAGAAAGTCGAGCATCCCATATAGTGCAGTATGGGTTCGCCGTCGATGGAAAAGCGGCTGCTGCCGTCGGGCATGACGCCACGACCCTGAGTTTCGCGAATAGACTGGCACAGGTTGGTTTTGGGGTGAAGGCAAAAATTGCACTCGCGACACTCTGGTGTATACAGGGGAATGACATGGTCGCCGGGTTTGAGCGAAGTGACGCCCGCACCGACATCGCGCACAATGCCGGCTCCCTCGTGTCCAAGAATGGCGGGGAAGGCACCTTCAGGGTCATCGCCAGACAGAGTGAAAGCATCGGTGTGACAAATCCCGCTTGCCATGATTTCAACCAGCACTTCACCCGCTCTGGGTCCATCGAGGTCAACGTCCACAATTTCCAGGGGTTTGCCTGATCCGAAGGCGACCGCCGCGCGTGTTTTCATGTCGAGTGTGCTCCTGCTCAGAGTGGGGGAGGGCGTTCCAATGGTAAGGCCCAGCCAGTTTCATAACAAGCCATTGCGCGGCGGCGGGTCGGTTCGCGGCTGCACCGTGCCCCACAGGCCGCTGCGGCGTGCGCTGTTCAGCCGAGTGCTTTTGCATAGACCGAGTTTGCATTAATCTGGCGGGATGCAGTTTAGCGACTTTTTATCATCAGGGCTTGTTCATAAGCTCGCAACTGGAGCCGACAATTATCATGGAAGACCGCCTGGAGAATTTTGGCGGCACGGGAAGCCCCCTTGTCTTCGCCCATGCCAATGGATATCCCCCGGGCAGTTATCGTCAGTTTCTCGAACCCCTGACCGCGCAGAACCGGGTGATGGCTTGTCGCCTCAGGCCATTGTGGGGAACTGACGCAGCGCCGCTGCGGGCGGATTGGAAGCTGTTCGCAAAAGACCTTGTTCAGACTCTGGAGCAGCAGGCGCTCGGGCCGGTGTGGATGATGGGTCATTCGCTGGGCGCCGTCGTGTCAATGTTGGCAGCCCTGCGCAGCCCGGCATTGTTTCGAGGCCTGATTTTGATCGACCCGGTGTTTCTGCCCACGCGCCAATCCTTGGCGCAGCGATTGGCGCCGCGCCAAGCACTGCGAAAAATGCCTCTGGTGCGCAAAACGCTGCAGCGGCCCAGTCAATTCCTCGATGTGAAGTCGGCATTTGATTTTCACCGCAGTAAGCGCGCCTTTGCCGGTTTGAGCGATTCCGTGTTATGGGATTACATTCACGCCGGAACCCGCCCCATTGATGGCGGAGTGGAACGGGCATGGTCGCCGGCCTGGGAGGCGGCAGTGTATTCTTCGGTGCCGTTGGTGTGGCCGCGGATCAGGCGACTAACATTGCCCACTCTGGGCTTGCGTGGTGAGACCTCCGATATTCTCGATGAGGCGGCCATGCGTCGGTGGGCGGGGTTGCAGCCAACGGCTCAGTTGCACACGCTCCCGGGCGGGCACTTGTTGCCGCTGGAGCATCCCGCCGACAGCGCAAACTGCGTGACCGAATTCATCGCGCGGCAGACCGACTGATGCTGCACCGCATCTGGTTGAGCTTCTTTGTACTGGCCTTTGCCAGCGGGCTTTACCAATGGCTGGTTGGCGGTGATGCCGACGTGTTTCAACGCATGGTCAGCAGTCTGTTCGAAATGGCGGGGCTGTCAGTGGAACTGGCCATCGGCCTGATTGGTCTGATGGCTCTTTGGCTGGGCGTGGTGGCGGTGGGTGAGGCCAGCGGATTGGTGGACAAACTGGCGCGGCTGCTATCACCGCTGTTTACCCGCCTGATGCCGGAAGTGCCGGCGGGCCATCCGGCAGTGTCATCCATGACGCTCAATCTCGCCGCCAATGTGCTTGGGCTGGACAACGCCGCGACGCCTCTGGGTATCAAGGCCATGAAAGACCTGCAGTTATTGAACCCCTCACCCTCGGTGGCCAGCAACGCACAGATCCTGTTTCTGGTACTCAACACCTCATCGGTGACCCTGTTCCCGGTGACGGTCCTGCTGTACCGGGCACAGCTGGGAGCCCCGGATCCAGCGGCAGTATTTTTGCCCATCCTGATGGCGACCAGTTGCTCGACGCTGGCGGGATTGCTGGTGACCGGATGGGTGCAAAAGATTCGCCTGGCGGATACCGTAGTGCTTGGTTTTCTCGCCCTGGTGGTCGGGACCCTGCTGGCGCTAATCGCGTATCTGGGCACGCTCGGTGCAGAGCAGTTGCAGCGCCAGTCCAGCCTGATCAGTAATCTGTTGATCATCAGTCTGGTGATGTTGTTTCTGCTGACTGCACACCGGCGGGCGGTCAACGTATACGAAACGTTCATCGAAGGGGCGAAGCAGGGATTTGAGACGGCTGTAGGAATCATTCCCTACCTGCTGGCCATGCTGGTGGCGATCGGATGTTTTCGCGCCAGCGGCGCGCTGGACCTGGCGATGGATGCCCTGCGCGGCGCGGTGGCATTGGTGGGATGGGACACGCGCTGGGTGGATACCATGCCGACCGCACTGATGAAACCGCTGTCGGGTTCCGGTGCGCGGGCGATGATGATCGATACCATGAACACCTTTGGGGTGGACTCCTTTCAGGGGCGTCTGGCAGCGACCATGCAGGGCTCGACGGAGACCACCTTCTACGTACTGGCGGTGTATTTTGGTGCAGTGGGCATTCGGCACACCCGCCATGCGCTGGCCTGTGGCCTGGCCGCAGACGGGGCTGGCATCGCCGCCGCGATTGGCGTGGCATACTGGTTTTATGGCTGATATCGGAGCCGGCATTCGACCGCTAAAGGCGATCGATGTGTCAATGGAGGGCGTTCGGGCGGCCGGCCAGAGCACCGCTGTTCGAAACCGGGTCTGTCAAGGGCGCAGCGGGTTAACCCAGTCGGAGGAGTGGGCGCACCATGCGTGTCACACACCGGCCCGGTGACCTGTTCCGCGCAGCGCTTCGGTGCTATAAGCTCGCAAGTCCGCTTAATCCTGTGTAGGGGGCAGGGGGCGAGATATTTGGGTCACAGCGCTTTCCTGCGACCTCAAGAGCTCTATAATCCGCCTGTCAAATTCTGAATCGAGGGAATGTAATGGGTAAGTTGCTGATTATCGCCGATAGTAAAAACAGTTGTTGTGCGACGCCTCGCGGGCTGGAACTGGCACGACGTCTGGGTCACACCGTAGAGGTGGTCGCTTTTGCCTGGACTTCCCTGAAAGGGCTGGATTTGAGTCCCAGTGAGCGCGCGGAGTTGAAGCAACGCCTGTTGAACGAGCGCGAACGCGAACTGGAAAAACGCATTGAGAAGTTCAGTCACAAGGGGCAGAAAGTCAGTCTCAAGGTGATCTGGAACAAAGACATCGTGGCCTGGGTGTTGAAACGCACTGAAAGTGGCCGCTACGCGGCAGTCGTCAAAACAGGAAAACGCACCGAATCTGTTGTTCACACACCGAGCGATTGGCAACTGCTGCGCGAATGTGCTGTGCCTGTGCTGATCGTGGCACGTGAGAAGTGGCATCGCACCGAACCGGTGCTCGCGGCAGTCGATCTGGCCACGGGTAACAAGGACAAGCGCAAGCTGAATCACCAGATTGTGATGCGGGCCAAGCGAGTTGCCGAGGCACTGCAGGCCGAGCTGAAAATCATCGCTGCAATAGAGGTTCCGACATTGTTGTCGGAGCTCGATATGGTCGATCCCATTGCCTACGTGGAAGGGCAGAAGGCAGCCATGGCCCCGGCCATTGCGGAGCTGGCCCGGGAGCACGATTTGCCGCGGGGAGTTTTTCGTATGAAGCGGGGCCCGGTTGCCAAGGTGATAACCAGTGAGGCTGCGAGGGTGCGGGCGCAGCTGGTGGTGATGGGTACTGTTGGACGCAGGGGCGTAAAGGCGCGTTTGCTGGGGAACACGGCCGAATCCGTGCTGGGGTTGCTGCACACGGATATCCTGGCACTCAAACCCTGATTTGAGCTGAGCCAATGTGGGCGCCGCGTAAATAACCTGCACCAAAGCTTGCCATTTTGCCAAAGCGGTCTATTTTGAACTTAGCACGATGCATCTGTGCACGTGCTAAACGTCCCCTGGCCGATGTTTCCGCCCCGAAACATACGGCTGTTTTAGCCCGCCATCTCTTCCCGATTTGCGGGCTTTTTTGTGCAGAACCAGGTTCCGGGCGTTGGTATCGCGGTATTTCAGTTCTTCCAGCCCTGCCGCCACGACCGATTGCCGCGTCCTGCAATTGTCCATCGAATTTAAGTCAGCGCTGTCGATGACTTTGTGTGGTCACAAAAATGACATACTCTGTCGGGACAATGGCTGGCTCAAGCGGCCGCGCTCCAGTGTGCCCAATCATCAGTTTACCGTGTAGACAGGAGAGTTATGCCCAGCCCGATCAAACGTCGCCTCGCCGAATCT
>Ga0115567_10002989_pt1 | contig 16800 bp, 12 predicted proteins | sample COGITO_mtgs_1204_2_FD_88679 | JGI IMG/M metagenome (GOLD analysis project Ga0115567, IMG submission 88679) | Pelagic marine microbial communities from North Sea - COGITO_mtgs_120412 | ecosystem: Environmental > Aquatic > Marine > Epipelagic | place: Germany:Helgoland, sampling site Kabeltonne... | reverse complement strand
CGTGAGCGATGGCAGATCGAGCGATGCGACAGGTGCTATTGCACAGGCGTGGGGCGGACAGGTCGTTGATGGCGCGCCCTCGCGGGGTGGTCAACTGCGGCGCGGCTGTGCCGCCGCCAAGGGAAGGTGGCTGCTGGTCCTTCATGCGGATACGGTGCTTGCGCCGGGATGGAGCGGCCCGGTATCCGAGCATCTGGGGACCGATTGCGCAGGGTGGTTTCGCCTTGCCTTTGATGGCGGTGGGATGCCGGCACGGATCGTAGCGGGCTGGGCGAACGCGCGCAGCCGCTTTGGATTGCCTTACGGTGATCAGGGATTGCTGGTGCCGCGCGCGATGTACGACGCTGTCGGCGGCTATTGTGATCAGCCCTTGATGGAGGACGTGGCGATGGCCCGTGCTTTGAAAGGCAAACTTCGCCAGATCAATGCGGTGGCCATAACGAGCGCCGAGAAATATCGCGCGCAAGGATGGCTGCGGCGGGGCGGTAAGAACCTCTGGACGCTGATACAGTACGCCGCAGGCACCCCGCCGGACAAGCTGGCTAAGGTGTATCGTCGTTAGCCGAACAAGCGTTCCGTAATTCGTTGAAATAGTTCCGGAATACGGGGTGTATCGCGTCGCTCTGCCTTGCGTCGCGCATGCAGGGCGGCGGTATCCGTGACCGTCTTGCCATCCTCGAATTGCAGCCGGTACAGGTTGGCGTAGATGCCGCCGCGCGCCAGCAGGTCCTCGTGCGTGCCCTCGTCTACGACTTGTCCGCGGTCCATGACCACAATCTTGTCCGCGCCACGAATTGTCGATAGCCGGTGCGCGATCACGATCGTGGTGCGCCCGGCAGCAAGCCTATCCAGTGCGTCCTGCACCACCTGTTCGGATTGCGCGTCCAACGCACTTGTCGCTTCATCCAACAGCAGGATTGGCGTGTCGCGCAGCAGCGCACGGGCAATAACAACCCGCTGGCGCTGGCCGCCTGACAAGGCTGATCCGCGCGGACCAACGCGCGTTTCCAGACCATGTTCGAGGTTCTCCAGAAAATCACTGACATGCGCTGCGTCCAGCGCCGTTTTGAGTTGGGCGTCGGTGACGTCCTCACGGCCCAGCACAATATTCTCGCGCAGTGTTTCATCAAACAGCAGCGCCTCTTGGGTCACGACCGAGAACAGTTTGCGCAATTCGGCCAGCTCCATGTCTGTCGTTGCAACGTCCCCCAAGCGAACGGTGCCGGATGCCGGGTCAATCAAACGCGTCAGTAGATTGAAAATGGTGGATTTTCCCGCCCCCGACGCTCCGACCAACGCCGTCGTCTCGCCCGCCTTGGCGCTCAGCGTCAAACCACGCAGCACGGGGGCATCGCCGTAAGACAAATGCACATCCTCGAGCGCGATGTTGGGTGTGCCTGTCGGTGCAGGTTGCGGCGAGGCGGGGGAGGACAGCCGGACGGGCACATCCATCAGTTCCTTGATCCGTTCCAACGCGGCGGCGGCGGTTTGCCACAAGCCGCTGATCGCGCCCAGTCGGCGCAGCGGATTGAACGTGAACCCCATCGCGGTGAAAAACGTCATGAACTGTCCGATGGTCTTTTCACCGGATATAATCTCGGAGCCGCCATAAAGAATAACGGCCATGAAGCCGATGCCGGAGATGATGTCGATCATCCCGGGTATCGCGGCCCCCCCGAAGGCGGTACGCACTTCTGTGTCGATGAACTGATCCGTAATGTCGCGGTACTGACGCGCCTGATAGGATTCCAGCGCGTTGAGCTTGATGGGCACGATGCCGTGGAAAACCTCATCGAGACGGGTGGACAGGGTCGCGCCCAGATCGCGCGCTTCGCGGGCGCGCCGGCGCACGAAGCGCTGGGCGACGGCGGCGGGCAGGACCATCACGGGAATGCCGACGCACGCCAACAGTGCCCAGATCGGGTCAATTGAAATCGCCACGCCCAGCAGCACCAGCAATCCAATGAAATCGCGCCCCGCTCCCGTAATGATCGCGCGCCAGACGTCGCCCACGGCGTTCACGTCCGATTGCACGCGCTGAATAAGAAACCCCGGTGGATGGCTTTGGTGAAACGCGCCATCCTGGGCCATCATGCGGTCCAGAAGGTCGATGCGCATGTCCGCCGCCGAACGCTGCGCGATGCGGGTGAGCAGCACCTTTTGCGCTACACCGGATATTGCGCGCAGAATGAAGATACCGACCAGCACCAATCCCACAACCAGCAGCATATTGCTTTGACCCGCGACGAAGACCTGATCGAACATCGGCTCCATCAGACGGGCAAGGGCACCCAGCGTCGCGCCTTCAACCGCCATAAAGACAACGGCGACGCACAAAAGCCCGATGTGTTTCTTGAGATATCCACCCCAAAGCCAGCGCAGAAGATGCCCGGAAGTGTAGGTTTGCGAACTCATCTGCGGTGCAATCCTTTGACGCGGCGTTGAGGCGGCAGTCTAGGGGTCGTGTGCAGTGTGGGCAAGCCGTTGACGCGGACAGCGCGAACGCTAATGTGCGCCGGATAACTCAGTGAGAAAATTAGGAAAACGCGCCATGAGCAAGGAATCGGGACTGTCACAGGGGCGCAGCTATCTGGCGATACCGGGGCCGTCGGTGATGCCCGATTCCGTGCTCAATGCAATGCACCGCGCGGCACCGAATATCTATGCCGGCGAATTGCCCGACATGATGCCACGCTTGATGGATGATCTGCGCGCCGTGGCGCGGACCAAAGCGCATGCGGCGATCTATATCGCCAACGGGCATGGTGTTTGGGAAGCCGCGCTGGCAAATGTCGTGGCACCCGGCGACAGGGTGCTGGTGCCCGCAACAGGACGTTTCGGCATCGGCTGGGGTGAAATGGCAGCGGGGCTGGGCGCGCAGGTCGACGTGATCGACTTTGGCAAACGTTCCGCGATGGATATCGCCCGCATAGCTGAAGCGCTGGCAGCGGATAAAGCGCATGAAATCAAGGCTGTGTTAGCGGTGCATGTGGATACTTCAAGCTCGGTGCGCAACGATATCGCGGGGCTGCGGGCAGCGCTGGATGAGGTCGGACATCCGGCCCTCCTGATGGCCGATTGCATCGCCTCGCTGGGTTGTGACGTGTTTGAGATGGACGCATGGGGCGTGGATGTGATGGTGACAGCCTGTCAGAAAGGGCTGATGGTGCCGCCGGGTGTCGGGTTCGTTTTCTTCAATGATCGCGCGCAGACGGTTCGCGCCGCACTGCCGCGAGTCAGCCGTTATTGGGATTGGGAGCCGCGCGCGCAGCCTGAAGCGTTTTTTCAGTATTTTGCAGGAACCGCGCCGACGCATCACCTGTACGGCCTTCGCGCATCGCTGGATATGATCCACGCCGAAGGGATCGAGAATATCTGGCACCGACATGAAACGCTGGCACGTGCTATCTGGGCCGCGTGCGACGCGTGGGGGCAGGGTGGGCCGATGGAATTGAACATCACGAATCCTGCATATCGCAGCCACGCGGTCACGGCGCTGCGCCTTGGCGCACCGCATGCGACACGGTTGCGCGATTGGGTAGAGGGAAACCTTGGTCTGACGCTGGGGATCGGGCTTGGTATGGCTGAACCGGGCGACGACGCGTGGCACGGATTTTTCCGACTTGGACACATGGGACATGTGAATGGCCACATGATCATGGGGCTGTTGGGGGGTATGGAGGCCGGGATGCACGCGTTGGATATTCCGCACGGGGATGGTGCGCTTGACGCGGCGGCACGGGTGATCGCGGGCTAGCGCCGCGCGCCGATATAGCTGATGGCGCGGTTCACGGCCCAGCCGGTTGCGGCTACAGCGATCAAACCCCAGATCGCCCAGATCGCAAAGAAAATCCAGGCTATATTGACCCCGAACATGGCGATACAGGCGGTCGTGTAGTTCGGGGCGGGTGTGCGTTCTTCTTGCATGGTCTTACCGAGTTGCGTGTTGAGAAGAATAGCGCGGATATTTGCCGCGTCAGCCCTTTTTCGCATCTCGCAAGGCCGGACCAAGCGCTGCCGCGAACGCATCCATCATCAAATCGGTGCCGCAGCTGACCCGAATGCAGCGGTTTTGGGGGGCGGCAAACGGCATGCGGATAAAAATCCCGCGTGCAACGAGACCGTCCAGCACCGCCTTGGCAAGCGCATCATCTGCACCACAGTCGATCGTGACAAAATTGGTCGCGGAGGGCAGTGAAGTCAGGCCATTGTCTGTTGCAATTTGAACTATGCGCGCCCGGGCGGATCGGATCTGCGCCTGAACATGGGCAAGCCAGGCGGTGTCCTCAAGTGCCGCGAGTGCCCCTGCCTGTGCCGCGCGGTTAACGCCGAAGTGATTGCGGACACGGTCAAATGCCGCAATGAGATCAGGCGCACCAATTCCATACCCGATCCGGGCACCGGCAAGGCCATAAACCTTTGAAAACGTGCGAAGCCTGATCAGGCGTGGATCGCCTGGCGGCAAAGGTACGGCAGTCCCTTCGGGCGCACATTCGACATAGGCTTCATCCAGCAGCAGCAGCGTCTGCGGTGGCAGCGCTTGCAGGGATTGGACGATGTCTTCTCCGCGATGCGCCGTGCCCATCGGGTTGTCAGGGTTGGCAAGATACACGAGCTTGGCGTTGACCTCAGCCGCCTTTGCAAAGAGGGCTGCGGGGTCTTCATGATCGTCGAGATATGGCACCTTGTGCAGCGTCCCGCCAAATCCTGCGACATGATAATTGAATGTCGGATAGGCACCTTCCGATGTGACAACGGTGTCACCGGGGGCGACCATCATTCGCGCCAGATATCCCAGCAAGCCATCAATGCCTTCGCCCACGATAATATGATCGGGTGTCGTCCCGTGGTGGTCTGCCAACGCGTGTTTGAGGTCATGGTTTTCGGGGTCGCCATATTGCCAGTGATCCGCAGCTGCCATCGCGGCGAGCGCGCGGGGGGAGGCACCAAAAACACTTTCGTTGGCACCGAGGCGCGCGTCAAATGGCTTTCCGCGGGCGCGTTCCTGCGTTTCCGGGCCGACAAACGGCACGGTCGAGGGGAGTTTGGCAACGGTTGGGGTCAGGCGAAATTGTGTCATGCCCTCTGTTATCCTTGGCTTGTGGGCCCGCGCAAGGGGCCGAATTCAGGGTCAAGATGCCTAGATGAAAATTATGCGCAGGGAATGGGGTTTTGGCATTGCGAGATTGAAACGACGTGGATTTATTGGCGCTTTGCGCGGCGCAGGTATCAGTCTTGCCCGGCCCGGCACACGGCGGATTCTCACGCTGACGTATGATAAGTCATTGGGAATGATGCGCGGGGTCGAACGGGTCGTGGCCAGATAATCTGCCGCCACGTTTCGCTGGCCAACTGGTGGATGATCGGCTGATGTAGCGGGAACACCAAAACAGGGGACAGCCATGCCACGCGTTACAATAAATTACGACAATTACATCGCCCATGTGCGCCTGACACGGGCGGACAAGATGAATGCTGTCGATCAGGAAATGATTGACGCTGTGATCGCCGCCGGAGAGGAAGTCGCGGCATCGGATGCGCGTGCGGTCGTTATCTCCGGTGAGGGCAAGGCGTTTTGCGCGGGAATCGACATTACCGGGCTGTCAGGCATGATCGGCGAGGACCCGTCCGAGTTGCTTATGCCGCGTACCCACGGCAACGGCACGACAAACCAGTGGCAGGAGGTCGCGATGGTTTGGACGCGCGTGCCGGTGCCGGTGATCGCGGCAGTGCATGGGGTCTGCTTTGGCGCGGGGATGCAACTGGCGCTGGGCGCAGATATTCGCATTGCCTCGCCGGATGCGCGGTTTGCGGTGATGGAGATGAAATGGGGCATCGTGCCGGATATGGGGGGCATGGTATTGCTGCCGCGTCTGGTGCGGGGCGACGTGCTACGCCGCTTGACCTACACGGCCGAACCTGTCGGAGCGGAGCAGGCCGAGCGTTGGGGCTTGATCACGGAAGTGGCGGAGGACCCGATGGCGGCGGCGATGACGCTGGCGGGGCAGATTGCGGGCAAGAGCCCAAGTGCAATCAGGGCAGCCAAGGCTTTGATTTCGGTGGCAGAAGCCGAAGGCGAAGGGGCTGTACTGGAGGCGGAATCGCGAGTGCAGGCCGAATTGATCGGCAAGCCGGATCAAATGGAAGTGATCGCGGCAGAGTTTGGCAAGCGACCGGCCGTTTTCAAATAAGGGCCGGTTCGCGCCGTAAGTTGTTTCGCCACGCGGCGCGGCACCGGCATCTTTAAGTAACGTATCTAAATCCGTTGAGCCCGACGAATCAGCCGATTTCGGCCAATCTGGCGAGAGCGGCGTTTAACTGGGTGGCTTCTTCCTGACGCGCGTCAAGGTTCGCCTGTGCTTCGGCCACCACTTCTTCCGGGGCGGCGGCGGCGAATTTCGGATTGTTCAGACGCCCTTTCAAGCCCCCGATTTCCTTTTCCAGCTTGCCCAGTGATTTCTCCAGCCGTGCCTTTTCTTCATCGATATCGATCAGCCCCGCAAGGGGCAGTCCAAAGATGGCGCCGGGGGCGGCAATGGCGACCGTGCCTTTGGGGAAGGTATCGGCGTGCTCCAGCGTTTCGACACGGGCGAGGCGTTTGATCATTGCCACGTTCCGGTCCCATGCGCCCTGACCGGCGGCGTCGATCTCTGTCACGATCATAGGAACTTGCAGGCCCGCAGGCACGTGCATCTGCTGCCTCGCGGATCGGATGGATTCAATCAGGCCGATCACCCAGTTGAGTTCGCGGTCGGCATCCGCATCCAGCAGATCAACGGTCGTGTAGGTTGGCCAATCAGCGTGGATCAGCATGGTATCGCGCTTGCCCCACAGCTCTTCGGTAATGAAGGGCATGATGGGGTGCAGCATAATAAGACATTGATCCAGAACCCATTTCAGGGTCTGGCGCGTTTCGCCCGCCTCGGGCGCGTCGTCTTGCAACAGCGGTTTGGAGAGTTCGACATACCAGTCGCAGACCTTGCCCCAGACAAAGGCATATAACCCGTTCGCGGCGTCGTTGAAGCGGTAGTTGGCCAGCGCGGTGTCGGTCTCTTCACGGATGCGCGCGGTTTCTCCGATGATCCATTTGTTGAGCGTGGCAGTGGCGATTGGCATGCCGGAGGGGCCGCCAAGCGCGTCGTTCATTTCGGCAAAACGGTGGGCGTTCCACAATTTCGTGCCGAAATTGCGGTAGCCTGCGATGCGCTGGGTCGACAGTTTCAGGTCGCGGCCCATGGCGGCCATCGACGTCACGGTAAAGCGCACCGCGTCGGCGCCGAATTCGTCGATCAGTTCCAGCGGGTCGAGGACATTACCAAGGGATTTCGACATCTTCTTGCCCTTTTCGTCGCGGACGAGGGCGTGGACGTAAACAGTGTCGAACGGTTTTTCGCCTACCACGGCGTATTGCATCATCATCATGCGGGCGACCCAGAAGAAGATGATGTCAAAGCCAGTAATGAGGACGGAGGTGGGGAAGTATTTTTTCAGCTCAAGCGTGTCCTCGGGCCAGCCGAGCGTACCGATCGGCCAGAGGCCGGAGGAGAACCAAGTGTCCAGAACGTCGGGATCGCGGTAAACCGGGTAGACCAGCTTCGTCGGGTCCTGATCAATGGCGTACTGCGCAAGTGTACTCGCCAGCATTTCTTCGGCTGCGGGCTTGTCGGCCACTTCTATGATTGACGCGTGATTGATCGGAAGCGGTGTATCGGCGATTTCGTCGCGGAATGCATCTTGCACGGCAGAGAATTCGGCGGCGCAGTGCATTACCTGACCCCGCCGCAGCATGCCACCTTCAGACAGCAATCGACCAATTTCGACGATGTCGAGTGCACCGTTGCCCTCATCATCGATGAAATCAGGCGCGGAAAGGTCAAAGCCATACCAAACCGGTATCTGATGTCCCCACCACAACTGCCGTGAGATACACCAAGGCTCAATGTTCTCCAGCCAGTGGAAATACACTTTCTTGTCCTGCTCTGGCAGGATCGTGACGTCGCCATTCCGCACCGCATCAATGGCGGGCTGCACGATCTTGGCGGTGTCCACGAACCACTGGTCGGTCAGCATCGGTTCGATCACGACCTTTGAGCGGTCGCCAAGCGGCTGCATGATTTTCTTGTTCTCGACATGCGGCACAAGGGTTTCGACCTCATTGCCGTCCGCGTCTTTGGCCATCGCCGGGATCATCACCGCCAGACCTTCGGCAGCTATTTCCGCGATCACCTTTTTGCGGGCCTCAAACCGGTCAAGTCCGCGATAGTCCTCAGGTACGAGATTGATTTCGGTCGCGTCCTGGGGGGCTTTTTCGGACCCTTCGGCTATGGCCTGCGCGCGGCTGGCGGCGTCCGCGTAGGACAGGCCATCGGCGCGCATCGCCCCCTTCGGGTCCAACAGCGCATAAAGGGGGATACCATTGCGTTGCGCCACGCCGTAGTCGTTGAAGTCATGCGCACCGGTGATTTTGACAGCACCGGAGCCAAAGGCAGGATCAGGATATTCGTCTGATATTATGGGGATCATCCGACGTTGTTCTTTTGGTCCAACAGGAATTTCACAGAGTTTTCCGACGATTGAAGCATAGCGTTCGTCTGACGGGTTAACCGCAACCGCGCCATCGCCCAGCATCGTTTCAGGCCGAGTCGTGGCGATTGCGATGTAATTGCGTGTCTCGCGAAGCGTCTCTACGCCGTCCTCGTCCTTTTCGACGTATTCATAGGTCGCGCCATCCGCGAGCGGGTATTTAAAGTGCCACATCTGGCCGTCGACTTCGGTCGATTCGACTTCCAGATCCGAAATCGCCGTTTCAAAATGGGGGTCCCAGTTCACAAGGCGCTTGCCGCGATAGATCAGGCCCTTGTCGTACATATCGACGAAAACCTTGATAACGGCGTCGTGGAAATTGCCGTCTTCGCCTTCGGGCGCGGAGGGGGCACCGGACATGGTGAACGCCTCGCGCGACCAGTCACAGGAGGCGCCGAGGCGTTTCAGTTGACCAATGATCGTGCCGCGCGATTTGATTTTCTGTTGCCAGACGCGTTTTTCGAACGCTTCGCGTCCCATTTCGCTGCGCGTCGGCTCTTGATGTTCCATCATATCGCGTTCGGTCACCATCTGGGTGGCGATGCCTGCGTGATCCGTGCCGGGCTGCCACAGCGTGTCGAACCCGCGCATCCGGTGCCAGCGCACCAGAATGTCTTGCAACGTGTTGTTGAACGCATGCCCCATGTGCAGCGATCCGGTCACGTTAGGCGGCGGGATCATGATGCTGAACGTCTCCTGGCGCGACGCGTTTGCGCCTGCCTTGAAGGCACCGGCCTGTTCCCAGGCGCGATACAGACGCGCTTCGGCTTCGTTTGAATCGAATGTCTTTTCCAGGGCCATGATCGTCTTTCCGTAGGTGATTGCCAGTGATCTAGCGGAGGATGCCGCGAAGGGAAAGGGCGGCGGGGCTTCAGGCGTGCCGGTCGAGTTTCGTGCTGAGATGAATGAGGCTTTCGGAGGAGCGCACGCCGCGCGCCTCGCCAATGCGGTCGAGGGTTTGGTCAAGCTCTTCAGTGGTATGGGCCTCAAGCGTGACCAGCAGATCAAAACGGCCTGATGTGGTATGAATCCCTGTGACCTGAGTCAGGCTACGCAGCCGCTGGATCACGCCGGGGGCGCTGCGCGGTTCGACGCTGACAAGGGCTGTGGCGCGCAGCGGCGGGCGGGCCTGTGCAGAGAGCGTGACGGTGTAGCCGGTGATCGTGCCTGAGCGCTCCAACCGGTCAAGCCGTGCCGTGACGGTTGTGCGTGCAAGGCCAAGGCCGCGCGCAAGATCGGCCAGCGATGTGCGTGAATTTTGTCGAAGCGCAGCGATCAGGGCGCGGTCAGTTTCGTCTAATTGCATTATGTATCCGTCTTTATGCGTATAATTTTCGTCATTTATATCAGAGTGACGCATGATTACGACTGAAAACTATGGAAATCTGGGGGAAACATTGAAAGGTTCGCATTGAAAGGTTCGCGTCGTGCAGCATTCCACACCTATTTGGCCCTCGATTCCCGCGCATCTGTGCAAAGCGCGTCCCGAAGCACCGGTTTTGTATCTGTCTCCGGGCATTTTGCACCGGACGGCAAAGGCGTTCGCAGGTGGGTTTGATGGCTTGGTCACCTATGCCGTCAAAGCCAATGCGCGGCCCGAGGTGCTGTCGAATCTCGTGGCCGCCGGGATTGCTGCCTTTGACGTCGCCTCGCCCGCAGAAATGGCCGCGGTGCGTGCGGTCAGTCCGGCAGCGAAATTGCACTACAACAATCCCCTGCGCAGTACCGCTGAGGTGGCCGCGGGGATCGCGCATGATGTGGCAAGCTGGTCGGTGGACAGCGCCGAGGGTTTGTCCAAACTAAAAGACGTGTCCAAGGAAGCCGAAATTGCGGTACGTTTTGCTTTGCCCGTCAAGGCGGCAGTGTATGATTTTGGCGCAAAGTTCGGCGCATCGCCGAAAGAAGCCACAGAGTTGCTGCGCGCAGTCGCTGAAAGGGGATTCCAACCCGCGCTGAGCTTTCATCCGGGCACGCAATGCGATGATCCGCAAGCGTGGGTCACCTATATTTCCGAAGCTGCACAGATTGCGGCGCGGGCGGGTGTTGCTCTTGCGCGGTTGAATATCGGTGGAGGGTTTGCGGCCGATCGCGGACAGGGCGCGCCCGATCTTGGGGCAGTTTTTACCGCAGTGACAGAAGCGGTGCGCGCGGCGTTTGAGGTGGCGCCTGCACTGGTCTGCGAACCGGGGCGCGCGATGGTCGCCGAAGCGGGTGTGTTGGCAGTGCGCGTCAAAGAGTTGCGGCACAAGGGCGGAACAGTGTTTTTGAACGACGGGATTTATGGCGGGCTGGCCGATCTGCGGGACATGGGGTTAAGCGGGTTGTTACAGGTCGTGGGTGAGGACGGAACGCAAAGGCGCGGCATTTTGCAGCCCCGCGTCGTCTTTGGCCCGACATGCGACAGTCTGGACCGTTTGCCGGACGGTTTGATGCTGCCCAGTGATCTGCGCGAAGGTGATTACGTCCTTTTTGGTGGTATGGGGGCCTATTCTATCGCCATGAGTACGACATTCAATGGTTACGGTGCCCATGAAGTGGTGCTGGTGACCTAGACATCGCCCGCGCGCCCGCTAGTGTCCGCAGAAGGATCGACACCAGCAAGAGGGCGCGACACATGGACAAATTCGGCAAGAGCCAATCGGTCAAACGGACTGAGGACGTGCGATTTCTGACGGGTGAGGGGCGCTATGTAGATGACATTACGCCTGACGGCGCACTGTTCATGTATGTTTATCGCGCGCCGGTGGCACATGGGGTCATCACCGGATTGGATGTCAGCGACGCAGCTCAGGCGGACGGTGTGCATCTCGTGGCGACCTGTGCAGATCTTGAGGCGGCAGGTGTCGATATTTCCATCAAGGGCGCGGTGCTGAAGAATCGCGACGGCAGTCAGGCGGCAAAACCGCTGCGTCCGATGTTGGCTAAAGGCTGCGTTCGGTATGTGGGCGAACCGGTCGCGTTCATCGTGGCCGAAACGCTGGCGCAGGCGCGCGACGCGGCAGAGTTGATCAAATTTGATTATGATGATCTGCCTGCGAAAATGGATTTGACGCCCGGCGGCGAAACCATCCATGCCGAAGCCGAAAACAACCGCGCCTTCGACTGGGGTATGGGTGACGAGAATGCCACCGAGGCGGCGTTCAAAGCCGCGGCGCGCACGGTGTCTCTGGAGGTTGGCGACAACCGGATCATCGTCAACTCCATGGAGCCGCGCGGCTGCTATGCCGAATGGGACGGCATGAGCCTGCATGTGGCTAACAACGCCCAAGGTGTTTGGGTGCACAAGGAAAATCTGATCAAGGCGTTTCATCTGGACGAAGATGCGGTACGCGTAACTAACCCTGACACGGGTGGCGGTTTCGGGATGAAGGCGATGGCCTATCCCGAGTATTTTCTGGTAGCCCACGCAGCACGCGTTCTGGATCGCCCGGTGCGCTGGATGTCCGAGCGGACCGAAGCGATGCTGAGCGATAATGGCGGGCGTGACCTGGTGTCTCTGGCAGAGTTGGCGTTTGACGAGAACCACAAGATCACTGCCTATCGGGTACGCACCCGTTGCAACCTTGGGGCCTATAATAGCCAGTTCGGTCAGCCCATTCAGACGACGTTGTTTAGCCGCGTTTTGATGGGGTGTTATGACGTCCAGACGACGTGGTTACAGGTCGAAGGATACTATACCAACACCGTGCAGGTGGATGCGTACCGGGGGGCAGGGCGCCCCGAAGCGATCTATGTGCTGGAGCGCGTGATGGACCGTGCCGCGCGCGAATTGGGTGTGGACCCGTGGGAGCTGCGTCGCATCAACTTTATCAAACCGGACCAGTTCCCCTATAAGGCAGCCACAGGCGAAACCTATGACGTGGGTGATTTTGACAAGGTATTGCGCCGTGCCGGAATAGAGGCCGATGCGCAGGGCTTTGGCGCGCGCCGGAAAGCTGATGCTGCCCGCGGTCTGCTGCGGGGTCAGGGCTTGTGCTATTATATCGAAAGTATTCTGGGCGATCCTGCCGAAGGCGCAAAGGTCGAATTCGGTGCGGATGGCCGCGTTTCGATATATGTCGGCACTCAGTCCAACGGGCAGGGGCATGAAACAGTCTATGCGCAGTTCCTCAGCGATCAGTCCGGCATTCCGGCGCATTTGATCGATGTGGTGCAGGGCGACAGCGATCTGATCAAACAGGGTGGCGGCACTGGCGGATCGCGTTCTGTGACCACGCAAAACAACGCGACGCTGGCAACAGTGGACAAGATTGTCGAAGAATTCACGGCATTTCTCGCCGAGGAAATGGGCGTGCCGGCCGCTGAGATTGCATTTGACGACGAACGGTTCCGTGCGGATGGCAGCAATCTGACACCCACCATGCTGGAAGTGGCCCAGATGGCGCGTGACAAAGGGCGCGACGATCTGTTGAGCCATCATGAACGCGCCACGCTGCCTGCGCGCAGCTTTCCCAACGGCGCGCATGTGGCGGAAGTTGTGATAGATCCCGAAACCGGGATCGTAAGCGTCGATAAATATACGGTTGTTGACGACTTTGGTAACCTCATCAACCCTATGCTGGCGATGGGTCAGGTACATGGCGGTGTCGCACAGGGTATCGGACAAGCAGTGCAGGAACAGGTGGTCTATGACGAGGATGGGCAATTGCTCACGGCATCTTTTATGGACTACGCCATGCCGCGCGCCGCAGATTTGCCGTATATTTCGTTTACCAGCGAACCTGTGCCGTCGACGGCGAATGTCATGGGCATGAAAGGCTGCGGTGAGGCGGGCACCGTCGGTGCGCTGGCTGCAGTTGCCAATGCGGTGCAAGACGCGCTGTGGGATCGCGGTGTGCGACAGGCGGATATGCCGTTCACACCACACAAGGTTTGGGAGTTGCTGGAAGGTGTGGCCATCGCGGCTGAATAATAGTTTCCTTGCCAAGATATTTGGCAAGCTTTGGCGTCGCCCGTCGTCAGATTTTCGCCCTCGGCGGGGGTCTCAGACGCATGTCATCATCCTTGACGGCACGATGTCGTGTCTTGATGACGGTCACGAGACGAATGCCGGCCTTGCCTATAAGATGGTGCGGGATCTGGGCCCGGATGTCTCTGTTTACTATGAACCGGGCTTGCAGTGGAACGATTGGGCCAGCACCCGGGACGTCGCGGCAGGGCGCGGAATCAACCGGCAGATCAGGCGGGCCTATGGTTACCTGGCGTCGCGCTACCGTCCTGGAGACCGGATTTTCCTGCTGGGTTATTCGCGCGGTGCGTATGCCGTGCGCAGTCTGGCCGGGGTGATCGACCGCGTTGGCTTACTGCGCAATGATCACGCCACCGAACGTAACATCCGGCAGGCATATCGCCATTACGAGCGCATTCTTGAGGGGGAGGCCGGTAACGCATTCGGTCGTGCGCTGTGCTATGCGCCCGGCGAGGTCGAGATCGAGATGATCGGAGTCTGGGACACGGTCAAATCACTCGGGATCAATATGCCCATCCTGTGGCGTTTCAGCGTCCCGCGCCATTCCTTCCACAACCATGACCTTGCCGCTGGGGTCAAAAATGGCTTTCAGGCGCTGGCCATGGATGAAACGCGCGTCATCTACCGCCCCGTTCTGTGGCAAAGCCATGATGATTTCGACGGACGTCTTGAGCAGGTCTGGTTTCCCGGCACTCATGGCGATGTGGGCGGACATCTGGGCGGATTACTGGCGACGCGTCCGTTGTCAAATATCCCGTTTGTATGGCTCATGGCGCGCGTACATGAGTGTGGTCTTGCATTGCCCGAAGGGTGGGAGGCGCGATTTCCGCAGGATGCGACGGCACCGTCGACGGGGACATGGCGCGGATTTGGCAAAATATTCATAACCCGACGCAAGCGCGTGGTGGGGCGCGATCCGTCCGAGAGCATTCATGAAAGCGTCGCCATTCGGCAGGCCGCGAAACCCCGGCGTGCGGGTTTAGTCGGAAAGGTACGTCGTGCAAGCTAGCGCCGCTGCACCGTTTAACCTGTCCAAAAGGTCGCCGGATTAGATGATTTTCATTACGATGCAGGTGGTTGAGCCTGTGGCGTAGAGCTTGCCATCCTCCACGCCGCGAATTTCGCCATGTGCCACGCCGGTTGAGCGGCCCACGTGGTCGATCACCCCAATGCAGTCGATCATCATGCCCAACGGGATAGAGCGCAGGATATTTACCTTGAATTCCAACGTCGTATAGATTGATCCGCGCGGTACCTTTGTCATCACGGCGCACGCCATCGCGCTATCCAGCAGAGTTCCGTACCAGCCGCCGTGGACGGTACCCATCGGATTGGTCATATTGAATTCGGGCGCGCCGCGAAAAACGATACGGCCATCTTCGACGGCATGCAGTGTGTAGCCCATTGTCTGGCCGATGGGCGGCCCCGGGTTTGTGCCGTCCAGAATGGACTGCATGAATTCCAGACCGGACAGTTTGAGAACGTCATCCGAAGACAACAGATCCGATGGGCTGGTTGCAATGGGCATGGAAATTCTCCGGCAATGGGTCGCCGGAGAGATTAGCGGGCAGGGCGCAAGCCCGGCAAGGTGTTACGCCACGTTCGCCAATACGCTTTGTCTCGTGATTCCCAATGCGCGACAGACTGTGCGGGTCATGTCGGCACGATTGAGCGTGTAAAAATGCAGGGAATCCACACCTTCGTCGACCAGATCGCTACACAGTTCAGTGCATAGCGCAGTTGCCAACAGGTCATGGCGGTCATCACGTTCCGCTGCGCGGTAGGCCTCATCCACCCACGCAGGCACTGACGCACCGCAGCGATCCGCGAATTTGCGTGCTGAGGTCCAGTTTGCGACGGGCAGGATGCCGGGGATGATCGGCTTGTCGATACCGGCAGCAGCACATTGATCACGAAACCGCAGGAAAGTCTCGGCTTCAAAGAAGAACTGCGTGATTGCCTCGTCCGCACCGGCATCAAACTTGCGCTTGAGATACTGGATATTGGCATGCTGGCTTGCGGCATCAGGATGGGAATTTGGATGGGCACCGACGCGAATCGTGAATTTATCGGTAAGGGCGAGCGCTTCGATCAATTCGACGCTGTTCTGGAAGCCTTGCGGGTGCGGGGCAAAGCGGTCCTGACCTTCGGCGGGATCACCGCGCAGGGCAACGATATCCGTCACACCGGCCTTCGCGAACCCTTCTGCGGTTTCCATCGTCTCGGCCACGGAAGCGCCTACACATGTCAGATGGGCAGAAACGGGCAAACCCGACGTGCGGCGCAGCACATGCGCGCTATCCTGGGTGAGATCACGGGTCGAACCGCCCGCGCCATAAGTCACCGAGAAAAACCGTGGATCTAGCGGGGCCAGCGCTTGCGCCGTATCCCACAACTTGAACGCGGCATCGACAGATTTTGGCGGGAAGACTTCAAAAGAGACGGAAGGCGTTGTCATTGTGGAATTCCTTTGTGTTTCATCTCTTGTCGCACAGGCGGCTATGTGAGACAAATTCATAACTTTCATCTTGAATATGAGGTTCACCTCACATGCACATCGAATTCCGGCATTTGCGCACGATCAAGGCGATCCACGAGGCAGGCGGATTGGCGCGGGCAGCGGAGATGATGAACATCACGCAATCCGCGCTGTCCCATCAGGTCAAAGGCCTGGAGGATCAGGCCGGGGTCGAGTTGTTTGTGCGCCGCTCCAAGCCGTTGAAGCTGTCACCGGCGGGGCAGAGGCTCTTGAAACTGGCAGATCAGGTATTGCCGCAAGTAGAGGCGTTACAAGATGAATTTTCAGGCCTGCGTGCCGGCAGCACGGGGCGAATGCATATCGCCATTGAATGCCATGCTTGTTTTGAATGGCTTTTTCCGGTGCTGGAGCAATTCCGGCGCAAGTTCGCTGATGTGGATGTAGATATCCGCCCTGGTCTCGCGTTCGACGCACTGCCTGCACTGCTGCGCGAGGAGGTCGATCTGGTGGTATCCTCCGATCCGGAGGAAATTCCGGGCGTCGATTTCATTGAACTCTTTGACTACAAAGCGGTTTTCGTGGCTGCGAGCCAACATCCGCTGGCGCAAAAGCCTTTTGTTGAGGCGGTGGATTTTCGTGATCAGACGCTGATCACCTATCCGGTGGAGCGGCAAAGACTGGACGTGTTCAGTCAGTTGCTGATCCCCGCCAAGGTGGAACCGGCCGCGATTCGTCAGGTCGAATTGACGGCGGTGATCTTGCTGTTGGT
>Ga0115567_10002981_pt1 | contig 16819 bp, 14 predicted proteins | sample COGITO_mtgs_1204_2_FD_88679 | JGI IMG/M metagenome (GOLD analysis project Ga0115567, IMG submission 88679) | Pelagic marine microbial communities from North Sea - COGITO_mtgs_120412 | ecosystem: Environmental > Aquatic > Marine > Epipelagic | place: Germany:Helgoland, sampling site Kabeltonne... | reverse complement strand
GGCCATGCGGTGGGCGGCGAGGCGATGCGGAAATGCACCTCGGCGGCGCCTGCATCCAGGATCATCTCGCGGATCTTGCGGCTGGTGGTGCCGCGCACGACGCTGTCATCGACGAGGATCACGCGTTTGTCCTTGATCAGTGCGCGATTGACGTTCAGTTTCAGGCGTACGCCCATGTTGCGGATCTGCTCGGTCGGCTCGATGAAGGTGCGGCCCATATACTGATTGCGGATAATCCCCATGGCGTAGGGGATGCCCGATTCCTGGCTGAACCCGATGGCCGCCGGTACGCCCGAGTCGGGCACGGGGCACACCAGATCCGCATCGACCGGGCTTTCCTTGGCAAGTTCGACCCCGATCTGGCGGCGCGTCTCATAGACGCTGCGGTCGCCGATGATGCTGTCGGGGCGGCTGAAATAGACATGTTCGAAAATGCAGAAGCGGGGCTTTTGCCTGCGGAACGGATAGTGGCTCTCGACGCCGCTTTTGGTGATGACGACCAACTCGCCAGGGGCGATTTCGCGGATATATGTCGCGCCGATGATGTCGAGCGCGCAGGTCTCGCTGCTGAGAACCCAGCCGTCGCCGACCTGCCCCAGAACCAGCGGCCGCACGCCCAAGGGGTCGCGCACGCCGATCAGCTTGGTGCGGGTCATGGCGACGATGGAAAACGCGCCCTCGACGCGGCGCAGCGCATCCTCCATCCGCTCGGGGATGGTCCGTTGCAGACTGCGCGCCATCAGGTGAATGATGCATTCGCTGTCGGAATTGGACTGAAAGATGCTGCCGCGCTCGATCAGTTCCTTGCGCAGCGCGATGGCATTGGTGATGTTGCCGTTATGCGCAATCGCGGCGCCGCCCATGGCGAACTCGCCGAAAAAGGGCTGCACGTCGCGGATCACGGGCATCTTGCCGCCGGAGGTGGAATAGCGGACATGGCCGATGGCCAGCTGGCCGGGCAGTGTCTCCATCAGGCTTTGCTTGGTGAAATTGTCGCGCACATAGCCGAAACGGCGGGCGCTGTTGAACCCTTCGGTGCCGTCATAGCTGACGATGCCGCCCGCTTCCTGGCCGCGATGTTGCAGCGCGTGGAGGCCAAGCGCGGTGAAATTCGCGGCTTCGGGCACGCCGATCACGCCGAACACGCCGCATTCTTCCTTCAGTTTGTCGCCGTCATCCGCATCGCGCAGGTAGGACGTATCGAAGGGGTGGGCGGGAGGCATGATTTTGGTCAAAGGGGCACTCCGAATCCGGTTTTCACAGATGTGTCACACATAGGGACTGATGGCGCCGGTGTCACTGCATGATCTCGGGTAAGTGATCTACCACCGCGACAGGATCACGCCGCCCGCCACCAGCGCCGCAGACAGAACGCGCGTGACATTGATGCTGTGCTGTGCGACGCCGAACGCGCCATAGTGATCCAGCAGCAGGGCCGCGCCCATCTGGCCGAAGATCATCAGCGAGGCGGTCGTGACCACGCCCAGCAAAGGCACGCTCCAGAGCGCGGCAAAGACGAACATCGCCCCCATTGCGCCGCCGACCAGCAACCAGGGCGGAGAATTGACGACCCGCAGCAGATTCGGGCCGTGGCCGATGGCAAGCGTCGCGATCACCAGGACGGCAAAGCCGACGGCGAAGGAGATGGTCGCCGCGCCGACCGGACTGCCGATGCTGCGGCCAAGGGCGGCATTGATCGGCGCCTGACTGGCGATCATGGCCCCGCCGACCGCCATCAGGACAGTCGCGATCAGGATTTGGTTGCTCATTGCGCGGGCGCCGCCGGCTCTGCCGGTATGATCGTCCCGGTTTCGGGGGCGGGCGCCCCGGACGCGTCACACGCTCCGACGAGCGATTCGTATTGCGCGGTGATCCATCCCAGCGCCTGCTCGGGATTGCCGTCCTCGATCTTGCCGGTCATCTGGCTAAAGACCCGGGCCGAGCGGCTGTCGTCGACCATCTGGATATTCTGGCCCGAGATCACCGTGTCGTAAACGAAATAGGCAATCGCAACGAGCAGGACGCCGCGCGCCACGCCAAAGACAAAGCCGAGCCCCTGATCGAGCCCTCCCAGCGCCGAGCGCTGGACGATGGAGGAAAACAGCGGCGTGATGAAGGACGCCACGATCAGCGCCACGGCAAAGACGAGTGCGAAAGCGCCGATCATGCTCAGCTCGCAGCTGTCGGCGATGAAATCGCCGACCATGGGAATTTCCTTGACCAGCGGCTCGACCTGCGGCGCGAAGATGAAGGCCAGGATGCCTGCGACGATCCAGCCCGCGATGGCCAATGCCTCACGCACCAGACCCCGGCTGTAGGCCAGCAGCGCCGACAGAACGATGACCAGCGCCACAACGCCGTCTATGATGGTAAATCCGTCCATTGCCTGCCCCGATCAAATGCGCCGGATTATCCGGCGCCGAAAATGTCACCTACGAAACCGGTCAGGTCCGCCGCGCGCGTCAGTCTCAGACCGCTCTTTCCGCCGGACTTGCCGCCCTCTGGAAGGATTGCCGCGGTAAAACCAAGTTTTTCGGCTTCTTTCAACCTGTTTTCGGTCTGGCCCACCGGGCGCAGCGCGCCCGAGAGGCTTATTTCCCCGAAAACCACCGTGTCGGCGGGTAGGGCGGCGTCTTCCCGCGCAGACATCAGCGCGGCGGCAACGGCCAGATCTGCGGCCGGCTCGGTGATCTTCATGCCGCCCGCGACGTTGAGATAGACGTCGAGCCCTGCAAAGGGGATGCCGACCCGCGATTCGAGCACCGCAAGGATCATCGACAGGCGCGCGCCGTCCCAGCCCACCACGGCGCGGCGCGGCTGGCTGTGCGGCGAGGGCGCCACAAGCGCCTGCAATTCGCACAGGACAGGACGCGTGCCCTCGATACCGGCAAAGACGACCGATCCGGGTGACGGCGTGCCGCGCTCGCTGAGAAACAGCGCCGAGGGGTTCGTGACCTGCGCAAGGCCCGCGCCCGTCATCTCGAAGACGCCGATCTCGTCGGCGGGGCCGAAGCGGTTCTTGACCGCGCGAAGAATGCGGAACTGGTGCCCGCGCTCGCCCTCGAAATAGAGCACCGTGTCGACCATATGCTCGACCACGCGGGGGCCCGCGATCTGGCCGTCCTTGGTGACATGGCCCACCAGAACGACGCTCACGCCCTTGCGCTTGGCAAAGCTGGTCAGCTCATGGGCGGCGGCGCGGACCTGTGACACGCTGCCCGGCGCGCTGCCGATGGTGTCCAGCCACATGGTCTGAATGGAATCGATGATGACGAGGTCGGGCTTTTCGGCCTCCATCGTGGTCAGGATGTCGCGCAGATTGGTCTCGGCGGCCAGTTTGACGTTGGCGCCCGACAGGTCCAGCCGGTCGGCCCGCATGCGCACCTGCGCGCTGGCCTCCTCGCCCGAAACATATATGGTCTTCAGCCCCTGACCTGCAAAGCTGGCGGCGGCCTGCAACAGCAACGTCGACTTGCCGATGCCCGGATCGCCGCCGACGAGGATGGCAGAGGCCGGAACCAGACCGCCGCCCAGCACGCGGTCCAGCTCGTCCATGCCGGACGACGTGCGCGGCGGCGGCGCCTCCTTGGCCGACAGATCGGTCAGCTTCATGCCGGTGCCGCGCTTGGCGCCCAGCGTGGCGGTGGACGGCCCCGCGCTCAGCCCCTCATCCTCCTGAATGGTGTTCCATGCGCCGCACGCATCGCAGCGCCCCGACCATTTGGTGTGGACCGCGCCGCAGGCCGTGCAGGTGAATGTGGGTTGGTTCTTCGCCATACGCCGCTCTTGCCCCAAGCGGGCAGGGCCGTCAACGCCGCTTAGCGCACGGCCTCGATCGGGCCGGTCGCGCGGCCATGGATGAACTGATCGAGATAGGGATCATCCGAGGCATCCATGTCGCCTACCGGGCCGGACCACTGGATCACGCCGTCATGCAGCATCGCGACGGTGTCGGCGATGGCGCGCACGGATGTCATGTCGTGGGTGATGGTCATCGCGGTTGCGCCCATCTCGGTCACGATCTCGCGGATCAGATCGTTGATGACGCCCGCCATGATCGGATCGAGTCCGGTCGTCGGCTCGTCGAAGAAGATGATTTCGGGCTCTGCCGCAATCGCGCGGGCAAGACCGACGCGCTTTTGCATCCCGCCCGACAGCTCGGCCGGGAATTTGTCTGCGGCATCGGGGGTCAGGCCCACGCGGCGCAGCTTCTCGATCGCGATCTCGCGCGCCTCGGCGGCGGGGCGCTTGCCCGGGCCGCGTTGCAGGCGAAAGGCGACGTTCTGCCAGACGGGCAGCGAATCAAAGAGCGCGCCGCCCTGAAACAGCATCCCGAAGCGCGCAAGAAACGCGTCGCGGTCGCCGCGCGTCACATCGCACCCGTCCAGCGTGATCGTGCCGCTGTCCGGCGTCTCGAGGCCGAGGATCGATTTCAGCAATATCGACTTGCCGGTGCCGGACCCGCCGATGACGACCATCGACGTGCCGCCTTCTATCGTCAGGTCGACGCCCCGCAGGACATGGTGCTTGCCGAATGATTTATGCACGTCCGTGAGGGTTATCATGCCGAGAAAAACACCTCCGTCAGGATATAGTTGCTGGCCAGGATCAGCACGGATGCCGACACGACCGCCGATTTGGTCGCGCGGCCCACGCCTTGCGCGCCGCGTCCCGAATTCATCCCGAAATAGCAGCCCATCAACGCCACGATAAAGCCGAACACACTGCCCTTGATCATCCCGCTGAGCACGTCCCAGACTTCGAGAAAATTCAGCGTGTTATGCATGTAGGTCGCGGCGTTGAAATCGAGCCTGCCGATAGCCACCAGAAATCCGCCCATGATCCCGATCACGTCGCCGACGCCTACGAGCAGCGGCACCACCAGCGCTCCGGCCAGAAGGCGGGGCAGGGTGAGGTATTTCATCGGATTGGTGCTGAGCGTTGTCAGGGCGTCGATCTGCTCGGTGACTTTCATCGTGCCGATCTCGGCGGCGATTGAGCTGGCCACGCGCGCGGCCACCATCAAGCCGCCCAGAACGGGCCCAAGCTCGCGCGTGAGGCCGATGGCGACAATCGACGGCACGACCGTCTCGGCATTGAAGCGCGCGCCGCCCGCGTAGATCTGCAGCGCCAGCGCGCCGCCGGTGAACAGCGCGGTCAGGCCCACGACCGGCAGCGACAGCCAGCCGATCTGCACCAGCGCCTGCGCAAACTCGCGCCCGTAGAAGGGCGGGCGCACCAGATGCGACACGGCCTGTCCGGTAAAGAGCGCGAGGCGCCCGATGCCCGCCAGCGCGGCAAAGACCTGCCGTCCCAGCGCCGCCAAGGCCCGCGCGATCATGCTCATCCGCCCAGATACCGCCGTGTGTAGCGCGCGCCCAGCGCGGTGAGAATCTCGTACCCGATGGTGCCCGCCGCATCGGCCACATCGTCCACGCCCTGATCGGGCCCCAGGATCGACACGGTCTTGGGATCACCCGGCGCGTCGGTGATATCGACGCCGATCAGGTCCATGGAAACGCGCCCCGCAAGCGGGCAGCGCACATCGTCGGCCCAGACCGAGGCGCGCCCCGACAGCGCCCGCGTCAGCCCGTCGGCATAGCCTGCCGACAGCGTGGCGATCCGGCTGGGACGCTCGGCCACCCATGTGCCGTTATAGCCCACCACCTCGCCCGGCGCGACGTCGCGGCACTGGATCACCGGAAGGTCCAGCGACACGACCGGGCGCGCATCCCCGAAGGGGCGCCCGCCGTAAAGGCCGATACCGGGGCGCGTCACGTCGAAATGGAACGCCTTGTCCAGAAGGACGCCGCCCGTATTGGCAAGGCTCAGCGGGCAATCGAGGCCTGCGGTCATCTCGCGGAAGGTCGCAAGTTGCCGGCGGCTCATGTCGCTTTGCGTGTCCTCGGCGGCGGCCAGATGGCTGATAATCAGCTGCGGCGCCTGAGTCACGGCGATGTCGCGCACGGCGGACCATTCGGCCTGCTCCATGCCCAGCCGGTTCATCCCGGTATCCAGTTGCAGCCCGAAGGGATGGCCGGGCAGCGCCTCCAGATGGCGGATCATCTGATCGAGCGAATTGAGGATCGGCGTCAGGTCCATGTCGCCCAGCATGTCGGCATCGCCGGCCATATGCCCCGACAGGATATAGATCATCGGCCCCGGACCCAGCGCCTCGCGCAGGGCCGCCCCCTCTTCGGCGACGGCGACGAAAAACGTGCGCGCGCCGGCTTTGGCCAGGGCGCGGCCCACCCGCGCGGCGCCAAGGCCATAGGCGTCGGCCTTGACCACGGCGCCGGTTTCGGCCCGGCTCATGGCGGCAAGCGCCTGCCAGTTGGCGGTCAGCGCATTCAGATCGATGGTCAGGGTGCCGGTACTCATGGCGCGCGTTGTGACATGGACGGGCGCGGCGTCAAGACCAAAGAGACCGGCCCGTGTGCAATGACGGCGCGGCGCATCAGAATTCCTGATCGCCCCCGCCGCCACCGTTCTGCCATGGTTGCACAAGGTTGCCGAAGCGGGTGAAGCGGCCCTCGAAGCTAAGCTCGATGGTGCCGATGGGGCCGTGGCGCTGCTTGCCGATGATAACCTCAGCCTTGCCGTGCAGGCGCTCCATGCGCTCCTGCCAGAGCGCCATTTCCTCAAGCTTCTCGTCGCCCGGCTTCTCGCGCTCGGCATAATATTCCTCACGGAAGACGAACATGACGACGTCGGCGTCCTGCTCGATTGAGCCTGATTCGCGCAGGTCCGACAATTGCGGGCGCTTGTCTTCGCGGCTCTCGACCTGGCGGCTGAGCTGCGACAGGGCGATGACGGGGATGTCCAGTTCCTTGGCGATGGCCTTGAGGCCCATGGTGATCTCGGAGATCTCGTTCACGCGGTTCTCGCTGCGCCCGGTGCCGCGCACCAGTTGCAGATAGTCGACGATCAGCACGTCAAGGCCATGCGTCCGCTTGAGCCGCCGCGCGCGCGCCGCCAGCTGGCTGATCGGCAGGGCAGGCGTGTCGTCGATATAAAGCGGGCAGGATTCCAGCTGCTTGGCCGCATCGACAAAGCGGCGGAATTCGCCCTCGGTCATGTCGCCGCGCCGGATCTGCTCGGACGGCACTTCGGACGCCTCGGACAGAACGCGCGCCGCCAGCTGTTCGGCGCTCATCTCCAGCGAGTAAAATCCGACGACGCCGCCCTCGATGGACCCTTCGGTGCCGTCGGGCCGCGTGCCGCGCCGGTAGGCCTTGGCGATGTTGAAGGCAAGGTTGGTGGCCAGCGACGTCTTGCCCATCGACGGGCGACCGGCAAGGATGAGAAGGTCGGACTTGTGCAGACCTCCCAGTTTCTTGTCCATGTCGACGAGGCCGGTGGACACGCCCGCAAGGCCGCCCTCGCGCTGATAGGCGGCGTTGGCCATGTTGACGGCGTCCGATACCGCCTTGAGAAAGCTTTGAAACCCGCTCTCGGTCTGGCCCTGCTCGCTCAGCTTGTAGAGCATCTGCTCGGCCTCGACGATCTGGTCTTTCGGCTCGCTGTCGACATCCATGCGCGCGGCCTTGCCCGCGATGTCGTGGCCCAGATTGATCAGCTCGCGCCGGATGGCCAGATCGTAGATCATCTGGGCATAATCGCGCACCGCATAGGTGCTGATCGCGGCGCCCGCAAGGTTCACCAGATAGGCCGGACCGCCCAGTTCCTTCAGGCCCTCGTCCTCTTCCATGAACGCCTTGAGCGTGACCGGTGAGGCAAGGTTGTTCTTGGCGATGCGGGCGGCCGCCGTCTCGTAGATGCGCGCGTGGACGGGATCGTAGAAATGCTGTGGGCCGATGATGCTGGCGATGCGGTCGAAGACATCGTTATTCGTCAGGATCGCGCCCAGAAGCTGTTGTTCGGCCTCGATGGAATGGGGCATCGTATCGGCGGCCTGAACCTCGGTTCCGGCGGCGGCGCCGGTGGCGTTGAAAGTGGTGATTTCGTTCATCATCGGATCCCAATCTGCTCAGGCCCGCTCTTACAGGCAGGGCAGGCGCCGGAGCAAATTGTATGTTTTTGTGGATAGATCGCACGGGCGCCGTACCGAACTACATCTTGCGGCGCGGCCGGCCGATCTGTCAACATATGCCCAAGTGCGGCGCTCAGGCGTGCGAAAAATAGCGCATCGGCGGAAATTTGCGATCAGCTGCGGGCGTCCTGCCAGGCGCGCGGCGCTTTCAGAAAGGCCTCGACCTCGGCCAGCGTGCCGGCCGGGAATATGCCCTGGGCGCGGGCCTCGGCCAGGACGTCCCACCATGTGCACAGATGGTGCAGTGCAACGCCATGATCGCCCAGCGTTTTGACCGTGTCCGGAAAGATGCCGTAGTAGAAGATCACCGCCGTATGCGCGCAGGTGGCGCCCGTCTCGCGAATCGCGTCGACGAAGCCGATCTTGGAGCCGCCATCTGTGGTCAGATCCTCGACGAGAAGGACGCGCTGGCCCTCGGTCATCGTGCCCTCGATCCGCGCGCCGCGCCCGTGGCCCTTGGGCTTCTTGCGCACATACGTCATGGGCAGCGCAAGCCGCTCGGCCATCAGCGCGGCAAACGGGATGCCCGCCGTCTCGCCGCCGGCGATGTTGTCGAACGCCTCGAACCCCGCGTTGCGCATGACGGTGATGGCGAGAAAATCCATCAGGGTGCTGCGGATGCGCGGATACGAGATCAGTTTGCGGCAGTCGATATAGGTCGGGCCGGGCAGGCCGGACGAGTAGATATAGGGCGTCTCGGCATTGAAGTGAACCGCGCCGATTTCCAGCAGCATCCGCGCTGTGAGGCGGGCGATCTCATCTGCGGCAGGATAGGTGCTGGGAATCATGGGACGGTCCTTGTGATGGTGCCGAGCGGAGATTTCATGCCTTCGGCGAGGATATTTTCAGCAAGAAGAAAGGCTGCTCACGTGCCAGCTCAGGTCAAATCCGGGGTCGAAGACGGTGACGGGGCCGTCTTCGGTTTCGACGCTGCCGGGGAGATCGCGGGCGCCGCGCGAAAGGGTGATGCGGCTCTCGTTGGGCGGCAGGCCGTAGAAAGCGGGGCCATTGAGGGATGCGAATGCTTCGAGCCGGTCCAGCGCGCGGGCCTCTTCAAAAACATGGGCGAGGATCGGCAGTGTGTTTGGCGCGGTGAAGCATCCGGCGCAGCCGCAGGGCTGAAGCTTGGCCGGGTCGGTGTGCGGCGCACTGTCGGTGCCGAGGAAAAAGCGAGCGTCGCCCGAGGTGGCGGCGGCGCGCAGGGCAAGGCGATGCTCTTCGCGTTTGGCCACCGGCAGGCAGTAGTAGTGGGGACGGATGCCGCCGGCGAGGATATGGTTGCGGTTGATCACCAGATGATGGGTCGTGATCGTCGCGGCGAGATCCGAGGCGTGCGCTTTGACGTAGGCTACGCCTTGCGAGGTCGTGATATGCTCCATCACGACCCTGAGGCCGGGCACGCGGGCGCGCAGCGGATCGAGGACGCGATCGATGAACACTGCCTCGCGGTCAAAGATGTCAACGGCGGGGTCGGTCACCTCGCCATGCACGCAAAGCGGCATCCCGATTTCGGCCATCCGTTCGAGCACGCCCTGAACGCGGCCGAAATCAGCAACGCCGCTGGCCGAATTGGTGGTCGCGCCAGCGGGGTAAAGCTTGACGGCTGTCACCAGCCCCGAGGCATGGGCGGCAGCGACGTCGTCTGCATCCGTATCCTCGGTCAGATAGAGCGTCATGAGCGGTGTAAAGGCCGCGCCTTCGGGCAGTGCGGCCAGAATGCGGGCACGGTAGGCGGCAGCATCGGCGCCGGTCACGACGGGCGGCACGAGATTGGGCATGATGATGGCACGCGCGAAATGCGCGGCGCTATAGGGCAGGACCGCGCGCAGCATGGCGCCGTCGCGCAGGTGCAGATGCCAGTCGTCGGGCGTGCGCAGGGTCAGATGATCGGATGTGTGAGCCGTGTCGGTCATGGCGCGGGCCTTACACGACGGAGCAGTGTCGCGCCAGACCTTTGCGTCACGCGCGATGCGCTGGTCCGGCTGGCATCATGACTGCGGGCGGTGACTGCTGCGCCCTGTGCGCCCTTGGGCCTGACATTCGCGGATGCATTGCCAGTCAAACGCGCCGCAGCATGGTCCATATCCGTCCCTTGTGGCAAAATATCGAGAATTCCATCCGGGTTGCTGGACAGCGCCGCTGGCGCGCGGCACGGTGTGGGCGGAACGAAAGCCGGAACGGTCCCTCACTCAAGGCGCAGCGGAATGCAGGACGTAAAGACGATCGAAGATGTGCAGGCCATGCTCGCGGGTGAGGGCTATGTTTGCGGGCGCGCGCTGGCGACAGCTCTGTTTCTCGCGCTCCGCCTTGGCCGGCCGCTTTTCCTTGAGGGCGAGCCGGGCACGGGCAAGACCGAGATTGCCAAGGCCATCGCCGCCGCGCTTGGGCGCCGCCTGATCCGGCTGCAATGCTACGAGGGGCTGGACACCTCCAGCGCGGTTGCCGAGTGGAATTTCGCCGCGCAGATGATCGCGCTCCGCGCCGCTGAGGCTGGCAGCGCGCCGGACGGCGGCGCGCTGAAAGACCGGCTGTTCACCGAGGAGTTCCTGATCGAGCGACCTTTGTTGCAGGCCATGCGCGCGCAGCCGGGCGGCCCGCCTGTCCTTTTGATCGACGAGATGGACCGAACCGACGCGCCCTTCGAGGCGTTCCTGCTGGAGGCGCTGAGCGATTATCAGGTCACGATCCCCGAGCTGGGCACCATCACCGCGCCCGCCCCGCCCATCGTCATCCTGACCTCGAACCGCACGCGCGAGGTGCACGATGCGCTCAAACGGCGCTGTCTTTATGCGTGGGTCGACTACCCCGATTTCGAGCGCGAGGCGCAGATCCTTGCCGCGCGCGCGCCCGAATTGCCGGACCGGCTCAGCCGCGAGGTCGTCGCCTTCGTTCAGGCGCTGCGGACGGAGGATCTGTTCAAGAAACCGGGCGTCGCCGAGACGATAGACTGGGCCAAGTGCCTTCTGGCGCTGGATGCGGTCGCGCTCAGCCCTCAGGTGATTGCCGACACGCTTGGCGCGCTGCTCAAGTATCAGGACGACATCGCCAAGCTGAATTCAAGCGAGGCCGCGCGTATCCTCGAGCAGGCCCGCGCGGCGATCGCGCCTGCATGATCTGCCTGCGCTGCGCAAAAGGTGGTCCGCACGAAAAACGGGGGGCGGCGGGTAGGTCCCCCGGCGCTCCGCAGTGACCGAATACCCCGATCTGGACATTCCACAGACACCCCGGCTGGCCGAGAATATCGTGCATTTCGCGCGGGCGCTCCGGCGGGCGGGACTGCCGGTCGGAACCGGGCGCATCCTCGATGCGGTGCGCGCGGTCGCCGCCGTCGGCTTTACCTCGCGCCGGGATTTCTACTGGACGCTGCACGCGGCCTGTGTGACGCGGCCCGAACACAGGGCGGTCTTCGGGCAGATCTTCCGGCTCTACTGGCGCGATCCACGCTTTCTGGAACATATGATGGCCACGCTTTTGCCGGCCATGCGCGGCCTGAACGAGGACCGCTCGGCCGAAGCGGCAGAGAAGCGCGCGGCAGAGGCGCTGCTGGACGGGGCCGAGGCGCCGGAGCGCGACATCCCCGAGCCGAAAGGCGAGGACGCGCTTCTGGAGATCGATGCCAGCGCCACGCAATCGGCGCGCGAGCGTCTGCGCAGCCTCGATTTCGAGCAGATGGGCGCGGGCGAGATCGCCGAGGCGCGCCGCATGCTGGCGCAGCTGCGCCTGCCGGTCCCGCCGCTGCCGTCACGGCGCATGGGCGCGGATGCGCGGGGCCGCGTGGTGGATGGCGCGCGCACGATGCGGCTTGCGATGCGCCGGGGCGGCGAGATCACGCAGATCGCGCGCCGCGCACCGCGCGTGAAGGCGCCCGATCTGGTCGTTCTGTGCGATATTTCAGGCTCGATGAGCCAGTATAGCCGCATGGTGCTGCATTTCGTGCATGCGATCGCCAACATGCGCAGCACCCCGCAGCCGCATGGCGGCTGGGGCCGCGTGCACGCCTTCACCTTCGGCACGCGCCTGAGCAATGTGACGCGTCATCTGGCGACGCGCGATGTCGATGCGGCGCTGGCGGCCGCCGGCCGCGAGGTGCAGGACTGGGAGGGCGGCACCCGCATCGGCGATTGCCTGACCGCGTTCAACCGTGACTGGTCGCGCCGGGTGCTGGGGCAGGGCGCTCTGGTGCTGCTGATCACCGACGGGCTGGACCGGGGCGCGCCGGATGCGCTGGCCGCGCAGGTCCAGCGGTTGCGGCTGAGCGCCCGGCGGCTGGTCTGGCTGAATCCGCTGCTGCGTTGGGACGGCTTTGCGCCCAAGGCGCAGGGAATTGCGGCGATGCTGCCGCATGTCGACGCGGTTCTGCCCTGTCATTCGGTCGCCACGCTGGAGGGTCTGGCGGATATCCTCTCGGCCCCGCAGGACACAGGCGACAAGGCGCGCCTGATGCGTCTAAGATAAGGCGGCCTGCGCCATGTCGGAACAATAGCGAACCGCCATGCGTTATCTAGGTTCCTCGGAGCGCAACCCGCCTCCGGGACTAAATTTGTTTTTCACAGGAGTGCCATCATGCATCGCAATTGGCTGACCTCGACAACCGCTCTCGCGCTGGTGCTGAACGCCGCAGCGCCGCTTCCATCTTCGGCCTATCAAGCGCCATCGCCGCGGGCGGCATCCCAGCCGCGGGCAGAGCTTCGTCTGGCCCAGAACGACGCGAGCACCGCAGCCGATGAGCTGTTGAACGAGGTTCTGGACGATCCGGCAACGCCCGGTTCGGCAGAGGAAACCGGCGCCGCGCCCCTTGATAGCGCGCCCACTGAAGCCGAGACCGTGCCGGACGACTCTGCGGCTGCCGCGCAGGCCGAAGTGGAGAAAGAGGCCGCGCAGGCAGAAGCGGAAGCAGGAGCTGCCGCTGAGGCCGAGGCGGCGCGCCAAGCTGCCGAGGCGGCAGAAGCCGAGAAGGCCGCAGCTGACGCAGCGGCGGCACAGACCGAGGCGGATGCTGCGGCGCAGGCTGAGGCGGATGCGGCGGCGCAGGCCGAGGCGGATGCGGCGGCGCAGGCCGAGGCGGATGCGGCGGCTCAGGCCGAGCAGGATGCTGCGGCGCAAACCGAAGCCGATGCTGCGGCTCAGGCCGAGGAAGATGCTGCGGCGCAAACTGAGGCCGATGCTGCGGCTCAAGCCGAGCAGGATGCTGCGGCGCAAACTGAAGCCGATGCCGAGGCTCAGGCCGAAGCCGATGCTGCCGCCAAGTCGGAAGCCGACGCTGCGGCTGCCGAGGCCGTGGGTGCGACTCAGACCGGGGAAGATCAATCCGAAGAGAACGCGGCGCCCGATGCCGCCGGAGATGTTGCGACGCAGGACCCTGCGGAGAATGCCGCGCCTGACGTACTGCCAGAGGTCAGCGCTGCCGATCAGGCAACGTCCGCCGAACTTGCGGACGATGCGTCTTCCGCGGCTGCGGCGGCGAGCGGCGAGGGCAAAGTCGTGGGGACGGAAGAGATCACCGTCACCGAAGAGGATGCGCGCGCCTCGAACGAGGAATTCTCGACATCCGCCAGTGGGCAGGATGCACCGGTCATTCAGCCGGGGGTCAAGAAGAAGGATAATGATCTGCTGAAGACCCTCGGAATCGCCGCTGCGGCAGGCCTTGGTGGCTATGCCATCGGCCGCATGTTGGATGGCGGTGGCAAGGTCGTGTCGAACACCGGCGACCGCGTCGTCGTGCAGGAGCCGTCCGGCGGCTACCGCATTATCAAGGATGACGACACCCTTCTGCGCCGGCCCGGCAGCGACGTGCAGACGCAGACCTACTCGGACGGCTCGACCCGCAGCGCCGTGAGCGAGGCCGATGGCAGCCAGACCGTGACGATCCGTGCCGCCGATGGCCGCGTCCTGCGCCGCACGCGCATCCTGCCCGACGGGCGCGATGTCGTGCTCTTTGATGACACCAGAAGTTTCGCACGTGTCGACGTGACGGAACTGGAGCGTGCGCAGGCCAACCGCCAGAGCCGCGATTATGACTACAGCACCTCTGACGTGGACCAGCTGCGCACTGCGCTGAACGCCACCAATGGCAACCTGCCGGACCGCACTTACTCGCTCAACCAGATCCGCCGCATCGATGCGGTGCGCCATCTGGTCCCGGTGATCGCGCTCGACGCGATCAACTTCAAGACCGGCTCGGCGGTGATCGAGGCGGACGAGGCGCAGGATCTGTCCGATCTGGGCCGCGCGATGACCGCAGCGATCAATGACGACCCCGGTCAGGTGTTCCTGATCGAGGGGCACACCGATACCGTCGGCGATGCCAGCTACAATCTGGCCCTGTCTGACCGCCGGGCCGAGTCGGTGGCGCTGGCCCTCAGCGAGTATTTCGACGTGCCGCCCTCGAACATGATCGTTCAGGGCTATGGAGAGCAGGATCTGCGCATCCGCCAGCAGGGCGATATCCGGGCAAACCGGCGCGGCGCGGTTCGCAACATTACCCAATTGCTGGACGGTGGCCGCTGATCCGCTGAGTTCTGATTGAGTGTCTCGGCCCTTCGCCCCATACTGGGGGTGGAGGGCTTTTTCATGACCGAAATCGACGATATACCGCGCATCGCCCTTGACTGGCATCGGGCCGGGCGCGGCGCCGTTCTGGCGACGGTGGTTCAGACCTGGGGCAGCGCGCCGCGCCGCGTGGGGGCCATGCTGGCCGTCTCGGGTGCGGGCGACATGGCCGGTTCGGTCTCGGGCGGATGTGTCGAGGGCGCGGTGGTCGCCGAGGCGCTGGAGGCGATCACGAAGGGCGCGGCCCGGATGCTGGAATACGGCGTCGCGGATGGCGACGCCTTTGCCGTGGGGCTTGCCTGCGGGGGCACGATCCGTGTGCTGCTGCAACCCGTCGGAGGCGCATTGCCCGAAGATGTCCTGGCGCAATTGGTGGAGGCGCGCGCGGCGCGGCGCGCTGCCGCGCTGGTCAGTCCCGCCCAAGGCGTGCCGCGCGTCGAGACATCGGGCCATTCAGAGCGCTTTCGCATGGACCGGTCGGGGTTCGACGCGGATGGCGGTACCTTCGTGGCGATCCACAACCCGCCGCTGCGCCTGATCGTGGTCGGCGCGGTGCACATCGCGCAGACGCTGGTGCCGATGGCGCAGGCGGTGGGATACGATCCGCTTGTCATAGATCCGCGCGCCGCCTTTGCCAGCGACGCGCGCTTTCCGGGTGTCACGCTGATCGACGACTGGCCCGACGACGCGGTGCGCAGCCTTGGTCTGGATGCCCGCACGGCTCTCGTGCTGCTGACGCATGATCCCAAGCTGGACGATCCTGCACTGACCGAGGCGCTGCGCTCGGACGTCTTTTATATCGGCGCTCTGGGCTCGGCGCGCACCCACGCTGCGCGGCTGGACCGCATGCGCGCCGCCGGCTTCGACGAGGCCGATCTGGCGCGCATCCACGGCCCCGTCGGGCTTGATATCGGCGCGGCGGGTCCGGCGGAAATCGCGCTCAGCATCCTTGCGCAGATGACGCATGTTCTGAGGCGCGGCGCATGAAATTCGGCGCGGTGCCGCTGGATCAGGCGTTGGGCACGATCCTTGGCCATTCGGTTGCCGTGCCAGGGGGGCGCCTGCGCAAGGGGCTGGTCCTTAAGGCCGATCACATCGCCCAGTTGCGCGCGGCGGGCCTTGAGGCCGTGACCGTCGCGCGGCCAGTCCCCGGCGATCTGGGCGAGGATGCGGCCGCGCAGCAACTGGCCCTTGCGCTGGCCAATGACGGTGCGGGCATACGGGCCAGCGCGCCGGGCACCGGGCGCGTCAATCTCATTGCGGACGGTCCGGGCGTGGTACAGATCAGCGCCGCCGCAATCCATGCGGCCAACGCCGTCGATCCGATGATCACCGTCGCCACGGTGCCGGATCTGGCGCAAATGCGCCGGGGCGCCATGATCGCGACGGTCAAGATCATCTCATACGCCGTGCCCGCCACCGACGTGCAACGCGCCTGCGACATATCGCGCGGCGCGGTGCGCATCGCTGCGCCGCAGCTGAAGACCGCAGCGCTGATCGTCACGCAAACGCCCGGAGGCGCCGGCGACAAGGGGACGGAGGCGATCGCCGCGCGGCTGGAGGCGCTGGATATGACGCTGGCCGATGTGCAGCGCGTCCCGCACGAAACAGCCCTCTTGGCCGCCGCACTGGCCCGCGCGTCCGGCGATCTGGTGCTGATCCTGACGGCCTCGGCGACGTCGGACATCAACGATACCGGCCCGGAGGCCCTGCGCGCCGCCGGAGGGCACGTCACGCGGTTCGGCATGCCCGTCGATCCCGGCAACCTTCTGTTCCTCGGCGATCTGAACGGGCGGCCCGTCATCGGCCTGCCCGGCTGCGCCCGCTCGCCCAGTCTGAATGGCGCGGACTGGGTGCTGAGCCGCCTTGCCTGCGGGATCGGCGTCAGCGCCGACGATATCGCCCGGATGGGCGTCGGCGGCCTGCTCAAGGAGATTCCCAGCCGCCCGATGCCGCGGCGCGGCAAGAAACCGGTGTAGAAACAGGCTTCTCAAGTGCGGACCGGCGTGCTTAACTCTGCTCAATAACAAAGATAGCTCATAGGGAGGGCGCCGATGTCACAGGTCACGATGACCGTGAATGGCAAGACCGCGAGCGGCACGATCGAAGGCCGCACGCTGCTTGTGGATTTCCTGCGTGAAACGCTGGGGCTGACCGGCACGCATGTCGGCTGCGACACCAGTCAATGCGGCGCCTGCGTGGTCCATGTAGATGGCC
>Ga0115567_10002980_pt1 | contig 16819 bp, 19 predicted proteins | sample COGITO_mtgs_1204_2_FD_88679 | JGI IMG/M metagenome (GOLD analysis project Ga0115567, IMG submission 88679) | Pelagic marine microbial communities from North Sea - COGITO_mtgs_120412 | ecosystem: Environmental > Aquatic > Marine > Epipelagic | place: Germany:Helgoland, sampling site Kabeltonne... | reverse complement strand
GAAGTGCAGAAAATGCGCGACGAACGCGATCCCATCGAACAGGTCCGCAACATTCTGCTGGAACACAAACACGCCAGCGAGGACGATCTGAAAGCGATCGACAAAGAGATCAAGGAAATCGTTAACGCAAGCGCGGAGTTTGCCAAAGAAAGCCCCGAACCGGCGGCCGAAGAGCTTTGGACAGATATCTACGCAACCGAAGTCCCACAGGAGGCTTGAACCATGGCAATCGAAATTCTCATGCCCGCACTGAGCCCCACGATGGAAGAAGGCACACTGGCCAAATGGCTGGTCAAAGAGGGCGATACCGTGTCCTCCGGTGACATCATGGCCGAAATCGAAACAGACAAAGCGACGATGGAATTCGAAGCCGTTGACGAAGGCACCATCGGCAAGATCCTGATCGAAGCCGGCACCGAAGGCGTCAAGGTCAACACCGCCATCGCCGTCCTGCTCGAAGAAGGTGAAGACGCTTCTGACATCGACAGTGCATCCACCGCTGCCCCCGGCAAAGAAGCGAAAGCCGACGACAGCGACGACGCCAAATCCGACAAAACCCCTGCGGCTGCCAAGCCCGACGCCGCTGCGCCCAAGGCCCCGGAAACGGACACCACACCCGATTGGCCCGAAGGCACCAAGCTCAAGCAGCAGACCGTACGCGAGGCCCTGCGCGACGCCATGGCCGAAGAAATGCGCCGTGACGAAGACGTGTTCCTCATGGGTGAAGAAGTCGCCGAGTACCAGGGTGCCTATAAAATCTCGCAAGGATTGTTGGACGAATTCGGTGCGAAACGGATCATCGACACGCCGATCACCGAACACGGGTTTGCCGGGATCGGTGTAGGTGCCGCCTTTGGCGGGCTGCGCCCCATCGTCGAATTCATGACCTGGAACTTTGCGATGCAGGCCATCGACCACATTCTGAACTCTGCCGCGAAGACACTGTACATGTCCGGCGGCCAGATGGGTGCCCCAATGGTATTCCGCGGGCCAAACGGTGCCGCCGCCCGCGTCGGCGCGCAGCACAGTCAGGACTACGCTGCGTGGTATATGCAAATCCCCGGCCTTAAGGTGGTGATGCCCTATTCGGCCTCAGACGCCAAAGGGTTGATGAAAACTGCCATCCGCGATCCTAACCCGGTGGTCTTCCTCGAAAACGAAATCATGTACGGCAAATCCTTCGACGTGCCGGATGTCGACGATTACACTGTACCCTTCGGCAAGGCCCGTATCTGGCGCGAAGGTAAGGATGTCACCATCGTCAGCTTCGGTATCGGCATGACCTATGCACTGGAAGCCGCTGAAAAACTTGCCGAAGAAGGCATCGACGCCGAAGTCATCGACCTGCGCACCCTGCGCCCGATGGACACTGCTAGCATCATCAAATCGGTGATGAAGACAAACCGCCTTGTCACTGTCGAAGAAGGCTGGCCGCAAGGGTCGGTCGGCAACTACATCTCTAGCGTGATCATGCAGGAAGCCTTTGACTATCTGGACGCTCCGGTGATCAACTGCACGGGCAAAGACGTGCCCATGCCTTATGCTGCAAACCTCGAACGTCTGGCGCTGGTTACCACCGACGAGGTCATCGCGGCGGTCAAAAAAGTCACCTACAAGTAAGGAGCGGTCAAAATGCCCATAGAAATCCTCATGCCCGCCCTCAGCCCCACGATGGAAGAAGGCACGCTGGCGAAATGGCTTGTCTCTGAAGGCGATACCGTCTCCTCCGGCGATATCCTGTGCGAGATCGAAACCGACAAGGCGACGATGGAATTCGAAGCCGTCGACGAAGGCACCATCGGCAAGATCCTGATCGGTGACGGCAGCGAAGGCGTCAAGGTGAACACCCCCATCGCCGTGCTGCTGGAAGAAGGCGAAGAGGCATCAGACATCGATGCCCCTGCCCCGGACATCAAGGACAGCGCCAAGGAAGACGCCCCCGACCAGGACGCGGCCCCTGAAAAAGGCTATGGCCGCGGCGAAAGCGACGCCAACGACACAGACAAATCCTCCTCCGCCGTGCCCAAGGGCAGTGACGGCAAACGGCTGTTTGTGACACCACTGGCCCGTCGCATCGCGGCAGATAAAGGCGTGGATCTGACCGAAATCTCCGGCTCTGGCCCGCATGGTCGCATCATCAAGGCAGATGTGGAGGCAGCATCCGCCGGTAGCGCCAAGGCCAAACCGGCCGAAAGCACGGATACCACCAGCGCACCCGCGGCCAAAGCGGCCCCTGCCGCCGGCCCTTCTGCCGACGCTGTGATGAAAATGTACGAAGGCCGCGACTTCGAGGAAATCTCCCTCAACGGTATGCGCAAGACCATCGCCGCGCGGCTGACCGAAGCCAAACAGTCGATCCCGCATTTCTACCTGCGCCGCGACATTGAACTCGACGCGCTGCTGAAGTTCCGAGGCGAGCTTAACAAACAGCTCGAAGCACGCGACGTGAAGCTGTCGGTCAATGACTTCATCATCAAGGCCTGTGCTCTGGCGCTACAAACCGTGTCCGACGCCAATGCGGTCTGGGCCGGCGACCGGGTCCTCAAGCTCAAGCCCTCGGATGTCGCCGTCGCCGTGGCCATCGAGGGTGGCCTGTTCACGCCAGTACTGAAAGACGCCGAGATGAAATCGCTCTCCACCCTCTCGGCCGAGATGAAAGACCTCGCTGCCCGTGCGCGCGACCGCAAGCTTGCGCCGCATGAATATCAAGGGGGCAGCTTCGCCATCTCGAACCTCGGCATGTTTGGGATCGACAACTTCGACGCAGTCATCAACCCGCCCCATGGTGCGATTTTGGCAGTCGGGGCGGGCGTCAAGAAACCCGTCGTTGGCAAGGACGGTGAACTCGCCGTTGCCACAGTCATGTCGGTCACCCTGTCTGTCGATCACCGCGTCATCGACGGTGCCTTGGGCGCACAACTGCTTAGCGCGATCAAGGACAACCTTGAAAACCCCCTGACGATGCTGGCTTAACGCCGCTTCCAAATGGGGTTAAATCCTCGGGGGTCGGGGGGCAGACAGCCCCCCGCCTCACAGCAAAAAAGGGCCGGACCGCTTGTCAGGTCCGGCCTTTTCACATCGTGACGAAGGTGCGCGCGGCCCCAAGCCCCTTGAATTACATATTAATGTCGCCCTGCGGTCCAAGCATGTGGTCCATCAGAACCGACGGTTGATCGCAGCCCGCCTCGCCCACCACACGTGCGGGGATGCCCGCCACGGTTTTACAAGGCGGTACGGATTCCAGCACGACCGACCCCGCCGCGATGCGCGAGCAATGCCCAATAGTGATATTGCCCAACACCTTTGCGCCCGCGCCAATCAAAACGCCATTGCCAATCTTCGGGTGCCGGTCCTGTTCTTCCTTTCCGGTCCCGCCCAGAGTGACCGAGTGCAGCATCGACACGTTGTCGCCCACCACCGCTGTTTCGCCGATCACGACGGAGTGCGCGTGGTCGATCATGATCCCCTTGCCGATGGTCGCGGCAGGGTGAATATCAACGCCGAAAATCTCGCTCACCCGCATCTGCACGAAATAGGCCAGATCCCGTTTACCCTGTTTCCACAAGTGATGGCCTACGCGATAGGCCTGCACGGCCTGGTACCCTTTGAAATACAGGATCGGTTGCAACAGCCGGTGGCAGGCGGGGTCACGTTCGTAAATTGCCACCAGATCAGCGCGCGCGGCCTTGATCAAATCAGGATCGTTGGCAAAAGCCTGTTCGACCATTTCGTGCACCACCATCATCGACATCTCGTTCGACGCCAGCTTGGCCGCGATGCGGTACGACAGTGCTTTTTCAATGGATTTGTGGTGCAGGATCGTAGCGTGCACAAAGCCGCCGATCAGCGGCTCGTCGCGTACCGCGTTTTGGGCTTCTGTCTGGATTTGATCCCAAACCGGATCAACCGAGGCGATATTTGTGCGTGCATTTGCCATGAAACCATCCTTCTTTGACCTCACGCTATAGCAGGTTCCACCCGAGTGCCAAACGCAAAGCCGCCTGTTAATACTGACTGGTTATCACAAATTGATCTTACCGAACAGTGCCGGACCCGCTCCGTACAATGCCGATATCTGCGTGACACTGATCAAAGCCAGCCCCGTCCCCCCATCGTCCAACCGCGATGACTCGGGATAGGTCCATCGGGGGCTATCGACGGTTTCTTCACGCAGCACCGCGCCGTTTTGCATAATACGCACCTGATATTGCTCGCTTTCCTCTCCGATAGGCAGATCGAATGCCGACCACTTGTCACCATTAAGTCGCGTCCGTCGCACCCAGTTAAAGGTCATTTCCCCCGCCTCGACCTCCACCCTCAAATGACAGGGACGGTATGGGCGCAGCCCGTTACCATTAAAGCTCTCGTTTTTTTGAACGTAGCTCGGATCATCCAGCGGTCGGGCTGCGGGGCCAATGCGATAGGTCTGTGCGATCCGCAGCAGGTTCGGGCCAAGCTCGATCTGACGCGGTACCGAATTGAGCAGAACAAACTGCGAGCCCGAAGGCCACACCTCTGGCATTAGCCCATCCGATCCCGCCTGCCCCCGCAGTCGGTCGCGCAGCAGATATGTCTGCGGTGCGATCAATTCGGCAGTGGTGAACTGGAACACCTCCCACCGGTCGGCGGTGCCGTCTCCGATGGCAGCCAGATTGCCCCCACCCAGCAGATCGTCGGGTTCGATACTCTCCAGGCCGCCGCTCGACAGCGTTACCTGCAACGCCCTCCCCCGATCCAGAATCCCAGGGCGCGCCCGCAGCAAATCATTGTGCGTCACACCCATCGTCGCACGTAAAGGCACCACCGTGTTCAGTCTGAAATTCAATGCTCCACGCGACGCATAGACCGCAACATTCCCCGGCCATTGCCGCGCTGTCGCTGCAAAATAGGGCGCGTGTGGCACCTCGTCGCCGCGCAGCAGCGGCAGGTCAAGAAACACCGAATGCACCGGCACGGGTGCTACAAACGGCTTGAGCGCGATCAACTCATCATCGAACGGTGCAGGGGCGTACACCTCCGGCTCGATGCGGACAGCATCAATCAGGCTTAACTCTCCCGTTTCGACCCGATCCACACGGTACAGCCCCCCGCCTTCCCCCTCATCCGGTGGCACAACGATCACATCCCCCGCACCGACAGCCATCATCGACGGCGGCAGCGCCAAACGCACACCTTCCCGGGCAACACGTGCCTCTGTCAGCCAGCGTTCGGCTGTCTGGTGTCCCTCCGCCCGGGTGAGCGCCATATTAAGCTCCGACGTCGCCACCGCATGGGTCGCATCGTCAGGCAAGACCGCTTCTTCGGCGATCGTATCGTAATCTCCGTCCGCCTGCACAAACCGTAAACGCATCCGGCCTAACAGCTCTGCCTCTGCCTCTCGGGACTGTTCCACCGGTGCCTCCAGATCACCCGAAACAGCAAGCACTTCACGGGCCAGTGGCACGGCATCCAATCCATCCCGCATGATGAAACGCAGCATGCCGTCGCGTTGCACAACATCAAACCCAAAGCGCAGCATCAGCGGCTGCAATGCCGCGCGCGCATCGGCCACTTCGTCCACAACATAGCCGCGCACATAGCCATAGAGCCCAGAGGTATCAAAATCGTTAAGGCCAGCACGGCGGCAGATTGACGCCACCAACTCTGACAACGGCAGCGCCGCGCTGCGCCCGTTCAACCAATGCCCGCGTGCGTAGTTTTGACCATCGTTCCACAAGGAGCGGTTATTGGGAAAAAACGGATAGGGCCGCGTGTCCCATGCCCAGACAAAAGCGCGGGTCATATCCACCATCGGGCCACCATATTCTGCCGACAGGGGGTTATTCTCTGCATCCCGCCAATGGCGCGCCAAGGCCCGCAGATATTGCATCTGCATCAACTCATCCCGCGCGCCGGTCGAATACCGTGGTAAGCTGCTTTCCGAGCTTTTGAGGTCGAGAAACTTGTTGGGTTGGTTTGTCCCCTTGTCCACCGCAGCACAGCCGTATTCCGTAAACCAGATCGGCTTGGACCCGGGTTTCCAGCCAGTCGGTTCCGCCGCGCGTACGCCGCCAATTCGGTCGTGATGCAGGTTCTCCCACCAGCTGCGCAGGTCCTTATATCGGTAGACCCAAGGTTCCCCATATGCACCGTCTGTGATCGGCGTGCGTATCTGCGCTGCGCGCGCCTCTGGCGAATGGTAGAACCAGTCGAACCCTTCGCCGCCCGCCACATTCCCCGACAGATAGTTCAACGCGTAAATGCTCTCGCTGTGCTGCGCGTCCAGATGATCGCTACCGTCGCGCCAATCGGACAACGGCATGTAGGTGTCGATACCGATGAAATCGATGTTTTCATCGGCCCACAATGGATCAAGGTGAAAGAACACATCGCCGCTGCCGTCCTGAGGATGATAGCCAAAATATTCTGACCAATCAGCGGCATAGCTGATCTTAGTGTCCGACCCCAACAGGGTACGTGCCTCTGCGGCCAAGGCACGAAACGCCTGCACCGCGACAAAGCTGTTACCTGCCCCCCTGATTTGCGTCAGCCCGCGCATCTCTGTGCCGATACAAAACGCGTCGACCCCGCCGGCGGCTTTGCACAGTGCCGCGTAATGCAGAATGAACCGCGACATCGACCATTCCTGAGGGCCGGTATAGACTACCTCCCCTCCCGCGACCGAGAAATCAGCCGCCGTGACAGTCCCGAAAAACTGCGCCACCTCATTGTGCGCTGCCAGTGTCCCATCCGTGCTGCCCGCCCGCCCCGGAGCCCTATCCAGCGTGATCCGCCCACGCCACGGTAGTTTGGGCTGTGTGGCCGCGTCGCTATAGGGATCGGGCAGTGTGTTGCCGTCAAGCTGGTCCATCAGAATGAACGGGTAGAACATCACTGCCTTCCCCGCCGCGTTCATCGCGTGGATCGCCTCGATCACAGAGGCATCCGTCGGCGTGCCACCATAGACGGGACGGTCGTCCTCGCGGGCGATCACTTCGGCGTCGCCACGGACAAGCCCCGCCACCTGCCATGGCATATTCTCGCCATCGATGACCGCACTTTCCACCATTGGGCGCACACGGCATTCCCCGCAGCGAAGGTCATTGCCGAACCACGACACAACAAGCGACGCGGCCGCCAGCTGCGGTAGCTCCTGGGTCACGTCCTCCAGCGACGCGACGAAATCCGTGCGCCCGTCAGGGGTAGAGACATTGGCGCTCCACCGCCCGCCTTTACTGTCGCTGTATTGCACAGGCGTCGTGGCCAAGGCGTATTCACCCGTGCCGGGGATCAGCGCGACCCCTTTGACGCCGTGTGTGACGCTGATCTCGGCGTCGGGCGCGCCGGGTTCTTCGGCGCGCAGCACCTCGAACGAGAACTGCGGCACACGGTTGCCGAACTGTCCAAGCGCGAGGTTCTCCATCACGACATAGGCCGTCCCGCGATAGGCTGGTACATCATCCGCGCCCTCGATTGCGGCAATCGTCGGGTCGGGCAGTTGATCGCCCGTCCCGCGATAGACCGCTATATTTAGCGCTTGGACCGAGATTTCCTCCCCATCGGCCCAAATCCGGCCAACGCTGGTAATTTCGCCCTCGCACAGCGCAATCGCTAGGCTGACGCTATAGCTGTATTCAGTCGTTTGGGGTGTCGAAGGGGCCCCTTTGCCGCCACCGCCGCCCGTTACCGTCGTCGTTTCGGCAAAATCCGAGGCCCAGATCACCTGCCCCCCAACCCGCATCCGGCCAAAGACCTGCGGTACAGCCGCGCCCTCGCCCGCTTGCGTCACCCGAAACCGGTCAACCTTGCCGGTCTCTACCGCCTGCGCCCCTTGTCCCAACAGGCGCTGGTCGATCACGCGCCCAAGGGTCGCACCCACCGCACGCCCCACCGCGACCGAAGAAAGCCCCGCGAGCGTCCCCCCGACCGATCCGCCAATCGCGGCACCTGCCGTTGAAAGAAGTATCGTCGCCATCAGATCGCCTCCGCCGGAAATTCAAAACGTGCTACAATGCGCCTGCGCCACGGCTGGCTCAGGGGGCTTTCAGTAACCCCGTGACCGCTGTAGGCATGGATAAAGCGCGCCTGCGGGCCGACCTTTGTCGCTATGCCGAAATGTTTCGCCACCGCCCCGCTGCGCATGCGAAAAAGCAGCACATCGCCGGGGGCTTCATCGGTCAGGGATTTCGCCGACAGGTGGCGCAACGCGGCCTGCCATAGGCGCTCCTCGCCCTGCGGTTCGGACCAATCCATCGAATAGGCAGGGATCGCCTCGGGCTCCTGCCCCACCACCTCTAGCCAGACGCCGCGCAACAGACCCAGACAGTCGCAGCCCGCCCCCTTGCGCGCCGCCTGATGCACATAGGGTGTACCGATCCATCCCCGCGCTGCTACGACCACGGATGCCCCACGCGCGTTCATCGCAGTGATCCCCCAGTATTGCTGCCCGAGGATTTCGGCACCGCCATCATCCAGTCTGTGCTCGGCAGATCTGGAAAACCCCGAAAGTTCAGCAAGTTGTTGAATTTCAACCGACAGGTCGCTTGGCGTTTGTCGCACCCAGCGGTCAGTCGTAGCTGATGCCCGCTGGCGATCATACCGCGTATCGGCTCCCACAGTTCGACCTCGCGCTGACCGTTTAAAGCGCGGTCGTGTTTGATGATCCCCCACAGCCCTGCCGCGGGGCCGTCTAGCACCTCAAGCCGCCCTCGCGCGAACCACCCATCCTCAAACCCGCCGATGCCATCCCAGCGAAACACCCGCCCGTCGTCATGGTCCTTTGCGGCCAAGGTCACCGCATAGCCCGCTGTCGCTAGATCGAACCCGCAGGCCGCATCCCCCAGCACCGCCGTGCAGGGCTTCTGAAACACCCGCCCCATAGGCCGGTTCAGCGCCTCGGTCAGCCCGCGCAGCTCCGCCCGAAAGGCCCCACCGGCGCGCTGCATCTCGCCGATACTGCCCCGAAAGATCACGCATCGCGCGGTCACATCGGCCCAGTTCACCCGCCAGCACCGCACGTCCGCCCCGTCAAAGCGCCCCTGCTCAATTTCGTCCTCGCGGATTGCGTCATGGCTCAGCGCGCCCAGCGCCTCTGTATTATCCACCGACAACCCCGTGCTCTGCGCCAAAGCCCCCGCGCTCAAACCGCTGTCCGCTCGAAACGCCAGCCCGTCAAAGGCCAGCGGCCGGTCGTGATCGGTGAAGGCCAAAGTCACACCGTCTCGCCGCTGGATCGCCCAAGCATAGCACAGCGTCGTCAGTCCCGTCCGCGCATGTGCCAACAACGCACTCTTATCCGCCCCGCTCATACCCGCACCTCGATCACAGGCACATCCGGCACCTGCCCCGCCTGAAAACTAGCAACGCTGACCAGAATGCGATCCGTGTCAAAGCGGACAGGCACGTCGAATTCGAACCCCGCCGACAACTGCATCTCAGGATCCGGCGCATGGGCGAAACGAATGATGCCGGTGCTCAGATCAACGTCATAGTCGCTCCCATCTTGCAGGGCGTCCTGCTCTATCCCCAAGCGCACGGTTCCGGCAACCGGCTTGGTGATCGGTCTGAGATAGCTATGCCCGCCCGAACTATAGGTCTTGACCAGTTGATAGTCCGTGCGCACACCATCCCCGAAGCCAAGGCTCTGATCCTCGAACGCAACACCGACAGAGGACGCACAGGATTTAAAGTCCGCCCAGTCTTTCCAGCGAAACCCATACATCTGTCCCATACGCGCCTCAAAGAACCCCGTGAGCGCTTGGACATCATCGATAGAGCGCATTCCCAGCCCCGCATCATACACACGGCGTGAATGGGCCCAGGGAGTGTTGCGCTCCTCATACCCGTTGGCGAGCGTCACCACATCGGTACGGCGTTGCGGCCCCCCAAGGGATCCAAAGCTCAGGCTAGGTGGAAATCTGACATCGTGAAAATTCATGGGCTTGCTCCCCTAGCGGTTACGGTTGCCAGCGTTCAGCGCGCGGCTCAGCTGTGCGGCGATCTGGCTTTGACTGCGTTGGAACCCCTGCACATCAGGGGTGGTGATGTTCATGACCACGGTCGTCCCGCCGCTCGCGCCCCCTTTGACACCCAGCTTACCGTCCGGACCCCGCGCCAACGGCATAATCGCTTCCGGCCCTGCTTCGCCCATTAGCCCCATCCCCCCGCGCATGCCAAAGCCCGTGGCGGTGCTGACAATCCCCCCTTGGGCGAAAGGCATCACACGTCCTTGAGAAAACGGTGCCCCATCAGCAAAGGGCAGTATCCCCTGCATCAGTGATCCCACGCCTTGACTGATCAGCCCCCCGACGTGATCGGTGACCGGCTTCATCGCTGCGTTATAGGTCGTGTTCACCATCGAACGCGCCACGGTGGACAGGGCATCCGACAGTTTCATCCCGTCAAACGCGACACCATCAAATGCCTTGCGCAACCCTCGGCTCAGCCCTTTTTCCAGCGTGGCGACATCCTTGCCCGTCGCGGCCAATGCACTGCGCATACGGCGCAGTTCGGTATCGAAACCTGCTACCAGCGTGGCCGTCGCGCCAAGCGTGTCATTCAACCGCTCTGCGCCATCCTCTAGCCCGTCGAATGTATCATTCTGTGCCATCAGTCTTCCTCTCTCTCCCTATCGGGATAAGCCGCCATCAAAGCCGCCAGCCCATCCCCCAACAGCGGAGCCCGCCCCGCCTCGCTCCCCAGCATCAGCTGAAGCTCTGCCGGCGTGAGCGCCCAAAAGGCGTCGGGCGTCAGCGTCAATCCTCTCAGCCCCGCTCGCATAAGCGCGGCCCAGTCCATCCCGCGCGCGGTCTCTGTCGTGATCCTCTTTGGCGGCAGGCTCATACCGGCACGACAAAGGCACGCGCCAAAAGCTCTGCGGCGGCCTGAGAGGCGGCAACCGGCCCGCCCTCGATCTCGGCCTGCGCCAGCGTTTCGGCGCTCACCTCGGTGCCCCCTGCACGCAGCCCCGCGGCCAGCAGCAACAGCACATCCCGACTGCTGAACCGATTACCCTCGAACCGCTCAACCAAAGCCACCAGCGACGGCTCTTCCAGCGCGTCCTCCAGCTCGGCCAGGGCCCCAAGGGTCAACCGCGCCACGCGCCGCTGACCATTCACCACCAGCACCACATCCCCTCGCCACCGGTTCACCATGATCAGACCCCGCCCTGCGGTGCATCGTCAGTATCGGCGGTAAAGCTCAATTGCCCCGCGGATTGCAGGCTCAGCTCATAGGTCGCCTCCCCATTGAGCGACCCGCCATATTCAATGGCCGCCACCTGGAATGGCCCCTCGATAATACCGAAACTGGGGATCACGATCTGAAAATCCGGCGTCAGCCCGTCAAAAAACAACTGCCGCGCGCGTTCATCTGTGCCCGCATCGCGAAACACGCCCTACCCGCTGATCGCGGCAGAACGGACACCCGCGCCCGCCAGCAGCTCCCGCCAGCCCCCCTCGCTGTCAAGCGAGGTCACTTCAACCGGCTCCGCGTTAAAGCTCACCCGCGTGGCACGCAGCCCCGCGATCGTCTCGAACTGACCATCGCTCGTCATATCCACCTTGACCAAAAGGTCTTTGCCCGCTTGAACAGCCATATCCATTCTCCTGATAATTTTCTGAAAATCCGGCTCAGCCGTCCTGAACCCGTGCCTTGAACCGCATCTCTATCTGTCGACGTGCTTCCGCCCCAACCTGACGCGCAACGGCCCGCTCGAATGTCAGGCTAACCAAATGCCCGCGGCTCAGGGCAAACTGCCCTCCGATCAGCACATCGCTCACCGCCGCGGCCACCTGTTTCGCGGGGGCGAACCCCGCATGATACGTCACGATAAGGACCATAAACCGATGCTCGGCCCCGCCGCCCGTCCCGTCAGAGGCATCGCGCACCGCTTCTGCGCCCAACTGCACATACAGCGCGGGCACTTCCCCCGCAGGGGCCGCATCAAAAACCGCATCCCCCACCAGCGCCGTGACCGCCTGATCCGTGTTCAGCACGCCAAAGACCGCCTGCTGCAGGGCAAACCCCATGCCATAGCTCATACCGCCACCTCCTCATGGGTCAGGCAGGCCAGATACCGCCCCTGTGCGTCTTGTTCGGCCACAGACTGGATCTGATAGACCCGCGCGCCCTCACGAAACCGCTGCTGGGGCAAGGGGCGGGCCGGATCACCCACAGGGGCACCGCGTACCGTCACCACACAAACCCCGCGGCTTACCTCGATACCGCCCTTGCCCAATCGCCGCCCCCGCCGCGCTTTGACATCCGCCCACAGATCGCCCACCCGCACCCATGTCCGGCTCTCTCCACCCGCACCATCAGGCTGGGGCACCTGCGCCTCCAGCACCAAGCGGCGGTTCAACGACAGCTGGTTCATGCGCGTGCCCCCAAGCCGATCCGCAGCGGGCGGTAGCGTTCGATCAGGCTGCTTACACCAAAGGGCATACAGCCGTCGCCCAACCGGGTTTCGTGGCGATACTCATAGTAATGCGCTGCCAGCATCAGCACGGCCTGCTGCAAATCCGCAGGCACCGCGCCCCAGCTTTGCCCAAGCCCCGCCTCAAACACGATCTCGACCGATCCCTGTGGCGGGATATAGGGCAGCATTGCCCCCGACGGTTTTAGCAGCGGCACCTGCATGTCCCGCACCAACCAATACCGCTGCGGCTCAATCATCGTCTCCGGCCCATCCCGCGACACCACCGTAACGCTCACGATCCCCTGCACCGGTCCCACGGGCAAAGCCTGCGCCTGCGTGTCTTTCCACTCCGGCAAAGTCAGCGCGAACTGTCGCGTGATCAGAGCCTTGCCCGTGCGTGCCTCTATCGCTGCGATGGCTGCGCGCAAAAATCCCGCCAGCACCGGCTCTTGTACCGTCTCAGTGCCAAAGCCGCTGCCCATCCGCAAATGCGCCTTGAACGGCTCTAGCGGCAGATCGGCCTGCGCCACCCCTGTCTCTTCGATCAACATCTCATCGCTCCAAATCTAGCCCGCCAAAGCCCCCCGGACGCGCACCCCGACTGCATCGCTCGGTCGGAGGCAGCAGCTAGGCAATGCACCCGGCGCATCGTCGCGCGCCCGGGGGTGAGGGCCGGACATCACCGGCCCCCCGTGTTCGACCCCGCGCCTTACGCGGTGCCGAATTTCAGCAACTTGATCGCGGCGAAATCGCTCACGTCGCCACCCACCCGTTTGGTTGCGTAGAACAACACATGCGGTTTGGCGCTAAAGGGATCGCGCAAAATACGCAGGTCTGGCCGCTCCGCCACGGTATAGCCGGCAGCAAAGTCCCCGAACGCGACCGAGAATGAATCCGCTGCCACATCGGGCATGTCCTCGGCCACCAGCACCGGATAGCCCATCAGCCGCGCGGGCTGGCCCTGCGTCATCCCGTCGGACCACAAGAACCGCCCGTCCAGATCCTTAAGCTTGCGCACAATGCCCGCGGTCTTCGAGCTCATCACGAAACTGGCCTGCGCGCGGTACTGCGCCCCAAGCGCATAGACCAGATCAACCACCGCATCCGCCGTGATCTCCCCCGCGACGCCGGTGGGCACATAGCCCAGATTGCCCCACGCCCAGATCACATTGTCGACCGTGGCATGGGCCAGAAACCCCTTGGGCTTGTCGATCCCGTCGCCGTGGATAAAGGCCGCGGCTTCGGCCCGCGAAAATTTGTCGGCGATCCGCCCCGCCAACCAGGCCTCGATGTCGAAGGCACTGTCATCCAGCAACCGCTGCGACGCTTTAGGCAGCGCGCTTAACTCGTGCAATGGGATGGTGATCCGGTCGATCTGCGGCGTGTCGGTCTCTGACACGGCACCCGTCTCTGTCGCCCAACCGGCCCCCACGTCGGCATGATCCACCAGCACATCGTAGGACGTCGCCTCCACCTGTACGACCGACGCGATAGCGCGGATCGACGCCGTGGCATTCAACACCGACATCACCCGATCCGACGTCTGTGGATCCACCAAATAGCCGCCATCCGAATTCACCGCCGCCGACAGCGCCTTGCTCTCCAGTTCAAGCCCGCGCAACCCGTCGTCATCGCCATTACGGATATAGGCCTGCAACGCTTTCTGATGCGGCGCACCGCTCTCCACCACCCCCGCCAGAGGGGTCCGCGCCGGCACAGTCATCTTTCGATCCAACATAGTCATTCGCTCTTCTGTTTGTTGCAACTTGGTCGTCATATCGTCCTGAAACCCTTTGAAATCCTGTACGAATCCACCCACCGCGCGGCGCATCTCCTCCACCGCGCCGCTTCGCTCATCACCCGTGTCCTCCACTGCCCGCTCCATCCGCTCACCCTCCGTTCCGGTTTAAATTCTGCCGTGCCTCGTCAAAGACACCTGCCATGCCGCGCAAGACCTCTCCGACGGCAATGAAATCCCGCTTCGCCGCGACCCGCGCGGTGGGCAGCATGGGAAACGTCACCAGCGACACCTCCCACAGATCAAGCGTCTGCAGCACACGTTGGCCCGCGTCATTCTTGGCCGCCCGCTGCGTGCGATAGCCGATACTCAGGCCATCAATTGCCCCTGCCTCGATTAACGCCGCCGCCTCTCGGCCCCGTGCCACACTGTCCAGCAGCCGCCCCTTGACCCAGAGCCCGCGCGCGTCCTCGCGTAGCTCGTCCCACACGCCGATGGGCTGGGCCGGATCGTGCTGCCACAGCATCTTGATCCGCCGACCCGCGGCCTCTGCTGCCGCCAGCGACGCGCCATAAGCCCCCCGCGCCACCAGATCGCCGCCCTGATCGACGCGGCCGAAAAGGCTGGCATAGCCGCTGATCTCAAAGCCGCCTTCCACCAAAAGCCCTTCGTCAAAACGCGCAAACTTATGCTCCAACTCGTCGCCCATGTGGGGCAAACCTCTCCCGTTCTCCGACCCGAGGCCGAAGCGCATGCCATCTTCCATGACACCCTCCCTTGCGTTCAAATTGCTACGGCGCGACCACCAGAAACGACTGTACCGCCTGCGCCAAAATCACCGCGACCACACCGTAGACGGTCAACCACAACCGCCGCTCCAGCCGCTCCATCATCTCTTCCAGCCGGTCCAACCGCTGCAAGAGGTTCTCGTGGTGGATTGCACTCACCCTCTCATGCGCCTGCAACCGCAAGCCCGGCGCACATTCAAACCGGTCATATCCCATCTCCTCACCCATCAGCCGCCACCGCCGGCAGCCCCAACAACGACCGCTTTTCCGCCTGCGTCAGAAAATCAGCCCCCGCCACCCTTGCCCATTGGGCATCGCGTTCCTGCGCCAAGGCCGACACCTGATCCAGATCGGGCTTCAGCGTCACCGCCTCTTGCGTGAATCCCGCCAGCCAAGCCCCAAGTGCGGCCGCAACCCGCGTGGCCAATGGCAACACCGTCAACCGATAGAAGGCCCGATGCGCCTCTTGGTAATTGGCATAGGTCGCATCTCCCGCGATCCCGAGCAGCATCGGCGGCACCCCAAACGCCAGGGCCACCTCCCGCGCCGCCGCCTCCTTGGTGCGGTGAAACTCCATGTCCGAAGGCGAAAACCCCATCGGCTTCCAATCAAGCCCGCCTTCCAGCAACATCGGTCGCCCCGCATTGCGCGCGCCCTGATGGTGGCTCTCCATCTCGCTCACCAAACGGTCGTACTGGTCGTCGCTCAGCTTGCCCTGCCCCTCGGCCCCGCGGTACACAATCGCCCCCGAGGGCCGCGCTGCGTTGTCCAACAGCGCCTTGCTCCACCGCGACGCCGCCGCGTGCACGTCCAGCGCTATCGCCGCCGCCTGCATCGGGCTAAAGCCATAATGATCGTCCTGCGGGTGAAAATTCTTGATGTGACAGATCGCGGCCGTATCCCCTGACACGTCAAACCGGTGCTTGCGCCCGCCGACGGCATATTCATAGGCCACCGGCCAGCCATCCGCCCCTGGCACCACCGACATGCGATCCGACCGCAAAACATGCAGCTCCGCCGGCACCGGGCCAGCCCCAACCGCCTCGATATACCCGTTACCCGTCAACAGCAGCTGCGCATAAAGCGCCTCCAATAGCTCGGCCCGCCCCTGCGCTCCGTTTGGCCGTGCCACCAGCTTCAGCAGTGGGTGGGTCTCGAACCGTTGCTCTGCATCCTGCAACACCAAGGGCAAGGCCGCCGCGGCCTCCGCAATCAGCTTGACCGACCGAAACCCCACAGGGTTGCCGCAAAAGCCGGTGCGCGTCAGGCTGACGACGTCGCGCGGGCTCCAGGCCACACGCCCGCTGGTCTGATAGGCAACGACAGGCCCCGTGGCAGAGGCTTTCGTCTGCGCAACCGCCTCACCCGCCCCCCGTTTGAGAAAATCAAAAACCATGCCGCTGCTCTCCCTGCTCATTGACCGCCCCATGAAAATCTCACCAATCTCTTAACGCCGCCCGACCAGACCGAACGCAGCGCTCGCAACACCGCTTCATTTTGCCGGTTAAACTCTCCCCGAAGGGCCGTTCTCCTCCGCGAACCGCTCACAACCCCCGCACCCCGGGCATCCGCCACTGCGCCGCAGGCTCGATCATCAGCTCGTGTAGCGCCCAAACCAGCGCATCCACGCGGTCGGGTGACCCGCCGCCCTCGTACCCCCGCGCCGTCATCCGGCACATCTGGTCCTCCAGCGCGTCCAATCCCGCGACATGGCCCACGCGGCCCTGCTCATAAAGCGCCGCCACTGGCTCCGCCCGCGCCACCTTGCCACGGCTCGCATGGACCGACTTGACCGGCACCAGCGGATCGACCTGCCGCAAGACCTCCACCACCATCTGCCCGCCTTGATTGACTTCGGCCACCAAACGATCTGCCCCGAACTGCTCCATCGCGCTG
>Ga0115567_10002979_pt1 | contig 16824 bp, 13 predicted proteins | sample COGITO_mtgs_1204_2_FD_88679 | JGI IMG/M metagenome (GOLD analysis project Ga0115567, IMG submission 88679) | Pelagic marine microbial communities from North Sea - COGITO_mtgs_120412 | ecosystem: Environmental > Aquatic > Marine > Epipelagic | place: Germany:Helgoland, sampling site Kabeltonne... | reverse complement strand
TCCCGTTTGACATAGGGTGGCGCGCAATCCACAAAAGAAACCTCTTTAAGTTCGGTTTCTTCAAACAAGTTGATATAAGAATACGTAAATGCAGCAACAAAGACTTGCTGCTCTAATGAAAGTCGGTCAAATGAAATTTTAATATCTACTTTACCTTCCTTGATTACCTGTTTATCGGTACAACAAGTTTTTTGAGTAAGCGATGGGTTTTCACACCCAGAATACGATTGGTTATTTTCCATTCCACAGGTCTTTACCTGTTGAGTAAATGAATAATCAACCACCGAATCACCACAGTAATGCACGTCAACAGCAAACGACATAGTAGTCATTAAAACTACAAAGGCCATAAAAAGTGCCATTGATTTGTGGATAAACTGTTTCATTTAGTGCAAAATTATTAAAAAATGCCTGACAAAGATATTCATTTAACTTATACTTTATTCATTTCCATGTTAAAATATACACAATAGTATTTAAATAAAGGGATTAAGGCTTCTACATATGAAAAAAGGCAGTGCTGCTTCCTTTTTGTTATTCCGTAAGATTATACGGTAACAATCCCTCTATTTCAACAGATTACTTCCAGTGATCTAGAATGAGCCCAATGTTGCAAATAAGAAACCATATATCGCTTAGAAAGCGACGCGGTTTTTTGCTTTAGCCCAAAATTTTGAGCAAGCTCAGTTTCTACATAAAATACAAAACCACGCTCATAAAAAATGAGCGTGGTTTCTTAAGTGTCGTGACCTCGACTGGATTCAAACCAGTAACCTCTTGAGCCGTAATCAAGTGCGCTATTCAGTTGCGCCACGAGGCCGTAATTGGGGTGCAAATATAAAAAAAACCTAAAATATTAGCTAACTTAATTTTAAAAAAAGAAAAAGAATTAAAAAGCCTGTCTAAACTTAGCAACTCTTTAACTGCCTAACTACTTCGTATTAATTATATTTGTCGGAATAAATATTAAATAGAACAACACCAAAAATTAAAACAAAATAGACATGGGTAAAGGATTTTTTGAAGTACCAATCGCTATAAATGAACCGATTAAAACATATGCACCAGGTTCGCCAGAACGTGACGAAGTGTTGAGTATGTATAAAAAAATGTATGACGAAACGATTGAGGTTCCGTTATACATTAACGGTAAAGACATTAAAACAAAGGATACGGCTACGATGTCTCCTCCCCATGATCACAAGCATATCTTAGGAACCTACCACAAGGCAAAAAAGAAACATGTAGAGGAAGCAATCGAGACTTCACTTGAGGCCAGGAAAAAGTGGTCACAAATGCCATGGGAACAACGTGCGGGTATTTTTCTACGTGCAGCTGAACTGATTGCGGGTCCTTACCGCGCAAAAATTAATGCTGCAACCATGTTAGCGCAGTCAAAAAACATTTATCAGGCAGAAATTGATGCTGCTTGTGAGCTGATTGACTTTTTACGCTTTAACGTACAATATATGACCGAAATCTACGCCGAGCAACCTGAGTCAACTTCGGGAGCCTGGAACAGATTAGAATACAGACCTCTTGAAGGCTTTGTATATGCAGTAACCCCTTTTAACTTTACAGCAATTGCCGGAAATCTACCAGCTTCTGCTGCCTTAATGGGAAATGTTGTGTTATGGAAACCAAGTGATAGTCAAGTATATTCGGCAAAAGTGGTTCTTGATGTATTTAAGGAAGCTGGAGTGCCCGATGGAGTGATCAATATGGTAATGGGCGATCCAGTTATGATCACAGACACCGTATTGGCAAGTCCAGATTTTAGTGGAATTCATTTTACAGGTTCTACCAATGTCTTTAAAGATATCTGGAAAAAAATAGGAAACAATATCCATACGTATAAAACCTACCCAAGAATTGTAGGTGAAACGGGAGGTAAAGATTTTATTGTAGCACACAAAACTGCAAATCCGCAGCAAGTTGCCACAGCTATTGCACGTGGCGCCTTTGAATTTCAAGGACAAAAATGTAGTGCTGCCAGTCGTTGTTATATTTCAAAAAGTATCTGGAAAGATGTAAAAACCTTTTTACAGGCCGATGTGAACAGTTTTAAAATGGGGTCTCCAGAAAATATGGACAACTTTATCACCGCTGTAATTCATGAAGGTTCTTTTGACAAGCTTGCGAAATTTATAGATGGCGCCAAAAAGGATAAAAATGCAGAAATTGTGGTAGGCGGAAATTACGATAAAAGTAAAGGATATTTTGTTGACCCTACGGTTATCGTGACTGAAGATCCTAAATACACAACCATGTGCACTGAGCTTTTTGGGCCTGTAGTGACCATCTACGTTTTTGACGATAAAAAATGGGAAGAAACCCTGCATTTAGTGGATGAAACAAGTGAATACGCTTTAACAGGAGCTGTACTTAGTGAAGATCGGTATGCGCTTGAAACAGCCGTTAAAATTCTAGAAAATGCTGCCGGTAACTTCTACATTAATGACAAACCAACAGGAGCCGTTGTAGGACAGCAGCCTTTTGGTGGTGCTCGTGCAAGTGGAACCAATGATAAAGCAGGAAGCAAGCTCAACTTATATCGTTGGATCTCTCCAAGGATGATTAAAGAAACGTTTGTAACCCCTACCGATTATAAATATCCTTTTTTAGGGTAAAATTGAAAAATTGATTTAGAAACAAAACCTGCTAATGTGATTTATAGTCACTAGCAGGTTTTTTTTAATAAAGTGTACTATGAACTATTCCGTAGAGAAAGAGGCAATCGTCTTTGATGATCATTATAAAATGCTGAAGGCAAAAGTGAGCTACGATACTTTTAGTGGAAAAAATATTACTACTGAAAGAGTAGCCTTTGATCGAGGAGATTCTGTTGCGATACTTTTATTTGAAAAAGATAGCCAAAGTATCATCTTAACAAAGCAATTTAGGTATCCTACGACAAAACATCATAAAGGTTGGATACTAGAAATTCCTGCCGGTTCTATGGAGCGAGGTGAATGTCCGCTATCCTGTATAAAAAGAGAAACGTTAGAGGAAGTTGGTTATAAAATTGAAAAACCACAACAAATTTTTAATTTCTATCCGTCACCAGGAGCCTGCACTGAACGTACTTTTTTATTTTATGCGGAAGTCAATTCTAGAGATCAAGTAGAAAAAGGGGGTGGTCTGGATTCAGAAAATGAAGATATTAAAATACTGAAGGTTCCTTTGAAAGAGCTCAACGAATATCTTTCAGAAAAAATACAGGATGCAAAAACAATTATTGCGATACAATGGTTACAACGACACCTTGCCCTTAAACTTTAATGGCAGGTGAACTACGCTTTTAGTCTCGAAAAATTCCTCCGAAAAATAATCTTGAAGTTGATATACTGTGGCTTTGGGGAAGGCGGCTAATTCTTCAGAAAGATCCCCACCTTTTAAATAAAGAATTCCATTTTTTAATTCGTGTTTGCTCTTTTTAGCAACACGGTCTTTTACCCATCGCACAAATGTGTCCATCTGTGCTACCGCACGACTTACTATAAAATCATATTGCCCATCAATATTTTCGGCCCGATCATTTGTGATTTTTACGTTTTCTAATTCAAGCCCTAGCGCTACTTCTTCTACGACTTTTATTTTTTTCCCGATGCTATCCACTAAATGAAATTTTACTTCAGGAAATAAAATGGCTAACGGGATGCCCGGAAAACCTCCTCCAGTACCAATATCAAGTATGCTAGCACCGGGACGAAACGACTGCACTTTTGCAATACCCAAGGAATGCAATACATGTCTCAGATACAATTCATCGATGTCTTTACGCGATACCACGTTGATTTTCAAGTTCCAGTCTTGGTACAGTTCTTGTAAAATAGCAAACTGCTGTAGTTGCTTTTCAGAAAGGTTTGGAAAATATTTTTGAAGTAATTGCATGGTAAGATATAAACGTCAAAAATACTATTTCTTTACTAAAATTATGATAACGAACCGTACTTTTACCCATAAGATGCTTATTTTTGCTTTTTCCTATTTTGGACATCCTCATAGTAAACAATTATATTGTGAATAAACCACAAATTACTTTCTCGAGAGTAGATTCTGCTAAGTTCTTCAGAACGCTCAACAAGCGTGTTAACACGTATTTTAAAGAAAACAATCGATCTAAAAATGGGAACTGGAGATTGCATATTAAGACAATCATCATGTTTTCATTATACCTCACTCCCTATTTTTTATTTTTGGCACTCGATTTTCCTTGGTGGGCTCAACTGCTACTAACGATCGTTATGGGTGTAGGGATGGCCGGTGTGGGCATGAACGTAATGCACGATGCTAATCATGGCGCCTATTCGTCAAAAAACTGGGTGAATAAGGTCTTAGGAGGTAGCATGTATATCCTTGCAGGTAATGTGTATAATTGGCAAGTACAACACAATGTATTGCACCACACATATACCAATATTCATGGGCATGATGAAGACATGGAGGCAGGAAGAATACTTCGGTTTTCTGAACACGGAAAATGGCACCGTTTGCATAAATTTCAACATTATTACAGTGTTTTCTTTTATGGCTTACTTACTATAAATTGGGTACTTACGTCAGATTTCATGCAGACGAAACGGTATTTAAAACAGAAGTTATCGTACGGAAAGTTACCAAAACCCATTACTCAGTGGAGTACTTTAGTCATTACAAAACTTATTTATGCCGGTATTTGGCTTGCCATCCCGATCTTGTTTTTTGATATCGCATGGTGGAAAATTTTGATAGGCTTTTTTATTATGCACTATGTAGCTGGATTAATTCTGAGTATTGTATTTCAGTTAGCACATATTGTAGAACAAACAGATATGCCTTTACCTGATAATACTGGGTCTATGAAGAATACATGGGCCATACATCAATTATTTACCACGGTTAACTTTTCTACTAAGAACAGAGTGATGAACTGGTTTACCGGAGGATTAAATCACCAAGTGGAACACCATATATTTCCAAATATAAGTCACGTTCACTATACCAAAATATCTAAAATTGTAAGGGAAACAGCTTTAGAATTCAATTTACCGTATCACGAATATCAAACCACCAGAAAAGCACTTATTGCTCATTTTAGACATTTAAGAGAAATGGGCATGAAACCTGCATTATCAGTCTAAACATATGAACCAACAACTTTCGCACCGCATCAATAATATGGCAACCTCAGCAACTTTGGCAATGGCTGCCAAGGCAAGAGAATTAAGAGAGGAAGGCAAAGATATTATAGGGTTAAGTCTAGGGGAACCCGATTTTACTATTCCAGAATTTGTAAAAGAAGCGGCAATAAAAGCAATTGAGCAGGATTTTCATTCGTACACTCCGGTTGATGGATATGGCGACTTAAAGACTGCCATTATTACAAAATTTAAAAGAGACAATAACCTCGAATACAAACCGGGTCAGATTGTTGTTTCTACCGGCGCAAAGCAATCGCTGTACAATCTCGCGCAAGTACTTTTAGACGAAGGTGATGAAGTGCTGTTACCAGCACCCTATTGGGTGAGTTATAGTGATATTGCAAAAGTAGCGGGCGGTGTTCCAAAGGAGATAAAAACTTCGATTGAAAATGATTTCAAAATCACTGCTTCAGAATTAAGAGCTGCGATTACCCCAAAAACTAAAATGATTATTTACAGTTCCCCTTGCAACCCAAGTGGTTCTGTTTACAATAAAAAAGAATTGCGCGCCTTGGCCGATGTGCTTGTAGATTTCCCGCAGATCATTGTGATAAGTGATGAAATATATGAACATATCAACTTTGTTGGAGAACATGTTTCTATGGCTGGTTTTGATGATATGTATGATCGTACTGTCACCGTTAATGGTGTGTCTAAGGCATTTTCTATGACTGGGTGGCGTATTGGATATATTGGTGCTCCAGAATGGATTGCACGTGCTTGTAATAAAATGCAAGGGCAAGTAACCAGTGGTGCCAACTGTATTGCACAGCGAGCCACGATTGCCGCGTTAGAAAATCCGCCGAGCAAAATTAAATATATGGTGGATGCTTTTAAGGAACGACGAAAGCTTATTCTCGGATTACTTTCAGAAATTCCTGGGGTAAAAAATAATGAGCCGGAAGGTGCCTTTTATGTCTTCCCAGATATTTCTTATTACTTCGGAAAAACATTACGCGGAAAACATATTAATACAGCATCAGACTTCTCGCTATATCTTTTAGAGGAAGCCAATGTAGCCACTGTGACTGGTGAAGCCTTTGGTGATGCTAACTGTATCAGGATTTCGTATGCAGCTTCAGAAGCAGATATAAAAAAGGCGATGCAGCAAATTAAAGCAGCATTGACGGTATAAAACCTCTCTTTTCTAATACTTCAGAAAAAATACATGGCAAAAATTTTACTTCTAGGCGCCGGTGAACTTGGTAAAGAGTTTGTTATCGCCGCACAACGCATAGGACAAAAAGTAATCGCTGTAGACAGCTATGCCGATGCACCTGCAATGCAGGTAGCAAATGGATTTGAAGTAATCAATATGCTTGACGGAGACGCCCTTGACGCCCTTGTAGCAAAGCACAAACCTGACTATATAGTTCCCGAAATTGAAGCCATTCGCACCGAACGTTTTTATGCCTATGAAAAGCAGGGATACACTGTTATCCCGTCTGCAAAAGCGGCAAATTTCACAATGAACCGAAAAGCCATACGTGATCTTGCGGCTAAAGAATTAGGCTTAAAAACAGCAGCCTATCGCTATGCAACCTCAGCGGCCGAACTTAAGAAAGCAGTTGCTGAAATAGGCATGCCCTGTGTTGTAAAACCATTGATGTCCTCTAGCGGAAAAGGACAAAGCACCATTAAAACGGAAGCCGATATTGAGGCATCCTGGAACTATTCACAAGAAGGGTCTAGAGGGGATGTAGCCGAAGTGATCGTCGAGGCTTTTATTAATTTCAACTACGAAATCACATTGCTCACCGTTACCCAACGCAACGGGAAAACATTGTTCTGCCCACCCATTGGACATCGCCAAGAAAGAGGTGATTATATGGAAAGTTGGCAGCCTGCAACGATGGAAGCAACCCATTTAAAAACCGCTCAAAATATAGCAGATAAAGTAACCGCAGCTCTAGGGGGTGCTGGTATTTGGGGTGTAGAATTTTTTGTAGGAGATGATGGTGTTTATTTTTCTGAATTGTCACCGAGACCTCACGATACTGGTATGGTGACCCTTGCGAATACGCAAAACTTCAACGAATTTGAATTACACTTAAGAGCTATTTTAGGATTACCAATTCCAGCAATTACGTTAGAAAGAATAGGTGCTAGCGCTGTAATTTTAGCAGCGGAGCATTCTGATAACCCTACCTTTAAAGGGCTGGAAGAAATTTCAGGTGTTGCCCAATGTGACTTTCGAATTTTTGGTAAGCCAACTTCAAGACCGTATCGCAGAATGGGTGTGGTGGTGGCCTATGATTCTATTTCTGGGGATGTTGCTTCCGTAACCCAAAAAGCGAAAGAGTTAGCCTCCAAAATAAAAGTTATAGCTTAAATTTTATCTATTCCGCCAAAAGAAAGGCGTGAACAAAATTAAGACCGTAAAGAGTTCTAACCTCCCAATGAGCATTAAGAAAGATGCCCACCATTTTGCCGCTGTCGGCAAACTACCATAGTTATCTACCGGACCTAATTCCCCTAACGCGGGACCAACATTACCCAATGTCGATGCTGCCCCACCTAAAGCAGAGTCGAAATCTAAACCAAGCCACGAAAAAACAACTACACCGACTATAAATGAAAGCATATAGAGGATAAAAAATCCTAAGATGTTATATACAATAGGCCGATCGATTGCCCGATTGTTATAACGTACTGGCAGAATTGCATTAGGATGCAGGGTTCTTTTAAATTCTAGAATGCCGTTTTTAATCATAATAAGATGGCGAATAACTTTAAGCCCTCCAGCCGTTGAACCAGACGAACCTCCTACGAACATCAACCCAAAAAAGAAAACCGTCAATAAAGGTGTCCATATGGTATAATCGGCAGAAACAAATCCCGTTGTTGTAATAATGGCCGCCACTTGAAAGAAGCCATGCCGCATAGAACTCTCAAACCGTCCCCAGACCATTGGATGTTCAACAGTGGAATTGGCAATATCTGCCTGTAAATAAATAATCAAACCCGCGATGATGGAAAGTCCAATAACGAAAGACGCATAAAATTTAAACTCCTCATCTTTAAATATTTTCGAAAATTTTCCTTTGAAAGCAAAGTAGCTTAAAACAAAATTTGCACCCGCCAAAAACATAAAAATGGTGATAATATATTGTATAATTGGCGTATCGTTCCAATACGCTATACTCGCATTTTTGGTTGAAAACCCACCGGTGCTCAACGTGCTCAAGGAATGATTAATCGCATCAAAGAAGCTCATTCCTGCAATTTTAAGCAATACGGTTTCAATAACGGTATAGCCTACATAAATGAGCCACAGTCTTTTAGCCGTATCTGTGATCCTAGGGTGTAATTTATCACCACCCGGACCAGGCGCTTCAGCAGCAAAAAGTTGCATTCCACCAATTCCCAACAGCGGTAAGATAGCTACTGCAAGTACGATGATACCCATCCCTCCTATCCAATGTGTGATACTTCTCCAGAACAGCACGCCCTTCGGTATACTTTCTATATCACTCAAAATAGAAGCTCCTGTGGTGGTATATCCACTCATTGTTTCAAAAAACGCGTTGGTATATTCTGGTATGGCTCCTGTAAATAGATACGGAATTGTACCCGCCAAGGACATAAAAATCCAACCGAATGTAACAATAATATACCCCTCTCGCTTCTGTATTTCTTTACGATGATTGCGTGTGAGTAACATGACTAGCAGCCCAAAACCTACGGTCACGGCTCCCGAAGAAAGCATCTCTTTAACAACTCCGTCTTCATAAATAAAACTAACCAAAGTCGCAAGGAGCATAAACCCTCCATTTACGGCCAGTAAAAGTCCCATAATATGGGAAATAATCTTAAAGTTTAATTTGTAGATTGCTTGCATCACACAAACAGTTTTTCAATTTTACCGATAGACTGTGGTAAACAGCAAACAACAACGCGATCTCCTAATTCAATTTTAAAATCTCCAAGAGGTACTTCTCCTTTTCCGTTGCGTATAACGCCTCCTATGATGGCAGAGCGCGGAACATTAATATCTTTTATTCTTTTACCTCCCACATGAGACGTTGGAGACACCACAAACTCTAACAATTCCGCATTCATATTGTTTAGTTTTGTCATGGCGACAACTTCGCCTTTACGAACAAACCGAAAAATATTATTGGCTGCAAGTAATTTTTTATTAATGAGCGTATCGATACCTATAGAATGTGATAATTGAAAATAGTCCATGTTTTCTACAAGTGCAATTGCTTTTTTAACGCCTTTCGACTTGGCTACAAGACAGGACATAATGTTTGTTTCACTATTTCCCGTTACTGCTATAAAAGCATCCATATCACTGATCGATTCTTCTATCAACAAATCTACATTTCTACCATCACCATTGATCACTAAACAGCTTGGGTTTTGGTCTGCAATCTCATAGGCCTTATCCTTATTATTCTCGATGAGTTTAACCCTAAATTTCTTTTGACAGAGATCTTTAGCGGCTTGACAGCCTATATTACTACCGCCCAAAATCATTACGTTTTTTATTTCTTCCCTGTTTTTACCGCTCAGCTTATATATTTGATCCACTCCTTCCTTTGTCGTGGTAAAATAAACCTGATCGCCTTCTCTAAAACGGGTGTCACCTCTAGGAATAAGGGTATATTGAGTTCCAAAACGTTGTATCGCAATAGGCATATAGGTGAGTTCTGGATACATCTCTGCTGTTTCACTAACTGATTTACCAACAAAAGCCGTGGTTTTTGATAGTGAAAGCCCAATCATTGTTAAGGCGCCGTTTTCAAACTCGTAGGTGTCGTTAAATGCACTTTGATTTAACAATAACTCAATTTCGTTTGCTGCAAGCGATTCTGGAGAAATAAGTTCATCAATCCCAAATTTTGTAAAACCTACCTCCTCTTTATTATCGATGAATTCGGTGTTCGAAATCCTAGCAATCGTTCGTTTGGCGCCCAGTTGCTTTGCCAGCACACAGACGGTAATATTTGTGGTTTCTGAAGAAGTAACAGCGATCACGAGATCTGTATTGGCGACTTTAGAATCTTTTAAAACTGAAATAGAAGTTGCATCGCCACGCACCACACGAATGTCTAAATGGGTGTCGGCGTTGGCCAACGCTTCTTTATTTGTATCTATTAGGGTAATATCTTGCGACTCGAAAGAAAGAAGTTTAGATAAATGAAATCCCACTTCTCCGGCACCAGCAATGATAATTTTCATAATTTATTTTCGGAATATGAACACAAAGGTACAAATATGTCTAATCATTTACGAAAGAGCTAGGACAAATTAATTTTCGACTAATTTATTATAAGCGATGCCCTTTTTAATCGTATAAAAACTTGTAATTTTGCAGCCGATTTAGCTATGGAAAAAAAAGTCACCCCTTATAAAGACTCTAAACTCAACAAGAAAGAACAGGTTGAGCAAATGTTCGATACCATTTCTGAAAATTATGACGGATTAAACCGTGTAATTTCGTTAGGTACCGATACTTCTTGGCGCAAAAAAGTCATTAAAATGGTAGCTGCTACCAATCCTGATTCCGTCTTAGATATTGCGACGGGTACGGGTGATTTGGCTATTAAATTTGCTTCAGAAACAACCGCTTCAAAAATAGTGGGACTAGATCTTTCTGAAGGGATGCTGTCTGTCGCAAAAAAGAAAATTGAAGGAAAAGACATTTCAGAAAAATTAGAGTTTATTAAAGGTGACAGTGAAGAGCTGCCTTTTGAAGACAACTCTTTTGACGCCATCACCGTTTCTTTCGGTATTCGAAATTTTGAAAATTTAGAGAAAGGACTTTCAGAAATACTTCGAGTCTTAAAACCTACAGGGTTGTTTGTCATCCTTGAAACTTCGGTTCCAACAAAATTTCCATGGAAACAAGGGTATTATGCTTATTCTCGTGGCGTCTTACCTATTATAGGCAGAATATTTTCTAAAGACAAAGTTGCGTATGCTTATTTAAGCGAGAGTGCCTCTCTTTTTCCACATGGTGAAAAACTCAACAATATTTTAAGAAAAATTGGGTTTATAGAAGTGGAAAACAAACCACAAACATTTGGTGTGGCAACCATTTATAAAGCCACAAAATAAATATGAAGAAGCTACTTTTACTTTTTATCCTCATTATTGGTTCGCAAAGTGTAGATGCACAGCTTTTTAACAAAGAAAAGCTGACTAATTTTGGTAATGCAGGCAAAGGTGATCAAGACCAACGCTTTCTTACCTGGGGCTATTTTCTAGGTTTTAACAGCTATGACTTTAAAATTGAATACAACGAGCAGCTTGGCGATGACAATACAGATGTATTAGTGGATGAAGAAGTGGGTTTTAATGTTGGTCTTATAGGAGATATGCGTATCACAGACAATATTCACATACGTCTAGAACCAGGTCTTTATTACACAAAAAGAGATCTGTATTTCCCAAATCTTGATGAAGAGAAAGATTTTTTAAGGGAGTCTAAATCTACCTATATTCATGTACCCTTACTTTTAAAATTGGCTACAGACCGTATCAACAACTTTAGACCTTTTATTGTAGGCGGAATTTCATCGTCCATCAACTTATCGAGCAATCAGGACAATCCAGAAGATAATTCTACGGGACAATTTAGGATGAAATCGAGTACAGCGTATTTCGAACTTGGCTTTGGTGTCGATTTCTATCTCTACTATTTTAAATTCACACCTTCCATTAGAGGTGTCTTTGCTACATCAGATGAATTAGTGCCAGATGACGACCCCAATAGTCCATGGACAGGGAATATCTCTAGTTTAAAAACGCGTGGTATTTTCATCAATTTCACCTTCCAGTAGACCGCTTACATTCGCTCAACAAAATAGCGGTAGCAGTAGCCACATTCAAACTTTCGGTGGCTTGATTTTTACCAAACTGCGGAATACTAATGCGGTGGGTCAATAAATTTTCTATTGCTTCTGAAATTCCGTTCGCTTCATTCCCCAATACCATAATAGCATTTTCAGGGAGCTTTTGGGTATACACATTTGTTCCATCCATAACACCTCCGAAAATTGGGGATTTTGTATTCTTTAAATACGAAACCAAATTCAAATATTGAATTTCAACTCTAGCAATAGAGCCCATGGTGGCTTGTATTACCTTCGGGTTATAACAATCTGCAGTATCCATGCTACAAATTAATTGCGTTACACCGAACCAATCACACAGCCGAATAATAGTCCCCAAATTACCGGGGTCACGCACCGCATCCAGTGCTACAATCAAGCCTGAATCTTCAGTCAATTCTTTTTTTGGAATTTTAAAAACGGCCAAACATGAGTTTGCCGTGGATAAGCAACTTATTTTTTGTAATTCGGTCTGCGATATAACTGTTGCATTTTTAAAGCCTACCGATTCATCAGTAGCAAAGATGTTGTGTATTTGCAATCCTTCAGCAATAAGTTCGTTTATGACTTTGGGACCTTCAGCAATAAAAAGTCCCGCTTGATCGCGGTACTTTTTTTTCTTCAAACTCGTTATTAACTTTATTTGACCTTTACTAAGCAAATTATACTATTTTTGAAATTGTGTAAATAAACCCTCTTGAAAAGAAGCCTCACAAAAATATCATTATTTTTAGTACTTATAGCTTTCTTGTGCGCATGTAATGCTGTAAAGAGAGTTCCGGACGATAAATATTTATTGACCCAAAACACTGTTATAGTAGATAGCCTCGAAGTAAAGAAAACTGGCGTCTTGAGCCAATTGTACCAGCGGCCCAATCCTAAAATACCTGTAGTTGGGATTCCTTTGGGGTTGCATATTTATAATTTGGCAGACCCCCAACCCGACTCTACCTATATTAAGTGGCTCCATAAAAAACCAAAACGGGAAGAACGTCTCCACAAGTTTATTTCAAAAAAACAAACCCAAGAACTGGGCAACAGCTATGTTGGTTTTAATAAATGGTTAGAAAAAAATGGCGATGCACCTGTAATCATCAGTACAGAAAAAACCGAAAAATCGGTAGCACGCTTAAAAAGGTATTATGCGAGTTTTGGTTGGTTTAACACCGAAGCAGACTATAATATAACAGTAAGTGAAAAGAAAAAAAAGCGTGCTTCTGTCACCTATGATGTCTCACGTTACAAGCCGTACTTTGTTGATTCCATTACAAAGCAAATTGCTTCACCCATTGTGGATTCGTTATTTAAGCTTTCAGAAGACAAAACCTTTATAAAGTCTGGCAAACAATATTCAGCCAACGATTTTATCAATGAGCGGGATCGATTGACGATTCAATTTAGAAATTCTGGTCTTTATTATTTTGACCAAGATTATGTAGGTTTTGAGGGAGATACGGTAAAGACAAATTATAAAGCCAACATAAAATATATTATTCCAGATAGAAAAATTACTATTGGCGACACCACATTCACAGAGCCCTTTAAAGTTTTTAAAGTAAACAAAGTAAGAGTAGTAACCGACTATGAGTTCAATAACCGCAACAAACGGTTTACAGATTCGGCGTCCTTTCGAGGCTATAAATTGTATAGTTATGACGATCTAAAGTTTAAGCCTAAAGCGATCACAGATGCGATTTCTATTACTCCAGGAGAGATTTTTAAAGACATAGACCGTACCCTTACCTATAATCAGATTAATGATTTACGAATATTCAAGTACCCCAATATTAGCTATGAAGAAGATTTAAGTGACACTACGAGACAAGGGCTCATCGCCACCGTACTTTTGAGTCCAAAGAAAAAATATACCGCCAGTGTAGATTTTGATGCGTACACCTCCACGATTCAGCCTTTTGGCGTAGGTTTTAGTTCCACTTTTTTAATACGGAATATTTTCAGAAGGGCTGAAACCTTAGAGATTACTGCCGGAGGAAGCGTAGGTTCCTCGGCCGACAGAAATTCCAGTTTTTTTGACACTTCAGATTTAGGGGGAAATGTAAAGCTCTCTTTCCCTCGAATTTTATTTCCATTCAATACAGATAAGATTATTCCCAAATACATGTCTCCTACTACTAGTGTGAGTGCTGGGTTTAATGTTCAAAACAATATTGGACTCGATCGCCAAAATTTTAATGCGATCTATAATTATCGTTGGAAACCTTCAAAAATAAAAACGTATTCGTTTGATTTGGCGAACATACAATACGTGCGCAACGTAAATCCTGCCAATTACTTTAATGTGTATAGAAGCACTTTCTCTCAGCTCAATGACATCGCACAAGGTGTTGGATATCCTTTTATCGATCCTACTTCCCAAGAACTACAGTTACCTACTGCAAACGATCCTTTTAATGAAGCCGATTTTTTCATTGATGGTGTTTTAACAAATGATTTTCCAAATTTAGACATCAATCAGGATCGTTTTAGAGATGTGCTTCGTATTGCTGAAAGACGCCAAAGGTTAACAGAAGACAACCTCATATTTACTTCAAATTTTACTTGGACTAGAGACACAAGAGAAAATATATTTGATCAGAATTTCTCGAGATGGCGCTGGAAAATTGAAACTGCCGGAAATCTACTTTCCGCAGTCTCCAGTATTAGTGGGCGACCTAAAAACGAGGATGGTAATTTTGAAGTTTCAGATGTTGTTTTTTCACAATATGTAAAGGGAGAAACAGAATATATTAAACACTGGCTCATAGGAGAAAGTAATGTTTTTGCCGTGCGGGCTTTTGGAGGTATCGCTATTCCTTATGGAAACAGTACATCCATTCCTTTTACACGAAGTTATTTTGCTGGAGGCGCCAATGATAATCGCGGTTGGCGTGCATACGATCTTGGTCCCGGCAGTAGCGGAAGCATCTTGGATTTTAACGAAGCAAACTTTAAACTTGCCTTTAATGCAGAATACAGGTACACCATTTTTGGAGGTTTTAAAGGGGCCTTTTTTGTAGATGCCGGAAACATCTGGAATGCCTTAGATGATACCAACATACCCGAATTTAGATTTGACGGAATTCAAGACTTAAAAGAAATTGCGGTGGCCTCTGGTTTCGGGCTACGATATGACTTTGGTTTTTTTGTGATACGCTTTGATGTTGGTTTTAAAACACACGACCCCGCCCGCCCAGAAGGGGAACGCTGGTTTAAAGATTACAACTTTAGAAACGCAGTGTATAACATAGGTATTAACTACCCCTTCTAAACCACATAAATTTCTTATTTTTGCACTACTAAGCGTATCCAAAATGAACAACAAAATCCTACCTGGAGTTGCGACAGGAAGACAAGTGCAACAAATTCACCAACTTGCAAAAGAGAAAGGTTTTGCCATGCCCGCAGTTAACGTTGTTGGCTCGAGTACTGTTAATGCAGTAATAGAAACCGCTGCCGAATTAAATTCTCCCGTTATTCTCCAATTCTCTAATGGAGGGGCGCACTTCAACGCAGGTAAAGGGCTGTCTAACGAAAACGAAAAAGCTGCCATTGTGGGCGGTATCGCTGGTGCAAAACATGTACATGAAATAGCGAAAGCCTATGGTGCGACCGTAATTTTACATACAGACCATTGCGCAAAAAAATTACTCCCTTGGATCGATGGTTTATTAGATGCAAGCGAAAAACATTACAAGCAACATGGCATACCGTTATATAGTAGCCATATGATAGATCTTTCTGAAGAGCCTATCGAAGAAAACATTGAGATCTCGAAACGCTATTTAGAGCGTATGAGCAAAATGGGCATGACCCTAGAGATTGAATTGGGAATTACTGGAGGAGAGGAAGATGGCGTGGATAATACCGATGTAGATTCTTCTAAACTATATACCCAACCTGAAGAAGTGAGTTATGCGTATGAAGAGCTAATGAAAGTTAGTGATCAATTTACAATTGCTGCTGCCTTCGGAAATGTGCACGGGGTATACAAACCTGGAAACGTAAAGTTAACTCCGGTGATTTTAAAGAACTCCCAAGCATACGTTCAGAAAAAATTTAACCTTGGGCATAATCCTATCGATTTTGTTTTTCACGGCGGAAGCGGTTCTACAGTAGAAGAAATAAGGGAAGCTATAGGGTATGGTGTGATTAAAATGAATATTGATACAGATCTTCAATTTGCATTTAATGAAGGGGTACGTGATTATATAGAAAAAAATTTAGAATATCTTAGAACACAAATTGGTAATCCTGAAGGATCAGAATTACCCAATAAAAAATATTACGATCCTAGAAAATGGCTTCGTGAAGGTGAGTTAACATTTAAAAATAGATTAACGCAAGCCTTTAAAGACCTTAATAACATTAATACACTCTAACCAAAGTTTCACTTTTTTAGAAACTCCTCAAAAACAAAATATATGCCTTGGTTTAAAAGAACAAAAAAGGGAATTCAAACCCCGACAGAAGATAAAAAAGACGTTCCTAAAGGGCTGTGGTACAAATCACCTACAGGAAAAATCGTTGACAGTGATGAGCTGGAAGAAAATTTTTACGTGAGCCCAGAGGATGGATACCACGTTAGAATAGGAAGTAAAGAATATTTTGAAATCTTATTTGACAACAATAAATTTAAGGAACTTGACAAAGGACTTACATCAAAAGATCCTTTGAACTTTGAGGATAGCAAAAAATACGTTGACCGTCTAAAGGCTGCACAAGATAAAACCGGATTAAAGGATGCGGTACGCACAGCCGTTGGTAAATCTATGGGCGAAGATATAGTGATCGCTTGT
>Ga0115567_10002977_pt1 | contig 16830 bp, 18 predicted proteins | sample COGITO_mtgs_1204_2_FD_88679 | JGI IMG/M metagenome (GOLD analysis project Ga0115567, IMG submission 88679) | Pelagic marine microbial communities from North Sea - COGITO_mtgs_120412 | ecosystem: Environmental > Aquatic > Marine > Epipelagic | place: Germany:Helgoland, sampling site Kabeltonne... | reverse complement strand
GGGCTCGCATGGCGTCTTTTACATCGTTTTGCAGTCGATCTTTTAGGGATTCTGACATAACACGCCTCGATGATTTTCGGAGCAGGAGGGTTAAGGGGATATCAAGACGCGCGACGACGTTCGGGGGCTGTGTTGACTACGGTTTTCTCGGGCCATGATTGCGTCACAACCCGCCCGGAGGGCTCTGCTTAGTAAAGCCGCTCCATCTTTCTTGATTCTCTTTGTACTTTCTTCGCGTACCGCTTTACAGCCGCTGCTGCTTTACGCTTTCGGATTGATGTTGGCTTTTCGTAGAACTCGCGCTTACGAACATCCGCCAAGACACCCGCTTTTTCGCAAGACCGTTTAAACCGTCGGAGTGCGATGTCGAACGGTTCATTTTCTTTTACTTTTACGTAGGGCATTGTTTCTTTTACACCAACCATTTGGAGAGCGGATTCTAAACACAATCCCAAGCAATTGCAAAAGCCCGAGCGAGCCCAGACGTTCTCGCCGAGATGCCCGTTAAGTTAGCTCACACGCGGTAACGGTTGCAGACGTGGCGCATCCCTAGGTCTATAATTGTTGCCTGAAAGAACCCCCTCTGGAGCCAAACGTGCGCGTTTTGGGAATCGAAACATCTTGTGATGAAACCGGAATTGCCCTGTATGACGATTCGCTCGGATTAATGGCTGATCTTCTGTACAGCCAAATTGATGTCCATAAAGCCTATGGCGGCGTCGTGCCAGAGCTGGCCTCCCGAGATCATATCCGGAAATGCCTGCCCATGATTGATCAGATCTTGGCGGAAACCAAAACCGAGCCTCATGAGATCGACGCGATTGCATACACCGAAGGTCCCGGCCTCATTGGCGCCCTACTCGTTGGCGCAAGCATCGCCAAATCGCTTGCGCTGGCTTGGAACATTCCCGCCATTGGCATTCATCACATGGAAGGCCACCTGCAGGCCACTCAGTTAACCGAAACGCCAACACAATATCCCTTTGTCGCGCTCTTAGTTTCTGGCGGGCATACTCAGCTCATGGCCTGCAGCCAGCCTGGAGAATATGAAATCCTGGGCGAGTCCATGGACGATGCCGCCGGCGAAGCCTTTGACAAGGTCGCCAAGATGCTGGGATTGGGTTATCCCGGAGGACCACAGGTCGCGGCATTAGCCACCCAAGGGACCAAAGGCCGATTTCACTTCCCTAGGCCAATGACCCAAAAACCAGGATTGAATTTCAGCTTCAGTGGTCTAAAGACGCACACCATGAATACCTTACGAGCCCTAAAAGACCCAAGCGATCAGGATCGAGCTGATATCGCGCGGGCCTTTGAGGACGCCGTTGTTGAGACCATTAAAATCAAATGCACCCGCGCGCTTGCGCAAACGGGATATCCGACGCTGGTTTTAGCCGGCGGGGTCAGCGCCAACAGCCAGCTTCGAGCGAGCCTTCAAACCCTGAGCCAAACCTTACAGGTTGAGGTGAGCTATCCAGACCTTAAATTCTGTACCGATAACGGCGCGATGATCGCGATTGCAGGCCTACTCCGTCAAAGCCAATGGCGGCGCGACAATCATGAGATCATTGCACGTCCAAGATGGCCCATGACTGAACTTCAAGGGCTGGTTACATGACCCAGCAAGGACGCATTGACGTCACCCAGCTTGAAATAGAGACCATCGTTGGGGCTTACCCACGAGAACGCGAGGTCTTACAAACCATCTATTTAGATCTTGGTTTGGAATATGATTTTGCGTCGCCTGCCAACTCAGACGAGCTCGCTTTGGCCATCGACTATGATGCCCTCACCCAAGATCTCGCAAAACTCATTCAAGCCAAACGCTTTAAACTGCTGGAAACTCTGACGCTGGTTGCGGCTGACCATTTGCTCACCCACTATCCATTGACGCGGGTCGCAGTCACCGTCCACAAACCCTCTGCAATGGCAAGAGCCGAGCGCGTCTCAGCGACACTCGTCAAAACAGCCTCACCATAATCCGCTCGAGTGGATTTCGCACCCCGGACCGAGCCTGATGCAGTGCAAGAGATCGAGTTTGCGCCTTGATGATCGCGACAGAGCGACTATACTGATTCCCCCCTTTGGTCATGAACAACGCATTATGGACGACAGCCAACTCAGAATCCTGAAGGGATTAAGCCCTTTTTCCGCGCTTTCAGACACAGACTTTGCCAAGATCGCAGCGCGCGGCGCGATCAAACATCAGCCCGCCGGCGCGCTCATTTTTAAGCGCTTCAGCAATGATGCTGACTCCCACTGGCTGCTCACAGGTCGGCTCAATCTCGTCAACGACGCCTTTGAAAACAGAGCGTTCACAGAGTCTGATAGCCAAACTTATGGCGCTGTCGACGATTTTCAGCCGCATACGGTGTCCGCTGTTTGCGAAGAACCTTGTGCGATTTTCACTTTACCCAAAGCGGTCCAAAGCGAAATCGAAGCGCTACTTGAGGCCGCTGCAAGCACGGCAGAGGATTCACTTTTTACCGGCAACTGGATGGAGCGATTGCTGTCAACACCCCTTTTCGAATTTATCCCACCAACCAACATTCAGGCGCTATTCAAGCGATTTAAAACGCGCCAAGTCGCCAGCGGTGAGATCATTATCAAGCAAGGCGAACCCGGCGACTATTTCTATATGATCAAATCGGGCTCGGTTTCCGTCCACGTTGAAATTAACGGCAAGGTTAATCAAGTCGCAAAACTCTCCGCCGGTCAAAGTTTTGGCCAAGATGCCTTGGTCAGTGACCTGCCAAGAAATGCAACTGTCATGGCAACGGCGCCCTGCGAGCTGGCAATGCTCACCGAACCCGACTTCGAGGACCTGCTATTAAGCCCCGTGATTGAAGTCATCACCCCAGCAGAAATCGAAGAATCTGTCCGCGTTCATGGCACACCAATCCAAATTCTCAACCTCTATCAGCCGGATGAGGAGCAGCCGGAGACGGCTGACGATGAGCTTGCGATCCCTTTTATGGCGTTGCGGAATCACCTCCATGAACTCTCAAAGGACACCATCTACGCCGTGCGAGGTCCAGGGTCGCCAAAGATCAACCACCTGGGCGCTTATCTCCTTAATGAAGCCGGGCATACGGCTTACATTTTAGCAGCCGACCCGACATGAGAACTTTGCATTGGACGGATCGGCTCCTAGCCCACGTCGATCGCAGCCTCAAAACCATGACCGGCACCTTACCGGCCAACAACGATTTTGATTATGAGAGTCGTGCCGATGAATTAACGCCAGAGGAACAAGCGAAATCTCGACAACTCATGCGCGTCAATCACTGTGGTGAAGTCTGCGCTCAAGGCCTATATCACGGACAAATGCTAAGTGCCCGTCGTGCTGCGACCAAGGCTCATTTAGCGCACGCCGCAGAGGAGGAACAACAGCATCTCGTTTGGTGCCAACAGCGCTTGCGAGAACTCAGCGGACAAACCAGTTACTTAAATCCCCTTTGGTATGGCGCTTCATTCCTCATGGGCGCCGCAACCGGCTTAATGGGAGACAAGGTGAGCCTTGGTTTTATTGCCGCAACCGAAGAGGAGGTATGCAAGCATCTCGATCGACACTTGGCGGAACTGCCAGAGCGCGACCATCGGACGCGTGAAATCATCGCTCAAATGCAAGCCGACGAGGCTGGCCATGAACAGGCCGCGCTTGATGAAGGTGGCGCCTCATACCCAGCTGCCGTTAAGCAACTCATGGCCTTTCAGTCCAAGCTCATGACGAGCTCGACCCGTTGGATCTAACCGTTACAGGACCGCTTCAATGGCTGCCAAGACCTTCTTTGCCGGCAATGGGCGGGTGATAGATCACTTGCACCCGGATATCAGCCGGTCCCACACAATAAAAACTAATTGCCCCATCTCGATGTGTTCTGGGTTCGGTTAGCATCTCCACGCCGCAGGCTTGTAAGAATTCAAACCAAGTCTGGACCGCATTCGGGTCATTAATAAAGAACCCAATGTGATCCAATGAACCTTGCCCGTCCAATGTCTCAACCTGGTGGAGCGCTAAATTATCATTACCCGAAGTCAAATAGACGTTGTCCGCATCGGGCCGCCATTCAACCATCATGCCCATCAGTTCCACGAAAAAATGTTCCGCCGCAACAAGGTCCGGTACAAACAACGCCACATGTCGAAGGCCTTGGGTTTTGCCTGGTCGCTTCATATCAACGCCGCCTCAATCTCAAAGCTGTGTGTAATTTCAACGCCCCCTGCCTCGAGCATTTTCGACGCAGAGCAATACTTTTCCGCCGAAAGCTGAACCGCCCGCGCAACATGCTGCTCGCTGAGACCCTCGCCTTGAACGACAAAATGAAGCTGGATTTTAGTAAAAACAGCAGGTGTTGCCTCCGCGCGTTCGGCAGACAACTGCAGCTTGCAGTCCGATACCTTTTGCCGAGACTTCTTGAGAATTGTGACAACATCATAGCTCGCGCAACCACCCAAACCGATGAGGACAAGCTCCATAGGACGCGGCCCTTTATTTTGGCCGCCCGCTTCTTCGGGGCCATCCAGCAGAACCTGATGACCCGTCTCAGACGTCGCAAGAAAACACACGTCTGCCTGCCACTGCACCATCGCTTTCATTTTGCCTTCTGCCTTCTTCTCATCCCAAGGTTTTAACACCCAGGCCTTATTCAATAAACAAACCAGGCGGCCCTAACTCGAAACACAAGCCGCGCGACCTGCCGGTTGCACCAAACCCACCAGCGCCGGTGGGCGTTAGGTTCTTAATCGCTTTGATGGGTTTTCCTATTCTGGATCGACCCAAATAACGCGTTCAGCCTTTCCCCGGGGTCGGAGTGCCGCATAAAAGCCTCACCCACCAAGAAGGCGCCCACACCGGACGCCCACATTGACTGTACGTCTGACTCAGTATGAATACCACTTTCAGTAATGATCAACGTCTCGGACGGAATCTGCGCCAGCAGACCCAGGGTGGTATCAAGGCTGACGGAAAAGTCATGCAAATTCCGGTTGTTAATGCCCAGCAATTTTGGCGCCAAGCGAAGCGCCCGCTGACACTCTGCCGCATCATGTACTTCAACCAGCACATCCAGACCGAGTCCAGTCGCCAAGGCGTAAAACGCCTCCAGCGCCGCATCCGACAAGGCCGAAACGATCAGCAAAATACAATCTGCACCCAATTCAAACGATTCATAAATTTGAAACGCATCAACAATGAAATCTTTTCGCAATACCGGCAGGCTCGCACTCGAGCGCGCCGACACCAGATCCGCATCACATCCAAAAAAGAACGGCGCGTCCGTTAGGCAGGACAAGCAAGCAGCGCCGTGACGCTCATAAGATTCGGCGATTGCGGCGACGTCGAAATCAGGGCGGATAATGCCCTTAGACGGCGAGCCCTTTTTGATTTCAGCTATGACCGCAGGCAAGCCGAGGGCCCGCTTGGCTTTCAAGGCATCCGAAAAGCCTCTGACGCTGGATGTCCGTTGCAATGCCTTCGGGTCTATCTGACGGTGGACTTGCTGGGTGGCGATGTGGCGTTGTTTCTCTGCAATAATTTTCTCAAGGACTGTGGGCGTTGTCATGACGAAAGCGCTCCAAGTTGCTGACTGAACTCGACCAAAAACCGGAGCTTTTCGGTCGCTGCACCGCTGGCGATGACATCTTCGGCCAAGGCAACGCCGCCCTTCAAAGTTTGACTTCCACCCCCGACATAAATTGCGGCGCCAGCATTCAGAGTAACAAACTGACTGGCAAGGTCATGCTCGCCAGACAAAGCCCCTTTCACCAAAGCAAGGCTTTCGTTGCTATCCTGAACCGTGAGCCCAGCCCAGCTTTGTGTCTTGACGCCAAAATCTTCTGGGCAAATGTCATATTCCGAAATTTCGCCCTCAATCAACTCGGCAACCCGTGTTGGCGCAGCAATACTAATTTCATCGAGCCCATCCTCAGAATGCACAACCAGCACGCGTTGGCTGCCCAATTTTTTTAAAACCTCAGCCATCGGCCGCACCCAGGCACGATCAAACACGCCCAACACCTGATTTTCAGCCCCCGCCGGATTGGTGAGCGGACCCAACAAATTGAACATGGTCCGGAACTGCAATTCTTTTCTTGGACCGATTGCATGCCGCATCGCGCCGTGATGATTCAGTGCAAACAAAAACCCCAGCCCCACCACATCAATACACTGCGCGACTTGAGCGGGCGTTAAATTCAGGTAAACGCCGGCGCTTTCCAAAACATCTGCACTACCGCTCTTGCCAGATGCCGCTCGGTTGCCGTGTTTCGCGACTTTTATACCCGCGCCCGCTGCAACGAAAGCGCTCGCAGTTGAGACATTAAACTTGTTTGAGCCGCTGCCGCCGGTACCACAGGTGTCAACAAGACCCCGGGCCGCCACCGTGACGCGCGCCGAGAGCGCTCTCATCACGCCCGCTGCCGCTGCAATCTCGGTCACGGTTTCTCCCTTAATCCGCAGCGCCGTGAGGGCCGCGCCGATTTGAGCGGGCGTTGCCTCGCCCGTCATAATGGCTTGCATCAAGACTGTCATCTGCTCGTCAGAAAGGTCCTCTTGCGCCACTAAATTTGCTAACAGCGTCGGTACACTCATATGCCAAGGCCTTGGTTTAAAAAGTTATTCAGCAAGGCGTGGCCGTGCTCGGTCAAAATCGACTCGGGATGAAATTGCACCCCTTCGACCCCGTCAGCAATTTGTCGCACGCCCATAATGGCCTCCATCGAGCCATCTTCAAACGCAGTCCAAGCGGTGACCTCCAGCGCATCCGGTAGCGACTCAGGCGCCAGCACCAAAGAGTGATAGCGCGTTGCAACGAACGGACTGGGCAACCCGCTAAAAACGCCAACCCCTGTATGAAAAATCTGGGAGGTTTTACCATGCATCACCCGGGGGGCGCGCACAACCGCGCCGCCATACACCTGACCGATACTTTGATGCCCTAAACAAACGCCTAATATCGGCATCACGCCACGAAACCGATCGATCACAGCCATCGAAATACCAGCCTCATTCGGCGTGCACGGTCCAGGGGAGATGACAATATGCGTCGGGTTTAGCGCCTCAACATCCGCTACCGAAATCTCATCATTGCGCACCACCACGACCTCGGCACCCAACTCCGCGAGATATTGCACCACGTTGTAGGTGAAGGAGTCATAGTTATCGATCATCAATAACATCTGAAACCTCGCGGCGCACGACCTGTAACCCTGCTTGTCTTAAGGCAGCCAATGGCTTTCATCGATTGTCCTCACTCGAATCGCGAAACCTCAGGCCATCTTCAGCAATCATTGCGGCCTGCATCACCGAGCGCGCTTTGTTGAGGGTCTCCATCCATTCAAGGTGGGGCTCAGAATCTGCCACGATGCCAGCACCCGCCTGAACAAACAACCGGCCGTTCTGAATGACCGCGGTTCTAATTGCAATGGCGGTATCCATTTGACCTTGCCAGGACAGATACCCTACCGCACCCCCAAAGATGCCTCGTTTCACAGGCTCGAAGGCGTCAATTAATTCCATAGCGCGGACCTTTGGCGCACCGCTCAAAGTGCCCACCGGCAAGGTCGCTTTCAGCACATCGATGGCCGTGAGGTTCGGTTTCAAACGACCGCAGACATTTGACGCTAAGTGCATGACATGCGCATATCGCTCAATAGTCATCATCTCTGATACCTCAACCGTTCCCGTTTCGCAGACACGGCCAATATCATTACGACCGAGATCGATGAGCATCAGGTGCTCGGCTTGCTCTTTAGGATCCGCCCGGAGCTCAGCCTCCATCTCAAGATCCTCCTCCGGCGATCTGCCCCGCCGCCGGGTACCCGCCAGCGGACGAACGGTCACCTCACCATCCTCCAACCGCGCTAAAATTTCAGGCGATGACGACACAATCTGTACGGTTTCTAAGTCCATAAAATACATGTAAGGAGACGGATTCAAGGCGCGAAGCGCCCGATACAGATTCAGAGGCTCGGCTTCAAAACTGCACGACAAGCGCTGGGACAAAATCACCTGCATCACGTCGCCGGCCACAATGTATTGTTTCAGGTGGGCGACATCGGTCTTAAACTGATCCTCGCCATAGCTGGATACAAAGTCTGGCTCTTCCAGCCTCGGCGAGACCTTTGGCGTCACGAACTCATCCGGAAGTGCCCCTTTTAAGCAACCTTGCATCGCATCCAACCGCAGCGCGGCTTGATTCATCTGATCCGGGCCCAGATCGCTTACGTGGGTTACAAGGTGCATTCGACCCTTAACATTGTCGAACACGATCACATCGTCGGACACCATTAAAACAATATCAGCCGAACCCAGCTCATCCTTTGGTGCTGAATCTTTAATTTTAGGCTCGACATAGCGTACCGTGTCATAACCAAAATAGCCGACGAGCCCGCCGGTATAGTTCGGCATCCCCGGGCTGCTCGGATAACTATAAGCTTGCTGAAGCTGGGCAATCTCGGCGAGCGGGTCTTGAATCACTTCATCTCTGATGAGCGCCCCATTGTCCGTTAGCGTCAATCGATCCCCACACATTCTTACGATACGTCTCGCCGGCAGGCCAATAATCGAAAACCGAGACCATTTCTCACCGCCTTGGTTCGCCGACTCTAGCAAGTAGCTGTAGGGTCCTCGCGCCACTTTGGCATAGCACGACAGAGGCGTTTCGAAATCCGCAACCAGTTCCCGACAAATTGGTAAGTGGCGATACCCCTTGGCTGAGAGGGTAGCAAGGTATGCGGGCGTGTTGTGGGCCAGGTCCGTCATCTCAATCTAAACAGCCGCAAGCGCCGCACGCATCGCTTGAATCGTTGCCGCATAATCTGGACGTCCAAAAATAGCCGAACCTGCAACGAATGTGTCGGCCCCGGACGCATGAATTTCGGCAATGTTATCCACTTTAACGCCGCCATCGACCTCAAGCCGGATGTCTCGACCACTGGTATCGATCAACGCGCGAATTGCTTGGATTTTACGGTGGGTTGTCTCAATGAAGGTCTGACCGCCAAATCCTGGGTTAATCGACATCACCAAGATCATGTCAACTTTATCCAGCACGAAATCAAGGCACGAGATTGGTGTGGCAGGATTTAGAACCAACCCAGCTTTGACGTTGGCCGATTTGATCAATTCAAGTGAGCGGTCAACATGTCGCGACGCTTCCGGATGGAAGGTAATATAGCTGGCGCCGGCTTCAATAAAATCGCCAATCATCCGGTCAACCGGCTCAACCATCAAATGCACATCAATGGGTGCGGCAACACCATACTGCCTCAGGGCCTGACAGACCATTGGGCCAATGGTTAAATTCGGGACGTAATGGTTATCCATAACATCAAAATGGATGATGTCGGCCCCGGCTTCGAGTACCGCATCGACTTCGGCACCTAGCCGGGCAAAATCGGCCGCTAAAATAGACGGCGCGATCCAGTTATCCTTTTTCATAGACCCCTCTTGCTCGGTGTGAGCGTCGATTCAACAAGCCATCACGGCACAACGGTTGCAGTGCATCCGTCCTAGGGCACGCAGTTTACAGGATCCCACTGGTCAACAACACAGACCCGCCTCAAAATCTGTTTGAGTGTCCCGCAACCGATCAGGCGTTCCGACATCTGACCAGTAGCCATCATGGACACAACCCGTCAAAAGACCTTGCTCAGCCGCCGGAAACAAGACCTCACGCATCGCAAAGCGGACTTTTTTTGATGATCGGATCAGCGCAGGCGCGATGACGCCAATCCCCGAATAGGTCAATTCTGAGCCAAGCAACACCGCCTGGTTCGACTTCAGCGCAAAATCGCCGCAGGGATGGTGCTCGGGGTTCTGTACCAAAACCAAGTGTCCAAGTTCCGGCGTAAGTTGCGTCAGCGCCCTGAAGTCGAAATCTGTCGCCACATCACTGCTGATCATCAAAAAGGGCGCATCGTTACCGAGCAGCGACAAGGCTTGCAGGGCACCGCCACCTGTATCCAACAAGGATGCTTCCTCAGAATAGGCAATTCGGACCCCATAGGACCCGCCATCGCCCAACTGCGCTTTGATCTGGCCACCCAAATAATGCAAGTTCACCACGATCTCCTCGACGCCAGCAGCCTTCAACCGCTTTAAATGCCGTTCTATGAGTCGCTCCTTGCCAATCGACAAGAGGGGTTTCGGACAATGATCGGTCAAGGCACCCATCCGCTCACCCCGGCCTGCCGCCAGCAACAGCGCTTTCATGCTGACCCGCCAATTGGATCCGACAAAACAAACTGTTGAAGCCACCCATAAAAGTCACTTAACGCCGGCTGACTTTGGCAAACGGCGGCGACGTAGTTCAGCACCATTGGAATGTCGTTTAAGTATCGTGATTTACCATCCCGCAGGTAAAGTCTTGAGAAGATTCCTGCGCACTTTAAATGCCGTTGCAATCCCATGCGCTCAAAGGCCTGATAAAACGCGGTCGGCGTCATGGCCTGAACGCGGGGATCAGCCAGCCAGGCTTGTCGATAGCTTTCAACGAGCGCTGTTTGCATCGCGGGCTCATATTCAACGTAGCAATCTTTTAGCAACGACACGAGGTCATAGCTCAACGGGCCCCGAACCGCATCCTGAAAATCCAGCAACCCAAATGTGCCCTCTGACGGCACCATAATGTTGCGGCTGTGAAAATCACGATGAACAAAGACCTGGGGCTCGGACAGTGCAGATGCAACCAAACGATCACAAACCGTCTGCCATACGGACCAAAAATCATCGGTCAGCGTTAAGCCGAGCAAACGCGTTAAATACCAGGTCGGGAACAAGTCCATCTCGGCTCGCAACATCGACTCACTATAGTCAGGCACACTGCAATCAACCTTCGCCACGTTTTGGAGCAAACCCATTACCTTGGAAAGGATCGACAAAACAGCTTCAGGCTTTTTTTCTTGAACCAGGCCAAGTAGCTGTTGATCCCCAAAATCGGACAAGGCTAAAAATCCCGCCTCGATGTCGACCGCATAAAACACGGGCGCCGGCACCCCCGACGCTGACAGCGCATTGCCAATTGCAAGAAAGTCGTGAAGCGGTTCTTTATCGGGTGGCGCATCCATAAATACGATTGGCTGACTCAGTTTCGGGCAGCGAAAATAGCGTCGAAAGCTGGCATCCTCTGAGACCGAGACAAAGTCAGCAGCCGAAAGTTTGGTTTGGCCCAACGGGACAAATTCGTTACCGGCCCAATGACTGAGCTGTCTCAATCGGGTATCCATCAATCGGCTCCGGGTTCTCTGTTGATCTCACCCATTATGGCTTATTCTTGGACCTCGGCGAAAACCTAGATGTTTACTATGCCTCATCGGTTGCTCCGATTCGGAATAAGACCACGGCTTGTCCTGCTCGGGCTCTGCGCGGGTGCGCCCTTGCTTGCAGCTGGGTCCATCGGCCTGAATACAGAACAGTGCCGTAACCCCGATTTTACAGCCCTTGTTAACGCTGAGGGCAGCACACACATTTCGGCGCGCCGCGCCAACGTCCGACCGGATACTTTTGCTGAAATCTTTGGTGACGTCCTGATTTATAACAACGATGTGCGCCTGCAGGCCGACAGCGCGCAATTGAGCTTTGTCGACAATCAGATCACCTTGAACCATAACATCTCGATCATCGATACCAACCTCTGCATCAAAGGCACCCGGGCCTCGGGTAACTTTTTAGTCGGCCAAGGCTCGGTCGAACAAGCGCAATTTATACAGCCCCAATCGAATCTTCGAGGCAGTGCCGCCGAAATCTCACTCAACGGGCGCCAGCGTTTTGAACTGTCTGAAGGCGTGGTCACCCGGTGCCCCGGCGACGCTGATTTTTGGCAGATTTCGAGTCAAGCCCTTGTCGCAGATCAGGCCGAAAGCGCTCTGACCGTCAAGAACATGGTGCTTCGAGTCAAAGACATTCCAGTTTTATACCTACCTTATCTAAAAATACCCGTCACGACCGAGCGCCAGAGCGGCTTTTTGCCCATCGGGTTGTCTCAGAATAGCCGCAACGGTTTTGAGACGGATTTAAAATATTACTTCAACTTCCGCTCTGATCTGGATGCGACCCTTGGTTTGCGGCATCTGAGTCGGCGCGGCCAACTTTTCGAGGGTGAAGTCAGAAGCCTTGGCGCAAAGCACCAAGGGCAATTCAACGGCGCTTTTCTGCCAGAGGATCGCATCAATGATTTAAGTCCGATCGCACCCAGTCAAAATCAAGACCCGTCTGATCGCAATATCATGAGCCTGTTTTATGACGTCAACCTCGCCGGCTTAACAACCCAAATTAATTTCAGCAAAGCCTCTGACCTAAATTTCCTTAGGGATTTCGACAGTGACCTTGCCCCCTACAGCGGTCACCTGGGAGCGCTCCGTCCCGTCAACCCACAATACGGCAGGATTTTACCGGCTTTGAACCAGCGGATCTCGGTACAATATGAACGCGCGCATTTAAAGGCTGATTTATCCTTCCAAGGTTTTCAGATGCTCGTGCCGCAGCTGAATCAACAAGTTGAAAAGCGTCCAGAACTCGATATTCAATACAACCGATCTTGGGGACGTTTACAGAGCACGACCCGCCTAGGTCTCACCGAATCACGGCTGCAGGATGCGAATCCCGGTATGTTCCAAGGTCAACGTCAGGTACTAGACACCCAATTGACTTGGCCTTACGAAAACGCCCTGGGCTACCTCGAAAGCACGGTTGGTGCAAAGCTTCGACGGTATCGAGCAAGTCACGATGCTGAAACCACCTCCGGTTTCACCAATCCTTTCCTGCACTTTTTAGCCGGGACACGACTCACGCACCGAGACGACACCAGCTCGACCGAACGTATTCTTGAGCCTAAGATTTCGGTCACCCTCGGTCGCAACGCGCGCGATCAGCCCCAATTTGGTATCGATACTGCCTGGCTCGAACCCAACTATTCATCCCTGTTCAACCCCTATGCAGCCGTCGGCGCCGATTGGGGCATAACAGACCACACCATCGCCATTGGTTTTGATCACCGCTGGCTAAAACGATCGAGCGGTCATCAACTCGGCCGCGTCAGTGTCGGTCAATCCTATCAAGCGCCAGCGGCGCTCACCGACCGCGATCGTCGTCGCGGGCGTCAAACCAACTTGCAAGCGGAGCTGACGACAACCGACGCGATCACCGGCCGAATTGATCTCTCATACCGACACCAGCTGAAGGCGATCGCCTCTGGATTCCTGAGTCTTTCTTATCGGCCAAGCGAGTCAACTTTGATCAGCGTCCAGCATCGATACCGTTCGGCCGAGTATTTGTTTGGTCAAGCCGACCTAGCCGCCGCGTCAAGCGTCTCGCAGATTGCCTTGCAAGCCCCTATCGGCCAGGGTTTTAAGGTCAGAGGGTTATGGGGGCGCAACAATCGAGCCAGTAAAGATATAGAGTCCCTCCTCGGTGTGTCATACAATGGCTGTTGCTGGTCGGTTGACGCAGCTTATAGAAAGTCTTTTGACCCCAAGCTCACATGGGTGGATGGCCAATACCAACTGGATGCGCAAACGCGGACCGGCATCTTTTTCTCATTTGAGCTCAAAGGGTTGATGCGAGTTGGCAGTGACATGACCCGGATTTTTGAGCGAAGTGTTCCGGGTTTTATCAATACCACCCGATGACGCCAAGCAAACAGCCTAAAACCAATGGAATCAAGGTTACCAACATGTTTAAACACCCAATTATCGTCCTTTGCTTGAGTCTCATCGCGCTGCCCGCGTCAAGCCTGCCGATTGTGCTCGATCAGATCGCCGCGATTGTTGACGACGACATCATCACCCGCTCAGAAGTCGATGAGCGGGCCAAAGCGATCCGAGCCCAAGCTGCTAATCCGAGCAGCCTACCCAGTGATGAGATTCTCACCGAACAAATTATTGAGCGTCTGATTGTTGAGAGTCTCCAACTCCAGATGGCTCGTCGAGCCGGCGTGCGGGTTAGCGATGCTGAGCTCAATAACGCCATGGCTCGAATTGCCAGCCAAAATCAGCTGAGTCTTGAGCAATTTAGACAAGCCCTCACCGCTGATGGCATCTCGTATCGAGGAATGCGGCAGCAAATCGAACGAGAAATCATGATTGGTCGGGTTCAACAAGGCGTCATGAACAGCCGCATTGAAATCAGCGAGCAAGCGATCGACGATTTTCTCAATTCAGATGCGGGCAGAGAACTCACCGCGGATGAGTATCGGGTCGGTCATATATTGTTGGCGACCCATTCCGAGATGTCACAATCTGCGATTCAAGCGATCCGAGAACAAGCAGATACCCTGGTCTCTGAGTTAAATGCTGGTGCTGACTTTCAAGCGCTCGCGATGGCCAAGTCAGCCGGCAAGAATGCCCTTGAAGGCGGCGATCTAGGTTGGCGGAAACCCGGCGCACTCCCTACGCTGTTTTCAGACCTAGTGACTGAGCTTGCCATCAACGAAGTAAAAGGACCGATACAAAGTGGTTCCGGCTTTCATATTATCAAGTTACTACAAAAACGCGGCGCGGCGGCGCAAGGGATGATCGATCAAACTCGGGTTCGTCATGTGTTAATCAATCCCAACGAGATCCGATCGCTCGAAGAGGCCGAGGCCTTGGCGGAGAGCCTCAGAGAGGAGGTCATCGGTGGCCGCGCCTTCGATGAAGTCGCAAGACTTTACTCTGAAGATCCAGGCTCAGCTTTGAATGGCGGCGACCTTGGTTGGAGTAGCGGTGATGAATTTGTCGGGCCCTTTGAGAAGGCCATTTCTGAAACTAAAATTAACGAAGTCAGCCCCGTTTTTAGAAGCGAATTTGGTTTCCATTTTCTAGAAGTAACCGGTCGCCGAGTCGAGGATTTCAGTCAGACGTTCAAACGCAACCAAGTCGCCAATTATCTCAGGGCGCAATCCTTCGATGAGGAAGTTGACAATTGGGTGCGTGAAATCAGGGAAGATGCGTTTGTCGAAATCAGAATCTGACCACACCATTGTCATTACGCCGGGAGAGCCGGCTGGTATTGGTATGGATGTTTGCTTGGCAAGCGATGCGCTATTGCCTGACACACTCAAACGAATTTATATCACCGACCCTGTGGCGCTCGCAGCACGTGCTGACTTACTCGGATTAACACGATCTGTCCGGGTGTTATCCGATGCACTTGACTATGCCCCCGGTCATCTCAACATACTACCGTGTGATCTTGGTTACGCTGTCCAAGCCGGCAAGATCGACACTCGCTCTGGTCCCTATGTTGTGCAGTGCTTAGAAAAAGCAATTTCACTCTGGGAAGCCAACCCCAAAACCGCGCTGGTGACGGGCCCGATCCAAAAATCAGTGGTCAATCAAAGCGGCATTGCTTTCACGGGTCATACCGAATGGCTTGCCGAACGCACGCATACCGAGAAGGTGGTCATGATGTTGGCCGATGGCGATCTCAGAGTTGCGCTGGTGACGACCCATTTGCCGTTATCCGACGTGCCTCACGCCATCACCCCTGAGGCTATCAGTGCAACCATTGCTCAAACCTTAAGCTCGCTCAGTGAAGACTTTGGCATTGCCAAGCCACGCGTCAGCGTCTGTGGACTCAACCCCCATGCTGGCGAAAATGGGTACCTTGGTCGAGAGGAAATTGACATCATTACGCCGGTTATTGCCCGTTTTCAAAGCCTTGGCCATTTGGTTCAAGGCCCGCTGCCTGCAGACACGGCGTTCACTAAACAGGCGCTGCAGGGCGTCGATGCAGTCATCGCCATGTATCACGATCAAGGCTTGCCTGTGCTCAAACACAGCGGTTTCGGACATGCCGTTAATGTCACGCTCGGATTGCCGATTGTTCGAACCTCCGTCGACCATGGGACGGCCCTCGATCTTGCCGGTACTGGTCGCGCGGACCCGGGCAGCCTGTTAGCGGCAATTCACCTCGCAGATCGCATGGTTAGATCCTGAAATGATGATGCGCGCCAAAAAACGCTTTGGTCAAAATTTCTTACAAGATGACCTGATCATTGATCAGATTTGTGCCAGCATTCGACCCATGGCCGGACAATCGCTGATCGAGATCGGGCCGGGACAGGGGGTTTTAACCGAAAGATTGGTTCAAGAAACGCCAAACATGACCGTGATTGAGCTCGATCGAGACTTGATGCCAAATCTTCGACGCCTTCTGCCTAGCACGGTCAACATCATCGAAGCAGATGTTCTAACCGTGGACTTTTTTGCCTTCGACGCGCCGTTAATGATTGTTGGCAACCTGCCCTATAACATCTCAACGCCCCTGCTGTTTCGTCTCTTTGGACTTGGCAACCGGATCGCAACCATGACCTTTATGCTTCAAAAGGAAGTCGTCGATCGAATGGGCGCGGCCCCCAATACCAAGGCCTATGGCCGGCTTTCTGTCATGGCACAATATCACTGCGAGATTGAAAAATTATTTGATGTGCCGCCAACCGCGTTTAAACCGGCGCCGAAAGTGACCTCTGCGGTGGTTCAATTGCGGCCACACTCGCCGCCACCCCACCCAGCAACCAACTTAAAAACCTTGTCTGACATTCTGGTTGCCGCGTTTGGCCAACGCCGAAAAACGCTGCGGAATTCTTTATCGAGCCTGCTAACGACCGATCAATTAAAGGCGCTGGCCATTGACCCCAGTGAGAGAGCCGAGTCCTTGACGGTTGCTGATTACGTTCGATGCGCCAACCTTTTGAGCCAGAACGCATCGTGAGCACCTATGCCGTAGGCGATATACAAGGCTGTTTTGACACCTTGATGGCGCTTCTAACTCAAGTGCATTTTAGGCCCGAGACCGACACCCTTTGGTGCGCAGGGGACCTGATTAACCGGGGACCTAAGAATGTCGAG
>Ga0115567_10002975_pt1 | contig 16836 bp, 23 predicted proteins | sample COGITO_mtgs_1204_2_FD_88679 | JGI IMG/M metagenome (GOLD analysis project Ga0115567, IMG submission 88679) | Pelagic marine microbial communities from North Sea - COGITO_mtgs_120412 | ecosystem: Environmental > Aquatic > Marine > Epipelagic | place: Germany:Helgoland, sampling site Kabeltonne... | reverse complement strand
GGGGGGGGGGGGGGGGGGGGGGGGGGGGTGGGGGGGGCGGGGGGGGGGGGGGGGGGGGGGGGGGGGGGGGGGGGGCAACCCCGAGCGCGAGCGCCTGGTGCCGAGGTGGGACTGGGAAAACGGTCATAGCAGGTGCAGTGAGTCTCGACATGGGGGACAACCATTGCTCCCATTCAGAGACCTTTGTTGCGGCGTGATGCCGCACGACTGCACTACGGTAGGGGGACGCGTATGAGGAAGGGTAGGGAGGGGGGGGGTCACGACGGGCCTGCTGAGACTTCCTGTGTTCTCTGCAGACTGTCACGGCCTCTGCGCCGATCTACAATCGGCGAGCTCCCCAGAACGCAACATATGCTGTTCTTTGCATCCAAAATCGCTTTGCCATGGAGTTTTCGGGCAGTCAGGCTTGTTGCCCAAATCCATACACATTAGTAGCTGTTGACGTTTGACTCTAGCATCATCACAGCGGTAGTTTTTCTTTCACTGAATCGCTTTTTCATCTTGTCTCTGCCCGCATTTGCGTGCCACAATTGACACCCAGGGCATTCTGAATCAGTGGCTGCGGACGACGGATTACGCCCATATGAACAATATGGCGCTTTCATCCTTCACTTGGGAACTCTCAGTCTATGTGAAGAGTACCACGGGCGCGCAGGAGTGTCTCCTTTTGGTCCCGACTAACCGAGCGTTGCACTAACGCCTGCGCACTGCCTTGTGGAACGCACCCGTCTGGTGTGCTGCCTACGACATGATTGTTTCTCAAGGCAGCAAAGTCACGTGGCTATGGTCGGAGGTGCGCAGACGTTTCTTGCATGGCACAATGCTGCGGGAAGTAAAGAGATGAAGCTTTACAAGACTTCAACTCACCAGGCAAATCTCTGATCTTATCCTTGTTCGTCTGTATTGTGGCTCTGTCTTTGGTGTCTCATGTGATCTTCTCCGCCCGACAGTTTGCTTTTTCGGTTACGACGAGTAGCACAACAGTCACTACAACGAGCAATGTACAGCTCAATGCGCAGCAATGGTATCACCTCGCAGTTTCCTACGACGGCGGAGTTGCTGGTAGTGCCCTCTTGTGCCAAGAAGTGTCAACGAATTGTTCTCTTAATTGTGGGGACTCTTCGGTGGAGGGTGGTGCCCACGGAAGAGTCGCTAGCCCTGAGCATCGGCCCTTCGGCAGGCATGATCCGTCTCTTCCGCCTTGACACGGAGGGCCACGGACAGACAGCCTCAGATTGTGTCGACGCGCAGGTCAGTCTCAAATGCTTTGGGTGAATCTCTGATTGATTTCTCCGGCGCGCTGACACCATACAGGATGTCATCTGAGGCTTTCTGGACTTGCACTGACGCTGTCGTTACCTGTGCGCAGTGCCTCGTTGGGCGCGAAAAAGGCGGGATCGGTGAGTACGGTTCAGGCATCGGTGATGGAGTCTACCTTCTTCCCACGGGGACGCTCGCTTCGTGTTCCGCGGGCATGACGCTCTCTGCGGTGACATCACTCGCCCTGCGATTGCCTGGACACGTGATCGCTTTTCAAAAGCTCATCACTCGCTTTGCTATTGTCTGAGACTATTACTATGATGATCTTGTGAGGAAACGAGGAATGCCAACCGGTGCAGGTTGGCGGAGGTTCCTGCTCGGTTCCGAGCGATGACGGCTCTCGAAAACTCTGCACCACAGACAGCGATTGCTCCGCAGGGGAAACCTGTGTTTTGGGCTCTGGTTTTGCTGCGACAATCACTGCGGTAGATGGCGGCGGCGCGGTCACGTCGGTGTTAGTCACGAACCCGGGAGCCGGCTACACTTCGCTTCCGAAGCTAGTCGCATCTAGCGCGGCGTGCACGTGCGGTGGTGCTGCTGGCAACGTTGCGGGGAACCTCGATACGTGTTTGTACGTCGCGGTGTGACCCCGATCAAAGTCCCGGTTGAGGCTATTCACAGCCCAATGATATCGGTTGTTTCTTTTCCCGGTAGGTCAATGCCGGGCGAATCGTGAAGAAGGACGTGCGCTGGGTGTACGAAAATTCTGCCGACGCTGCGTGGGCCTCGATGGATGGTGCGGTGTCCTAAGACTTTTCAAATTCTTCCTTGACCCATTACGTTCGTTCTTTCAGCAAGGTCTAGAATGAGCCGCAATGAGACTGCAGTATCCAAGTTACTCCTGTTTCGAAGTAACACGCGGTGCATGCGCGATACAGGGTGGGCGAATGCAGGCGACACTTCTGCATGCACCTCTTCAAGCACCGAACCATGTCCCTTCGTCTCAGAGCTATCGACCACTCCAGGCTGGCGCTGGTCGGTGGGACGGAATGGTGCATCTGGTGACAAGCTGAACGGCTATATAGACGAGGTTTGCTTTCTGACCAACGCCCTTCTATCAACATGCCCAGCCGACTTTCCATGTGCTTGTGAATTTATCATATTCGGAACCCGGCAGGTGCGGGTGCATTCACAGTGGATCGATTTGGGCGATTCCTCCCTTTGGCGCCCATGATCGCTCTTGCGTAATTCGCGGAGGAGAGTGAGCGAACGTGGGGAAGCGGGGGGAAATTAGGAATATAAAATGTAAAATACATCATTTATCTACAGGACCTCCACAGTTTGCCCGAGTCAACCTCGCACCGCAAAAACGCCATGCTGAACACAAGTTAACCCTCCATCCAGAACAGCCCATGCTGAAATTGCTCAGTGCACCTTGATAGTCGGGCCTGAACGCAGTACGGGTCCCTCGGAGGGGTCCGAGCCATCAAGAAAGCGGGGGAGCTCCGGGGGATCTACGCCGTGCGCCGCAGCGCACTTCTTTTCGAACCGCATGAGTTCTTCGTGCATCTAGTCACCAACGCACACGTGAGAACAACAGGATCATCCAGTCAAGCACTTGTTGAGAGAATGCTTGGGATCATTCACCCGAAGGAATAGACAAGTCTTGGACCAAAGTCGTATCCGGGCTCGGGGATCTAGCGCCGCATCAGGGAGCTGCAAACAAGTTAGGACCGATTGCGAATCACAAAAAGCGACAACGAGACCAGCAAGGCGATCCGGTGCTGTCTAATATCTGACTGTCTGAAGCTTGAATGAACTAGAAATCGAACGGGGTTTCCGCACTCACCAGAACCCCGAGTATCTCGAGTAGGTAGTGGCAGGTGACCGCTGCTCGCGCAAAAATTGAGACCTAGACAGTAGCCAAGCAGCCGGGTGTTATACAGCGTAATTGAGTCCAGTTTCACAAAAACCATGAGTGCGGCGAGTGTTGTACGAGAGGCAGTCAAACCTCAGCATGGTCAATTAGATTCCGCGCTTGTTTCTCTGTAAGTCCAAGGACAGACGCTGAGATGATGCATGTCCTCACGTCTCGTCGATAACGCATTACAATCCGGTCGGTATCCCACCAGCGCTCAGTCTGCAAATGACACACAAAAATTTCAAATAATTCAGGTTCCACACGGATAGCCCAATACTGCCCGCGTTTCCTGTCGTTTCGATACCTGCGCGACGGTGCGCATCAATGCAGGAGCATCCCGCGAAATCATTCCCGAAAGAAGATTTGTCACGATGTGCCCTACGACCCAGCCCTTCCTCAGCATCGAGAAGTCCCACGTGTTTCGGCCATTTCAAGACGGTGCACTAGATTGAGATGACCTTCGGTGTGGGCACTACCTTTGATGTATGGGCTGGAGAGTTTTGCCACGGCCCCTGAAAACGACGGACACAGGCACGAATGAGGCAAAGTCTGAATTTACGCTCCTAGGGCCTTTGAAGAATCGCTGAAAAATCTGCAGACGGCACCCAGAGGCTGCAAACAAACCCCGAGTGCAGAGGTACGATCCTGAAGTAGTGTGTGCGCGGTCCTCCGCCAAATTTTCCCATGCCTTCTCGGCCTGCCCCAGCGCAACCTCCACGTCCCCAACCACCCTAGAGTACGATTCGCCTCAGGAACCTCCTCGGGCCGGGCACTTGGGCTTGCCTCGGGACGTTCAAGGGGCGTGTGCGCACCGGAGTTGCTGAAGAAGGATTTGGCGCATGAGTCGCGAGTGCTCCGACAGTTGACCAGTCAAAGGCAGCCCAGTCGCCTGCCCGCACGCGTATTGTGGCATCAAGCCGGCGCTAGCATTTGCAGCCGGACCGAACGTTGCTTGCACTAAATTGGAGCCAGATGCGGCGCAAGACGCACCTGAGAAGCCTTCTTCTCTACGGCACTGCGGATGCCCGCGTCAGAGAGTGCCCGGAAGAATTCGGCAGGCGAGTCCGCCTGCATGTTCTCTTCCTGCAAGGTCTCTTCCTGCAAGGGCGACGTCGAATCAGATGGCTGGATCATTCGGAAATTCCGATCGCCGGATATCAAGAGGCAGCACACCAGCAACGCAAACCACCGCACCCCACACATGCTCCAGGCAGGCCCTAAATTCTGCTCACCGTCTCGTGCGGGTCATCCGGGTAGCATAGTCCTTCCCCAGTGAGTCGCAAAGGTCCTGGTTCTTTCAGCCGTTCGCGCGCGCCCTGAGCCTGGCGTGGCGTGGCACGAAGCGACGTGCGCGTGTGCGCAGCAGGCCAGCCCACGAATGCAGGCGGCGACGCGCAGATCACGTCTTCAGGCACATCATTCTTCGGCGCATTTGAGCTTCCGTGATCTCGAAGTGAGGCTCTTGGCGCGTTCTCTCGCCAGGAAGATATGAGAACTCGGGAGGATGGAGCAGGAGATGCGAAATTCCGCCGATCAGGCCCAGAAAGGAGTGCGGAGCTCCGTAGATGCTGGGCGCGGATCTGCACTCGCTCGCTGCTATTGGTGTGAGGCGCCGCGCTTCCAAAGCCAGTGAACGAGTTCCCTGTTGACTCTACACCGGCAGGGAGCGTCGCGCCTCGTCCGCCGCGCGTTGCTGACCCCTCGGCAGCGAGGCGCGCTGAGATGGGCGGTTCGCGTCCGCTGATGAGGCGTCGAGCCTTTTTGTCCGCAACCTTCTCTTTCGGCCCTGCAGGCGCAGCAAATGTCCAGCGTGTGATGCAGCTGCTTGAATCAGGCGGAGAGGGGCGCGGAGTGGCCTGCCGCGCAGAATGCGGGCGGACCCAGCCACCCTGCGGCCGCGGCGTCGCCCGCGCGCAGTCCTCCGCAGCTGCGCGTGCCTTGTCGTCACCAAGCACGTGCACGCCTGGCCGCGTCGTTTCCCAGTCCGCAGCTCCAGCTGCAAATTCCGACTGAGCAGCTGCGCCTGTCCCCATCGCTGCATTGCGCACGCCCGGTGGAGCAACAAAGTCGATGGCCTCACCAGCCGGAGCTGCCAGAGGTCTCCTCAGGGGCGCGGACACGGGACTGATCCGTGCTGCGGTGCGCGGTTCTGGATGCTCCCGGCCAAGACCGATGTCGCATGGCGTGGTGCGCGCGCTGATAACACCGGGACTGGCGCTCAAAATGCCTGCAGCATCGGTCTGTCATGCCCGCTGCAAGTTGCGCGCAGAAGCAGGCGGCCCCGTGCTAGCAACGGGCTGAAGAAATCATCACACGCACAATTGCATGCGCTGGACGACAAAACAGAAGCAGAAGGCGGTGGAGGCGCTGAGAGGTCAGGGCATAGGAGAGCAGCAAGGATGTAGACGGCAGGGAGGGTACCGGCCAAGTCCAAGCGCTCCCCCAGGACACTGTCGCACGGAGCAGCTGCGCGCGGCCGTGCCAAGGTGGGCCGACGCAGAGCGGGGTCTGTGCCCGAGGATGGTCTTGGCCGCCATCCTACCCGGCTTAGCGGGATTTGCTGCTGTTTACTCGGCGAAGCAGGTGCACGCACGCCTCGTGCGCTCTCGAGCTGATACAGGTGCTCCGGCGTTTGGATGGACCGCAGCGGGGGATGTTGCGCTGCTGTGCTGCTCAATGCCGGCGCTGCGCCTGAGCGAGAGCGATGATGCCAAAATTCAATATCTCTCCCATGGTCGCTGCTGCCGTGCGGCCGCGTGCGCAAGCGCGGAGACCGTTGCGTCTGCTCGACGGAACGCTGTGAGTTGCGAGCAGAGGGCCGTTCGAACGCTAGTCGTAGCGCTTTTTCTGTGCGGCACATGATCTGGCTGGACTTAACAGGATGTTTGTGACATAGAAGACGGCTCGTGTTGCTAGAAAATCGCTTGCAGGGAAAACGCACCCGATGCAACTTGCCCATGGCACCTCTACTTTTTAAACGAAATGTGTCGTTTGATCGGGCTTTCAGCAAGGAACTCCCCTCCGCTAGGAGAGCGAAAAACTGCAACATGAAGGGGTTGCACGCGTTAGGGTAGGAAACGATGCTGGAGTACTTTTTTCGGCACCAACAGGGAAGGACTTCTGGCATGCTTTTCCGCTTTGTGCCGCGCTTGCTACCTCCTGACACATTCTGGAGCAGACACCAAATCCCCGAGCAAAGTCAGCAAAAGGATTTTGACAAAGTTTACCTCGGGATCTCCATCGTCCCACGGTCCGACTGGCGAGGGGGCGAGGTGGATGTCCATTTCTTCAACCTAATCTCCCGTTGCGTGTTTTCCGGAGGCTACTAATTGAGCACCACCTGCACCAGTCAATGTGCGCTCTTTCGAGCTCAAGGACTAAAGATACAAAGAGCTTGAGGTATGACCCCTTCACTCTGCCAATGTGTGCACTCTGCTTCAGAGACGATGCACGGCCGCCCGCTCCGATCGCCTACCAGCCATTGTTTGTTTTCGGAATTTCCCGAAAATCGCGGGAGTGGAGAAAGGACGGGGCAAACGAAGGCAAGGACGCAGAGAGGAGGCCCTGTCTCGGACAGAGATCCCACTTGCGCGCCGGCCCAGTGTGCAACACGCCAGATTGTCGAGGTGCAGTCTTTCTGGCTGCGACTACACTGCAGGGTTGAGTGGCGGTGGAGAACGGGTGCACTCTCCTGGGCTAACTTTTGTTCGTGGGGGAGCCCAGTGCATGAGCGCGGATAGGAATGTTCATCTCTAGCCCAGCGCTTGCGGCAAACGTAGCACCTATTCCATTCCTCACGCCGCAATGGGACTGGAATCCGATCGCAGAGGGAGCACAGCCCGCGCAAGCACAGGATATTTTCGATATCCTGATGGAGGGCGAGGAGCTGAACCTGCGCCTCAATGCACGGGGCCTCGCGGCGCAGCAACGGTTCCGACCGGAAGACTGCAAACTTGCTCAAGATCTAGAGGCACTGGCGCCGGGGGTGTTGAATGACCTCTACGACCACCATGTGGCCAAGTCGGATGATCCGAGCGAACCGAGGGTCGGCACAATAGTGGGACAATCGGCCCCACAACAGCAGACTGGTCTTTCGAGCAAGCGACGGCTTTGGCAACAGCAAGCATCGCGAAAGCAGCCGAGGATCAGTGCCGATGTACAGGTGGTGATAGACATGGGAGTCGCAGAAGACAAATCAGCTCACGCCAGCACTGACGACCCGGCGAAAGTCCTGCGACAGCTACTGAGCGACATGGTCGACGATACTGAAAGTGCAGCAGATTTCTGGAAGGATTCTATGAAGCAGATCTCGCAGGAGGTGAACAAGCTCAAGGCCATGAAGCTGATGGATCAAGTGGGGCATGATGAGTACCGCTGTGCCCTCAAGGTCCTGAGCCCTCCCTCTCCCGTTGTGGGCTGAGTATGGGGCTTGCAGCGTGCAATGTGTTTGCAGCATCGCTCAGGTCTCATATTCTTTTGAATACAGGTCATGGAATCAGCGATTAATGAGTGCGTGTCCAATGGCCGATGGGATAGCACAAGTGCTGTGCCTTGTCTCGAGGTTACATCTGTCCCAATTTGCACCGCTGGTCCTTTATGCAGAGCATCAACAGGCTTCATCGAGGTTGAGCGTGGTCTCGTGCTGGTGCTGCGGCGCAGGTTGTTTCTGTAGCCATGGAAATTCTCTCGGAAAAGACGATCGGCGGGAACTTGTAACATCTCCTGCCCCACATACCAAGCCAATCCATAGCCAATCCATACTTCAAATCCCCTGCCATCTTCCCCGGTAGCGTGTGGGCGACAAACTGAGGCGCGCCGGCAATCCATTGCGATCAGGTATTCGGACAATCTACTGCAATACCTTGTCGATTTTGTTGACGGGTCGCACCCCACGCATGCAGCTCCACCGCAGTGTGGTTGCCGCCACAATCTCCCTTAACAGGGTTCGCTAAGGCGTCGCCACGATCCCCATTATAGGTACGTTTCTCGGGTCGTACTCGACAACCTGGAGAAGGCTTTCAAGAAGCAGCAGGTGCGCGTGCATCCCTATTGTTTGGATGAAGCTGGCTGGTAGCTGGCACTCTTGCATGCCTGATCGAATCGTTTGCGAGTCAGGAGAAGGATGAGAGCTCGGGTAAACGCCGCAAGTTGCGCACACGCGACTGGCATTCCGAGTGGAAAGAAAGGTCGGGAAGAATGAGTCAATTGTTGATACTTCTTGCGGATGTGGTGAAGCAACCGAATATCGTCTTCCAGGACTCAGAGTTGCTTCGTATCTCGAAGGTCTGTTGGAGAGCCCTCTAATTTGCGACCACATTGGGCATCCGTGCAGATCATGTGCCCAATGCGTGTGGAAACTAATTGTCCCGCCATGGGTGGGTCGGATTGGTGAACGCGTGGCTGCACACTTTTAGGTCACACTCCAGTTGTTTTTTGTGGACGGGGCAGAGGCAATTCATCAGATGCAGCAAACTTCTGTGGTGTTGCTGCAGGTATAGACCCCTTGCTGCGGGGTGACCGTTTGGCCCAGTCCTAACGAAAATTTTCTGATTAATCATGGGAGCTGGACTGTCCTGCAGGCGCTCTTTGCAAAGTATAAAAACCATCGCGAAAGTATCATGGAGGAGATCAGGGTCCGCGCTTCCTCGTGGCAGCCCTCACAAAAAGAATTCTCCTTCGGACTCGCACCACAGTCTGGGCACATCCAGATGCTTACCGCTCTTATCTTTCAGATCCTTCAGGTTGATTATCCGGGTAGCATCACTTACTACTCTGGTTTCGTACGAGCTGCTTGTTGTTTGAAACATTGCTTGTTCTGAAGCAGCCCTTGGATCGATGCAGGCATGTGCCGATGAGCCATCAGACTCGAAGGAGACTATTGCGGGCAAGGGGCTTCATGCTTCCGACTCTACGGAGTCATTGCTCATGCGTTTCGTAAGGGAGATTGAGAAAAAGCTGCAAGTCAGACGTAGCGACTCAGCCGTCGTCTCGGGCTACCACCTGCTGTATCAGCATCTTGTCTCTGATGCCGCCAAAGTGATCCCCCGAGATTTTAGTCTCAACCCACACATCATCTCTTTGCGCCTTCTAAAATTTTGACTGTGGGATCCGGTTTCCCGTGCGCCGGCTCAAGAAACCACCATACCCAGGTCGCTGGCACACCTGAATGGCCCGTCGCATCCCTGGTCTTGCGTGTCATGCGATGGCACGCTTACGAAATGTCGAAACGCGAGCTCATACCACTGGTGCGTTCCAAAGCCTAGCTTCCGGGTGCTACAGCGCCAGCGTTTCTTCGCTGCGCTGCAGTTTTGAACCATCTATGCATAGCATGTCCAAGTACTCCTCACTTATCCGGGGCGACCAGGCCGTTGATGCTCTGGGGCAAGTAATAGTGTGCATGCAGAAGCTTCATCTGCATCAGCAGGTCCGAGTTCCCTCTACTGTTTTCAACACGAAAATGAGATGGTTGCGATAGAAAACGTCGGTCCTTTGTCGCTCCTTAATAGCAGTCCTGCACATTCGGCCTGCACGCGATCGCAAGCAAACGCTTACAGTTGGGGTGTTTCCCAGGCTATGACCATCCAGAATAATCTTGAGCACGTGCAACAACTCAAAGAATACCAAGAAGATATTCTCAGACAGCAAGGCAGCACCTCTTTAGTCAAGGCACCTCTCGCAATGGCCAGTGCAGAAATTGCAGAATCGGCTGTACTTCCTCGCCTCTATGCACAGCAAGCTCTTCTGATTTATCTCATGGCCGCTGCGAAACGAGGTAATGCGAACGCGATGTACGCACATCGCTCTTGGATTGTACAGTGGTGTGCAGGGAACGATCGTTCACAAGAAGTTGAGTGCTACAGGACACAGTGGAATGAGACAGTAGCGCCTGGACATGCGCTCCCACCCAAAAACGAGATTACAACAACACATGCTGCTGCATTCGCGACTCTTTCGACATGTTTCGACTCTGTCGATATGTCGAAACTTCTGAATCCACTGCTGTTGATCCTGAAGGAATCGCCCATACCGAAGTACCGCCAAAAGGCGCTCAAGAGCCTCTCGTCGGCAGTAGAGCTCGACCCGAGCATCCTGAAGCAGAAGGATGTGTGCGAAATTGTGAATAGCAGAATGTTGGACACTTTCAGGTCGGTTCGAGCAGAGGCGGTGCTACTCGTGGGAAAATTCATGGCGAAGGACAGACAAGTGACTGAGAAATATATGGAAAGCATCTGCAAGGGGTGCAAGGACTCAGGACCGAGTGTCCGCAAGGCATCGATGCAAATTCTGCATGACATCATGGCGAAAGGGGATCAGGACAAGATGGTCCTCAATCGCGCTTGTGTCTCCATAATCCCACTACTCAAAGATGATTCCGTGGACATTCAGTCCAAGGTCTTCGGCTTCCTGAGAGACATGTGGTTCCCGACTCGTGGGCAACAAGCCGGCGACGGAGAGCAGCAAGCGCTTTCCGCTGCTGCCCGTTTTGAACAAGTAATTGCGATCGTCGATGCCGCGCACTCGAGCAGTGCGACAGTAGGCCGCGGTGCCACATCCATCATCGACATTCTGGAAGACTTTGTTCGCGAGGCTGTCCAGAGCGTGCCCGGCAACAAGGAGATGTGCAAGCAGTATTGTAATGAGGCAGTTCAGGCGATCATCCGCACGCACGAGAATGAGGCAGGGGGCAAATGCTTGTTCATAGACTTGCTCCGGCTCTTCCGCACACTCGCGCTCTTCGCGCGGGTTCAACCGGACCTGGTTTCAAAAAACGTTGAATTCATCCACCTCGACCCATCTTTAAAGCCAGAGCAGAAGAGCGAGGAGCTGCAAGTATGGTATAAACTTACCGGAACGATGGCATCGATTTACGTACATGTGCTCCCGGTCATGGCGGATCATCCCCAAAAACTTGTGGATTATCTTCTCGAGGACCTACCGAAGATAATGCTTGAGACCAGAAGTATGGATCTTCTCGAGACGTCGATCGAGTGCTTCTGCACGCTCATCAGGGCCGTCGGAGAATCCCCTTCTAAGGCTCAGGACATGCACAGGTGATACGCATCTCCATTCCCTGCCCGCACCGGGCCTGCCGTCAAAAGCACTTGCACCGACCTGGCTGTGATTTTGACCTCCCGAGAACAGGAAACTGCAAACTCAAGTCAAACGCTTCCAGCACAACACCGCCCCAGGATTCGAACATTGTGCTCGCGCACTCATCATCGTGGGGCTCTTTTGCCGCTTCTCGAATTTTTCGTTGACAATCAAGGGCATGGTTACCTCTGCCATCCCGAAAGACCAAGTGCAAGATTTGTACGATAAGTGCCACACCTTTGTTCGGAAGGAAACAGTTGCGTCTCGGCTTGCGGGGATTTCATGCTTGGGAAGCCTGTTTGTGCTCGATGCCTCGTTGATTCTTCGAAATGAGAGCAAGAAGGTGCTTACTGGCGCTTTGTGCGACCAAGACGAGCGCATCGTCATGCGAGCGGTCAAGGCGCTCGCCGATTTCGTTGCAGAAGACGTCACAGATGCTGATGCGGCGACGGTGCGAAATTCCGTCATGCAGTTGTATCTCGATAAGATTCTTGCGTGTGGCTATCGCGCTGGTGACGATGTCGCCATCGCGGCATTGCGACTCGTTTCGCTCGTGCGAGAGCGCGGGCAGATCCATCCGCAGGAATGCCCTGACCTTATTTTCCGATTGTTTCCCTCCCTTATATCATGATGGCCCACTTTGCCTGCTATGGACAGCTTCATAGGATAGAAGGACCAGTCACTCGTTTGCTTTTTCTTCCCGCAGATGTGCATCGCCGATATGGTTGCTATCCAGCAGCGCGAGGGCGACTGCGCAGCTGTCGGGTTCCAGGCTCTCAAGGCTATCTCCGAGAAGTTCTCCGACTACTATACGCCTCAACTCTTCGTTGATGGTGTCCTCAAAGGGCATAAACTGTGGCAACAGCAACAGCAACAGCAAAAGGATGCTGATCCTGGTCAGTCAAGAAAAGCAGCACCTGTCAAAGTGGACTCCTTTTCGCGAGTCTTTGAGCTGCGACGCCCCAACAAGAACTTCGAGCAGCGCACTGCGAATTATGCCGTCGAACAGATTGGCAAGGGCGGCGAAGGAGACCTCACTCAGCGCGATGAACGCACATCCGCCATGGGGTTTCTAGCCACGGTTGTGACAGCGCTGCCATTTCCGGACTTCGAGTGTGTCCGAGTGCTGGTACAGATGGCATTCGACGCGGGGGTCAAGCTAGGATCGCATGCCTTGTCTGCCCTCAACACGCTCTGCGACGGTGAACACACTGAGAGGGCAGCCGCAATGGACGACGCTGCGCGAGCTTTCATTCTGTTCGAAATCCGCAGATTTCTCCTTGCAAACTACTCCCACCGAAGCAGTTTCCCGCTTGAGGCACGCCCCCCCACTATGCTTGCCTGACGACTTGCTGCTGTATAGGACCGATGACGAGCAGCAGAGTAGGCTACTGATGCCGCAGGGAATGGGGACAGGTTTCCACGACCCTCGAGACAGAGACGTTGCTCAAGGCTTTGTCCGTGGGCGAATGCTGCGAGCAGCTGGAATTGGCGCTCAGTGAGGCGACGGAGCGGATAGATGAGGACCGGGCCGCACGCGACCCAGGCAGCGCGGGCTCGCGGCCGGGTCGTGTGCGCGGGAGGCGCTCGAGCGCGGGTGCGGAACGGCGCGTGAGCAGCGACGAGGATGATTCTGCTGAAGACGGGATGGAGGAGGATGTTGACCGGGAGTAGGGGAATGATGCAGCTGATGTGCACGGTGGTGACGGGTCGTCGCCGCTTGGCGGGAACGGGCTTGGCTCTCGCGTTTTGTTCGGCTGAGTGCGATGCGAACGGTTGGAGTTGTAACCATAAATTTCGCTGAGAGACTCGAAAGCGGTTGCAAGCTCATGGGAGACAATATTTATTGCCCGCTCACTTCTTTTTTCCCTTCTTACCCCTGCCCTTGCCCGACTTCGTTTTGCCCGCATCTTGAGCTGTCTGTTCCACTTCAGTCGCAGACGCTTCAGCGGCTGCGTCTGAGAGAAGGCGGTACTGCGAGTAATCAGGACGCGGCGACGAGGGCTCCGGCCGAGCGTCTGTGCTGGAGACTTGGTCTTCCGGCAACGAAGAGGTGGGTGGCTTCTCCGGGGCGGGGGCGGCGGCAGGGGCGGCGACAGCAACGCCACCTGACTTCCAGTCGTCGTTGTCAAAGCCTCTCTGGCGCGGCGGCGTTGAAGCCTCCTGCGCTGCGACGTCTTCGTCCGCAGGCGTGTCCGCGGATGCCCAGTCCGCAGGGGCGCCCCAGCCTTGCAGCTTCACGACAACCTGCAACAAGAGTGGTGTTAGGGAGGCAAAGATTGAAGAGTCCCAGCAAGCCGAGGAAAAAGGTTTTGCCAACTCGAGCAGAACGCGCGTGGGCGCGCGTAATTGTGTGTGTGTGTGTGTGTGTGTGTGTGCGCGCGCGCGCAATTGAGTGATGTCCACTTTCAACCGAACAGAAACACTGACTCATGGGGATTCAAAGAACTGGAAGGATCAACCTCATTGCGGCGGACGGTGGGGATGGTGTATGGCGGGTTGTACTGTAGCAGCGTGACCTGCTCGGGACAGCCCTTGGTCAGCACGGCAGCCTGAACGAAATCGGAGTTGGAATCGCTCCCTGAGAGGTGAACATGAAGATGGCACCCAAAATGAAATGTGTCACGAAGTCCTTTTGGCAGGGTGGACGGGACAGCGCCTCAATCTGCCCAGCAGGCCGCGTCCAACCGGCACGCTCGAGAGCAGCAATTAGTGCGGTGCGCTGTCGCGTAACCTCCTGTTGCACAGGACCGCTTCTCTTCAGTCCAGTTTGCAGGTCGGTGATTTGCGAACGCAAACAGGCGTCGAGTCCCATTTGACCGTTCCAAACTCGTCTGAAAATCGTTCAAACAAATCTGCTGCAAACGTTAGCCAGGGAATCTGAAGACTCTCCTGGCGTGTCGCGAAGCCAGGGAAGGTTCGCGCAGCGACGCGAGCCGGAGCAACCTCCTGCGGCGAAGGCAAAGCGTCACGTGACCCTGGCGAGCAGCTGACGTGACCCTGGCGAGCAGCTGCATGCGAGACTGTACCGCCACCTGTGCTCAATTCGCTGTGAACCGCCATGGGCTATAGGGGCAATACCTCGAGAGTCACGTCCTTGGATTTGGAAGTTGGCTTTGGTGTCGACGCCGGACCATCACGGGCATTCTTGGCGGGGATCACAAAAGCCATTGCTGTAGATGAGCCGTCTTCACGCACGTTCGTGATCACTGGCATCGTCATTTTCATAGCCTGCAAGCGGGGTGCACGTGAGCTCTCCTTACACGGGCCATGACGCAGGCAATTTGCGGCCCCCCAATGCCACCGCCGGGCACGCTGGAACATCTAGCCCGCACTTCACACCCGTGGCTCGCTGCCAGTCGCTAGCCTCTCGAAGCTAGCAACGGGCCGTCCCAGCGCTTTTCATGGGTTGCCTTTGCAGGTGCTGGAAGGACTCTCACCTCCCGCTGGTCGTTATCGCCAAAGAGGAACCCTGCGAGCGTTGTGAACTCCTGTCCCTGAAGGGAGAGAAAGATGTGTTCAATGACGACGATCAGAAACGCGTACTGTTAGACCAACGAGGGTAGAAGGCAACCTGAACGCCCGCAGTCGGAGAGGTGTCCATCGGCGTCTTGGCCACCACCATTTTCTCGTACTCTCGCACCTCGAAGTCGTCGCAGCGCTCGATCACAGCGTACGCAGGCGCCTGCAAACGCGATCTGGCGTGTCTCATTTCTGCTGAGCAGCGCAGTGCATGCGCGCGTGCTTGGCTCAAGTGCGCGCGCGCGCTTCGACCGCACCTCCAGCCCCTCAGGCGTCGACTGGAACACGTTGCGAAGCTCCATTTGGATTTCCTGCGGCAGCGACGTGGCTCTTAGGAGCATCGCCCCAGCACTGCAGCCCAGCGGCAAGGACACACGCTTCGGCCCCCCGACTGGCGCGCGTTCGCCGAGCCGCGCTGCGCGATAGCACCCAGCATGGACGGGCACATGCCTCCGGCGAGGGCAGGGAGATCTGCGGCAGGCGTCCGTCCGCTGTGGCGTCGTCGAGGCGCTCGCGAATCGCTTCGGCGAGAACCGACGCATCCATCTGCGGCGGGCCCGAGACCTGCAAGCGCTCGAGGGCCATCCGAACTGTGCGCGGCGCGCGGGAATGAGAGGATTGCGACATGCATGAGGAGAAGGAGTTTGGGTCGGCGATGAGAGGATGGATGGATCCACAGTCCTGCAGCAGCTTTCCGGGCAAGCCTCTGCTAGGGGGCATGCTTACCCTGCGACTGCGCGTCAGGAATGATGTCTTCCTTAAGTTGCCGCTGTACAGCCCGAGCTCCTCGCAGCTGCATTTTACCCTGCTCTCCCAGCAGAGCATCCTCCGCTGCAACCTTGCCGGAAGCGACATCCTGAAGGGTCTCGGCTATGCTGGGCGCCATCTGTGCCAGCTCTGCCGGAAGGAGCGCAACGTCTTGTCAGCAAAAACCGGCCGCTTTCTGGGCGGAAGGGAGAGCACTCGGGAAAGGACCTGCAGCGATAGCCGGCTTGTCGAAGGGTGAAACAAATGGATCCGCTAGCCGCTCAGCGAGGTCCTGCCATCGCTTCTTCCCAGAGTCGCTTGCATCCATTTTCACCGAGACGCCCATCGCTGGACTCCTGGGGGAAGCAGACTGCGACAGTTGCAGGGCGCGCATCGACGTGAAGGAAGATGGCAGAAGAGAGAAGCATGAGACTTGAGATGCCAGGAGTAAAAGCCCGAGCCCCCCCCACGATGCCCTCATCCCGACTGCGTCCAAGCCCTGCGCTTGGCTCGCTTGCCTTTAAAAGAGAAACAAAGCTGGAGCCCCTATCAGCCCTCCCTCCCTATCATCGATATCTGGCTACTGTAAAGCACCGAGCTGCCTCGGGATCTCTCTCGGTACACTATCATCTCTTGGTTTTCGCGGTCTGGGTTGCTGGATTTACGTTTTAAAACCGTCTGGGCGGTTGGGTTGTGGTCTTTCCCCGTTTTGGGGTTTTTGCGTTTCTATCGGTTTGGTTTAGTCCTATGGTACCCGGTCTGTATGAGTTTATTCAACACTCTCTCTCTCTCTCTCTCTCTTTCTCTTTCTTTCTCTCTCTCTTTCTCTCTCTCTCGGGCACTCGCCTCACCGAGAAACATGTGGCCATGCCCTTTATTTACTTCCTTGCAGCAGGCAGCCTCTCGGGCGCGGGCCCGCGACGGAATTCAAGCCCGCGCGGCCCACACGCTCGGAGACTTTTAATCTGCTTGGCTTGGAACCTCTCTTCGCTCACGCCCTCCTCGCGTCCTCTCTCCTTGCCCGCCTTCCTAGCATCATCATTTCCGTTTTTCCCGCTCGTTGTCATGAAACGTGTCTTTCTCTCTGTATGTGACTGTTGTCAGTAGACGGACATTCTCGCTCTTTCTCTCTTCGCTCCTCCTGACAGCCCCTCGGCCAGACTGACATGCGATTTATTAATTTGTACCACTGGACGGCGTGCAGGCCGCCACGCTTCCTCTGGCCAACAATTCAGAGGATGTGACTGACCTGCTGGTCGTCTCAACAATCGAAATACCTCACCCGGCTCTCTGGT
>Ga0115567_10002973_pt1 | contig 16847 bp, 20 predicted proteins | sample COGITO_mtgs_1204_2_FD_88679 | JGI IMG/M metagenome (GOLD analysis project Ga0115567, IMG submission 88679) | Pelagic marine microbial communities from North Sea - COGITO_mtgs_120412 | ecosystem: Environmental > Aquatic > Marine > Epipelagic | place: Germany:Helgoland, sampling site Kabeltonne... | reverse complement strand
CTACGGCGGGCACGACCGCCTGGCCCTTCCACACGAGGTCCGTCCAGTCGTGCGGCGTCGATGACCACCCGCACACCGGGCCGTTGCCCGGGTTGCGGTCGCACACCGACGTCGGCTCGTAGATGAGGAGCATCCACCCCGCCTGCCCCGTCCCGCGCAGGTCCGGCAGCTGCGTCGTCGCGTTCGCCACGCGCAGCCCGCCCGCCGCCAACACCGCGCGGTGCCGCGCCCGCCAAGCGCGCGCGCGCCGCACGATCGCCGCGTGGGAGCGGTCTTTGGGTTCGGAGGCCCCGCGCGCCCCCGCTGCGCGCGCGCCCACGCCCCGCTTGAAGGTCGCGGCGTAGCGCGACGCGAGCGCGCGGTTCCGCGAGAGCGCGCCCTTCACGTCCCGTAGCAGCGCATCCATCCCAGCCTGGTACTTTTGCAGCCTCGCCCGGGTCTCCTTCGGACCCGAGACCCACGTGCCCAGCCTCGGCGGGCCTTCGCCCGCAGCGCCGCCGCCTCCGGCCGCCGCCACGGCCGTGGCGTTCCGCCCGTCGCGTCTCTGCTGGCCGGCGGCCACTGCCTCTCCCCCCTCGTGCGGAGCCCTGGTCGCGCCCGTCCGCGACCCGCGCGCCATCACAAGCTTCGGCCCAGCCCCCGGCTGCGGCAACGACGGCTCCCGGTGCGCCAGGCTGCTGGGGGCCCCCTTATTGCTCCCCCCCCACGTCGAGTCGGGCCAGCTCGGGTAGTCGGATTGCCACTGTTGGTTCCCGTTGCGGTCGTACGGGGCTGGGCAGCCCAGCCAGCGGTCGCACCAGGGAGGGAGCGGCCTCTGGTGGACCGTATCCGACGTGCCGTCGCCGCGAGACTGGAAACGCCATTGCGGCGGGTTTTCCGTCATGCCGTGCTCCAATCTGCGCGAATGGGGCGTATGAAAAGACCAGCACTTCCACGATGGCACATGCGGTCAAGCACAGGAACCGTGCACGATGGAATCGATGCGGACACCAGCAGATTGGTGACTGGGAGGGACTACGCACAGGTGATTTTGGCGATACTGCGGCGAATCGTCCGCATACGTTGTCGCCATGGGCGTTCGCTGCTGACCCTCAGAGTCGTAATCGAAGGGCGCGACGTCGAGATCGTCTTTGTATGCCTTCTCGCCATCGTCCGTGAAGGGGTTGTACCTGCGGAAGGAGCTACATCCAGTGAGCAGCGACGCGAGGCAGGATCCACGGGGCATGTTGAGACTACGCACCGTGGCTTCTGCATATCTTGCTTATGCTGCGTCCATCCGTCGTACCAGGCGTCATTGTCTCCCCACCAGGATCCTCGGTCGGCGACCGTATCGTGCGGCGCCTGCGACGTGTCGGGCGGGCGATACGCAGACGAACCGGCGACCAGGTCGCGCTCCCTCCCTCGGCCGGGTATGTACCCAGGCAAATCGCGGTGCACTAGACTCTGCGCCTTGTCAGGTGGTGTCCCGCTTTGTCTGGCATGACCCAGGCTTCTACTGCCAGCCCCAGCTGTCGAGTCCTGCGCCAGCTCAACATGGGCTTGGCCCTGTCCCCGCAGCGCTACTGCGACCAGTGTAAGCGCCAAGAGCGCGGCTACTGCCAAGCTAGCGATGGCATTCACACGCATCTGCACCACTTTGCCCACGGAAGCAAGCTTCCCCGGCTCAAAAGCAGGGCGCGTCATGCCCGAGGTGCCATGGCGAGAAAGGTCAAGCTGTAAACTCTCAACCAAAAGTCAATTTCAGAGGTCGGGATTCCCATCTTTGGGCTCGAGGCCGATTTCGTAGCGCGAGGCTTACGCGGACAGGGGGCCGACAGCCGAGGCTTCTGCATGTCGAGCGAGGAACAAAACGCCGGGGCAAAGCCCCCACCTGGAGCGCGATTCTTTTCGGAGCAGGAGCGAACGGACCATGTTGCGAATGTGATGGAGGCGCTCACGAAGCAGGTGCCGAGCCATCACGACAGACCCGAAACCCGCGGAGAAGTTCCGTTGCTCTGGAAGAACGCCTTAAACCGAATTCTCGAGCACTATGGAGGGCACTCTTTTTGAATACGGCGGCACCACTCTCCGCGGTTGAGCATGGGTCAGCGAGCCCGAGCTGCACAGTGTATGCGTGTTCGTTGTTGAATTCGGGCGCGAGCTCGAACCCCACCACTCTCAAGGACGCGTGCCTATGGGCGATTCCGAACTAGCAATAGCAGCAGCAGTAGAACCTAGTCTGAAATGCTCGTCGTAACTGATTTTGGGCCACAGTGCTTTGCTTGGCTCAGTCAGCGGGGCTGTGGCGCCGTTGCAGGCGTTTTGCTCGTGCGCGGCGGCATGCTGATAGGGCTGAGGGTGATCACAGGGCTTGAACCTCCAGGAAATTCCAGCAGAGCAGCAGAAGCAGATGGATGCATTTGTGAAGGACGGTACCGCTTGCGAACTCCACATCAAAACGCCGAAGGGCTTTGTGCAGTGCGTGCTGCAGAACCTCACCAACGCCTGACCAACGCAAACTAGCGCGCTGGCCATGGTAGAGCATTCGTGCACTGTGCCGTGTGCGTCAATTTCTGGATTGATTTATCCCGAGCCTCATGCTTGTTGTGAATAGAACACGTGTGAGGCGTGAAGGAATGCGGAATCGCAAAGCTCCGCAAGCGGGCGCTGTGCTGCGGAGCTGACTCGGCCCGCCGCCCCACCGCGCTGGGCGCAGAGAACACCCCACCCCCATCTTGCCGCGGCGTTTTGAAACTCTTTACATATCGTTAGTCTGCGCGCCCCCATCTGGCACAGCGCAGTCCGGCACCTCCCCACGCCGCAAGCGGCGCAGGCCTCACAAGCCCGCCTCCTCTGGTGTCTTGCAGACCATCTGGTCGACTGCGTGCACGGCACCCTGCATCTCCTCCCAGATAACCTGCACGGTGCGGCGTGGTACCGTCAGCCCTGCCCGCGCGGCCATGGTGGCCTTAATGGCCGCAGCGGGGCAGCGGTCGGACCTTGTACACCATTTGCTGGCGCTGCAGAGCGCGCTTGCCCTCGAACTTCTTCGACACCACGGTGATGGTCACGTGGCTCCCGTTCGGATCGCCGTATGCAGGAATCACTTCAAGCTTGACCGGCTCGAGCTCTGCCCCCCAGACCCAGGGGATTCAGATCTCAGGCAGCACGGAGATTCACCAGCCCTCCGGCGGCTCGGAACTGCCCCATCGGGGCGGGGGCATGACGCACCATTCGTCAGCTTCTTCTCCATGCCAGCTACCACAGTGTCACCACCGGGAGGGGCGGCACTCATGAGCACCGAGCTGGTCCGCATGCCCCGGAGCTGTGCCGGGCTGCGGAGCTGCTCGATGGGGGCCGAATAGGCAGCCAGCGCAGGGTTGCGAAGCCACGAAACGCTGGCAACAGCAGAAGAGGAGAAAGCGGCTGCAGGACGAGCAAGAATAAAGCAGGAAGCCATGGCAGGGACTGCCGCCACGGAAAGACGACGAAGCATGAGCCCCGTCGTTCGGCGCTGCGCCAGCATATCTCTCGCTTGCTTTGTGTAGCCGTCGTTTTTTTTGATGGATGGGCCCGCTTCGGACCATCGAGCGTGAGATCCGGCCGGCCGTGGAGGAAGGGCGTAGATTGCCTATCGCGCAGCCTGCAGGTAGAGGGGCGAAGCTATGGTGGGTAATCATGGCGGTAGTAGGAGTTTCTATCGTTCCCATCTGTTTTCAGTGGCTCTCTTTCTGGTTACTTCATCCGCAATTGCATGGAGTCCCATCCCGGCGATGCGCCTCCTCGATGGTGCAGGCCACATCTCCGCGTTCGGCCCAGCTCGACTGTACAGGACAGCCGCACGAGCTTCCACCTCGCCACACACATCTATGAAGTCTCCCAAATTCTTGCCTTCCTTGAGCGATTCCTCCCTGGCCCCGTCGGAATTCTTCCGCACTTCCCAAGTTCTTCGCAGAAGGCTCTGCGTTTGCATGGCAGCCAGCGGGCGGCGGGGTGGCCAGGGAGCTGGAATGCCCCAGGGAAGGGGCAGCAAAAAGCCGACCAAGGCTGCTGCACCGCTCTTGCCGTCAGAAGTGGTGGCCTTCAAAGAGCTTCTGGGGAAGATAGGCCACGCAGCGCCCGACGAAGTTCCGTCACTCCTCACGGCCAACCTTGACCTGCTGCTCTCCCGGGATATCGCCGGACTGTAAGCCCCCCTACCTCACCCACCGAACACTTGCATCTTCATACATGAGGTCTGCCCGTGCACGCGCGCGCGGCGCCGCTCATCCGCGCGCGCGCAGATACGAGGAGGTCCGCGCAGGGTGCTCGGAGGCGGAGCGCGCGGACCTTGAGGAGGTGATGGAGGCGGTGGTCGTCTTCCTGGAGGAGGTGGCAGAGGCGACACGCGACCTCTCCGCGCAGAACCAGGCGCTGCTTCGCGCGATCCTCGAGGCGGCCGCGCGCGGCGAGCAGGCGCTGGACGCGCTCATGCGCGAGATGGTCGCGGGGAGCGACGCGCGCTACACGCCCGAGTTCCTCCGCTTCCTAGACGCCGAGATCGCGCGGCTCTCGGCGGAGGCCGCGCGCGGGGGCATCGCGGACGGCAAGAAGGACCGCTCGCGCTTCGCTTCGCAGGGGTCTGCTCTCGGCCGCCTGGACGAGGAGGAGGAGGAGGAGGAGGAGGAGGAGCGCCCTGGCGACGCGCTGACAGCGTCGCGGACCCTGGCAATGGTGAAAGCGCGCATCACGTCCGAGATGGAGGCGGCGCTGGGCGAGGACGCGTGGGCGGCGCAGCTGCTCGCGCGGCTCCTGCAGGTGCGCGGCTCCCGGCGCTGCACTCCCCTCCGCCTCGCAACCGCAGTGCGGGCCCCTGCCCCCAGCCTGTTGACTTCTGCCTCTTGACTTTCGCGGCACCAAACGGCGCCTCCGGCTGGCAGGTTGACGAGGAGGCGCTTCGCGTCGTCGCGCTTGAGACGGCCTTGCGCGAGATGCCAGACGCGTACGCGCGCGCGCAGTTCCTCGACGTCGCGCGCACCACCTTCGAGGAGGTAGCCGCGGGCGGCGGCGACGCGGAGCTCGCCACGCGGCTGTGCCACGTGTCCGAGGCGTGCGCACGACTGCTCGGCATCGCCGGGGGCTGAGCGCGGGCGCGGCGGGCGCGGCGGGCGCGCGGCGCGCGAGGAATGAACAGTGTGTTTGTTTTCCCCTCCGGGGCGCGGCGCGGGCGCGCGCGGCCTAGAGGGGCGCGGTGAGAAGGAACTTGGAGGAGATGAGGCAGAGGAGGAGGACGCCGACGACGTCGGTGAGCGTCGCGAGCACGGGGCTGGAGATGTGCACGGGGTCGACTCCCATGCGCTCGAGCAGGAGCGGCACCACCGTCCCGCCAGTCACCGCGCCCACCACGGTGAGGAAGGTGGTCGCGGAGATGACGAGCGCGACCATGGCCGAGGCGCCGGGCGTCACGAGCACGCGCACGAGCGAGATCGCGGCGAGGACCAGGGCGATGCCTGACGACGCGAGCATCTCGCGCAGCACGACGCGGTGGTAGTTGCTCGAGTTGATCTCGCCGTTGGACAGCCCGCGGATCACGAGCGCCGACGACTGGTTGCCCGCGTTGCCGCCGGTCCCCGTGAGCATCGTGAGAAACACTGCAAGCATCACGTTCTGCGCGCACGGCCCCGGTCAGCCCCGGGAGCCTGCACGCCCCGCGGCGGCACGCAGCGCGCAGGGGCGGGCCGGGGGCGCGTAGCGACCTGCTCGATGAGCCCTGCGTACTTGGACAGCACGATGCTGGACAGCGACTGCGCGCGCGCGCGCGCCAGCGGTGCTTAGGAGGCGGCGCAGCGGGCGGCGCGCACGCCAGGCAGCTCGCGCGCCAGGACGCGAGGGCGTGCGGCAGCGTGTGAAGCACCGCGGAGGGCCCGCAGGCACCGCGCTGCCTCGCTCCGGTTCTGCGCCCGAAGAGGTTGCAAAGCACGGGGCTCACCTGCGTGCAGAGCAGCACCGCCAGCACCATCGAGCGCATGCGGACTACCTGCACGCGCCACGCCTCCGCGTCGGAATCGCACGCTCTGTCGTGCACGCACGCGGACGGAGTAAGCGGGCGAGCGCGATGCGCGAGGAGGGGCGCAGGGCAGCACACCTCAAGGATAGGGGTGCCAAAGTAGCTCCGGTGCCTCTCCTTGGCACGACCCTCCTCTGGCTGCTCCGCGCCTCCCTCAGCAGGCGCCGCTGCCACCGCCACGGGGCTGCCGACCGATGCGCGCTGAGAGTCTCTCTCGGGCTCCGTCGCGACTGCGCTGGCCGTCGCTGACGCCTCGCCGACCGGGGCTCCTATCACACGCCCCACCGCCAGCCCGGACGCCTCGAGGCGACTCAAAATCTCGTCCGCGTTGCCCCTGAGCTCTACAATCAGCCCAGGCTTCCCGCCAGCGCCTGACGCTGGCACGGCCCCATGATGAGGGTCCGATACCACCACGACCTCCTCGCTGGGCGCGGGACTCTTCGTAGTCGCACCCATCTCGTGCTCAATCGCCTCTGGATCATGTAGCACCTAGCCGCACCCCGGTACGCGGTAAGCCAGCGGCGGCTAGGGAGGGGCGGGAGTGGGACAGGACAATGTTTGGCTCAGACTCTTTTCGGTTTCAGGTTTTGGGCGCACCAGTTGCTGGAGCACCTCATGCCTGCCGTGCCGCACGAGACGCCACTCCCCCAGCTCAACGATGGGCTCATCGCCGAGTTCCTCTGTGATCTCGCAACCTTCCCAAACGCACCAGCCAAAGTCGTGCGTTACAGACTCCACATGCTGCACCGCGTCTCCAAGCACCTCGCCTGCGAGCCTTTCAGCATCAACCACTCCGAGATCCCCTATGAAGCCCGGCATCTCCTGGTGTGGATGATGGCTGGTCTCAGAGAATGATTCGGCTTGCGGGACACTCGCGCGTTCGCGCTCCTCCTGCATGGACAGCGAAACAGGGCGACGAAGTGCCGGCCTGCCTGACCCGGTAAGGGGCCATGGTGCGTGAAAGGCGTCAACCGACTCCGCGAAAAATACCATTCCAAGACCCAACCTCCGTCTCCATCGCCGATGTAGGGAGAGCCCCATCGCGTGCCCTGATCTACACTCCGCGCTGACACCCGTCCCCCTTTTCGTCGCAGAAGTAAGCGTCGCAATTCTCTCGGAGTGCCCAGGTCTGGCCGTAGGACCGCGATCCGCTCCAGAGAAGCCCCCAGCGGCAAACGCCCACCACGAACCGTTGCACACTCCACGCTTTCTCTCTGGGACGCGCCCAGGGCCCGCGGAGACGCCAGGGGGCGTCGGCGGTCACCACAAACTTTCTGCGAGCCGATCCCAAAGTGAACATGCCGCCCGAAAGTGGCACAGTCACAAACGATCCTGCATTTTTAAAAGTTTTTGAAGAGACAATTGGACGAGACGCTGCCACCGGGGTGGGAATAAATCCCAATTATAAATCCTTTTTATGAAACCATTCCTCATGTTGAAAATTTACGGTTCTGTCGAGTTCCTTTTGCGCCGGGCGAGCCCCCGTATTGCCGACCACTCAGAAGTTGACTTACGGGGAAATTTGCGCGCCCAACGCAGGAAATCGTCTACTTTATCCGGAAACGCGCTGAAAACCTGCCAGGCGCCAACAAGACCGCGACGGTAACGCGTACGTTATAGAGTAACGAGCCGACGCGGAGATTTGATGTCCAGGTGTGCAGGGCCAACAACTTCACCACATCGTCTTGACGGGTGAGCTCCGGCCTGCGCCTGCCTGCGGTGCCCCGCGCCGCCTCGCGTGTCACCAGCAATGAAACGGGATCCAGCGCGATCTTCCGCCGTGCCGTGCGGGGCCGAGCGCGCGGGGGCGGCCAGGGCGGTAAAATGTTGCATGTGCGTTGGCCCGGGTAGATTGCGGGTCTTGTTCCCCTTGCGGCGCAGTGCAGGGCCGCGCCGGTGCACAGCCGGCGCGACGAGCTATCGAATTTTGGGACAACATGATGGAGTGCGAACTGGCTGGTTCTTTGGGCGCGGGGCGCGCAGGGCGCTGCGCCGCGCCGCCAGTTGCATCTGGCTGTGGCCCTATTGGGAGGCCATAAATTTACGGATGCTTTGGTGCCAGGCGCCTGCAGGCGGCGCGAGCTGCCCGTGCACGGTTGCAGGATGTAATGTAGGGATTGTCCCTGGTCTGCGCGTGTCGTTTTCAGCTGCGCACATGCTGGCGGAGGCCATGGGCCAGCATCGCAACAACGATGCGGGGCAGTTTTTACCACTAGTGGTGCGCCCCGTGTCTAGATTGGGGTGAGGGGCCGGGTTGTCGCTGGGCACGGCGGAGTAGCTTAGAGCTCTCTGGTGGAAATGCATCTGGAGCGCGAGCGTGGCGGTGGTATTCATTCCCCCGGCGGTACATGGGCAAACTAACAAGTTGATCTCGTTCGCAGGCGAGGAGCGACGCACTAACATCATGGAGAGCGCAAACCCCCAGAACGACACACCGAAGCCGTGCGCGGGCGGCTGCGGGTTCTTCGGCAGTGCTCCGCTGGACTTCTACTGCTCGGTATGCTTCAAGAAGAACATCGGGGAAGAGGAATTCAAGCGCCGCACAGTCGCGCCGGCGACCCCCAAGCCCGAAGAGATCAAGCCGGATGAAGACGTTCACATGGAGAGCGAGCCGGCTTCCGCGACAGTGGAGCCGGCTGCCGCTGTCGAGGAGGTGAAGGCTGTTGAGGCGGAGGCTCCTGCGAAGAAGAAAGAGCCTACCCGGTGCTTCACCTGCAACAAGAAGGTGGGGCTCACTGGGTTCAAGTGCCGCTGCGAGGGCCTCTTCTGCGGTGTCCATCGCTACAGCGACAAGCACGAATGCACCTACGACTACAAGACTGCAGGGCGTGCAGAGCTGGCAAAGGCGAACCCCAATATCACTGCTGCAAAGGTTGAGAAGATCTGAGTTGCGGGAGAAGGGGGTTTGGGGAGGGTCCGCATGTGTGCGGCCCTACACAAGGAAGGATTTTGCGCGCGGCGGTCAGAGCTGGCACTTCCGACGGACCAGAGCACGAGTGCGTGCGTCTGGTGCCGTCTTTCAATGTAAAAACGTCTTCACAACGCTGCTTGCCGATGTGTCGCGCTGCCTGATACGCGGCGGCTCAACACTCTGCGGCCCATACTTTACTGACATGCGCAGCAACCTCATGGTCCCCTACCCCTCTTCTGGGCTCAGGTCGACCAAACGTCCTTGTGGTAGCGCCCAGCCTTGGCAAGGTCCTCGAGGAACGCCTCAGCCCGGTTGCCTGACATGTTGCGCAGGAACATCAGCGCAGCGATCAGCGCCTTTTGCACCTCGCGCGCCATAGACGTCGAACCGCAGACAAAAATGCAACCACCCTGGTCGAGGAGCGAGAGGATGCGTGCCCCATCCTCGTCGACCTTGTGCTGCACGTACACTTTGCCCTTGAAGCTCTCGTCATCGCGGCTGAACGCGAGGTGCAGCGTCCCAAGCGTCCCGTCTGCTGCCCAGCCCTCGATCTCCTGCGAATCGCCGCACTGGCCAAGTCAGTCGTCTGCAGCACCCGCAAGTGATCCACCGTTTCGACAGGCAGAAGGGCATTTGGGGGCAGGGGTTGTAGGGATTTCGTCCGACCTCCTGGTAAATGTAGTCGTGTTTCCTGTTCCGGCACCCGAAAATCAGCATGTTGTGCCCAAGCTCCTCCCCAGCCTGCTTTCGCGACTGCAGCTCGATGCACATCCCACGCAGCGGTGCCAGTCCTGCAGAGCACAGGCACCTCGCTCAGGAGACGCACGGCGTTGCTGCGGGAAGCGCCGAGGGGCGGGCCCGCGGGGCGGGCGCGACCGGTGCCCGCGCCGATGAAGATGCAGGGCGTCTTGGAGTCGGGCGGGAGCTTGAACGCCGTTCGGCGCAGCAGACCAGAGAGCGTCGCGCCGGGTGGCTGCCGCGCGAGGTAGTTGGTGCACACGCCGCGGAACTCGCGCCCGCCCGGGAGTTCGTCGCGGACAACGACCGCGGTGACGTGCACGCTGCCCGGCGCCACGCGGCTCGACGATGAGATGGAGTAGTAGCGCGGGTGGAGGCGCGGGAGGAGCTGGAGGACCGCGCCAAGCGGGGGCTGCGCGGAGGAGAACTCCTCGAGGATGTCGAGGTGCGTGCGGCGGCCGGCGAGCACGTGCGCGTGGAACGCGTCCTGGTTCTCGCGTGCCGCGAGGTGCAGCAGTCGCGCGCGCGGCGCGGGTTCCGCCGTGTGCTCCGCGAGCGCCACAAGGAAGTGCTTCTTGGGCGCAGCATTCACGTCCAGGAAGCGCCGCAGCGCGGTCCCCACTCGGCACGGGCACGGGAAGTACGTCTGTCCGTCCCCTGCAGCCGCCACTTTGACTTAGCGACCCGACACTCCGCGAGCATCAAGGGAGCCGGTCGAGCGGTGAGCAGCGCCGCGGCGGTCCTGCGCACGCCGATCCAGAAGGGAGGACGCGGGCGGGGCGCAGACCGTCCTCGAGCGCGACGACGGCGTCGATGTCGGCGCCGAGGCGCGCGGCGAGGCGCGCAACCTGCGCGTCGTCGTTGTCCGGGTAGATCGCCACGTGGTCGCCCGTCTCGTAGTGCCCGAGGCTGCCAGCGCGCGCCGCGCTCAGTCCGTGCCCGCCGGGATGCGCTGTCCTGACGCGCGCGCGCTGCAGGAGTTGCGCGGCACGCGTCAGCACCTGCCCGCGGCGGAAGTGTCGAGCTCGAGGTGTCTGCAGCTGCGCCCCCCGCCCGCATGCAGCTCGCGGTTGACGCTCACGCGGAGCTCCACGCACGCGGGATCATCGAGCATGTGGTTCGACTTGCTGCGCCCAAACGTGGGGCTCGCGGGCGCGGGCGGCGGGCCGGCGGTGTCGATGTACCGCAGCGTGTAGTGGTACTGCACCCCCGCGTCCTTGCACTGCACGCTCGACTGGTCGACCCCGAGGTGGTCCGAGAGGGCAGGCCATAGCTGCGTTTGGAACACAGGAGAAATCTTTCAGTCCGGATTTCGAGAGGAGCAAGGGGGGAGGCGGCGGGGGGGGGGGCTCTCGAGCAGCGCGCACGTCGGCAAGATCGTGCGGCGCCGCCACGGGACGCACCTTGTCGAGCCAGTCCTCGAACGCGTCTCGTAGGTCGTTGTCGTCATCGCCAAGCGCCAGGTTCAGCAGTCGCTTCCCGCCGAGGCGTGCGACGTGGCGGTCGACTGCCTTGCCAAAGGAGTTGAAGTGCTCGTACTGCGAGTTGCCGAGGCCGAACACCGCGAAGTTGAGGCCCGAAAGCGCAGTCTCGTCCTCCTCGCAGGAGACCCAGTCGTGAAAGTCGCGTCCATTGTCCGTCGGTTCTCCCTCCCCGTAGGTCGCGACGAGAAACACCGCTGTGCCCGAGCTAATACGTGCCTTGTCGTAAAGCTCCAGGTCAACCACGTTCATATCGAGCCCCCGCGCGTTGCCCTCACGCTGGACCTGTTTGGCAAAATCTTCCGCCGTACCCGTCTGACTACCGAAATAGACATCGACACGGGGCTTCGGATCCTCCTCTTTCGGCTCCTCCTGGCGTCCAAGCGGCTGCTTTGCGGCGCGCGAAGGCACTGTCCCAATCGTGAAACCACCCCCCGATCGGCGCGATATCCGCACCGTATACAGATACGCTGCCCCAGCGAACAGTGCTGCCGCCGCGGCGACGCCCACGGTCGGGAGAAATTGCGTCCGCATAGCTTAGCACTGGGCAGCGCCCCCACCCGGTCCGCTCGAAGCGTCCAGCAGGCGCTGACTGCTGTGAACGCGTTCTGTTTGTTCCGAGCTTCGTGTGTTGTCTCCTTAAGTCCACACCCAATTTCAAAGTTCACTCCGTTTTCAGCCAACTAACCGGTTCACTAAACTCGCTGGCTCTTCGACAAGTAGCAAGCCTGCCGAAATGGAGCGGCAGCATGCGGTGAAGGCCGCCGGGCTGCTCGTGGTGGTGGGCGCTGTGGCGATTGTTGCCCTCTCAGTGAGTGGTGGAGTCCCGGAGCGTGCCGAGCTCCTCAGCCCGCTGCAGGTTGGTCGCTATGCCGTCCGTGCTGAGCGTCAGGGCCAGGACTACGACCAGAAGGCCGAGCGTCAGATCGCCTTCGCGACTGATAACGACAACGCGGCGTCGGGCGAGCGTGACCTTGCTGCGAAGGAGGAGAAGCGTGCGCGTGACTCGGCGTACCTCGCGGCGGACACCAAGTCCCGCATCGACAAGGTTCTTGAGGCCGGACGCGATCAGGTGCCTCCCCCAGGCGCAGTGGAGGCAGTTCTCCCATGGCAGGCATTGCTACGCAGGAGGTTGGAAGAGCGACCGGGTCAGTTAGAGGGCCGTTGCAAATCGAGCAGTAGTGTTGCAGATGTTCTGTGTCCGATTCGGGTCACAGGGCGTGGTCCGGTAGGCATGCGCGGCAGTGTGACGTCATGCTGCTGCCTGTTGGCCGTGCGGGGGTTGCAGCCTGTGTGGTGGCGCACGATTTGTGTGTTCGGGTCGTGACACGCTTTGCTATATGTAGAGTCCCGCGGGACCTGCAGCAGTGCAAGGAATTATCCTTTTACTGCATGTCGGTGCCGCAAGACCCCCTTACCTCTGCGTGGATCGCCGGTCTCCTGACAGCTTGGTGGGTACCTCAGGTGAACCAGGCCACCAAGCTCAAGTCCAAGGCCGGGCGCCTGCAAGAGATGGCGGCTGAGCTTCTGGGGAAGGCCAAGACTGAGAAGGAGACCGCTGCGGCGCTCAAGGCTAAGTACTACACAACCATGGACCAGTACGGCGAGGCTGTGCAGAAGATCGACACTGCGACGCAGACGGCGCAGCAGATTCTCGATCAGATGAATGCCCAGTCGCTCACGCTTGCCGAGGTGGCGACTGAGTACGGTGCGGCTACTCAGCACGGGGAGGATCCGGATGCGGCGGGGGCGCAGGCACTCAAGGGGCAGCTTCAGAATGCGCAGACCGACCTCGCGGCCATCACTGCCCAGAAGGCGCAGGCCGACGAGGACACCCAGGAGGCCCGCAAGCTCGCGGACCAGTACCAGCCCATGATCATTGATGCTGAGAAGGACAAGCGTGAGTCGGACATGCATTTCCAGAACTTCGCGGACCTGACCCACCAGGCGGACGAGCTCCAGAACCGCGCGGACGCGCTTCTGGCACGCGCGGACACCATTGACGGTCTCATCCAGGCGACCCAGGCCGAGCTTGCGCAGAAACGTAAGAACTTCGAGCACTACAAGAACCGTGCACAGACCGAGATGGCCATCTCCCTCCAGGCGGAGGACAAGGAGGCTCTGCTCCGTAAGCAGGCTCGGGAAGCGAGGTACAAGGCCGCTGAGCTGTCGGACAAGGCGCGCCGGCTCCGCGCTCTTGCGCAGAAGGGGGTGAACAACGTGATGGAGTCAACCGACGCTCCCCAACCGGAGGAGTAAGCGTCTCACAGGCATGCGCCTCGTGGGGCGCTCAGCCGGACCTTGGTGCCGTCGGGGCGACCGGGCGAAGGCTTTCGGGGAATCTGCTGTGTATCTGGTGGTAGTGCGGGCAGATTAACGTGGGGCTTGGTGGTCTGGTTCGGGAGAGGAAGAACTGGTAAAACGGCCAAGTCTGTGATGCAAGCTTCTTGTTGATGCACGTGCACTTTCTCCGTGCCTCTCTTTCCCCGTCTGGAGCGGGTGTTCAACGCACAGTGACCGTGAACAGCACATGCAAACAGTGCCAGCCGAAGTACGAAAATTCACTCGGTCCGGCCTGCTCTAGGCATAGTGATGGCACTGATGTCATAGGCGTGTAACCAGCGAGACGACGGCAGCCATCAGCGCTACCTTGACGGCCCAGCTGGTCCCCTCTAGCATCCCGGTTGTGCCACCCTGCGCCGTACCAACCCCAGCTTCATCTCTTGGCACGGACCGTGCCGCTTGGCCCGCATCTGGACCCCCCCCGACGTCTTGCCTGCTCCGTGCACCGGCACCCCACCGGCCCGCTGGCCGGTTTGCGAGGCTTACGAAGCGGTCAACAAGAGGAAGCAGCAGCAAGCCGTAGAGGAATGACAGGATAGCGAGCGCACCGAGCGCGAACCTGACGGAAGGTTTCACACATTAGAGCTCACGCATGGTGGAACACAGTGTAGCCGCCAGCACAGCTGTGAGCGTGTGGCAGTGCGTTGCTGTGTTTCAACAGTTCGTGGCTACTAGTGGCCTTCAGGCATGTCGAGTCAAGCCAGCCTCGAACTCGGGGCTCACCACGAGTAAAGATGCGGGTACTTCCAGTAGAACGCCCAGCACCCAACCAGGATCAGGCCTGGAGGAATGCGCAGAAGTAGCCCGATCATCAGCTCTCTCGACATGTCTTCCCCTCCCATCGGACGACTCTCTTGACCTCCTCCTGCTGCCGCATCGGGGCCAGTCGGAGAGCCAGGACCCTGCAGGTTCTCAACTTCGTTGGTGCCACGTCCGTGGAGACGTTCGTAGAGGTCCTCAGGCGCGTCCGACAGCACGGCATGCACCACTGCACCGTCGGGGATCGCATACGTGCGAAGGTTGTTGCCTTGGTCTGGAATGAGAAGCTTCCCCGCGAAGATGAGCCGCACCATTTTGTGCATCGGCGCATCTTCCGAGTCCAAGACCTGGTCCCGGGATAGACACTCGCTGAGTCGCATGAAGCCATGGGTGCTCAACTGGCAGGGCCGGAACCCAGCTGCATGAACCCAGCTGCACACAACGGGGCGCTGCATGCTACTTGGGGTGTACTTTCTCTGCTAGGTCAGCGATGGACGCATTAGGTGCGACAGAAATGACAGTTTCGCGCGAATCCATGAATCTGATGCGCAGTGAGACTGTTGCCGGTCCCGCTGATTCGCCCATGGTTGCTGCGCAAGGCCTCTCGTTCTCCTTCGACACATTAGTGGGCCCGCCTCGGGGTCGGTAAGGCTGCTGGCCAACTCCCGGCAAGTGCGAGCGCGACAGGCGGAACCTGGTGTGCATTTGGTCCACCAGGTTTCAGGCCAAGGAATGTCTTCGGTCGATGTTGAATCAATCGCACCCGAGCACGCGCACGCCCCTGGTATTGCCGGTGCAAGCAAGCGGACGTTCAAGTGCGCGGTGCATGCCGAGGGCGCCGTCAGTACCGGCCTGGCGCCGCAGAAGCACGTGAAACGCTGGCTCGAGATTGGCGGGGCGTTCGATGGTTCCGAGCGCGAGGATCTCGGAGGCGGTATCGAGCTGGTAGGGAAGCAGTACTACTCGAACGGGAATCGCGGCGTGATCTTCACGGCAGACTACCTCGCGCCCGGCGCGCGGCCGCGCCGCGTCGCCATTAAGGAGCTGCTGCACGAGAAGGTGCTGAAGCCGGGGCGGACGTTCGTTGAAGGGGCGCTGGAAAGTGAGGCGAAATGGCTCCGGGAGCTGAACCAGATTGGCATCGGACCCGAGCTCCTCTATGGTGCGTGCCGCGCGCGCCGCCCGGCCGCGTGTGCTGCGCGCCTTTTCGCCCTCCCTGGACCCGCGCCCGCGCTTGCGGCAGGACACTCACGCGTGTGTGCCTGCTCGCAGCGGATGACACGCGCGTTGTGATGGAGTTCGTTGAGGGGCAGCGGCTCCTCTCGTACCTGCACTCGGAGCCGGACGCCGCCAACTGCAGGCGCACCCTGGCGCTCGTTCTGCGCCAGCTGCGCGCGCTCGACGCGCGCTCCATCCAGAAGGGCGAGCTGGTGCGCCCGGACCGGCACATCTTGGTGCGCCCAGACCGCACGCCGGTGCTGCTCGACTTTGAGCGCTGCCGCGCGGGGCACGCGCGCCCCGCCAACGTCTCGCAGTTCGGGCAGTTCCTCGGTGGGCGCAAGCTCGCCGACGCGCTCGCCGCGGGCGGCAAGGGCGTCTCGCCCGACCCGGAGCGGCTCCGCGCGGCGGGCGCGGCGTACGTGGGCGGTGGGATGCGCCAGGAGGACTTTGAGGCGCTGCTGCGGCTCGTGTGCGGCGCCGAGGGGGGGCCCTAGGCCGCGCGGCGTGGGGCGTGCGCGCGACCGGCGGTACAGCAGAGTGATTTGACAAATTGTTTGTGTCCCGCGCGCCGCCGCCTCACTCGGAGGGGGCGGCGGGCGCTGCCAACCCCGCGCGCGGCGCCCTGTGGTCCGCCGCGGGCGCTGCAGCCCCCCCCCCCGCCCCCCCCCCCCCCCCCCCCCCCCCCCCCCCCCCCCGCCCCCCCCCCCCCCCCCCCCCCTTCGTACTAGGTGGACACGCCGCGTCCCTCACCCCGCACTAATCGGACACGCCGCCTGCCGCGGCGCAGGTACGCGCTGCTGCTGCACTTTGTGATCGCGTGGCTTCTCGAGGAGCGCGCGCGCACGCGGACGTACACCGCCGAGGCGTGAGCAGAGTGTGAAGTTGCTCAAGCGGCGTGGGCGTGGCGATGGCGTCGTGGCCGGCTTCGGGGGGAGGGCGCGACGCGCCGGCGCTCTCGGGTGTGCTCAGTACAGATAGACACAAATCTTCTGACAGAGAACCGCCTTTCCAAAAGCAAGCGCCCAGCTGCGCGCGAGCTTGGTGGCAGCACCCCGGCCGTTACAAACGGATCGCTACGGCAGCACCCTGGACGTTACAGACGATCGCTACCACTGGCCAGCGGCGCAGGCGCCTACTCCGCGCCGCCGTCGCGCTCGGGGCGGGGGCGCTGCCGCCACGCCTCCAGGCGGCTGAAGGGCGGGCGCAAGTTGACATTGGCGTACTGCACCGATAGGTTGCCGGGCGGGGAAACGCGGTCGAGCAGCGCGCCGTAGCTGCAGGGGAACGTGCGCAGAGCTATCTTCAGGTGCAAAGAGAGGAGGATCGGGGGGAGTGGGGCAACAGGCGTGGGGGGCTTCCGCGGGGGCGG
>Ga0115567_10002970_pt1 | contig 16855 bp, 24 predicted proteins | sample COGITO_mtgs_1204_2_FD_88679 | JGI IMG/M metagenome (GOLD analysis project Ga0115567, IMG submission 88679) | Pelagic marine microbial communities from North Sea - COGITO_mtgs_120412 | ecosystem: Environmental > Aquatic > Marine > Epipelagic | place: Germany:Helgoland, sampling site Kabeltonne... | reverse complement strand
GGGGTGGTGGGGCAACAGCAGCAGCGTGCGGTTGCCCACAAGTGACTCATAGTTAAGTTGTCAAGGCTCCCCCAGATTTCGCCCACCTTCACCACCTCGTCGCACTTGAAGTAGTGCCCTGGTCATAGGTCATATGGAACAAATGACGAGTCGTCGAACACACTAGAGACTGAGATGCCCTGGACACGTTGCGCCGGCGCCCACTTCTCGCGCGCCTCACCAGGCAGTGTTGTGGAAGAGCACGTCAGTCTCGTCGTACCCTTCGAGGTCCTCGATGAATCCCTGCGAGTACCCGATGGAGGAATTGAGCTTTCGAGATGATGATGAGGCGTCGGCAAGGGCTCGGAGCCTCCAATTCACAGGATGGGAGGGTTTGTATCAGTCTGGTGCGGCTGCAGTCATACCTGTACGTCTGCAATCTTATCCTCAGGGACCTGCTCCACCCGCGGTCCAAAGAATTCATGATAGGAAAATACGTGAAATCAAATCAGGTAACCGCACTGTTCCCAACCAACCCGAGGTATCAACATGCTGCACAAGACGCAACTGCGGATCTTCTATCATTGTTCTCTGGTGGGCACACCTCAATTTTCTCGAGAGGATCCCAGGCCAATTCCTCAGACGCCTGTCCCTCCCCCCGTACGCCGTCATGGGATGATATACACAGAAGCAACCCGCCTAGAGAAACGCAAAACGCGAGCCTTCCAGCACTACCGAGCACCACGTGTTGGGAAGCTTCTCCTGACTGTGCGAGTCCAGTCAGGGTCCAACGGAAGAATACCGTCTCAACACCAATATCCTTGAGTCCTCGGGTGAGCGGCTTGAGATCTTCGGGCGTGCAAGTAATAACCAAACCGTCCTCCCCAGTCTCGTTCACATCATCAGCGCCAAGCTCAATTGCCTTTCACACGTTGAGGTGGACATTTTTCAGGAGCTATTTTGTAGAGGACTTGGGCTAGCTGCTATTCAGGCACCGCTCTAAGTTACTAAATCTGCCTCACTGCCCTCAGGGCCTTCTGGAAACAAAGACTCGAAAGATCTGTCTGATTCCTCATCCCTCAGATTCTGATTCGGGCCGCAGGACACTGGAATGGGCTCAGGTTGCGAGATCGCTCCCTCACCTTTTCGATAATTTCTTCCGCCTTATCGGCTGCAAGAGCGGCAATTTCGATCCGTCCGACGCGTCTAAACCTGGTACAAACACATCTCTCTAACTTGATCTGCAGTCTTGCCACGTACCGCCCAAAAATTGAGGTGACGCTATCACTCTCGAGTTGCAGTCCCGAGATTGCCCTCCTCGTTCATGGTTCCCGCACCTGAAGGCGACGGAATTGCTGGTTCCAAGGGTGCAGTCATAATTCTTGAAAATCTCTCGCAACTTTGAGGCAGTTCGCGACTTGTTGTCCGTCACGCACTGCACTAGTCAGGTCAACAGCGATTGTAAGAATGAAGCGCCAGGGTGCACTTGCTGAGGCACCAGCCAGGCAGAGCGATATACCTACCAGACCTATCTGATCAGCAGAGATGATACAACAACAGAAAAGGGGGTTTCTCGAAACTTTAGTCGCCAGGACCCCCTTCTGACCCTCGGGGACCATCCTTGGGGACTCTCCTGCACAATCACAGAAATTCCAGCCGGACCCATTCCTTCGTAGGTCTGGTCCCCCCCCGCGGCGGACTGTGTCCAAATAGAGATAAGTCAGTATCGCTCACTGACTACTCACAAAGCTGCTAGCCTGATCTGGCTTGATTCCATGCACCGCAGATTGCGACGTGTGCGCGAGTCTTCCTGCGCAGCTGCCTCAGTGCCAGCTCTCTCTTTGGACACAGGGTCGGGATGTGGATGTGGGGCAGCGCATGAGCAGTAGACCTGCATCGCCCGGGCAATCGCGCGGTCCGTGACATCTTTCGGCACTTTGAGCTCCTTCGCCTGTACGGGCAAGTGTAGTCAGGGTCGGAGGGTTCAGCGTGAACAGGGCATGAGCTACGAAGACTTGGACGCAACGTTGCATCAAGGGTGGATCCAACATGTCTTCGGCTCTCGCAGTAAGCCACGCAGGGCAGTGCTATTAAGCGCAAGAAGTTTTTTGAAAATGGTGAGCGATTGAAAATGGTGAGCGGCCCGGCTGGCTGCCGCATGGGGGCATTACGCACCTTCGCGAGAACGCTTGCGAGCTCGCTGTTGTTGGGCGAGTTCCCACCACGGTCCAGCGCTGATTTCAGCTGTTTCCTGTGGCGCGTCGTCCCATGGCGTGACATAGTACGGCGCGGCGGAGCACGTGAGCTCAAAGGCGGAAAGCACAGTACAGGCATGCGACAGAGTCGCTCACCCGATTCGGGAGTACAAAATAGCCTTCTTCGCATCTTCAGCACCCTTCTTGTGCCGAATGTTGTGCCATTTCGAGTGGCCAGCCATGCCCATCGCCTGGACGCAGTGAACGATTGTAATCCGTCGCAACGCACGCCAACTTCCCAGTACTGAGATCTCTGCGAGAGGAATCCAGCAACCGACTATTTGCACAAAAGAATGCTTGGGGTTCCGTACCTGGATACTGTTGAATCCAGGCACGTGCATTTGTAAGGACATCGTGGTCACTTGGAGATGATTCCATGCGGCTGCCGGCAAAGTTTGCATGAGCTCAGTCGGCGCATGACTGAGCTCATGCAAACTTTGCCACAGCGAACCCGTCCGAAGCATAAAACGGAAAGCAAAGGAACAGCCTGACGACACTTGGAACAGAAAGCGGCGCGATACCTGGGTAATAATTTGACCGACGTGCAGTTACTCCGACGACTCGCGCGGTTCGGCAGAGAACAGTCATGCCCTCCTCACCTCTCCCATGTGAAAGTGCTCAGTCCTTTTTACCATATTCGATTTAGATTTTCCTAATTTATTCCTTTCGAGATAGAACTAGCTGACGAAAGCCAAAGCAACACCGGAGTTTACCGACAGCCGCAGCAAGGGGGCGTGCAAGTTTCAAGTGCCCGCCGATCTGTGAGGACCTGTGCCTCTGCAGGCTTTGCCTGGCAAACTACTTCGCTCAGAGTCCGGCTTTTGGCACCGCGACGCCGCAGTGCTCTGCAAATATGGTCGGGCACGCGGTGGCTCGAGGCCCGTGGGTTGTGGTGTCCCGGTGATTCTCTAGCCAGCTGACAGTCTCGAGCCACTGCCTGCCCGCATTTGCGTGCTCTCATTCACTCAGATCTGCGCACAGATCGATGCCAGTCCTTCCGGCTCAGAGCGTGGTTGTGCTCCTGGGCTGGCTTGGTGCAAAAGATAGGCACCTCGCAAAGTACGCTGAGATGTACGAAGGCAACGCTCGCAGCACGGTGAGCACGTCGGCCGCGCCGCAAATTCAGTAGCTTACAACAAGTACATAACCAGTATCACTTCGCCTGACCAGGTTGTTGTCAGGGCGACGGCCCCATTCACGGATATAATGTTTCTCAACAAGCCGCGCTTGCTGGTTTACACACCCCTTCCCGTGATGAAACAGCTCGTCCCTCACGGTGAAATCGCGAGCATAGACTGGCTGCTCGTAGCTCCTCCGACGCAGCTGTGTCAGTACTATCGCACGATGTTGGCGGGGGCTTGCATGAAGCTTGGGAGCGACGCAGGCGCTCGGGCACGCAGTAATGCACGCAGCACACGAGGCGCTCGAGGCGGGCGCTCCGTCTGCACGCCTGTGCGCAGCAGCCCGACATTCCTTGACGACCTAAATAATAGACATGGCAGCAGCTTACTCAGAAGATGGGTGACTGTGTCGTGTCAAAAACGAAATCCTAACATTTTTGCACAATTGCGAGCAGCTTCGTTCACTGCTTTTCCAATGGAGGCACCTTTGTTTGGGAGCAGATCATCCAGGTGTGACCCGTGCTGCGATGAGAAGGCTTTATGTGGTGTTCCCGTGAGGGCATGGGTTCCACGCTATTTTCCCATTGTTTTTTCGTCCTCGGTGAAGCGTATGCATCGGCGCCGCGTCGCAGCGGCACTGCGTCACTTGCCACCTGGTCGAATCATGACCCTGATGTCCTACCGGATTCTTGGAGCCCTTACACGCGCACGTCCACAGGAAATGCGCTCGGCCGACGCAGCGGATCCGCTTGCACTCACACCGCAGCATAAGACGCTGCGCGCCGTGCGTGCGCGCCTCACTGGAGAGGTGGAGCCTCAGTACCCAGATCTCGGCACAGCGAGTGACGCGCGGCTGAAGCCCCTCCGTTCCCCGAGAAGACATCTGGATCTAATCCCTGCATTGTCCGATGGTTGGGACCTGCACAGATTTTCGATTCCGCACCGGCGTACCTGTACTTGCGCTCAGGCCTCACGGTAGCCTCGCCAAAAGCCTTGAGATGAATCGCTTTGATCAAATTCCCTCTGGCTGCCCCGCAATTTCCTCTGGCCGCGGCCAGAGGAAATCGTACATCTTCGCGACACCCAGGACTAATGTGCTCCCCATCGTGTGGCGGACATGTGCGAGCAGGCCATCAGGGAGTCGATTCCTTCCTTGTTCCCGAGGCTCGTTGCACAGGTGCCAGTCAACAAGTCCAGGCTATGAGCACAATCTTCCGTGTAAGAGGATGGTGCGGGAATGTCCCAATTTCCCCTTCACATTCTCTTGTGCTCAGGGTGGATTCATAATTCTCGCGGTGTTGGCTGACGCATGGAACGTGGTACGTGGTCGCGAGCAGCGCGCGCAGGAGTTCTGGTACGGGTCCCAGCCACATTTGCCCTGGCCTCCCGAGAGCGCATCAAAGGGAAATGAGATTGACGCTACTCCCCGGGGAATGTGGCTGTGCTGTTGCTGACCGTGCATCTCTTGGGTAAGTAGGACCAACATGACCCTCTCTCCGCTTGACTGCAAGCAATTGTACATCTTCAGGAATGACCCCTGGTCCAAGGGCCGATGCTTGCATGGAATTGGTAGCGCATGCAGGTTCTATGCGCAGGATTTACAACACGTGTCTTCGAAAGAAAAATGAGGATCCCTTGCACTCATTGCACTTTTTGTCGACTCTTGAAGCAGCCCGATCGACACTATGACAGACGCGGCCAAGATAGGCGTGCTCATTCGCGCGCGTCGTACCTTGAAGATCGACGTTACAGAAGGTACACAGTGCTTATGGAGTCATGCGTCAAATGTTGGCCTGATTAGATTTTGAGCTGTCGGACCTCACGTGCTAGCTTTGGCCTTGTATTGACAGCATTTGAGCCACCTTCAACTTCAACTTTGAAGGTTTCGCAGAATTCTTGCCCTGGATTTCCCTGGATCTGAAGCCTGCATTTTGTGAGTTGTTCACTCGAATTCTCGAGCCCAGGTCTTTTTGAAGATTCGCACCATGTAATGCACTTTCGAAAGCATCCCGATACGTACAGGCGAGGTCCCCAGCCCCATGTAACATGGAACCATCCGAAAATGGTTTGATGTAATGAGGGCTTCAAACTTATGTAGGGTGACAAAGATTTCTTGCATGCCAACGATCTTGCGCATAGTCATGAACCACTGTTCACCCGCAGGGATCTCTGCTTCCAATTCATCGGCGGAAAATGTGGGTAATGGATTTGGTAACTCGGATTATTATTAACTTCCAAAGCCGAGCGATCCGACAGCTAGACCCTTTGAATAAGCGTCACCCGAATTCAACCTCGTCCAGAGCACAAACGCTGCTGAAGCCCTTCGACCCCCACTATCCGTTCATGATGATGTCATCTCTCTACAGGAACTCTCAAACACGTCCTGAGATGCCCTATTAGTACCTCTGAGGTTCCTCATCCCCACTGCTTGTGTGTTGACATTCTACTTCCACTCTTTCTTCTTGCCTGGTCCGACGTTCCACGTGTGGCATGGCAGCTTCGTTGCTCCGCTCCGTGAAGCAGGCTAGAGTAGAACGCGGCGGTCAGTCCAGCATATCATGCTGCCACAAGGCCATTCGCGCATCCGTGGCTCGGGAAAGGGCTCTGAACGGAGGGACGGACCGTCGAAGAGCTTTCTTTGACCATCTTGAAATACTTCTCGAATTTTTTGGAAATCTGCTTGGGCGTGTGCTACACAAACGCCAAGTCGATCAGAACCTGTCAGTGGCATGCGCCAAGTTCTGCCGGACTAGCACACAGATGAGTGTTTGAAGCAGAGATTATGCGCGATAATACCTGGTACGGATTTAGCTTCATGTCCATAGCCATGCGACGAAAGTCCTCCTTCCCGTACTTTTTCATCAGTGCCTCGACAAACTCCTGCTCGCCCTCAAACATGAAGAGCCGCGGCTCGGCGGCGTGCGCGACAATATCGTCCATTTCAGATTGTGCCGCATTCGCTTCACGCGTCGTGATCCCAACGTCCATGCTCTCCTCAATCAAGATTCCGCTCGACGCGACTTGCAGCTGGCCGGTCCCAAGTGCCAGCTTCGAGGTCTTGCGTCCCTTGAGCATGCCGCGCCCTGTGTGCACGTCAACGGCGACCGCAGCATCCGCGTTCACCGCCGCAGCAAGACCGAGATTAGCATAATTCTCCCGAACAGTCCCCTTGTCCTTCCACAGCCTGCACGGCGCGCGGGGGCGCAAATGCGTCATCACAATTCGAGCATGACTAGGTGCTACGAGAAGGGAAAAATCCGCCACAGGCGGATCACGCGTTCAATGGAGTCGCAGAAACTCACTGTGCGGTCTTTGGTAGAATGGTGTTTTGCTTCTTCATCCCGATCGGCTTCTTCTTGGCCTTGCGCGAGACCTGTGTCCACCAACACCGACCGATCAGAAAGTGGCCTTGCACACCGCGCTGGTAGAGCCGACGCACGTCTATGTCAGTACAAGGGCATGTGAGGAATTGGCGCTACCACATGGGTCTTGGTCTTCTTGACGGATCCGCGAGACTTCGGCATGGTTGCGCGTGCGCTTCTCCCCTCGTCCAACGGTGGCGCAGCAGGGGGAGGATGTCACGTGATGAACCGATTCTGGGCCCGCCGCGGGACGGTGGAGCTTGCGAGTGTGCTGGAACCACATTTGACTCCTAAAGTTGCTCATTTTGGGTTGGCTAAAACTGTCCTCCCAGATTAGACTCGGGAGTGGTGTCGACGACCGAGTCGGCGGCGCATCCCAGGGCTGGGGCGATTGGGGAGGCGCCTCAGGCATCCTCAAGGATGAGGGGGGACCAGGAACTTCGCTCGAAGGGCAGTTCCTATGTCCCTGCGACTCAGCAGGGTCTGTCTTCACAGCCATACAACCGGGGGTGCGCTCCCCACTTGCGGCGGCGGGGGAGCCGCGCCCTTGCACAGGCGTTTCCAATAGCAGAGCGGAGAAGGCGCAGCTCCTGGATCCTACCTGGGTACAGATAGTGTGAACGGAGCGTGGTCCGTCCTATTGCGATTCCAAAGCGGGGATTGCGTGGCCGGAGCGAGCTGTCGCTTTCGAGCGAGGTCGCCGGCGTGCGAGGATTCTGACGTGCAGCGACTGGGGAGCAGGGAGGAGCTAGAGTTGCTCGATGCCAAGAGGCAGTCAGTCAACTGGCGCGTCATTGTGCTCGCAATGCTTGGCGTGGCTCTAGCAGTCATGGAAAACGAATTGTAAGCAACCTGAACATGTCCTGGACGATGATGACCTCCACTGACAATGGCGTGGGCCGGAACGCTGCGCAGGTTGTGGCACAACCGGAACATCCCGGTGATGTCGTTCCAGATCATGAAGCTGATCAACACGGGCGTGACGTTCACGCTGCTCGGTCACATCTTGCAGTACTACACCATTGAGTTCGACCTGCTCGAGGTGGAGGGCAAGACTGTGCTCGGAGCGTCATACCTGCACGCTTTCATGCTTTCGGGGCTCTTGCGGCCGCTGATCATTGAGATTTGCGTTGTGCTGATTCATCCGCTGCCCTTCGTGAACTACATCGTTCACATCTGGGGGTTGGACACGTACAGTGCGTACTCGTCTGACGGATTCTTCACAGTGTTCATGCTCATCCGCTGCTACCACTACACGCCTCGCATCATTGCGGAGCTTTCTGGGTGCATACCCGTGCCTGTGGGCGTATGCGGTGGCGCATGTTTTTGAGGGATGCAGGAGCTTTTGTTTTGGCGTTGCCACAGTCATCACACCCCTGCGATTGCCTGACCGCCGCGCTCTTCTGCAGGCTTCGCAACGAGAAGACGAGACTGATTGGGCTCATGAACAATGTCGACATTTCGTACCATTTCATCGGAAAGGCGATGCTTCGTGACTCTCTCATGACTCTATTTTTCGTTTTTGTTATGTCAGTCGTCACACAGGCGTACGCAATGATGGTATTCGAGCGTCCGATCGGCCCAAACACGAACTTGGACCTGTTTGAGAATTCAGTCTGGCTGATCATTATCACGATGACGACGGTTGGATACGGAGATCTTTTCCCGCAGACTCCGATGGGGCGCTACGTGGCAATATTTGCAGCACTTCTTGCTGTCGTTCTCGTCGCCTTGGCTGTCGGCGCCGTTACTGACCGCCTCACGCTCACGCGCGACGAGAGCAAGGTGCTCGAGTTCATGGACAACATTCGCACAAAGCAGGACCGCAAGGCGGCCGCTGCCAAGATGTTGCAGCACTCGTGGCGCGCATACGCACGGGTGCATAACGAGCAGAAGCAGAAGTACGCGCGTCTGCCGACCGAGCACGGTGTGCCAGAAAACTCGATCCTACAGGTCCGCCCCCCAGACTCATCCAATCCTCTAAGGATGGCAGCAGACTCGTAGAGGAGATTCTTTGCCGATCCTTCAGGCCCACGGCTCGCTGAATACACTCGCTCGCTGGATGACTGTGTGATGTCGGTAGAGATGTTGATCCCTCGATTGCTCGCAGAATCCGCTGTTCTACAAAGCGGCGCTTGACTATGCCCAGATGCGCCGCGAGAGTGTCAATGGCATCTCCACAGACGTTGCACTGACGGTGACGGAGAACTCGGTCGGGATCCGCCGTGTGCAGGCGCAGATGGACGACATGGAGAAAAAGATGGCTGACATGCACGCCATGATCAAGACTGCGGTCTTGGGCGGCGCGGCAACCAAAAGTGCCAAGTGGTGATACACGCGCTGCAGTGTGTGCGCGCGCCGCGGCAGGCGCGTGTAGGGCGCAGGACGACCTGCATCCGATCTGGGGATGTGCCTAGGGCCGCTGAGGCGGCGAGGGCTGTAGTGTGGGCTGGGAGTCGCAGCCGCCGGAGGGGCGGCGGCTGGGCGAGGCGGCGGCGCGGGGCGGGCAGGGGGCTTGGGGAAGTCTCTGGGGTGGCGTTGGTCTGTTAGTGTCTCGGCCAAAATGAATGTCAGACGGAGCGGAGGAGGCACCGCCGGTGCGCCCGGCGCTTTTCTGGGGTCGGGATAAGGAAATCTGCTTGGGCATATCCGTTTGCATTTTTTCCAATTATTTTTGAAGGCCGAAGGCCCACGGCCATTCCCACTACTCTTTCTGATTCCGTCAAGGCGTCCTGCGACGTTCAGAGGGCTGGGGGCGTTCTGGAAGACATTGAGATGGCGGTTGTCCACAAAAAGATCCCCGCCTTTCACACGGTGCGTATCCTGCACATGATCGTATCCCTGAGCTTCATCTGTATGTCCTCAGTTGGATCCTCGGTTGGGTGGATTCTGAATCTCGATGCTGACCGATGCCAAATCCGCACTCGGGCACTTTGCATTTGCGGGGGTTGATGGAACGATTTCTTGGTATAGTGCATGCTTCCTAGGTTGTTGGTAACTCCCATAGTGCTCAAGCCTCCCGCTCGGGCAATGGGGCGCCCAGCGCCCAATGCCCGCCTCCCGAAACACTACCTGTGCTGGATGCTCAGTTTGCCTTCGGGAATGGTTCTAGACATCGTACATAGAGCCCAGCACGAGACAAAATGCAAGGAAACGGGGGCCCCGCCAGTGGGGTTTCCTGTCGCGCACGAACTACGCAGCCCCGCACGTCCTCGCTGTTCACTCTTGGGTGTTTTGAACACCGCGCAGGCATGTGGAGCGGGAGATCTCGACACTGTCCTTCTTTACCTGTCAGGGGGCAAAGTTGACATGATTGGCGGAAAGCGCGTCATGGTTTTCCATCTTGCCCCTGGTGGAACCTCGGCACTCTCAATGGCGGTGAGCGCACTGATCTGTTTCCTGCCAAGCCCGTGCAGTGCCAACATATGGCGGCAAGTGCCATTCCACCCGATCTGAATTGAGCGTGTGATATAGGCAACGGGTGGACACATCGCAGTGATGGAGGCCCTTCTCGGCGTCAAGGCACGCGCCTTGCGTTCACCTAACTTCGCCTCGGCCCTAGTAGCGGTGTCGGAAGGAATTATGCTGTGCTTCATTAGGAGGAAAGCGCAGAGATGTTGTTTCTGCTCACGTCCCTTCGTTTCCCAGGCGCCCGAGGGTAGCCGCTCAGACATCAACGGCACGTCGAATTCTGGGGACTCGCCACTTCTCGCTGCTGCTGCTGCTGGACAGCCCGCAGCTGTTTCGTTGCTTCTGTCGCGTGGAGCCGACGTGGTAAACACCCGCAGGACCCTGCGGTGGTGTGAAGGGGCTGCATTTTGCTCGATACAGAGGATCCTGGTCCCTACAATCGCTCTCCTCATGTGAGCGCGTTGACTGAGAGCCTTCTTCTCGATTCTACAGAGCTGCACGAACGAGCTTGGCGAGACCGCGATGCATTGCGCGGCGCGGCACCGAGACTCCAAGACCCGGGCTGAGGTGTCTCCCGTCTACATTGCTCTAAATGGCCCCATTTCCCAAACCCTGCGCCGCTCCCGCTTGTGGTCCGGCAGATATCGCACCGACCACACCGTTTAGAGCGCCCCGCCCTGCGTGATGATCTGAGCGGCGTTGCCTGCACGCAGGTCATGTCACTGCTTTCGAAGGCGGGGCTGGACTCAGATGCTGTGAACAAGAAGGGACAGACTGCGGCACGGGTTCGCGCTCCTTGGAAGTTTGCCAGCGTTTCACAGAAGGCCAGCCAAATGGGGTTACGAATTGTTGTTAAGAACGATGCCCGCATCTCCATTTATATTTCAGGGTTGTGCACAGATTACGGAAGAAATCGATGCATCTGGTGAGATCTTGTTGGCGGACGGTGGAGCATCAGGGGATGGGGCAGCTGAGCAACAGAGCGCCTCGGACCCAGTGAAGGGGGCGATCGAGAAAACGTACGTTGACACCTTGGGACGGCGCATGAAAAAGGTACATCATGACCGACTGTCTTCCTTACTGCAGACAGAAGATAAGAAGTAAAACTCACAGGACACGTCAGTGAAATCTTGCGACCGCAACGAAGGTATTGTCGCTTGAGGATGCGACCTGGGACGAATTCGGTCGACGCGTGCTGACTGGCACTTAGGCGTTTGATGGAAAGGAGTCGTCGAAGGAGCGCAAGCTGCGCCGGCAGGCGCGTCCTGGGGCCAATTAGTTCGTCCGGCCTGACTCGTGTCTCAGAGCTCTTGAAAGTTCGATCGAGCGCTGAGTACTGCCCTGGTCCAATGACGGCATTTCGTGCGACAGGCTGCCAAGGAGCGACGTCGCACTGAGGAGGAAGAAGCCCTGTACATCGCTGAGACGGGGGACGATGTGGGGTACCAAGGATTCACCAAGGTGAGCATATGCTGCCGTGCGGCATTTCATTCACGCCCATTGGATGGTTCGTGCATTCGAGATCATGATGCCTTGTGCCGCCCCAGAAGAGACTTGGAGGCTTCCCCTCGAACTTTTCTCGGTGGAGCTCCTCGGGGTTCCCCGCATGAGGCCCTAAACCTGTGCGACTGAACTGGTAGTCACATTTGCAGGTAGGGGACCGTGTACTGACCGACCAAGAAAAGGTGGACCCAAGCCCCCGGCAATTAGGGATCAGCGCGTATTTGAAATGAAGCAGCTAAATCTCCTCCGGGAACTTGCAGGTTATGTCAGCGCTGGAAGAAATGGGCTACCACCCAGACACTGCCGAGGCAGCGTCGAAGCGATTTCCTCTCTCGCTCGAAAAGGCGAGACTTCCCAATGCGCGACCGTGGCTGTCACCTGTGTTGTCCGAAAATTATTTTCCGTCGACATCTCGTCCAACGTATTCATTGAGTGATTATCTGTGATGGTTGCTTTAGGCTGTTGAGTGGGCGGATGCTCATCCACGCGCGCCGACTCCTGACGCTCCACTTGTCACTTCTTCCTCCGCCGCGCCCGCCGCCGCCGCCGCCGCACCAGCTGCAGTTGCCGCACCCGCCGCCGCTGCACCTGCGCTTGCTGCAGCACCCAAGCCTGTTCAGGCCGCAGCTGCGACATTCAAGTGCGCCCCCGTCCTGGGCCTGGGCCTGACGTGCCATACGCCGCCTGTCCGATCAGTCTGACTGCGGCGTGAGTGCCCAGGTTCCCGAGCCCAGCGACGCTCCCTCCACCTGCAGAGCCATCGGCTGCAGCTGTCTTCTTAATGGCACGTCCCCCAGCAGATCAAAACTAATTGCGATTTCTCACTCGTAAACATGAGTTCCTTAAGTAGAAAATCCATGTCGACCCCTGCAGACACAGACGTGACACGAGTAAATCTTGGCCTGAACCAACGGCTTGCGCCGGCGTGAAGCGTTTTACCGGGGTCGCTGAGAGCAGTGCTGTCCTCAGAGCGCGCTGGCACCCTCGCCGGAGGAGGCGACAGATGGTACCGAGGCGATCCCGGCCATACATGTTTCGCCGCCAGGACGCGACTCTCTGCCGTCGGTGATAGTCCTGCCTGGGCTGTCCAGCGGTGCTTGTCATGCAGCGGAGGCTAACCTGAGCTCGCACGGTGCAGGTTCTGCCGCAGTATACGCCCGTTGTGCTCCCAGGCGCGCCCGGCCTTTCTATGATGTCTGCTCCGTCCTACATGCCAATGGTGCCTGGAGGACCCTCAGTCGCGATTCCTGCACCACCCGGCGCTGCACGTCCTGGCACAGTGCTGTCTACAGCGAGTGCTTCTGCGGCAGGTGTTCCAATGATTCAGTTTCCTTTCGCTTTGTTCTGTCTCAACCATGAAGCCAATTATTCGCAAATAAGCTGTGCCCGGTGACGAACAAAAACAATCCGCAAAGATGATAATTTGTGGATCCTTCGCAGGCAAGTCGCTGCTATCAATGGTGAATCCTGCCGCTGCTGCTGCGTCGCCGCCGGTACTGGCTGGAACCAAGAGCCAAGGGGCCTTTGCAACGGACACACAGGTCTGTCCTCCTGCTGCTCTCAACGAAATTTGAACTAAGCCCGCGCACACGCAGCCTTGTCCCGTGTGGGACCTTCCAGCAAGGCTCTCGTCCCAGCCTTCTCACATGCTCCATTGCCTTCGCGCGCAGATTTCGCAGACCGGATACAAGGAGCGGGAACTTCAGGCGTTCGATGCCAGGTGTGACAGACCCCTTCCCCGGACAGCGCGGGGGCTTCGGGGCTTTGGTGGGCTCATGGAGGTGGCGCGAGCAGTGGAATGGTGGATACCGACACGTCCGGGACGAACGATCACTTCGAGCCGCAGACGCGAAAGGCCGGCTCTGCGGCCAACCTCGAGGGGCTGGGTGGGTCTCTGCCCTTAGAACCCACCACGTTGAAGTGCTGTTGAGGGGCTCCAACGCTCCAAGCGACCCAATCGCTCCCAGCGGCCCAATCGCTCCCGGTGGATGCTATGCAGTTGGGCCAGGTACTTGCGGTGCTTGAGTTGGTGGCCATTCCGAATATCGCGGCGCATGGCGATGACTGACGGCGCTGGTGGTGACTGCAGACTCGGAAGTGGGCGGTTGGGACCAGTTCAAAGCCAACGAGAGGGAGTTCGGTGCAACGACGACGTACAGGTTACCTCCGTCCTGGACATCAGCTACCCAGCCTCGGCACCAAGACTGCTGTGCTGCTCTTTGATTTGCGGGGACTTGTGCCGCGCTTCAACCTCTGACAAAGTGGTCCCTGGGGATGCAGCGACGAGTTCTACACGACAGCGCTGGACAAGTCCAAGATCTCGGCCGCGCAGCGAGAGAAGGCAGAGAAGATCGCGTCAGAGATCATGCGGAGCGGGGGTGGCGCCACAGCGGATCTGGATGACGGTACACAGGAAGACGACGCATGGGCCTCGGATGTACACCGAACGTGATGCCGGCGGGAAGGGGACGTGACGTCGACGTGCGCCGGACGTGATGACTAGTGGGCGTGGCCGGTATTTTGATTGCTTCATGTTCTGCAGAGCTTGTACGCAGACCCATGTACGCAGACCCTGAGGACTTTTGGTAACGTTTTGGTAATACTCGGGTCCAACGGACATGATAGTAAAGAGGGAACAATCCTCAATGCCCCCAGCATCTTCTCTCTATCACCTTGCAGGTTCGGCTGTGCAAACCATCTTCCGTTTTTCGATTTCCTGCCTCGGAGAACACGCACCGTCAAAACCTGATTTTTATTAAGCTGGGATAAGTCGCAATGCTGGGGCTAATCAGACAGGGCCGGGCACGGCGTGCGCCTGCGCAGTCGCACACAGCAATCCTTCAAGATTGAGCAATGTTCCTGCAACCTCCACCATGCTGTTGTCCCATGCGACCTGCAGCCTCTCCACTTCCGCCCGAAGCGTGGTGACCTGGAACACAGACCAAAACTTCAACACAATTGTCAATGCAGCTGCAAACTCCATTGTGTTTACCCCTCTATTCCACACCTCTGCGGCGAGTGAGTCCCGCTCTTGAAGTGCAGTGCAGATCTCCTCGAGCGTTCGACCGCCACGCATGTCTCCATACATGCTCTCCACCTGAAAATGAGCGAGACACAAACTGCATCACGAAGCCCATGAATCTCAAGGAGCCCTCAACGCCACTCTTCACGGGCGATGTCGCGCCCATCAAAGGATCGGCAAATCGACCTCCGAAAGGAGGACGCTGCATAGCCCGTCTAGAGCCGCGACGCTTCCAGCCCATTTGAGGCGCTCGACCTGCGACAGGAACGTATGCTCAGTTTTCCTGCATAATTTTCGAGAACTAATTTAAACGCGTGTTTGTACCGTGAAACGTCGCTCATGCTCCTGAAGGTCAAATGATGCTGCGAACAGCTTCTTTCCGTCGATTCGTAGCATCTCTCGTAGCTCCGCGTTCTGAGGGGCAAGACAGGGACAGGGTGAGTGTAAGACTTGACAGCGTGGAATCACTACTTGTCAATGCTGCGCTAAAAAGCGGTTGCCTTTGAGCGTTCATGTGCGACACTCTTCAACAAGTTCCGAGGAGCGCCCTCGTAGCCTTCACCGCCATTTGTCATTCAAAAGCTCCAAAGTTCGAGGGACGGACCTCTTTCTCGAGGGATTGGACTTCAATCACGAAACTCCGTGCAACAGCGCCCGTTAACGAGTCGCCAGCTGCGCCAGTCATCCGTCCGTCCGCGGCGCTCGTGTGGTGCCCATTGCTGTGTGTTGCCATCTGCACGTGCTCTCCAGCAGATGTTGGGCGACCGGACGCAGGGACACTCCGCGTCTTGAGCGGCGGCTCTGGGAGCGGAGGTTGAGACGACGCTGCGAAGCCAGTTTTGTTGGACACGATCTGGGGGAGCGGAATGACATTCTCCCGCACCACCTTTGAAAGCGTTCGCCACTGCAGGAGATTGTACCACTTATTGAAGAACTTGTTTCCCTCCTTGACGCGAAGGTGCTTCTTCAGCCGCAAGACCTCTGCGTCCTCGCTTCCAATGTCTTCGGCCGCCTTACCCTCTAGCATTGCAGCTGCGGCTGCGATTTCGCCTGGCTTTGTCTTGCCAAGCAGCTCCGACGCCTTTCCAACGGACATGACCCCTCCGCCGGCAGGTCCCGCGTCGAAGGCCTCGAAGAGCGTCGGCCTTGCCGGAGTAGGAAGCGAGGCCATATCGCGCGTGCTTGCAAGCCTGGTTGCACCCGCGCGAAGCGACCGCGAGGGCCCGGCCTTCCCGGCGCTCTTGCTTGTCGGCCGCAGCGATGCCAGGAGGATCTGTACCTCTGGCACGTGCAGTTGTTCTTCGAGCTCTGAGACCCGGTGCTTTTCCTCTGCCAGCGCGCGGCGCAAGCCTTCCTCGACGCCACTGCTGAGGTCCTTCACCATACCTTCTAGAAAAAGCGCCCGAGCCTCTGCGGCTTCGGCACGCCGCGCGCTCTCAGCGACGGCGACCGCCATGGAGTCTTCTGCGTCACGCAATGCGCGGCGAAGCGGTACCATCGCAGCATCAGAAGCAGCTGCCGGGCCCGCCTCGTCGAGAAGATTCGTCAACGAGAGCCTGTGCGGCTCGGGCGGCGGCATGGCGTGCAGCGGAAACAAGAGACGCGCCTGGTTGCCCATAGCCCGATGAATCGCTGGGCCGTCCTCGGCCCTGACACTCACGACCGGAAAGTTGGAGGCAGCGAGGTCCGCCGAAAGGGTGTGGCGAGCGTCGTCCTTAGCTATTAGCACCACAGCTATTGCGCCTGCCTGGGCTCCTTGCGCGACGCAGAGACTGGTTGCAGCCCCCGCCGCCCACGCGCGCGCAGGAAACACAATCACACAACCGTCCGACCGCCGCAGCTCGACGCCAGCACCTGTGCTGCTTGGATTTTCTGGCTCCGCCCACACTAGCAAACCCTCTACGTCCTGCCAGCTTGCGCCCCGGGCCGCGGCGAAAACAGCGATGCGACTGCCTTCTCCACGCAGAGCAAGCACGCCGACGGAGCCTGTCGGGGCTTGTCCCGCCCCGCCGCTTGAGAGGCCCAGTCGCCGCGTACTAATGGGACTGGTGCCGTTCGCAGAAGATGGCGACAAAAGAGCCGTAGAGTCGGACAAATGGCGCCCGATCAGCCGCATCTTTCGCCCGTCCCGAGCTGGGCTCTCAGTCGGCGGGGTCGGCGGTCTACCGAGCGTCCTTGAGGGAGATGATCGCAGCGGGCGTG
>Ga0115567_10002965_pt1 | contig 16869 bp, 19 predicted proteins | sample COGITO_mtgs_1204_2_FD_88679 | JGI IMG/M metagenome (GOLD analysis project Ga0115567, IMG submission 88679) | Pelagic marine microbial communities from North Sea - COGITO_mtgs_120412 | ecosystem: Environmental > Aquatic > Marine > Epipelagic | place: Germany:Helgoland, sampling site Kabeltonne... | reverse complement strand
GAAAACACCCAGAGGAAGCATTTTCACGGATATCGAAACCGCGACCCTGCGCATGATCAGCATCTACGCGGCGGCTCCTTTGGTGCTTTTGGATTAGGCATAATGCAGGCATTACGCTCAAGAGCAGATTGATGGGTTTGCCGCACGGTGGACTCGCAGGCTAACGCAAGTGCCTTGCGCCCAACGAAATCCGAGACCTTTAGCGGCGTGCCGTAGTGGACTTCGACATGGCCCTGCCGGGATGGGGCGAGCGTCGCAAGCAGATGGGCTCCAAATGACATGTCGCCCCACCAGCCATAAAACCGCGTGTCTTCACCTGCCGGGGCCACATAGATCACTGTGACCGGTTGCACCCAGATCTCGTCCCGCAAAATTGGCGTAAAGAACGCTTGAAAGAGCGTTGATTTAAATGGCAAAACCTGTAGTCCATCCGTGCTCGTCCCTTCAGGAAAAAACAGCAACTTATGTCCAGCCAGCAAGCGGATCTCAAAAACCTGGGTCTGCTCTTTTGCATGCGCAGTATTGCGTTCGATGAACACGGTCCCCGTGGCACGCGCCAGCCAACCGATGCCGGGCCAACGGGCAACTTCACTTTTGGAGACGAAATAGATCCTTTTGGACGCGTTTAGCGCAAAGATATCCAACCAACTTGAATGGTTCGCCACAATCGCGCCGCGCTGTGCCATCGGTGATCCCGCAACATGCAGCGGCAGACCCAGCACCCGAAGGGCATTGCGACAGACAAACTGCGTGATGTACGGTGTCCAGGGTCGTGACATGCCATGCACCGGGCGTTCGATCAAACGAACGGCTAATAATAGCATAAGGCCGCCGAACACCAGCACCGCGAGGGTTAACCCCCGCAAAACGACGCGTACCCCGCCAAACAAGGTGATGCGTAGCAGCGCTGGTGGATCTCCGTTATTCCACGTCGTGCTCATGTCTTGACGCCTGAAGGATCATAAAGCCGTTTTTGACGCGCGGTCATCTGGGTGGTGTCAAGGATAAGGCACACATCCGTGGTGTTGAAAGCATGATCGACAAACGCCCCTTCGCCCACGCAACCGCCCAGTCTCAGGTACGCCTTGATCAGGCTCGGAACCTGCACCATTGCCGCCTTACGGTCGAGATGGGCGTCGTCAATCAGATTCATGTTCTGATATGAACCAGCCCGTGCACGCACCCGCAGATTTGGCGGGGCCAAATGGCGGTGGTTCAACAGCGACAGGGGCTGTGCCAATGCCTGCGTATCAGTGCCGTGAAAACTTGCGACGCCGAACAACACTTCGATCCGATGCTGTGCGACATAGGCCGCCAAGGCTGTCCAAAGATAATGCATTGCCAGACCACCCCGATATTCAGGGCACAGGCAGGACCTTCCCAGCTCCAACAAACGTCGACCCGATGACTTGAGCGCACTGAGGTCATATTCGCCCTCAGAATAGAACCCACCGGCCGCTGCCGCTCCCGCTTCGTTGAGCAAGCGGTATACACCTACCACTCGTCCTGTCGCCGTCTCTGTTGCGATCATATGGTCAAAATAGGGATCAAACCGGTCTTTCTCCAACCGCGCGTCATGATCCACCAATTCGCCGCCACCACCAAGTTCCGTTACAAAGACATCGTAACGCAAGCGCTGTGCTGCCCGCAATTCTTGAGGCGTCTCCGCCAGCTTTACACACAGAGCATCGGTCTTGGATCTGGTCATCGTCGCATCTGCATGCTCAGAAAAACCGTTGTGGTGCAAAAATGCCGGAACAGTCGAGGCTTTACACCCTTAGGTTGATCAGGCAGCATGTGTATTAACCGATTAATAACTTTGGTCATCCATCAAACACGGGCAACAGGCCAACACGAAAGCTGTCAATGACAATTTTACCTTCCCCACGAAAATTCACAGTCAACCGGCCTTCGATGTTGCTTTGCACCTGCCCCTCGCCCCAATCAGGGCGATCCGGGTTGCGCACGATCATCCCCGGTGTCAGCATCGCGTTGAGATCATCCATTTCCATTCCTTCGTCTAGCGGAGCGCCACAATATGGGCCATAGCAACGTCAACCTCGCGGCCCTCATCGGGAGTCGCATCTGCCACGACCTGATATCCCCTGTCGGCGCGATCAACAACGGTATCGAATTGCTGGGCATGGCGGGCAACGTTCCCGGACCCGAAATTGAACTGATAAGCGAAAGCGTCAACAATGCGAGTGCCCGAATCCGGTTTTTCCGTGTGGCCTATGGTGCCTCAGGCGAACAGATGGTCGGGCGCGCCGAGACAGTATCCATCCTGCGTGATCTTTATGACAAGGGGCGGCTTGATGTTGCCTGGGGCCCGCTTGACGCGCAACCGCGTAATCTCGTGCGTCTGGCGTTTCTGGCGTTGCAATGTCTTGAAACGGCCATGCCCTATGGGGGCCGGATCGAAATTGCTCAAGACAGCGGGAGCTTTGTGCTGACAGGTCAGGCAGATAAGCTGAACATCGACGCTGACTTATGGGCATTGCTGGCGAATGCCGACGCCCCTGTCACGCTCCAGCCTGCGCAAGTGCAATTTGCTCTGCTGCCCACGATCGCGGGCGATGAGAATCGCAAGGTAACAGTGTGCAGCACCGAAAATCAGGTCGCGATCCGCTTCTGAAGCCGTCACGCACGGATCGTCCCATCACCCGTCACCAGATATTTGAAGCTGGTCAGTTGTGTAGCCCCGACCGGGCCGCGCGCGTGCAACTTGCCCGTCGCAATCCCGATTTCTGCCCCCATGCCAAACTCAGCACCATCCGCGAACTGGGTCGAAGCATTATGCATCAGAATCGCGCTGTCGAGTCGGTTCATAAAAGTTGCCGCAGTCTCCGCATCCTCTGTGAGGATACAATCCGTGTGATTTGAGCCATATTCACGGATATGCGCAATCGCCTCATCAACCGACGCAACAGTTTTGGCGGCGATGATCATATCAAGGTATTCACGGCCCCAATCATCCTCCTGCGCCGGTGTCGTACCGGAAATCTTACTCAACGTTTCATCCGCGCGCACATCGACACCCGCATCGATCAACGCACGAATAAGCCCCTGCCCAATAGTTTTAACCACATTCTCATGGATTAGGAGACACTCTGCAGCACCACAAATTCCGGTGCGCCGGGTCTTGGCGTTCATCACGACTTTCAGCGTTTTTTCGGGGTCAGCGTGTGCATCGACGTAAATATGTACGATCCCTTCGAGATGGGCGAACACCGGCACCCGCGCCTCTCGTTGGACAAGGCCGACCAATCCCTTGCCGCCGCGCGGCACGATCACATCAATGGTGTCGGTCATCGTGAGCATCTCGCGCACGGCCGCACGGTCCCGCGTCGGAACCAGCTGGATGGCCTCGACCGGCAAGTTCGCGGCGCGCAATCCCTGCTCAAGACAGCCATGCAGCGCGCGCGATGTGTGAAAGCTCTCTGATCCACCGCGCAGGATCACTGCGTTCCCCGCCTTGAGGCATAGGGCCCCTGCATCCACGGTGACATTGGGTCGCGATTCATAGATGACGCCGATTACACCTAACGGTGTGCGCACCCGTTTGATATGCAGTCCGGCTGGTTGGTCCCATTCCGCCATGATCTGCCCGACAGGATCAACCTGTTCTGCCACGCTGCGCAAACCGCTGATAATTCCACCAATGCGTTCATCGTCCAGCATCAGACGGTCCATCATCGCAGCGCTGAGGTCCTTTTCGCGTCCATATTCAAGGTCGCGCGCATTGGCTTCAACGATGTCAGCGCGTGCCGCCTTGATCGCTTCCGCAGCACTGATCAGGGCAGCATGCTTGCGCTCTGCGGTTGCCGTGGCCATTTCGGCGGCCGCGGCCTTGGCCTGTTTACCAATCCGCGCCATCAACTGGGGAATATTGTCATTGTCTGTCATGTGTTTGCGCCCCAAACCTCTTGCGTTGCATGAGAATTAATTAATATTTACAATGCCATATCGTCACGGTGGATCAAAGCGGCACGGCCGGGGTAGCCGAGGATTTCTTCGATCTTTGCACTTTGATGGCCTTTGATCCGGGCCACTTCATCTGCGTCATAGCGGGTCAGGCCCATCCCGACGGAATGCCCCGATGCATCCAGCATCGCGATGGCGTCACCCCGACCGAACGGTCCCGTAACGCCAGTAATGCCAGCCGGAAGGAGGCTTTTGCCCCGCCCCATCGCCGCCACCGCACCGGCGTCAAGCATTACGGAACCGCGCGGTTTCATCGCCGCAATCCAACGTTTGCGCGCCGCCTTCGGGTCCGTCTGTGCGGTGAACAAAGTCGCGTTTGCACCGGCCTCCAATGCACTGAGCGGCCGCAAAGTGGACCCCAGCGTTATCGCCATCGCACAGCCCGCCGCTGTCGCCGTGCGCGCCGCCATCAGCTTTGTTTTCATCCCACCTTTGCTCAGGCCCGATCCAGCGTCACCTGCCATCGCCTCGATCTGCGACGTAATCTCGTCAATCACGCTGAACCGGGTCGCGGTCGGGTCGTCATTGGGGTTCGCACTGTAAAATCCGTCGACATCTGATAACAGGATCAACTGATCCGCCCCGACGGTCACGGCAATTTGCGCGGCCAGACGGTCATTGTCACCAAACCGGATTTCGTCTGTTGCCACCGTATCGTTTTCATTCACGATCGGAACGACCCCAAGACCCAGAAGCGTCTCAAGCGTGGCGCGGCTGTTGAGGTAGCGCCGCCGATCCGCACTGTCCTCCAGCGTGACAAGCACCTGCGCTGTGGTGATGCCATGGGGGGCGAGTACTTCTTCGTAGGCGCGGGCAAGGCGGATCTGGCCAACGGCGGCGGCGGCCTGTGACTGTTCCAGCGCCAAGGTCGTCATCGGCATCCCCAGAACGCCCCGCCCCAGCGCGATGGACCCGGAGGACACCAGCACCACGTCCTTGCCCATCCCCTTAAGCCACGCAACATCCTGCGCCAGAGAAAGGAGCCAATCCGACAGCAACGCGCCACTCTCGCGGCCGACCAGCAACGCAGACCCGATTTTGATCACGACCCGCTGTGCGTCGCTTAGGGTTGCCAAGGCGCATCCTCCTCCTGAGGGCGCTGACGCAGTCGGTCGTCATCAATTTTGCCGCGCAATGCACGCAGGACTTCGGTGACGCCGGTGCGCGCGACGCCGGACATTGCCATGACCGATCCGCCGCTGGCTTTCTCAAGCGTTTTCAAGGCGCTTAATTGCTCTTCTTCATCCAATGCATCAACTTTGTTCAGCACTGTGATCCTCGGTTTTCCAGCCAACGGACCATCATAGGCGACGAGTTCGTTGATGATCGTCTGGTAGTCTTGTTCAATAGTCTGAGATGTGCCGTCGACCAGATGCAGCAACACCGCACAGCGTTCCACATGCCCCAGAAACCGGTCACCGATGCCGCGTCCTTCGTGGGCGCCCTCAATCAGACCTGGAATATCGGCCACAACAAATTCGACGTTGTCCACGGCGACGACACCAAGGTTCGGATGCAGCGTTGTAAACGGATAGTCCGCAATTTTGGGCCGCGCGTTGGACGTGGCGGCAAGAAACGTGGACTTGCCCGCGTTGGGAAGCCCCAGCAGACCCACATCCGCAATCAGCTTGAGCCGAAGCCAAAGCGTCCGTTCTACGCCGTCCTGACCGGGATTGGCGCGGCGCGGCGCCTGATTGGTAGCAGATTTGAAATGCAGGTTGCCCCAACCGCCGTTGCCGCCGCGCGCCAGTTCAACGCGCTGGCCAAGCTCTGTCATGTCTGCAAGGACGGTTTCTTCATCCTCGTCCAGAATCTCTGTTCCGACGGGCACACGCAAGACGATGTCATCACCATCCTTGCCCGTGCGTTGTTTGCCCATGCCGGGCTGGCCGTTTTTGGCAAAGAAGTGCTGCTGGTACCGAAAATCGATCAGCGTGTTCAGACCGTCCACAGCTTCGGCCCAGACCGAACCACCACCGCCGCCATCTCCGCCGTCAGGCCCGCCAAATTCGATGTATTTCTCGCGTCTGAACGACACGCATCCACCACCGCCCGCGCCGGAGCGAATGTAGACTTTGGTCAGATCGAGAAACTTCATGTATTATCCTAACTCGGCTACAGCTTGCGGCTGTAAGTCCATGTGGGTACGGCGGCGTCGCGGGCCAGACAATAGGTTTCGGCGTCGCCAAGATAGACAAAACCGGCGTTGGTCAACACTTTGGCGGACGCAGGATTATCATGATAAACGGCCGCGAACATCGCATTGTTGCCCAACGGATTTGCCGACACCAGCGCCTGTACAGCCTCGGAGGCAAGATGCGTGTTCCAGAAGGCAGGGGCCACCCAATAGCCGACCTCGGATTGATTGCGGTCCAGACGCGAGAGCGAGATCAGGCCCATCACCTCGGCCCAGCCCGATTTAAGACCATCCATAACCCAGACATCTTCATCACGCGGCTCTGCCATGACGCGCGTGACAAACGCTTCCATCGTGCCGGGGGGCAGCGGATGCGGGATCGTTGGCGTCGTCATGGCGACACGCGGATCAGCCGCATACATCTCGATCAGGCCCAGATCCGACCGGCGCAGGGGGCGCAAATCAAAGCGGGCCGTCTCGATAGTTGATTGTTGGATAACGGGTTGCATATTCATCGTCATGTTCCTCCTCCGAACAGTACGAAAAGGACAGAAGCGGCCGTCAGTGCCGCAAGTGTCCACATTAGATAAGGTTCGCCACGCGTTCCCGCCACCGTTCGGGCGATGGCATCACCGCCCAGTGTCCAAATCGGATGCAGAACGATCTGGCAGGCGAGCAGGACTGCTGCGATTGTAGCTGTCGCTTCGAGCGTTGGCGTGCCCCGCGCGACAAAAGCGGTAAATCCGTTAATGATCATTGCCCATGCCTTGGGGTTGAGCGGATGCACAATCAGACCGGCAACGAAGCCCGGCACGTTCTCAGAACGGCGTTCCCCGTCCAGACGCAGATGCGCGACCTTCCATGCCAGCCATAGGATATAAGCCGCCGAGGCATATTTGAGCGCGGTGAACAGCCATGGAGCGGCAGATGCCAGTTCCATCAAGCCAAAACCGATCGGCCAGATGATCAATTGCTTGCCAAGAACCACGCCCACCACGAACGGCAGTGCTGCGCGAAAACCAAAGCGCGCGCCGGTTGCCAACAGCGCCATATTGGCGGGGCCCGGCGTGCCGACTTGTGAGGCGGCGAAGAGGGTAAAGGGGATCAAAGCAACACTCATGTGCGGACCTGCCAACGCGTCTTGCTCAGCAGCACAGTTCTGCCCGGAACGTCGCGTCGGCGAGAACGGCTGTGAATTAATGTAATGCAGCCGACAAGCGTCTTGTCATCCCGGCAAATAGCGCAAGACCTGCTGGAGCCATCATCTATAAATTGCTGTGCATCTTCAAGCGTGTGTGGAAATGGGACGACGGCCCAGCCTTGGCAAGTCTGCTGGTCGTTCAAGGCTGCGGCTATCGCGGGGGCATCACAAGATTCAAACCGCCTCAACCACAGCCACGCCGTTTCAGAAGGTGTTTCCGCCTGATGATGTGTCATAACGGCCCGCCTTCCTGGTTGGAGCAACGCCTGCGATAGAAAAGGAAAAGGACCGGCGTTTCCGCCGATCCCTAAATGTTTTCAAATCCTTGGGGTACGGCTTATTCTGCGGCCTCGGCCACCGGCAGGATCGAAATGAACATGCGGTTCTTCAGACCCTTGTGGAACTGAACATTGCCGTCGACGGTTGCAAAGATCGTGTGATCTTTACCCATGCCAACGCCCTGCCCCGGCCAGAATTTCGTGCCGCGCTGACGCACGATGATATTTCCGGGAACAACGTTTTCGCCGCCATATTTCTTTACGCCAAGGCGACGACCCGCTGAGTCACGCCCGTTACGGGATGAACCGCCTGCTTTTTTATGTGCCATTTGGTCTCTCCTTAGCCTTTAGCCAGATCTTTGGCCTGTGCGATCCAGTCTTCACGACCGACACGACCTTTGAACGACAGTTTCTCTTCAATAGCTTCTACGTCTGCGTCTGTCCATGCAGCGATCTGGGCGAATGTTGTTATGCCTTCACCATGCAGTTTGCCGACGATTACGGGACCGACGCCAGAAATCTGGGAAAGGTCGTCGCCATTGTCCGCTTTCGCGGCCTTCTTCGGTGCTGCCTTGGTCTCGGCTTTCGTTTCAGCTTCCGGCGCGGCCTTCTTCACTGTCTTCTTGGCTTTCTTCGGCTCGGCTGATTTTTCCTCAGCCTTACCGGTTGCGACCCGCTTCTTCATCTCGGCCTGATCGCCTTTGTTGAAGGTATAGCGCTCTTCAATTGCGGCAACCGCCGCAGCACTGACAGAGCCCGTCCCGATCGCGGCCTTAACTTTGGACTTGCCCGCACCTGATGCCATGATCTCTGTGATCTTGACCAGTGTCAGTTTCTGACGGTGACCCTTGGTACGCTGCGAGGAATGCTTGCGCCGGCGCTTGACGAAATGGATGACCTTCTCGCCTTTGATCTGGTCGACCACTTCGGCCTGAACGCCAGCGTCTTCGATCATTGGCGAACCGACAACGGGGCTATCGCCACCAAGCATCAGAATTTCGTTGAATTGGACTGTTTCGCCAGCATCTGCCGCAATACGTTCAACCCGAAGCATGTCGCCCGACTGAACCTTGTATTGCTTGCCGCCGGTCTTGAGGACCGCAAACATAGTCTTTCCTTCGCAATTTTCGCGCTTTACGGCCCCCGTCCGGGTGTTTGGGGCATCATGCCCGCCTCAAGCAGCGCGCCTATCGGCGTCATTGATATCTGTCCCGAAGACGAGGTGAACCCGCCGGGATGCGGGCTTATGAGCAGATCAGCCTCCCAAGTCAAGGTGCAAATGCCGTGATTGCACGCGGTTTCGTCTCACAATTCTTCGCCTGTCATATTCAGCGCGATGGCGCGCCCCAACGCATAGGATATATCCTCATAAAGCGGGTCAAATCCGGCAAACAGTCCGCGGTTCAGCGCGAGACCGGCGGGCGATTCCGAATACGCCACATACAGCGACAGGTCATCATCGCTCAGCGGGCTATAGGCCAGCACCATGAACGCCCCGAGCCAGCCGATCGTGTCTGCCTCAAGCGCATCGCGTTGTGATGCGACTTCTCCCAGAATATCGTCCTCAGTCATCTCATAGGCGTCCCCGTCGACCATGCCGCGCAGAAACTGGATATTGGAATTCATCGCCGACGTAACGTTGCGGTCAATAAGATCGCCTGCGTCGAGCATCCGAGAGATCAGCGCGTGCCGTGCCGGGTCGCTCTGGGTCAGTGCAACGAAGCGGTCGCGCGCTTCTTGCTCAACGGTCGCGTCATTGAGCGCCACGCGGCCGCTGTTCTCAAGCGTGATGATCCGCTGCCCCAGTTCGGACCCGAAAAAGGCGATACTGTCTTCCAGCAATTCCCCGTCAAGATGCGCCTCAAGGCCGGTGCGGATACCTTCGGCAATCCGTTCGGACGCATAAATACGCGAAATCTGCATTTGCCAGCCCGGACCACCCTGCCCCGCCAGGAAATCGCTGTTGAGGTCTTCGCCATAACTCAGTCCCTCGTCATGCAGAATCGCCGAAAGCTCGCGAACCTGCAGCACGTCCATCAGGACCGTGTGGCGGGCATCTGCCCAAAGAGGCAGCGAAGTCATGATAAGACAAAAGCTGAGGATCCAACTACGCATAACTACAAATCCTGACTGGGTTGCATCCCACCCAGTCGCAGGGCCACAGCCTCAAAACGGTTTGCCCTAATCTCGTACTGGACGGCATTCATCAATGTGTAGACCTCTTGCATTTTCGGATGCTCTAACGCCTCGGCATAGGCTTCAACTTCAGCATCCGAAAATGCCTGATAAGTATAGGCGGCGTTCTCCAGCGCGCCTTGGCGCATCGCTTCGCGCACCTGCGGTTCCTGGCTGCGCATCGCATCGCGCAGATCGGACTCGTCCATGCGCAACTCGATTACGCCGGCCCCGGCCGCGGCCATCAGGAATCGTATCTGGACCTCTTGAACCGCATGCACAGCAGTGTTTTCCACATCGCTCGCATCGTTCAGCCGTTCCAGCAAGCCAAGGCGCGGCGACGATTTCGCTGCCAGCCCCGCGAGGATGTCTGCGCCGCTTTGCGTTTTGACGTCAGCTTCTTCGACCATATGCGACCGGTTCTCAGCCTCGACCAACCGCCGCCCCAAATCACCGGCGTAAAAACCCGCGGCATGGGCCAGTGCATTGTCGTCGAGTGTTTGTGACAGGATATCCAGCGCCATATCGTGCATCGTGTCCGTGTCAAACACCTCGCGCACCAGCCGCGACCACTCCGAACCGAACGCATCCGCTTCAATTCCCAGCATTTGCGGTGCTGAATCTGCCGACAGCCGGATACTTTCAAGCGCGACATCAAAGCCCGTGACCTCAAGAAACGCTTCAAGCTTTTCTCGGTCCGCCGCTAGGGCACCCCCGGCCCAACTGAGCAAAGCCAGACCCATCAATCCCGCTAAAAATGCCCTGCAAGCACGTTTCGCCGCAAACATATCTGTGACCTTTCTTTAGAATACACGCCATAGCTTATGCCATATGTCTGCACGAGCAATGAAATTCCCTGTGTAGTCATGCCAGACGCAATCCGCCCTTGCCCCGATATTCATTCAGGACTAAAGACGCGCACCAGACCCCCGCGGAGAGGTGCCGGAGTGGTCGAACGGGGCGGTCTCGAAAACCGTTGAGCCTTCACGGGTTCCCAGGGTTCGAATCCCTGTCTCTCCGCCAGACTGGCCTATATATATCTTAGCTGGGTCATCGTTGGCAGCCTTTTGATTTGTTATGGACGGACTTGACGCCAAGCCTAGTCAGCACTGGCTCAGCACCTCGGGCGACCGTGCCTAACCTATAAACTACAGGATACCGTTTGGTTGCTTTGATGAGCATGAAAGTGTGAAATCGATGCGATAGAGTGGGCGTTGCTGCCGGCTACTCTAGCACATTGCATGAAAAATCGCCTATGAGCGATACGCGCTGGCTTACGCTGTCACTATCCTTGAGAGAGATCTCCGGACCGCAACAATATTCGAATCATTTAACGCGCAAACTCGATCTTCGACATTGCAACCGTCGGGTTTGTGCGATCTGTCGATCGCAGCAGCAATGTATCACCTGAAATACGCCATTCCACATTCTGCGAGAGATTCCGGCCCGTTTCAGGATCAATCGCAGAAAAATTGAAGGCTACGATGTTGCCCCGTTGAATGCCGACGATGCCGGCACTGCCGATACCATCGGGATTTGACCAACGGCCGGTTATCCGCTCAGCACCGTCCTTGCCGTTCAATGTCCCCGACATCGTCAGCTTGCGGCCCGGAACAGCACAACGGCCTGCGACGGCAAGCGTATTTGTTGCGACGTCGTAAGTATTGGTGATCCGGCAGCGGACGGTCTCTTTGGGCCCTTGAGGTGATTGCCTTGCCCAGCCCGAACCATTCCAACTTCCTGTCATGTTCGAAAACGGGTCCGCGACCGCAGGATGCGCCGATACGACAACGCAGCATGTAAGTACTTTAACCAGACACATGAACGGGTTCCCTCCAGCTTAACAGTGCGGGCAGCAGCAGTAAGTCAGTCAGCAAGGCGGCCCAGAGTGTAATCATTAGCATACCGCCGAACTGTCGGATCGGGGTGAAATCGCTTAGCAATGTGACGCCGATACCCGCGGTCAGCAACACGGTCGTCAGCACCATGACCCGGCCCGCAGTCAAGGTGGCACTTTCCAGAGCACTCCCGACTGTCACACCCCTTTGACGCGCTGCAAAGAAGCGGCTGAGAAAATGCACAGTGTCGTCAATCGCAATGCCGAACGCGATGGTAAGTGCCAAAACCGCTGTGGGGCTGAGTTGCCCATGCGCCCACAGGTGCAAGGACGCACCTGTCAACATCAGCGGCAACACGTTTGGAACAATCAATACCGTCACCAGTCGCAGCGATCGAAAAGCAACCGCAACCAGAAGCGTTGCCCCAAGGGCCGCTACAATCAGTCCGACAGATAATTGAGCGATCAGGTTCACGGCCTCAAAACGCATCATTGTTGGCAATCCTATGATGCGATCTGCGCCCGCGTTGGTCGCCGTGTCATAGAGAGCATCGAACTGTGCCAGCGTTTGCTCGTTCCGCATCGGTTCGGGTACCGACACAAAAATGCGTGATATGCCATTCTTTCCACCTAGTCGATCAATCAATGTGTCCGGCAATGTCTCAAGCTCTTCTGGCGAAGGGGCGGTATCAGCATGGCCCAGCCATCGGGCGAAATTCAGCTCTGACAGGACGGTCTGACTGCCATTAAGTGCTTCGAGTTGTTGCGCGATATTGCGGATATCAGCCCATTCTCCCTGCGTTTCGATTATCATCTGAAAGACGCCGCCAAAGTCCTGTGCAATAGCGTCGTTCGTTGCCAGCATCGGGCTGTTGTCAGGCAGATTCTGATACAAGGGAAACCACGCTTTGGTTTGCATGAAACCATAGGTGGTGAAGGCCAGCAGCATGGCACTGATCACGATAACAGTGCGAGGATACGTCCGACCGGTTCGGGTCAGATGGCACGCCATTCGTGTGCTGAACTGCGGGACGGGTTTTGCACCTAGCGGCACAATCCGCGCCATAAGTGCAAATGTCACAATCACAATCGCAAACGAAAATAAGGTCCCCAGTGCGCCCAGAACGGCAAACTCGTAGAGTTGGGCATTCCCCGTCAGCATGATGCTGGCAAAGGCGACAGCGGTTGTCAGCGCCGTAAGCGCACAGGCAGGACCAACCGATTCGACAGCATTTTGGGCTGAGCCGTCCTCTTTGAGGTGATCTGTCAGATGCACACCATCTGCCACACCCAACACCAGCAAAAGGATCGGGATGACATTGCTGAGGACGGTGACCGGATACCCTAGCCACACGGTAAGCGCCAGAACACCTGACGCACCAAATATTGCAGGAACCACGGCCAGAACAGCCATGCGCAGATCACGCAGAAACACGAAAGCTGCGATGGTGATGATCAGCGCCCCCCAAAGGTTCAGGGAAATCAGATCATCCTTCAAACCTGCAACGATCTCGGCGCTGATCACGTCCTCACCTGTGATCGTCGCAGACAGAGCGTTGGGCAAGGCGCGGTCAACCTCGGCTTGAATATCCGCCACCGCGTTGGTCACGCTGGCCTGCGCCACGTCGACCGATACACCTAGGATCATTGCCGTCAACGCATCGCCAAGTGAGGTCGGCAATCCTGTTTCCAGCGCGCGGAAGTCGGCCAGGTCCTGGACAAATCCGTCTTCTATTTGTTCGGCAAACAAAGGTCTGCCTGATGGGTTCTCTGGGTCTGGTGGCCATCGAAGAACAAAAGGCGAGGTAACCGCGGTGACGCCCTCCCCAAACTCAAGATCCAGCGCCAGGTTGCGCAGCACCTTCATATCGGTCGCAGTCAGAGCAACCGGCGACGTGATATGCACAAGCACTGTACTAAGCGGTGGCGATAGGCTGGCGTCATAGTCCAATTGTGCTTTGGATAGCGCGCTGTCTGACAGGAAAGATCGGTGGATGTCGTCATCAAAAGACACCCTTGGCAGGCTTAGGCCAATCAGCACGGCCAAAGTCAGCAGGCACAAAGTGGCTACCTTGGGAAACTTAAGCGCGAAAATCCCAAGGCGTTCTGCGCCAAAACCGATTCCGAGCGCCATTGTTTAGCCGCCTCTGAGAGGGGCAAGCGCCTTATGCTCTACCCCGATGCGAACCCACAGCATTGCCGCATTCAAAGCCGTAAAGATAACAGCGACCCAGACCAACCCCAGCACCATCGGGGCGACAATGATTTCTGCGACTACCAGCATGTAGTTGGGGTGGGACAGGTATCTGAAAGGACCGCGCGCCACCAACGGTTCTTTCAGAATAATAACGCGTGTCGTCCACCGTTCCCCGAGGCTGCCCAGTATCCAGACCCGCAAGCATTGCAGCATCACGAACACCGCGAGCCAGCCCACCACGACAGTCTCGTTGTAGCCAAAGATCACCAGGCAAGCGATCCAAGCACTGTGCAGGGCGACCATGGCCGGATAATGTGCCGCTCCGACCTCATACGCTCCGCGGGCCATCAGCCGCGCCGTGTTGCGCCTTGCAATTACAAGTTCGCTGAGCCGTTGGAGGATAATAAAACTCAGGAAGAATGCGGCCCCCGTGGCCATCACGCCGCCTCGCTGACGTAAAACGGCAGAAACGCCGCTGTGAAACCCGGCCCCAGGGCGCATGCCATCATCTGCCCGTGTCCGCCGCCCTCGATCACCGATTTCATAACGAACATGACGGTGGGCGCGGACATATTTCCAGCCTCGTGCAAAACTCGTCGCTCAGCATCGAGACTGCCTTGTTGGAGGTGAAGCGCCCCTTCGATGGCTGTGACAACCTTGGCCCCGCCCGGATGGCAAACATAACGGTCGATTTGTTTGTGATTGAGGTTTGCGGCGTCAAGAGCGGCGGCAGTCGCCCCCGCAAATTCCTGTGTGACAAAGCTGGGTATGGAGCGGTCAAACACGACCCCCAATCCCGTCTCGTCCACATCCCAACCCATGATATCAAGCGTATCGGGCCAGATTTTTTGAAATCCGTCGCTCAGGGTAATTGCCTGCTCACCTGCCTGAGGCGTTGAGCTGATGCACGCCGCCGCAGCGCCATCCCCAAATAGGACTGTCGCGATAATATCGGCTTTTTGCAAACGGTCCGACCGGAAGGAAAGCGTGCAGGTTTCAACCACCACCAACAAGATTTTCGCGCCTTTGCGCCCCGCAGCGATGGATTGCGCCACTGACAAGCCGGAAACACCACCTGCACACCCCAAGCCAAACAACGGAACCCGCATGATGTCATCACGAAATCCCATTTCACCAAATGCCTGAGCTTCAAGCGATGGTGTTGCAATGCCCGTAGAGCAGACAGAAACGACGCAATCAACATTAGATGCCGCCCAGCCCGCATCGTCCAAAGCACGAGTTGCCGCGTCTATGAAAAGTAACTTTGCGCCCGCGATGAACGCTGCATTGCGGTCGGTCCATCCGTGTGGGTCGGAAAACCACTCTATGGGTACCACAGAGTACCGTTGGTTAATGCCAGCAGATGAAAACGTTTTTGAGAGGCGATCAAATTGCGGGTAGGTTTCGCCAAATATTATGGATGCGCGTCGCTGAACTTCATCTTGGTTTAGGCAATATGGCGGCAACGCAGTGGATAAACCATGTAAATAAACTGTCATACGAATACCTAACCGAACTCAGGATTGCAGGATCGCCTTGTGTGCACAAGGACGAAATAGCTGCCGGTTGCTTCTTGGCAAGCAGAGCAACCAGCCTGTTGGTTTTATCCATGCAGTTAACTACCTGAAACGTGCGAAAGTTGAAGCATTCCTCTCGCTAAAGTGTTTTTTTCGCTGCAAAGCCGCATGAAGGCGGTACTTGCGCATTCAGGTATCCCCAAGACAGCCGCTGACCCGCGAAGGTGCCTGACGCCCTTTAGATTTATGTGACCTTGGTCCGACGCACCACGCGGGCACCGCCTGCTGTCATCGACAGACCGATCAGGGTGATTCACGACCGGTTTGTGAGTCGAGATCGGTGAGTGTACCGTGCTTTGTTGCCGGAACCTTAATCGCAACACCAGCGGGTGAAGTTCAGGTTGAACTGCTTAGGTTGGGCGATCTGGTAAATACGAAGGACCACGGCCCACAACCGATCCGATGGGTTGAATTTCGGCACTCAACATTTGGCGAATTGACTAAAACGGGACAATATCCTGTTGAGTTCAAGCCCGGCAGTCTGGGATTGGGCAGGCCTAGACGCAGGCTTCGGGCTTCTCCGCAACACCGGATTCTCGTTGAGGGTGACAGTTTTGCGCCTGCTCGGGGTCTGGTTGGAATGTCCAAAGTCAGATCGATGACCAGGTGTCGCTGGGTCAGATACCATCATATCTTATTCAGTAAACACGAAGTAATCTATGCCGAAGGTGTGCTGACAAAGAGCCTCCTTCCCGGACCTACCTTTCTATCGGGATGTCGGATAACGGACCGGCTGGCCATCATGCGCATTGCAGATAAATCCAGTGAGTCCGCGCGCGCACTGCTATCTGTCTCCGAAGACAAACGATTTGTTCAACAACGAACAAGCGCAACATTCGCATAATTGCCTGATGAACCGCAACGAGCCGAAGCAATTGCTGGAACTGGCGCGGCAAAGCCACATTTGTCCCTAACGCTTTCCCCGATCCGTTGTCTTATTCCTTCAAGACCAACATTTTTGACAAAATGTCTGCCTGAAATTCAATTCGAATGGGACTGCATTGAACAACGATGACAGCTCCGAATGGGATCCGAAACTTCGATCTCAACTGCCTGTCACTGTCATACGGAAACAACGGACGAAAGTTCTTCAGGATTAATGCTGTGCGTGGCTAACGCGTATTGGATGTCGTTCAAGCTACACATAATGCGACCTGCGATCTGTTCGGGTGACCAACCCGCATCAAATCCATCGCGTACAGCAGCCATGATGTCTGGATATCGGATCGGCTTTCGATGCACCGCGCGGCGCTGTTCGTATTTGTCCTGTGCGATCACAGCGTGATAGCCATTAAGTTGCGGTATTTCAGCGTCGCGATAGTCGTTTCGCTTCCTCTCACGGTAGAGTGTGGACGGAGCACGACGCAGATTGTCGGCGATCTCTCTGATTGGTATCTTCGCTTCAAGCCATTTGGCCAACTTGCGGCGCTCTTCGAGGTTCAGGTGAGGGTAGCAGCGTCCCATTGATCAACTCCATGCAAGG
>Ga0115567_10002963_pt1 | contig 16877 bp, 10 predicted proteins | sample COGITO_mtgs_1204_2_FD_88679 | JGI IMG/M metagenome (GOLD analysis project Ga0115567, IMG submission 88679) | Pelagic marine microbial communities from North Sea - COGITO_mtgs_120412 | ecosystem: Environmental > Aquatic > Marine > Epipelagic | place: Germany:Helgoland, sampling site Kabeltonne... | reverse complement strand
CAGGGTTATCAGTACTTGTATCCAATGTTAAAAGATCCTGTGAAATCAGTGCGTTTTCATGCCACCTCATTATTAGCCTCTTGGTTATCACAAATACCAGAAACCTTATTGCCAGAATTATCTTTTGCAATAGACGAATACAAAGCATCTTTATTACTCACGGCCGACTTCCCTTCTTCACAACTGAGTCTTGCTCAGTTAGCTTTGGCGATGGGTGATAACATCACTGCACAACAACACTTCGAGCAAGCGCTAATCATAGCGCCGCATTTACCTATGACGATGTTGTCATTTGCCGATTTTTGGCGGCAAACCAATAACCAAACTAAAGAACTCGCACTATTAGAAAAAGCTATAGTTGTAAATCATGATTTTGCCGACGTATTACACCAATATGGTTTGTTTTGGGTACGTAAAAAGGAATATTACAAAGCTGCTCAATGGTTAGTCAAAGCCACGGATTTGGCCGATGCACAACCCTACTATGCCTATGTTGCAGCGACTGCTTTAGATTCTATCAATCGCACAAAACAGGCCGTTGACTTGCTAATTAAAGCTAACCAACGCTGGCCTCAACAAACGGACTTACTTTATTCACTTGCACTTTATTCAGATAAAATCAAAGATAAAGCTTCATTAAAAATAGCCTTAGCCGAGTTACAGGTGTTGATGCCAAACAATGCTCAGGTTCAACAATGGTTGCTGCAAAATGGTCAATAGCATAGTACTTCCAAAAATCATGCAAATAGGCGCAAACTCGCTGGATTTATTACCTGACACTCTGACGAGCTTAGGTTGTGATTTTCCTTGTATTATCACCGATAAAACCATGCTTGAGCTTGGTTATGTGGCCAAAGTCGAGGCACTATTAAACCAGCAGAACATAAAGTTTGGCCTATTTACTGACACTATGCCCGAACCTAACGACACTTCGATACTCGCAGCAGTGGAATTGGTCAAAACAAACCAGTTTGACTGCCTTATTGCTTTAGGTGGAGGCAGTGCGATTGATAGTGCTAAAGCTATCGCGCTCTTGGCATCCCATGGCGGCAAAATGAGCGACTACAAAGTCCCCTACCAAGTGACCGAAATAAGTTTACCTGTTGTGGCTATTCCCACCACCGCTGGTACGGGATCTGAAGCCACTAAAGTCACGGTTATTTCTGACTCGGCAACAGACGAAAAAATGTTATGTATGGGCACTGGGTTAATTCCTGCTGCGGCTATTATCGACTATCAATTTACTCTAAGTTTGCCCAGTAGAATTGCCGCAGATACCGGTATTGACGCACTCACCCATGCAATCGAGGCCTATGTGAGTCGTAAAGCAAATTTATTTAGTGACCAGCAAGCGATTGCTGCGATGAAACTGATTGCGCCTAGTCTAATTAAAGTGTGTCAGCAGCCAGATAACCTTGTAGCTAAAGAAGCGATGATGTTAGGTGCTACCTTGGCCGGCATTGCTTTTTCGAATGCATCAGTTGGTTTAGTTCATGGCATGAGCCGACCCATAGGCGTACATTTTCATGTACCTCATGGAATGAGCAACGCCATGTTATTACCCACTATTACTGAATATTCTTTGTCTGGTGCACCACTGAAGTATGCAGAATGTGCAATGCACATGGGGCTAGTCACTGCCATCGACAATCAAACCTTAGCCCACCAAGCACTGATCAAAGAGCTTAAACACATAAACCAGACCTTAAACGTCCCTACTCTCGCGGAGTTTGGCGTTGTAAAAGCTGAATATGAGGGTTTATTGATGAATATGGCTGAACAAGCTTTGGCTTCGGGCTCTCCTGGTAACAACCCCAAAATTCCCGTTTTAAGCGAAATCATCGAACTCTATAAAAAAGTCTGGGGTTAACCAATCTGAATAGACCTAATTTAACTTTACTCTAGTAAAAATGTTGTTCCATCTCATTGTATTTACTGCATTATCCTTTTAAAGCAGTTAGGCTCATAACATTAGATTAACAATAATAAAATTAGGACTTGAGATGAATTTAGCCAGCCTCGACATTGGCATTTTTGTGGTTTATGTAATAGGGCTTTTAGCCCTTGCCTTATATATTTCCAGAGCAGAAAAAAATCATGAACGTGATACCAAAGATTATTTCTTAGCCAGTAAATCCCTACCTTGGTGGGCCATAGGTGCATCACTTATTGCGGCAAATATCTCTGCTGAGCAAATTATTGGTATGTCGGGTTCAGGCTACATACTAGGGTTAGGCATTGCGTCTTACGAATGGATGGCGGCGATCACTCTGATCATAGTGGGTAAATACTTTTTACCCATTTTCCTTAAAAATGAAATTTATACTATGCCGCAGTATTTGCAGCAACGCTTTGATGGACGAGTTAAAACCATTATGGCGGTGTTCTGGTTAGCGGTGTATGTGTTTGTTAATTTGACCGCAGTTTTATGGTTAGGTGGTTTAGCCATTACCACCATTACCGGTGTGGACTTAGCCTACGGCATGATATTTCTTGGTGTATTCTCTATTGCATATTCATCATACGGCGGGCTAAAAGCCGTTGCCTACACCGATATCATCCAAGTGGTGTTATTAGTTTTTGGTGGATTAGTTCTGACCTATATTAGTTTAGATTTAGTGTCAGATGGCAATGGTGTATTGGCAGGGTTCTCGATTTTGACAGAACAGGCCCCTGAAAAGTTTGACATGATTTTTGCTTCTGACAGCCCTCACTATATAAGCCTACCAGGCTTATCTGTGTTGATTGGTGGTATGTGGGTGATGAACATTTCTTATTGGGGATTTAATCAATACATTATTCAGCGTGCATTAGCCGCTAAAGACTTGGCTGAGGCACAAAAAGGCATCGCTTTTGCGGCTTATCTGAAAATTTTAGTGCCTTTCTTTGTGGTGGTTCCAGGCATTGCGGCATCGATATTGTTCACTGATTTGGACCGAGCAGATCAAGCTTATCCAAGTTTGATGAACTTAATGCCAGTTGGATTAAAGGGCTTAGTGTTTGCTGCATTGTTCGCAGCAATAGTGTCTTCGTTAGCGTCCATGTGTAACAGCATATCGACCATATTTACTATGGACATTTACTCTCATTTCAAAAAAGATAAAAGCCAAACTCACTATGTGAAAGTTGGCCGTACTGTGAGCATTGTAGCGCTAATTATTGCGATGATATGTGCCAAACCATTGCTCGGACAATTTGAACAAGCATTTCAATATATTCAAGAATTTACTGGTTTCTTTACACCCGGAATAGTAGTTATTTTCTTATTAGGCATGTTCTGGAAAACCATGAACTCAGTAGGTGCCATCACAGCTGCGGTAGGTTCTGCAGTTTTATCCATAGTGTTTAAAATTGCCTTACCCTCGTTACCCTTTATGGACAGAGTAGGTGTAGTATTTTTAGCCTGTATTGCCTTAGCAGTATTGGCCTCAATTGCGACCCGCAAAAACTACGTTGCAGGAGGAACGGGAGTGGTGTCACTAGATAAAGTCAACTTCGACACTAAAGGCTCGTTTAACATCCTTGCCATAGGAATAATCGTTATTTTAACGGCCTTATATGCCACTTGGTGGTAAAGGTAACGAATAAATAACCTTAAGATAATCTAGACTAGGCAGTGTTTTACTAATACACATAATTGAATAAAACACTGCTCGTTATTTGCTGCTAAAGGCTGAACAAGGACATGACTACACAACTTGAAAAACTAGCGAGCACCTTTTGGCAACAAGGCTACCTTGTTATCGAAGATATGTTTTCAGCAGAAATAATGGATAGTCTACAAGGTTTAATACTTGGACATTATGGTTTGAACCCAGAATACGAACACGAGGCGGCGTTTTTATCAAAATCAGCGACTGAAGTCATTCCTTGGTTTCCCCAAAGGTCAGGTGAACATGCTTTTAAAGAGATTGAAGATTGCAAACACATGCAGTCGTTAACTGAGGAAATCTTAGGAAAGAATTGGAAAGCCCTATATTGCATGACAATGTTTTCAAAAATGGGCACCAAAGGTCAAGCATGGCACCAAGACTGCCCACCCGATGATCCGCAACAATTTAACCTAAATCGCCTTGTTTACACCATGGACATTAATGACCAAGTAGGCGGAGAATTAATAGTGATGCCTGGTAGCCATCGACAGGGTAAATTGCCCGCGGGCGAAGTTAATGAAAACTTTTCAGAACAAATAGCATTAACGCCTAAAAAGGAACATTGGTCATTATACATGGACATACATGGCACCGTGTTTTGCCTATCAAAGGTGCTTATCGTTTATCTACCAATTACAGAGCAGCGCCACAAAACACACCTGAAGATATCACTGACATTTGTGTTTATCGCAATATGCTATATCAATTTTCGACATCTACAGTATTGGAAGACAGATTATAACTCTTTGGTTTTTTATTAGAGTTACTTTAGAGGAAGCGGCACATCTTAACCCGATCTCAGGTTATGTAGTTAAGTTAAACCGCATTATGCAATCGCAAAAAATCAATAAACTTGTTCTCAGGTAAAGGGTGACTAAAGTAAAACCCTTGTATTTCGTCACAGCCCATTGAAGCGAGGATTTGTTGTTGCTCAGGCCCTTCAACGCCCTCAGCAATGACCGTTAAGTCTAAGTTACGTCCTAATTCGATGATGGTGCGAACAATCGATTGGTCTGCGACTTGATGTTGAATATCGTGGATAAAAGACTGATCAATTTTAAGTTTATCTATATTAAATTTTCGCAGATAACTGAGGGATGAATAACCCGTACCAAAATCATCGATGGCCAAGTGCACACCTAATTCTTTGAGTTGCGCTAAGGTATCAATGGCTTCTTGTTCATTATAAATAATGACCCCTTCGGTGACTTCCAATTCTAAATTTTTAGCTTCCAGTCCAGTATCTATCAAGACTTTTTTAACTTTACTCAGAAAATCTTTACGGCCAAATTGCAAAGGTGAAATATTTACGGCCATGACTAAGTCACTCCAGCCTAAACTCACTAGGTTTTGGGCTTTTTGACATGCAGTTTGCAAAATCCAATCACCGAGTGTGTCAATTAGTCCTGCACATTCAGCCAAGGGGATAAACTCGCTAGGTGTAATCCATTGACCATTGCGCTGCCATCGGACAAGCGCCTCGGCGCCAATTATTTTTTTACTGGAAAGTACCATTTGCGGCTGAAAATACAACTCAAACTGGGCTTTTTCAATCGCGACACGCATGTCTTCAATCAACTGTTGCTCATAGTATAATTTATCGCCCAACTGAACATTAAACATCACATGAGTTTTATCTCCGCTTCGAGCCGACTTATCTAATGCTGCAAGTGCATTTTTGTGCAATTGTGTATAGTCATTGCCATGCTGGGGATAATTGGCAAAGCCGAAATCAAGTTGCACTTGGTATTGGCAATGAAAAATTGTCGAACCTATTCTTTGATCTATTTGTTCAACCAAACTGTCTATTTGTTTATTGTTCAAATCTCTAGTGCTGACTAAAGCAAAACTTTTTTCGCCAATATGAAAAATGCGATAAGCATCCTTGTCAATGGTGTTCAGGATGTTGTCTAAAGAGGTAGCGACTTCCTTAAACACAGTCGAAGCAACAGTTACCCCCTGGCCCGAAATCAACTGACTAAAGGAGCGAATTTCAATGAGTCCAAAAGTGAACTTCTGCTCAGTTTGGCATAACTCTGTGACCGTTTTTTCTAGCTCATAGCGATTGAGAAGGCCCGTTTGCGGATGAAAACTGGCTCTATATTGTAATTCTTGTTCGACTTTTTTACGCTCGGTTATATCAGTTAAATGCATATCCCATTGACTTAGATCTTCTAACCAATGTAGATCACAATGAAAATACAATTGTTCAATTTGATATTCAAATTGTTTAGAGTCTTCTTTCCCCTCAAGCAAGAGTTGTTTTTGGTGCACTTTAATATCTTTGGCCAATAACAGCTCAGCTTTGCCCGCTCCTAGACCTAATTTTTTAAGTAGGTTTTCAGTCGCTGGATTGTAATAAGTCACCAAATTTTGGCTATCTAGACTGATAACAGGATTGGGGTTACGAATTGAAAAAAGTGAAAGCCGTTGATTATAGACCGCAGTGGAAAGGTAAGCTTTAATAGCCTTAGCTACGATATAAGCCACTAATAAGGTTGCTAAGCCATATAACACCACAAAAAATCGTACTAACTCAAGACCATTTAAAATAACCTGTTCTGATTGCTCAACTTTATTTTCAGTGAGGGTAATTAATTGCTGAATTTGTGGACTAGTAGCGCGTCGTACCTCGGTGATATTGCGCAATTGTTGACGCGCCAATTGCCAATTAATTTCAGCAGCAGTAATATTTAGCTCAAATTCATTGGCCAGTATATTCAACTCTTGTAACCGGGACTTTGTCACCTGCAAAGGAGGAATATCACCAAATCGAACAATCAATTCATCAAAAGCCTCTTGTGCTTGTTGATTACTTTGCAAGTAACCACGTTCGAAATGTCCTTTCTCTTGTGTGGCATACAACTCGTACAAAAAGCGTTCTTGTTCTATTAAACTGTTGTTCAATTTACGCAGTAGATCGTAGGCAGGAACTTGCAGAGCGATTAGGTCGTTAGTTTTCTTGGCAATATAATCGCCCTTGTAATACACCACTCCGCTCACTGCCATGCCTAAAACCAGCACTAGCGCAAAAATAACGTTAATACGTTTATGTGATAGCTGGTTGACAATATTAATCGACAAAGCAAAAAACCTATTTAGGTATCATTTATATTTAGGTGAACTGATTAGGCAACATAGCAACAAAACGAAATATTTATACGTTACCCAATCAAATTAAGATTCTAACGAGGAGGTGGCAAACCTCCCATTCCTCCTGGCCCACCTGGAGGCATCATGCCTTTCATACTACGCATCATTTTTTTCATGCCACCACCGGACATTTTTTTCATCATTTTTTGCATCTGAGTGAATTGTTTTAGTAGTCTATTCACGTCTTGAATTTGGGTACCTGAACCAGCGGCTATGCGACGCTTACGTCCACCTTTAATCACGTCTGGGCGTGTACGTTCACCGGGAGTCATAGAATTAATGATGGATTCCATTTGTACAAAAGACTTGTCGTTAGCTTTTTCTTTAATTTGCGCTGACATATTGCCCATACCCGGCATCTTATCCATCATAGACGTCATGCCGCCCATGTTACGCATTTGCTCAAGTTGCTCCTTGAAGTCTTGCAAATCAAAGCCTTTGCCTTTTTGAACTTTTTTGGCTAACTTTTGGGCTTTGTCTTTATCAACTTTACGTTCGACTTCTTCGATTAGGCTGAGAACATCACCCATGCCCAAAATACGCGATGCGATACGTTCTGGATGAAAAGCCTCTAAGGCATCGAGTTTTTCGCCCATACCGATAAACTTAATAGGTTTGCCAGTAATATGCCTGACTGATAATGCAGCACCACCTCGAGCATCACCATCCGCTTTAGTTAAAATGACGCCCGTTAGAGGCAACGCCTCATTAAAAGCTTTGGCCGTATTGGCCGCATCTTAGCCTGTCATGGCATCTACCACAAACAAGGTTTCAATGGGTTTAATGGCGTTGTGTAAAGCTTGGATTTCTCCCATCATTTCGCCATCAACATGTAAGCGACCTGCGGTATCTACAAGCAATACATCGAAAAAATGTTTACGCGCAAAATCTATGGCAGCATTGGCAATATCAATGGGGTTTTGATCCGCTGATGATGGAAAGAACTCTACACCTACTTCTGTAGCTAGTGTTTCTAATTGCTTAATGGCTGCAGGACGATATACATCAGCACTGACAACCAGCACTTTTTTGTTTTCACGTTGTTTCAATAGCGCAGCTAACTTACCCACACTGGTGGTTTTACCGGCCCCTTGCAAACCAGCCATTAAAACTACTGCGGGAGGTTGGGCGGCTAAATTCAGTGATTCATTGACCTGGCCCATCACCGACTCGAGTTCGGATTGCACAATTTTAATGAAAACTTGTCCTGGATTCAAACTTTTGCTGACTTCGGTACCCACTGCACGCTCTTTTACTTGAGCGATAAAATCTCTTACAACTGGCAATGCAACATCAGCTTCAAGCAACGCCATACGCACTTCGCGCAAGGTATCCTTGATGTTATCTTCGGTGAGTCGCCCTTTTCCGCTAATATTTTTAAGGGTTTTTCCTAAGCGTTCGCTAAGATTTTCAAACATGTGCTGTGCTACCTCCAATTTTTTATGCCTTTATTATATAGAAGAAGCTAACAGATAAGAATGCTCAAAAGCATTTCTAACCAGAGATTTTATCAGTTAACGCTTAAAACTCAGTTGAGCTATGTTATGTGCACAGAATAAGTGTTATTTTCGTGCTTAATATGTTGTTACTTTATGTATGGAAAATTCAGTAAGCCAATGTTTATCCCAACCCTCCCCAATGTTGTTTCAGGTACTCTGTCATGTTGATGGTCACCATTTGTTTTGTTTTTTATATGCTGGCGTCAGGCATTATTGTTATCGGTATGTTTCAAGAAAAAGGACCTAATAGACTCGCAGCGATTATCAGCGTCCTTGTAGCTATTGGGCTACACATTACTATTTTGAGAAGCGGCATATTGATTGAACCCAAGATGGGACAAAACATGAGTATGCTAAATGTTGCATCATTGGTAGGCTGGCTCATCAGTGTCACTATGTTGCTAGCATCTTTTAGATTACCTAACACTATTTTACTGCCCGTCGTATACAGTTTTACTGGCTTGTTGGTGATGCTTAGCGGTTTGATACCCAACGCTCATGTCATACAAATCAGCATTCAACCTAACTTATTGATCCATATTACCTTGGCACTGTTTGCTTATGCGTGCTTGGCCATTGCATCTCTGTATGCGGTGCAATTGTCTTATATAAACATACGTCTAAAAGAAAAAAATGCGTCACTGTTACATTCGTCTTTGCCTCCCCTGATGGCGGTAGAAAACATTCTATTTAAGTTATTGTTGGTAGGTACCATTTTATTGACCTTATCCTTAGTCAGTGGCTTCATGTTTTTAGATAATATGTTTGCCAAAGAACAGGCTCATAAGACCGTTCTATCTCTTTTAGCGTGGGGGCTGTATAGCGTTATATTGACGGGTCATTTTATGTTTGGATGGCGTGGAAAACCGGTAATATGGTCAACTATTATTGGTGGAATTTTACTTACCTTGGCCTACTTTGGCAGCCGATTTGTTAGGGAAGTCATACTTAACGCTTGAATAGCAGCTAAAATGTCCTTAAAGTGCCGGTTCTTAATTACCAAAGGATTTCCATAGTTGGAAGACATTGCCACCAGTAGTTTATTTATAATTCTCGGTGTTTTGATTTTATTCTCTGCATACTTTTCAAGCTCAGAAACAGGCATGATGTCTATTAATCGATATCGTCTTAAACATCTTGAAAATGAAGGGCATAAAGGCGCTCTTAGAGTTCAAAAACTATTGCAACGCCCAGATAGGCTGATTGGATTAATTCTAATTGGTAATAATCTTGTCAACATTGCCGCCTCTTCTATTGCCACCATAATCTGTATGCGCTTATTTGGGCATTTAGGACTTGGCGTAGCAACTGCCATAACAACGATCTCTTTAACTTTGGTCATTTTAATCTTTGCTGAAGTCACACCAAAAACCCTCGCGGCTTTGTATCCAGAGAGAATATCCTTTCCTAGCTCATTAATTTTACTACCTTTGCTTACCTTACTTTATCCAGTTGTGTACTTGGTAAATGGCATATGTAACGGTTTATTAGCGCTTATTCGGGTGCGACCTACCGGTGACGATGGTCATAGTCTAAGCCGCGAAGAACTGCGCACTGTTGTACATGAGGCAGGCGCGCTGATCCCGCAAAAACATCAAGATATGTTAATGGGTATTCTAGATCTCGAAAACGTCACAGCTGAAGATATTATGGTGCCACGCAGTGATATTGTGTCTATCGATATTAACGACGAGTGGAAAGATATTCAAAAAAAGTTGGTTAACTCGCAGCACACTAGAGTGTTGTTATATCGAGACAGCATAGATGATGCAGTAGGTTTTGTGCATGTTCGTGACGCACTGAGACTACTTTCAAAAGATCAGTTCAGCAAAGCCACCTTGCTCAGAGCTGTACGTGAAATATATTTCACTCCTGAGTCCACGCCATTGCATACCTTGATGTACAAATTTCAGGAAGTCAAAGAACGCATTGGCTTAGTGGTTGATGAATATGGCGACATTCAAGGGTTAGTGACCTTAGAAGATATCTTAGAAGAAATTATCGGTGACTTCACCACCAGTTTTTTACCTGATCACAGTAAAGAAGCCAATGTGCAACAAGATGGCAGTGTACTAATAGATGGCAGTGCCAATATTCGTGAGCTCAACAAAGAATTAGATTGGCTATTTCCAACCGAAGGACCTAAAACCTTAAACGGATTAATTTTGGAATATTTAGAAGATATTCCAGAAGCCAATATCAGTTTACGACTTGCTGGTTATCCTATCGAAATATTAGAGATGAAAGACAATATGGTCAAAACAGTCCGGGTAATACCTGAGTTCTATCGCAATGAGGAACTGAAGGCTAAGGCTTCGGAATAAATTAGGCGTTGTTTTTTAGACGATTATTTTTGATTTTATTTTTTAGAAACTCTACTTTTTCGTTCAAGTTTGAGAGGCGCTCATATATACCCTGAAGCTCGTCATCGTGAGTCAGTTGCGATTCATTTACATGATATTCCAACGCCTGTTGTAAGACCGCTGGCAAACTTTTGCTGATCATACTCAGGATATCGGTTCATACTTAAGTTTTCTTAAGCTAATTTACACAGGGTGATAGATATTTTCTATCACACCCGCTCCAAGCACAACATCATATTCAAGCACCACTATACTTGACGTGTCGAACAACATAGTTTGTCGCTCTGTATGCACCTCTTCTAAAAAATAACTGACAAACGGCATGTGGCTAACAATCAGTATAACGTCACTTGAAGGTGAGTCTTGAATGAGCACTCGAACAAAGTCGTGAGCCACTTTTGGATCTCCTTCGGGTATTATATCTTCACAAACCAGTGTCGCTGTTACTTTCACCTGAGAACTAAGATGTTGATTGGTTTGCTGAGCACGAACATAACTACTTGTTAACGCAAGATCAATGGGTGTATCTGCACCTAGGTTTCTAGCCAACCATTTACCCGCCTCTGTCGCTTGTTTTTCACCGTGACGGGTTAAATTGCGTGTCTTATCCTGCACACGATACGTTTCAGCTTCGCCATGACGCATAATAATTAATTTCATAATTCTCGCGGGATCTGTATTTGGAATAATTAGAGTCTGTTACGCCTAATATAGCAAAAAACATAATTAAAAATCTGCACCTTTAAAAAATTAGTTTATGCTTGAAAAGTCTTATACGGATTGGTACTACAACTTAGGAAAAGAGAATTTTGCTTAAAAGTGCTTACGACAATCGTGAATTTAATCATATTGAATTGGCTAATGGCCTGCGAGTTTTGTTAGTGCAAGACCCAAATTGTGTAAAAAGCGCTTGTTCAGTGACCTTTAACGTGGGTCACTTCAATGACGATAAGGATTGCCATGGCATCAGTCATTTATTGGAACATATGCTATTTTTAGGCAACGAAACATTCACTCAGGCCAATGAGTTTAATGATTTTATTGCCACACACGGTGGCAGTATTAATGCCTTAACAGGCACAGAATATAGCAGTTATTTTTATGACATTGCAGCGGAACATGAACAACAAGCCTTAACCCACTTTTATGCAATGCTCAGTAAACCACTATTCAAAGAGGCTTTAATTGAGAAAGAAATTAATGCCATCGATGCAGAGTTTTTATTAAAACAAAAAGACGATTTAAGACGTCTCTATCAAGTTCACAAAGAAACCTGTAACCCTGCCCACCCTTTTAGTCAGTTTTCAGTGGGTAATCAGCACACTTTCGCGCCTTTTAGTCCGTTACAACTCAAGCAAAAATTGCTGCGGATATTTAGACGTTTTTATCAACCTAAAAATGCCTGCTTGTGTTTAGTTAGCCAGCAACAACTATCTATAAGTGAGAAATCTGTTCGCCAACAATTTAGCGATTGGTCATCAAATACTGAATTATTAAGTGAACCTCTACCCTTACTTTACCTGCAACAACACTTAGGTGTACAAATCAATATTTTGCCTTTGCAAAAAGCCAAAAGAATGATTTTAACCTTTGCACTTCCCCAGCAGCATTCTCACTACAGAAGCAAACCTCTGAGTGTTCTGAGTCATATTTTAGGGGATGAAGGTGAAGGCGGTTTATTACATTTTTATAAAACTAAAAACTGGGCAACTAGCTTAAGTGCCGGTGGTGGCATAGAGGGTAGTACTTTCAAAGATTTCAACGTGAACCTGCAACTGACAGATGAAGGAATTAAATACACCGACGAGGTGATAACCGCCCTTTTTTCATATATTCAACTAATCAAAGAAAATGGCGTTGAAAGCTGGCGTATCGAAGAAACCGCAGCCCTTAATCAACTCATGTGGGACTTTCCCGACCAAGCTAAGGCGATTGACGAAGCATACCACTATAGTCAGACAATGTTCGAGTATCCGCCACACCACCTGATTGCCGGCGACTATATTTTGGATAAACCAGCAGTTGCAACAGTGCTACAAATGTTAGCTTTTTTCTGTCCCGAAAATATGCGTATTAAAAACGTCAATCCTAGAGTCGAAACGTCCCATAAGGCTAAGTGGTATGATACGCCTTACAGTGTCGAGCCAATTTCAGCAAATCGCATCCAGACTTTTCTAGGAGGAAATTGGCGCTCGAGTTTTGTGTTACCAAAAGCCAATGAATTTTTAACCCCCTGCAAACCTATAACCCCAATTGTTGCTGAGTTTGTTCTACCTAAACAAATTATCAACGACATTGGATTAAACATTTGGTATGGGCAAGACGATAGATTTAAGCAGCCTAAAGGGGATTGTTTTTTAACCTTTGATTGCCAAGCTGTCAATGCAGGCATTGAAATTACCACGGCTAAAAGGTTGTGGGTTGCGCTGTTAAACGAGAAGCTCAATCAAAAGTATTATCAAGCTAATTTGGCGGGCATGCATTTTCATTTTTATCCTCATCAAGGTGGGTTTTCTCTGCAAACCAATGGTTTTAGTGCAAACCAACTAGAATTCTGTACCAACCTGTTGACACAAATTGTTGGACATGACGATTTTTCCCATAGTTTCTCCCAAGTAAAATCCAAACAATATCAGGGTTTATCCAATACGCTAATGAATAAACCTATTAACCGACTTTTTTCAAAACTTTCGGTGATTATGCAGCAACAAAACCACGATCCAGCAGATGTGGCTCAAGCTATGGAAAGCTTAACCCTTGATGAAATAGGGGTAACCAAAGAAAAGTTACTCAGTCAATTTCATTTAGAAGGTATGATGTATGGTAACTGGACGCCAGAAGAAGCCTATAAGGTCGGTGCAGATATTAAAGAATTCAGAATGAGGCATCGGACATGTGCCAAAATTCATCGAGGTGTCGCAGATATTAGGCACAATAGAGCGATTTCTTATCAGATAGAGTGTCAACATAAAGATCCAGCTGTTGTTATTTACTTTCAAGCCCCTGATGCAAGTTTAAAAAACGTAGCACTGACTATTTTGGCAGAACAGTTGCTGGCCACTCCTTTTTTTAATCAACTGCGTACCGAGCAACAGCTTGGTTATTTAGTCGGCAGTGGCTACATTCCCTACAATCAGCATCCTGGCATAGGTTTCTACATTCAGTCACCTCATCACAGTGCTGAATATCTAATTGATGCAATTCATCTATTTCTACAACAATTTGTCGAAAATATTAACCAGTTCAGTCATGTATGGGATGCACTTAAAAAAGGCGTGATGAAACAACTAATGGAGAAAGATACTAATTTAAGCATGAAAAGTCAGCGTTTATGGATGGCTATAGGTAATCAAGATAATACATTTACCTACAGCGCGCGAATGACCCAAACCATCTTAAATATTGATTTTTATGAACTCAAAGCCTATCTAGTTTCGCTGGTTTCTCGGCAGGGATTTGGAGAAGCAATATTGTACAGCTCAGAACCACAGCATGCCCCAATATCAAGGCAAACCGAAGTAATTACAGATATAAAACGTTTCAAATCTGACTGCCAGTATCTTTGATATCTGCATAAATCAGCGAAAAAAGCAGCAATCAATCACTTTTCTCCTTGAGTGACCCGTTTTAACAACATTAATACTTGTAGCAACCCTATAAATTAGGCATATTTAAGGGTAGGCGATATGGATATGCCGCCAATGAAATCTAAGTATTATAAGAAGGTAGAGAAATACCTCTAGGTGAGAAGAGCATATCCGCAATTTATTAACATTTCGCAGTATTTTATGGTCTCTTTTATTGGGACTTTTTTCCGTTAATTATTCCCTCGCTGCTAACAATGTTTTTGTTAAATATTCTAAGTCTGACGGCTTAGCGCAAAATACCGTAACCAATATACTAGAAGATCCTCGTGGATTTATGTGGTTTAGTACTTTTGAAGGCTTGAGCCGTTTTGATGGTTATGAATTCAAAAATTACGTACATTCGAGTAAAGACCCCAATTCCTTACCTGACAATTTTACAAAAAAACTACTTTTAGACTCATCTGGAAATCTTTGGGTGAGTACTCGTAATGGATTAGCTAAATATAATCCACTTCAGGACAATTTTACCAATTACAATAAAACCAATAGTAAGTTAAATAGTAATGAAACCTTCACTATTGCCCTAAACCAAGATGGCAGCTTACTGGTATCTACCAATGCAAACCTTTACATTTATGATGTCATGGCTGATAGATTTTTACCCCTTACCGTAAATGGAACAAGCCTCCCTGCAGACATCAAGGTGATATACAGCGAACAAGATAAAACGTGGTTAGGTAGTATAGGCCAAGGTTTATTCATTCTTGAGCACAGCTCTAATACCTTGTTTAGCTTAAAAGAGTCCAATCCTTGGAATATTATTATCAAAGCAAATGTCATTTCTGATTTTAAAATAATTGATGGTAATTATTGGTTAGGAACAGAAATTGGCGCATACAAAATTAATAATGAATCATTAGAAGTATTATTATTAAACACCAAAAGCAAACCATCAATAATTGGTACCCGTGTTAGAAGTATCATTCAAAATCAGGATAAAAAAATCTGGATAGGTACGGAAACTGGGATCAGTATTTTTGATACTAACAGCAATCATGTTTTTTCTTACAATGACAAAAATAGTCCGCGTTTTGGTTTAGTAAGTAACCATATCATCAGTATGTTTATAGATTCTAACAGTTCTATCTGGCTAGGTACGTATTCTGGTGGCTTGTACCGGTACAATGCAGATAGCTCACTAATAAAGTTTTTTCAAAAACAAACCAACAACCCCAAATGGCTTTCAGGCGATGTAGTTTGGGGGTTAGAACAGGATTCCAAGGAGAAGGTATGGATTGCCACTCAATCCAACGGACTCAATAAGTTGGATACCAGCAATTATACGTTTAAGAGATACTTAGAGGGTTTCAAGCACAATATATGGGCAATTGAAATAGACCAGTTTGACAACATATGGATCGCAAGCCAAGGTGGCATTTTTGTGTACAAAGAAGTTGATGAAAACCACTTAGAACTCATTAATTCATTTTTTTCTGGTAAAAACATCGTCAAAATTAAACATTTCTCTGAACGTATCTGGTTGCCTACATATAACAACACAATTAACTGGATTGAGCCCCAAGATTTTAAAGTCATTACCATTGAGTTAGCAAACAAAAACATTAACTACGTTGAGCCTTTGCTGCTCGATAGTCAGCAAAACATATGGCTTACAACAAACTTAGGTTTAATGTTATACGATCTAGATAATCAACAACTTCAACGCTTACATCTTAATTTCGACCAATCTGTAAGATTATTTAATTCAGTTATTGAAACCAATAATAGTTTTTGGTTATCTACTCTCACCCACGGTGTAATTAAATTAGATAAAGAGTCTTATCAGGTTTTAGATAAGCTCAATAGTGAAAATGGCCTTGCAAGCGACCAAGCCATTAAAACAATCAGATATAAAAATAGTTTATGGGTTTCTCACACCAGTGATGGTATTGACGAAATATCCTTAGAAACGGGCAAAGTTTTGCAAAACATAGCGCCTGAGAGACTTCTTTATAACGAGCTTAATGAAGATTCTGGATTATTATCACAAGCAGGGAATATATTGTTTGGTGGCTCAGATGGACTGCTAATGTTCGACCCAGATGAACTGTCATTTGAAGTCAATCGACAGAAAGCGGCGAAAAACCAGTTACAACATAATAAAGCTCCAACTATTACCCAATTGCGCTTATTTAACTTGCCCATCTCAGTTCATTCGAGTAACTCGCCACTTTCAAAACCCATTGACTTGTCTAGTAGTATTGATTTGCCAAATGAATCGACAATGATCAGCATAAAGTTTGCTCAACTGAACCCTATTAATCCTGAAGCCGTTAGTTATCGCTATCGACTGTTAGGCTTATCAGATAAATGGATAGAGACGGATGCCGAATCATTAAGACGTGCTGAGTTTTCAAGTTTAAATTTTGGCAGTTATGAATTTGTTGTTCAGAGTAAAAATCCTTTAACCCCGTGGTCTGATTCAAAATCACTGCAAATCAACATAGCCCCACCATTTTGGCTAGAGCAAAACGCCTTAATTTTATATGCGCTTTTAAGCATTGTGATTTTGTTATATTGGCTCAAACAACTCCGTGCTAGAAATATGATCCGTCAATCGTT
>Ga0115567_10002962_pt1 | contig 16878 bp, 12 predicted proteins | sample COGITO_mtgs_1204_2_FD_88679 | JGI IMG/M metagenome (GOLD analysis project Ga0115567, IMG submission 88679) | Pelagic marine microbial communities from North Sea - COGITO_mtgs_120412 | ecosystem: Environmental > Aquatic > Marine > Epipelagic | place: Germany:Helgoland, sampling site Kabeltonne... | reverse complement strand
TGGGAGTAAAGCCCCGGGATCGAGCTGGGCGCGGATTACCGCCTGAGTGTGGAGTCAGCCGAGTAGCACAACCAGGGTGACGATCTGGGACAGCGCGAGCAGGCCGGCAATCACTTTCCAGGTCAGCAGTGGATCGCGCTCTGCCAGGGGCCGCTGGTGAAACTCCAGATAGGCCGGGTTGGGGTGCTGAAGTTCGTACACAAACTCTGCCACATCGCCGTGACGTCGCTCGGGCAAAAAGCGCAGGGCCTTGCGCAGGGCGCCGTCAATCCAGTGTGGTACCAGCGGATTGATGCGATAGCTGGGGGTGTACTGGGTGGCGAGAAAATCCCGCGGTGATGTGCAGCGCTCCAGTTTGCCCTGAAAAGGCAGTGCTCCGGTGAGCAGTTCGAAGGTGATGACCGCCAGTGAAAATTGATCAGCACGATAATCCGCTTCGCCACCCACGCTGTATTCCGGTGCGGCGTAGGTGGCAGTACCCAGGGCCAGGTCGCGCTGCAGGGGGGTACTGATTTCGTTGATTCCCGCCACCCGGCAGGATCCGAAGTCGAGTAACTTCACCTGCCCCCTGGCATCGATCAGAATGTTGTCCGGCTTGAGATCCTGATGCAGCGTTTCACGGCGATGCAGGGCACGCAGCCCCTTGGCGATTTGCCCTACCAGATAGACCACTTCCTCCACCGCCGGGCGAGGGTGCTCATGCATCCACTGGGTCAGCGTCAGGCCCGGTAGATACTCGGTGAGATAGTACAGACAGGTTCGGCTCCGGCGCGGTTCTATCACCCGCACCACATAAGGGCTGTGAATCCGGGCGCCGATCCAGCTTTCCATCACGAAGCGTTCGATATAGGCCGGATCGTCGTCAAAGTTGACCGATGGCGTTTTCATGCAATAGCGCTCGCCGCTGGCACGATCCTCTACCAGGTACACCTGGCTGCGGGAGCTGGCGTGCAGTTCACGTTCAATGCGATAACCATCCAGTTCATCGCCCGGAGCCAGGAAGGGGGGGAACTGCAGTTGGGTCAGTCGGCCAACCACGTCGTCCACCTCGGGAGCCGGCAGCGAGACCACTCGCAACAGCTGGCAGCTCAGGTTGTCTTCACTGCCCGCATTGAGCGCGGCTTCAGTCAGTGCAACACAGCTGGCTTCGAGCTCGGTGCCGGCGCCCGCCAGCAGTGCCTGTATCTGGCTGTGGCTCAAACTGTCATGAATGCCATCAGTGGAGAGCAGAAACAGGTCGCCAGCCTCAAGTGCCACCGACTGGTAATCCACATCCAGTTTCACATCGAGTCCCATGGCTCTGGCCAGATAGGTTTGTCCTTCGGATATCGCTACGCTGTGATCATGGGTGAGTTGTTCGAGCTGGCCGCTGCGCAACCGGTATATACGGCTGTCGCCGACGTGGAACACGTGCGCCCGTTGGCTTTTAAACACCACTGCGCTCAGGGTACTGATAAAGCCCTTGCGCTGGTCGGTAATCCCCCGACCGCTGCTGTAGAGCCAGCGGTTCAGGGCGGTAAGGACTTGCTGGACTGAATGCTGAACCGACCAGGATTCCGGCGTCGAGAAGTAATCTGATAAGAACCCTGTGACGCAGGTCTGGCTGGCCTCCCGGCCGGCTTCTGCGGCACTGACCCCGTCGGCGATGACGGCCGCTGCACCCTTGGTGCTGAGCAGGGCGTCATCGGGTACGCGGATACCAATGGCATCCTCGTTCATCGCTTTGCGGCCAGCGCTGCTGTGCTGGCCGAGCTCCAGCTCCAGCCGGTCCGCCAGATGGTGGGCCACAGGTGGCGGGTTCGCCGCTGACATCTCAGGCCACGTCGATCAGCTGTACGCTGCCATCTGGCAGGGTTTCGTGCATATGACCGCTTGGCTCCTCAATAAACTGGACAATCACAAAGCATACGGCGGCACTGCCGGCGATGACCAGAAAAAAGGTAGAGGCATCGACAAAGGTCAGTACAGTGAGATAGATCACAGCTCCCACATTGCCGTAGGCACCGGTCATGCCGGCAATCTGGCCAGTCATGCGGCGTTTGATCAGCGGCACCATGGCAAACACCGCTCCTTCACCTGCCTGTACAAAGAAAGAGCAGGCCATGGTCGCCACCACTGCCAGCGGTATCCACCAGCCACTGTCGATTTGCGACAGCAGCAGGTAACCGACGGCGAGGCCGACTATCAGGAATGACAGCGAGCGTTTGCGCCCGAAGCGGTCACTGAAGTACCCGCCACTGGGGCGTGCTACCAGATTCATAAAGGCAAAGCCGGATGCGAGCAGGCCAGCGGTCACCGCGCTCAGTTCAAAAGTCTCCATATAGAACAGTGGCAACATCGATACCACGGCCAGCTCGGAACCGAAAGTCACGAAATAGGCCCAATCCAGTGCCGCCACCTGCTTGAAAGAGTAGCGGTCAATTTCAGGCACGCCTTGGCGGAGTGCATCGCGGTTTACCCGCCAGATCTGGCTGCACTGAATGAGCAATAGCACCACCAGGCCCAGGTACATTGCATAGGTGGCATTCTGACTGAGCAAGCCGAGATTGGTGGGCGACAGGCGCCAGGAGAGCACGGCCAGAGCGGCATAGAGCGGCAGGGTCATGGCGAGGTAAAAATAGAAATCGCCCCAGCTGCTGACCTCCAGACCTCCGCTGCGTTTGGGCTTGAAGTAGGTTGAGCCCTGTGGTGTGTTGTGCGCCTTGATGTAGAAGAATATACCGTAGGAGAGGGACAGGATTCCGGTGCAGGCGATAGCGTAGCGCCAGCCGTCGTCGCCCCCGAAAATCAGCGCCAGCGTCGGCAGGCTCATGGCCGCGGCGGCCGAGCCGAAATTGCCCCAGCCGCCGTAGATACCCTGGGCCATACCGACCTGTCGGGCCGGGAACCACTCGCCGATCAGGCGAATCCCAATCACGAATCCGGCGCCTACAAAGCCCCCGAGGAAGCGAAACAGGGCCAGCATTTCGTAGCTGGTAGCAAAGGCAAAACCCCAACAGAAAAATGAGCTGACAACCAGCAGCATGCTGAATACCACCCTCGGCCCAAAGCGATCCACCAGCATGCCGATGACAATACGCGCGGGTATTGTCAGCGCCACATTGAGTATCAGCAGGGCTTTCACCTGCTGCGAATTCAGATCAAAAGCCTCGCGAATGTGCGCCATCAGGGGAGCGTGGCTGAACCACACGACAAAGGTGATAAAGAATGCAATCCAACCCAGATGCAAAGTGCGCACCGGGGGGCTGGAAAGGTCCAGAACATTAACCGGGCTGCTCATGCGATGTGCCACTCCTCGAGTCAAAGAAGAGTATCCAGAGCAATCTGTGTGCCAATGTGGCGGCAAGTGAAAAATCACCGTCTTTGGCCCGGTTCGCTGAAAGCAGGTGCTTGTCCAGCCCCAACTCGACCTGTGCGGCGCCCTGCGGCGGTGCGCTACTGCACCACGAAGATGCGTCCTGCGCCGAGATCATGCGCCTGTCATCGTTTTGGCGCAGAGCTTGCGGATGATGCATTAATGGCATTGTTTCACTGGTGCCATCAGGCACCAACTCCGGGCGCCGCTGGCAATCAGGCTCTGCGCACCAGTTCGGCTCACTGACTGCACCAAGTCTGTGAGTGCTGCCGATTCGAGGCCACCCCGGACCATCGAATTTTAGCGTCCGAAAAGTCTAACCTCATGAAAATTAAAAGAAAAAGAACTTCTGGCACAGGAAGTGAATAGCTAGAGCTATACCACCTCACAGATTGCAACACTCCTTTTTGAGCAACGGCGCTCTTGCACCCGATTGATACCGTCGGGATGGCAGGGGCGTTCGTCGGTGTTTGTCATAAATGGGGAGCCTCCATGCAACAAAGCAATATCCATCGGCCAGTAGGTACTTCCAGCTCGGCGAGCAGACCGCGGTTGCTGGTGATCGGAGCGGGCATGGCGGCCGCCTACCTGCTGCAGGAACTCGCCGGAAAGCTGAGGGGGTGGGAGGTCACGGTGGCTGGCGAAGAAGCCCGCGCCTGTTACAACCGCGTGTTGCTGTCTTCGGTACTGGCGGGTGAACAGTCCGAAGAGCAGCTCGGGATGCTGGATGACACGCCAGAGAGTGAAGCCCGCCGAATCCGGTTTTGCACCCAAACCCGAATTACCTCAATCGACTGGTCGCAAAAATCCGCCCAGTGTGCCAACGGCAACGAGCTGTCTTTTGACCGGCTTGTGTTTGCTACCGGTGCACGAGCTGCGCTGCCACTGCTGGATGGGGTCGATGCTTCCGGGGTCATGGTGTTGCGCACACTTAACGACTGCCGGGCCCTGCGCGACAGTGCCGGCAGCGCCCGCCGGGCTGTTGTGGTTGGCGGTGGTCTCTTGGGGCTGGAAGCCGCCCACGGCCTCAACCGTATGGGCTGCCAGACAACGGTCGTACACCGCCAGGCCCATCTGATGAACCGCCAGCTCGATGCCGCAGGCGGAGAGGCACTGCGCGCTGCTCTCGCCGGTGGCGGCATGGCATTTGAACTCGGCGCCAGCATTGTTTCCCTGCAGCGGGAGTGGGGCGCTGTTACAGGCGTCACACTCGACAATGGCAAGCAGTGGTCCTGCGATCTGCTGGTGTTTGCAACCGGTATCGAAGCCAATATTTCGCTCGCAGCGGAGGCCGGACTCGCCGTGGACCGCGGCATCCAGGTCAATGAATTCATGCAGACCTCCCGCGCCGGAGTCTCGGCTTTGGGCGAGTGCAGCCAGCTGGGGACACATTGCTTTGGCCTGGTGGCTCCGGTGCGCGAGCAGGCCAAAGTACTGGCGCGCGTACTGAATGGCGAACCGGTATCCGGTTTTGTGCCCGGCCACTATCCCACCCAGTTGAAAATTTCCGGCGTTGATATCTACAGCGATGGCGAACTGCAGGGTGAGGCAGAGGAGTTGCTGCTCACTGATTCAGTATCTGGCGTGTATCGCCGTCTGCGACTGCGCAATAACCGCCTGATAGGGGCCGTACTGGTCGGTGATAAGCAGGGCGGCAACTGGTACAGCGAATTAATACGGGAAGCAGCCGACATCAGTGCGCTGCGCCCCGGGCTGATGTTCGGCCCGAAGATCTGTGAATCCTTAACAACCGCGACCGCAGTTGCGGTCTGACCCCGGGAGCTATAGAACATGAGCAAGCGCAGGATTGTCGTCATTGGCAACGGTATGGTGGGACACCATTTTGTAGAGAGCCTGGTTGAACGCGAAAGCGGCGATGATATCACCATTATCGGCGAGGAGCCTCGTCCGGCCTACGACCGGGTTCACCTGTCGGAAGTGTTTTCCGGTAAAGAGCCGGCAGAGCTTGCCATGGCGAGCAGGGAGACCTATGTCGGCTGGGGCGTGGCCGCGCACTTTGGCGACCCGGTGAAAAATATAGAACGCAATGAGAAAGTGGTGGTGACGGCGTCGGGTCGGCGCTTCGCCTACGACAAACTGGTGTTGGCCACCGGATCATATCCTTTTGTCCCGCCTGTAAAAGGGGCCGATCACAAACGGTGCCTGACTTATCGAACTATAGATGACCTGGGGGAAATCAAAGCCGCTGCCAAAGGCAGCCGGATCGGTGTCGTGGTCGGTGGCGGTCTGCTGGGTCTGGAGTGTGGCAATGCCCTGCGCAACCTCGGGCTGGAGACTCATGTCGTTGAGTTCGCTCCGGGCCTGATGGGGGTTCAGCTCGATGATGGTGGCTCCAGAATGCTGCGTCGCAAGATCGAAGATCTGGGTGTCAGGGTCCATGCCCAGAAAAACACCCGTGAGATTGTCGCCGGCAAAGACACTGCGTTGACCATGAATTTTAGCGACGAGACTCATCTGGATACTGACATGATCGTGTTTTCAGCCGGCATCCGGCCCAGGGATGACCTGGCTCGCAACAGCGAGCTGGCAGTGGGTGAGCGCGGCGGTATCGTGATCGACTACAAATGTAAAACCAGTGACTCCGACATTTTTGCCATAGGTGAGTGCGCATTGTTTGGTGGCCGTATATACGGCCTGGTTGCACCCGGTTACCGGATGGCGGAGGCCGTTGCGGACCAGTTGGCCGGTAAAGAGGCACTGTTCCAGGGCGCCGACATGAGTACCAAACTCAAGCTGCTCGGTGTGGATGTAGGTTCTATCGGCGATGCTCATGGTCGTACTGAGGGCGCCATTGCCTACGTTTTCAGCGATGAGCGGGAAGCTTATTACAAACGACTGGTGACGACTGCTGACGGCAAGCAGCTTCTGGGTGCGGTACTGGTGGGCGACTGCGCCGAATACGACACTTTGCTGCAATACCACCTCAATGACATCGAACTGCCGCCGGAGCCCGAGGTGCTCATTGTTCCCCAGACCGGCGAACAGCCTTTGTTGGGAGCGGCTGCACTGCCAATGACAGCGACAGTATGCTCCTGTCATAACGTAACCAAGGGTGGCATTGTCGAGTCGCTGGATGCTGGCTGCTGCAGTCTCGCCGATGTGAAAGGGGCAACGAAGGCCAGTACCGGCTGCGGTGGCTGCGCAGCGATGCTTAAAAGTGTCGTAGAAGATGAACTCAGCGCTCGAGGTGTCACCGTTGACAAGAGCATCTGTGAACACTTCCCCCACACCCGTCAGGAGCTGTTTCATCTCGCTCAGGTAGGCGAGTTGAAATCCTTTGACGAGATGGTGCATCGGCATGGCACGGGCCGCGGTTGTGATATCTGCAAGCCGACCATTGCTTCGATCATGGCATCACTGTGGAACGAGCATGTTCTGGAATTGCCTCACGTCGGACTGCAGGATACCAATGACACCTTTCTGGCCAACATGCAGAAAGACGGCACCTATTCCGTTGTGCCCCGGGTACCGGGCGGGGAAATAACCCCGGAAAAACTGATCGTACTGGGTGAAGTTGGAAAAAAATATGGCCTCTATACCAAGATCACCGGAGGCCAGCGCATCGACCTGTTCGGTGCGCGGCAAAACCAGTTACCCGATATCTGGCGCGAGCTGGTGGATGCGGGTTTTGAGACCGGCCACGCCTATGGCAAGTCGCTGCGTACGGTAAAGTCCTGCGTCGGCAACTCCTGGTGCCGTTACGGGGTTCAGGACAGCGTTGGTATGGCGATTGAGCTGGAGAATCGCTATAAGGGCCTGCGCTCGCCGCACAAACTGAAATCTGCCGTATCAGGTTGCACCCGGGAATGTGCCGAGGCCCAGTCCAAGGACTTCGGCGTGATTGCCACCGAGAATGGCTGGAACCTGTACCTGTGCGGCAATGGCGGGATGAAACCGCGCCACGCCGATCTATTCGCCACCGATCTCGACGACGCAACCCTGCTGCGTTATATCGATCGCTTCCTGATGTTCTACGTGCGCACGGCCGACCGGCTGCAACGCACGTCGGTATGGATGGACAACCTCGAAGGAGGCCTTGATTACCTGCGCGAAGTCATCATTGAGGACAGCCTGGGTATTTGCGCTGAACTCGAGCAACAAATGGCCGCCATCATAGGCACTTACCAGTGTGAGTGGACCACGACCATCAATGACCCGGACAAGCTCAAACGCTTCCGACAGTTTGTTAACTCGGACGCTGAAGACAGTGACGTGGTGTTCGTTCGCGAACGCGGGCAGATCCGTCCGGCGCGAACGGAAGAGAAAATACGCCTGGTAGCCAGTGCTAAATAGAAGTGCCAGAAGTGGAAGAGGTACGTGATCAGTGACAGGGGACAACACAATGACAGTGGCAGTAAAACAGAAATGGCAAACGGTGTGCCGGCTCGATGACCTGGTGGCCAACTCCGGAGTGTGCGCCCTGGTGGACGGACAGCAGGTGGCGATCTTTTATCTGCCCGGCACACAGCCGCAGGTCTTCGCCCTGGCCAATCGCGACCCTATCGGCAAGGCCAATGTGATGTCGCGCGGAATCGTGGGCGATTTACAGGGCCGGATAGTGGTGGCGTCGCCCTTGTATAAACAGCACTACGATCTGGCGACCGGTGTTTGCCTGGAAGACGAGCAGGTCCATCTGGACACCTACACGGTGCAGCTGCAAGGTGATGACGTGCTGGTCGCTCGCCCGTGACACAAAGCAGCACGTGTCGCACCACCTGCCCCTATTGCGGGGTGGGCTGTGGCGTGGTCGCCGAAGTCAGGGAGGAGCAGCTGATCGCCGTCTCGGGCGATAGTGAGCACCCCGCCAATTTCGGTCGCCTGTGTGTGAAGGGCTCCGGGCTGGCGGAATCCCAGGTTGTGGATGGCCGCTTGCTGAGCCCTCGCCTGCATGGTGAAACAGTCAACTGGGATCGGGCGCTGGATGGCCTGAGCTCCCGTCTACAGCAAACCATTGCCGAGCACGGTCCCGGGGCGGTGGCGTTCTATCTGTCCGGACAGCTACTGACCGAAGATTACTACGTAGCCAACAAGCTGATGAAGGGCTTTCTCGGCAGTGCCAATGTCGACACCAATTCGCGACTGTGCATGTCTTCTGCGGTTGCCGGCTACAAGCGTGCATTCGGCGCAGACTATGTGCCGTGCTCCTACGAGGATCTTGAACAGTGTGATGTGCTGGTGATGGTGGGTTCCAATGCGGCCTGGACACACCCGGTGTTGTACCAGCGTATCGCGGCGGCCAAACAGCGTAATCCCGATCGCAAGGTGGTGGTGATTGACCCGCGCCGCACTGCCACCTGTGATCTCGCCGATCTGCATCTGGCCATTGCGCCGGGCAGTGATGGCTACCTGTTTGCGGGGCTTCTGCACTATCTGAATGCCGAAGGTCTGACCGACTCCGGTTTTATCGCCCGGCACACCGACGGCTTTGAGGCGGCGATCGATCACTGTGCTGATATGACGCCAGCGCGTGTCGCGACCGCCACGGGCCTGGAACTCGAACAGTTGTTGCAGTTCTACCGGTACTTTGCCCAGTCTGATCGCGCGGTGACTTTCTACTCTCAGGGTGTGAATCAATCGGCTACCGGTACCGACAAATGCAATGCGATCATAAATTGTCATCTCGCCAGCGGTAAGATTGGCCGGCCCGGTTGCGGTCCGTTTTCGATCACCGGGCAACCCAATGCGATGGGCGGCAGGGAGGTCGGGGGCCTGGCCAACCAGCTCGCGGCACATATGGATTTTCGTGACAGCCATCGAGATACGGTACAGCGGTTCTGGAATGCACCGGCACTGGCTCCAGCTGAAGGCCTGAAGGCGGTGGACCTGTTTGAGGCGGTGGAACGGGGAGAGATCCGCTTCCTGTGGATTATGGCCACCAATCCCGCGGTGAGTTTGCCAGACAGTGCGCAGGTGCGGCGCGCGCTTAAGCGTTGCGACTTTGTGGTGGTGTCAGATTGTGTGAGCGATACCGATACCACCGGGTTTGCCGATCTGCTGCTGCCCGCCCAGGGCTGGGGCGAAAAGGATGGCACTGTTACCAACTCCGAACGCTGTATCTCCCGCCAGCGCGCCCTGGTGCCGCCAATGGGCGCGGCGCGCCCCGACTGGTGGATGGTGACCCAGGTGGCCAGAAGGCTGGGCTTTGAAGCCCATTTCAATTACCAGAGCTCGCGGGATATTTTTGTCGAACACGCCGCGCTGTCCGGATTTGAAAATCAGGGCCAACGGGACTTTGATATCAGCGCCCTGGCGGATCTGGATCACCAGGCCTACGATGAGCTGCGGCCTACCTACTGGCCCTGCCCGAAGCAGGGAACCGTGGAGGACCCGGGGCGGGGGCGTTTTTACACTGACAACCGGCGCGCCCAATTCGTCACTGGCGATATGTCACTGCCGGACCTGGCGGGTCGCTCCAATGGCCCCCTGCGCCTCAACAGCGGTCGATTGCGCGACCAGTGGCATACCATGACCCGAACCGGCCGGGTGGCGCGTTTGATGCAGCACAGCGAAGTGTATTCCATCGCCATGAACCCCCTGGATGCCGAAGCTCGCGGCGTTGCCGAAGGCAGCCTTGTCAGGGTGAGCAATCAGTGCGGAGAATTGCGTGCTCTGGTGAAACTGGACGATGCCCAGCTTCCGGGCCAGTTGTTCAGCCCAATCCACTGGAGTGACCAGTTTTCCGCATCGGCCTGCGTCAGCGGCCTGTTTCCCGCTATTACCGACCCGGTCTCTGGACAGCCACAGTCCAAGTACGCAGCCGTGGGGCTCGAGCGAATGGCCGTGTCTCGGTGGGGGCTGCTGTTGTCTCGCGACAAGCCTGTTTTTCAACCGTTGCCGTACTGGTCCACGGCCGCCGTGCAAGGGGGTTACCTGACTTTGCTGGCCTGGGCAGAGCAGCCTGCAGATCTTGCAAGACAGTGTCAGAGCTGGTTACCTGCGTTACGCGGTGAAGTGGTCAATTACGTCGATGCAGTGGCGCAGGACAATCGCCTGGCCTGCATCGATCAGGGCGCTGTGCAGTACGCGCTGTTTGCGGCGGGTGAGCAGCAGCGCTTGCCAGGAAGAAGATGGCTCGGCGCCCAATTGATGTCTGAGCAGGCGCTCGATTACCGCATCCTGGCCGGGCGCGAACCGCAGGGTCAAGACAGCGGCCGCATGGTATGCAGTTGTCATGAAGTGGGTGAACTCGACATCATTGCTGCCATTGAATCCGGACAGAATTCAGTCGAGGCACTGGGTTTGGAGTTGCGTTGTGGAACCCAGTGTGGATCCTGCCTCCCCGAGTTGCGTGCCCTGCTGCGCGCCGAGGTCCGCAAACAGGTTGCGGCCTGAGTGCGGTATCGTGTTCAAGGCACACGGCTGGAATTTGAGCTAGGATAAACAGGGTGTCTCAGGAGTGCACCGCATTTCGTGTAGATGTCCTCTCTGGAACAGGGTTGCGGGGAAACAGTGCTGAATCGGATGTTGATGATTGTCGGGTTGGGCGTGTCGGCTGCGGCAGGTGCGTTTGCGGCGCTGCCGGAACCGGCCACAGGCATGCCAGTGAGCTTTGAAGCCAATCAATCCATGGCCACGGGTCAAATGCATCGACAGCCGCGGGACCGGAGCGACCGCTCGATAGAGGACTACAGCGCCGCACTCGAACAAGCAGAATCCCGCAATGGAGCTTACGGGGTGGAATTGATCGAGCCGCTGCAGGCTATCGCCACCGCGCTGCAAAGCGGGGCTCGCTATGCCGCCGCCATCGAGTACTATCAGCGTGCCATTCATCTGACCCGGGTGATCAGCGGGCTGTACGCGCCAGCGCAAGTGCCCCTGCTGAAACGACTCGCCGCCAGCCAGAATGCCCTGGGGCTTTATCTGCAGGCCAATGAGACACGCGATTATCTCTACCGCGTACAGCGGCATACGATGCCCGCACTCGATACAGGGTTTTCGCAAGCGGCTCTGGCCCATGCGCAATGGAAACAGCAGATGTATCTGCATGGGGCTGGTGGTCAGGGGTTCCTGAACCTGCTGGAAAGCCACCAAATACACAGCCGTGCGGTTGATGCTATCGCCATGGAAGACGACAACAATCCTGCTCTTATACCCCATCTTTACGGCCGAATGACTACCGAATACCTCATTTCCCGCTATGAAGGCGAGCGCGACCCGCAAGGTTTGAGTTTTACCCAGGGCTATACCGGCAGTGCGAACCTTGAAGCTGAGCAGTTCCGGCTGCTGAGAAAATACAACTTCCGCAATGGCCGGCGCACCTTACTTCAGGTCGTCAAAATACTTGAACAGCAGCAACCACTTGATGCCCAAGCATTGGCGAAAGCGAAAGTCGCCCTGGGTGACTGGTATTTATGGTGGTTTCAGCGCGCCCGTGCGCTGGAGAGTTACGAGGCGGCCTACCGCATCTGGGCAGACGGGATTGATCACCGGCTGGCGCCCGCGGAGCTGTTTGGTGAACCGGTGAAGTTACCGGCTGGCCAGTCGCTCCCGGCTTCTTTCACTGCAATGGTATCGCAGGAAAGCGCCCGGGCCCGGGTGCGTTTCCGGGTATCGCGCCATGGTGAAGCGCGGGCGATCGAAGTACTGGACGTTCAGGCTCCCAGTGATCGGGATCAGCAGGCTGCACGGGTTGTCGTACACAAGATGTTGCGGACTTCACGGTTCCGACCTGTAGTGCGCGAAGGCAAGGTCGTAATGGCTGAGCCGATAGAACGGGAGTACCGGTTTGACTACTAGTGGACACTGGGACAATTTCCTGTCCTGGACTAGACTCAAGCCATGGGGGAATACTGCAGTCCGGGGCTGAAGCGAGGGTAGGCCATTGCAGGGCAGAGCCGTCATTGCAATCTGTTGCCTGGTGCCGGGCCTGTTTTTGGCAGCGGCGGGAATTCGTGCAGCCCACCCCAATAATTCCATCGACCCCCAACCTCCGCCACCCACCCGCTATGGCCTGACGATCGTGCGCGCCGACGATCAGCGATTCACGGATGTACAGCCTGACCCGGTCCCGCCGGCGGGTCCGGTGGTTGATTATCTGGCAGCGGTTTCCCGGACCGAGCGGGAGCGAGGCCCCTATTCATCGGCACTAGTCGACCCACTGGCAGAGGCGGCACGGGCTTTCCAGCTGGCTGGACGTCACCGTTACGCGATTCGCTATTTCAAACGAGCACTGCATCTCACCCGCCTCAATGCCGGCCTGTATGACGTATCACAACTGCCACTGCTTGATCAGTTAAGCGCCAGCCAGATTGCCCTCGGTCAGCTTGAAGCGGCCGACCACACCCGCGATTATCTGTATCGCGTGCAGCGGGAACACTACCCGCCCGGCGACCGAGACTTGTTGCAGGCGGCGATAGCGCACACGCACTGGAAACGCGAGGCGTACCTGGAGGGGTTTGGTAACGACACCTTTGTTCACTTGCTGGACATTCATCGCCTGCACAGCCAGGTGGTTGATAGGATCGCGGAAAGCGATAAGTACAGCCCTGCCCAGATACCTCACCTTTACGAACGCATGCGGTCCGAGTATCTGATGTCGCGCTATGAGGGGGAGGCCCCGCCAGTGTTCAAGGTTCACGGTTCGGGTTTTACCGGCAACCACCTCACTGTCAACACCAGCCTCGACCGGGAGCGTTTTCGGGTATTGAAAAAGCACAATTTTCGCAACGGGCGAATGACCATGGAGCGGATTGTGAAGGTGTTGAAACGGCAGCGGCCGCCTGACCTGTCAGCACTGACTCAGGCGCAAATTGCTCTGGGCGACTGTATGTGGTGGGATCAACCGGCCCGAGCGCGCCAGTGTTACGAGGAAGCCTATGCTTTGTGGGACCAGGACGGTATTGCAGACACCGATCCTGCGGCACTGTTCCGGCAGCCCGTTGAGCTGCCGGAAGATGAAATATTCCAGCCCGGCGGCCTGTCTTTGGAACCGAAGATGAACGCCAGGGCGGTGGTTAGGTTCGATGTGTCGCGATTGGGTCAGGTGCTGGATATTGAATACCTTGAAGTCGAGGCAGAATCAGAAGATAAAACCGAGCATGCGCGTCTGGCTTTGCATCGAATGCTGCGGGATTTTCGGTTTCGGCCCATCGTGCGCAACGGTGAAGTGGTGGCAGCGGACAATCTGGTGCGTAAATACCATTTCGAATACTGATACAGATCCCCAATCGATCGACGGTGACGGTCATGATAAAACGACGCAGCTTTATACAGGCTATCGGAGTCGGCGGTACGGCGGCGTTAACCGCTCCCAATCGCGTACTGGGGGACCTCTACGCCGGATTGGGTAAAATTTCTCGGGACGTCAACGCGCTGACACTTGAGGGTCGCCAGCAAACCCTGCCGCGGGGAGCGGTCCAGGACCTCGCTGCCGCTTTGCGTGGACAATTGCTCCTGCCAGGCAACTCTGCCTACGAAATGGCGCGTCAGGTACTGAATCCGGAGATCGACAAGCACCCTGCACTGGTGGTGCAGCCGTCGGGCGCGGCAGATGTGTGCAGCGCGATTCAGTTTGCCGCAGCCAATAACCTCGAAGTCGCGGTGAAGTGTGGCGGGCACAGCTTCTCCGGTAAATCGACCTGCGACGGCGGCATGCTGGTAGATTTATCCAGTTTGCGTCACGTCAGGGTGGATCCGAAAACACAGCGCGCGTTTGTTGCCGGTGGCTGTCTGCTGGGACAGATGGATCATGAGACGATGGCTCACGGCCTGGTGACAACCGCCGGCACGGTTTCACATACCGGTGTTGGCGGCCTGGCAACAGGCGGTGGCTTTGGACGTCTGGGGCGCCGGTTCGGCCTGGCTCTGGACAATATTACGGGGCTGGAACTGGTGGCTGCAGATGGCCGCTTGTATCATGCCAGTGCGCAGGAAAACCCCGACCTCTACTGGGGTGTTCGTGGCGGCGGCGGTAATTTCGGTGTGGTGACCAGTTTCGAGTTTGCCCTGCACCCGATGCAGCGGCAGGTTATGGGTGGGGCGCTGCTGTTTCCACTCAGTAAAATGCGCCACCTGATGGAGCTGTATGCCGAATATTCGCCACTGGCACCGGACGACTTGTATACCGATTTTTTGGCGGTGTGCCCTCCGGGCGACGCCGCCAGTTTTGCCATGCTGGAAATCTGTTACAGCGGCCCCCGGGACAGCTACGAGCGCTTGATCAAGCCCTATTCACGGCTCAACCCCGTGGCCAATAACGTTGCTCCGATTGACTATGTGGCGCTGCAACGCAGCTCTGACCGGAGCGACCCTCGAGCCAATGCCAGCTATGTCAAAGGGGGGTTTGTATCGGCGTTGTCGCAGGGTTTGATCGACCGAGCAGTGCAGGGCCTGCAAAAAGATCCGCGCCGCTCAACGATGTTGTATTTTCAACATGCAGGGGGGGCGATTGGCCGAGTGGCCGAAGACGCGACGGCGTTCGCGCACCGTTACGCCACACACAACATGTTGCCGATGGTGGATTGGGTAGCGGGAACGCCGCGCGCCGATCATGTGGAGTATCTGAAGCAATACTGGTCTGACCTTGAGCCTTTCAGTCACGGTTTTTATACGGTCGAAATTGACGACCAGACCGAGCCGGTGGTCAGCCGCAACTATCAGGGTAACTACACTCGATTGGTGGCAGTAAAAAACCGCTACGATCCAGAGAACAGGTTTCGTTTGAATGCCAATGTTGCGCCCACCGCCTGATATCCGGTTCGTCGCCAGTCGGTGCTCTGGTATGCTGTCTGCGTTTGGGTTGCAACGAGGTGGCGTGTATGACTGTGGCTGAAGTCAGGGCCGGTAGTATAGAGCAGCATTTGCACAATTTGTCGCAACAGGGTTTTTGCCTGATTCCCGATTTTCTTTCGGCGCAACAGCTCACCCGGGTGAACCAGCGTTTCGACGAGTTGCTCGGTGGGTACGCCGGGCGCAATAATTTTGAGGGCGAGTTCACAGAACGCATCTATACCCTGGTAGCGAGAGGGAAGGTGTTCGAGGATATCGTTGCAGACACTCGAATCATGAAGCTGTGTGAGGCCCTGTTTTTGCCCAATTACCTGCTCACTGCCAGTCAGGCAATTGTCATTGGCCCGGGAGAAAGCGCGCAGCCCTGGCATACCGATGATTCCTTTTATACCGTGCCACGCCCAAGGCCGATGATCAGTTTGTCGACCATAGTGGCGGTGGAAGATTTTACTGCTGACAACGGTGGCACGGAGCTGATTCCTGGCAGCCACTTGTGGGGCGATAAGGAAATAGCGGTGTATTATCAGCAAGGTGAGAGTGAGGTCGATCCTTTGTTGGGGGCACGGCTGGAAGCTAGAGCTGTGCCCATGCAAATGCGCGCGGGCAGCTGCCTGGTGTTTGCCGGAACACTGCTGCACCGCGGCGGGGCCAATATTGGCTCCGGCACCCGGCGCTCGTTTTCCAATCAGTACTGTCAGCCCTGGGCGCGCCCCCAGGAAAATTTCTTTCTCGCAATACCTCCGGCTAGAGCTGCCGCCATGTCGCCACAAGTTCAGTCTCTGTTGGGATACTCCATTCACCCGCCGTTTATGGGGCAGATCACGGCCTATCACCCACGCAAGGCGCTGACGGCGGGCTTCGTCCCGCCCGCTTTCCGGGACTCCGAAGCCTGATCTCCGTCCGGAGCTTGTTGCGAACCGCCCGGTTTTCTCTACTATACGCTCGTACAGTCGGGCGCCGGCGCAGCTTGAGCGGCAATGCAGCCCGGTTGAGGCTGCAGCAACAATAATTCCAGCTGGAGAGACATCATGATCAATCGTTTTGATGCCTGCGCCCTCCACCAAACTGCGGAACCTATTGCTCCCACTGCAGACAGTGATCGCTTTACCTATGATCGCTACTGGTACAAGGGGCACGCCCGGGACGGCGGATTTTATTCTGGTATCGGCCTGTATTGAAGAGGGAGGCCAGGGTTTGGCATGGGCAAGTGAGGCATCAACTGGACTATTTTGCCGGTACCCGCGGGGCCCGGCGCGGTGTCATTACGATGCGGGACAAATCGGGTGAGTCCACGGAAATTTCGGTGGAGACGATACGGGTCCATCGCATGAAAAAGCGAGGTGACCAGCACCTCGATTGGGGTCATGGTAAATGGCACGACGAGCTGGCGGTGAAAGCTGGCAGGACACAGATCTGGATCCGCTGGCATTGGAGAATCTCCATGTGTGGCAGGTTATACGTGCCCCATGTAACGGCAAAGTCGGCCACGGAGTGCTGGAGCAAATGCACATTGGCCCGTCGAGCTCTTATGGCTTCAAGGAGTGGTTTGACGGGGCGCAATAACTGCGTTGCCTGCCAAGTCGTTGTCGCGTGATAATGCGATTCCCAGCACAATAAAATATTCCGGGGCAATCATGGCGGGTACTGCACAGGGCGCGTTCAAGAGTTTGCTGATCTTGGTGCTGCTACTGGCCGTTGCAGCCCTGGGCTTTGTGTATTACATCGGCGCCTGGAATGTCCTGTTTCCCTCGAGTCAGCACGATGGCGACGCGCCA
>Ga0115567_10002960_pt1 | contig 16881 bp, 19 predicted proteins | sample COGITO_mtgs_1204_2_FD_88679 | JGI IMG/M metagenome (GOLD analysis project Ga0115567, IMG submission 88679) | Pelagic marine microbial communities from North Sea - COGITO_mtgs_120412 | ecosystem: Environmental > Aquatic > Marine > Epipelagic | place: Germany:Helgoland, sampling site Kabeltonne... | reverse complement strand
GGCGTCCGCGCCGAGGCCTGGAGCGTGGTGCGGCTCCTCGTTCCGGCCGGTCGAGCGCGGGGCCTGCAGTTCGACGCTCGAGTTGCGGGCGGAGGGCTTTCCGAGCAGAAGCTCCTCGATGCGGGCAATCGCTGCCCTCTGCTCCGCGAGCCCCTCGTTCACGTGCGCGATGCTCTTCTGCACCTTCTTCTCCAGCGCCGCCACCAGCCGCGGGACCGCCTCGCCCTCCTCCGCGTCCTTCTCGCTGGGGTCAAGAGAGAAGGTCTGGTCGCGCGGGATCCAGCTGAAGTGCCGCTTCGCCCGCTTCGGGGGCCATACCGAGTCGACGATGTATGCCTCCTGCCCGGTCAGGTCCGCGCGGGCCCGCGCGCGGAGGCTGAGGAGGTACATGAGGTAGTCCCGAGGATTGTGCTCGCGCATCACGTGCCGGTCGAACCCCTGCGAGCCTTGCGCGTCGCCGTCCAGCTTTGCGCGCCCGAGGTTGCACACCTGCCTCCGCCCTGCTAAGCGCGCGCCCGGCCCGAGCGCGCGCCGCGAGCGCGGGCGCGCGGGGGGCGGGAGCGCACGAAGCAGTTGGCCTTGAGAGCCTCCTCGTCTGCCTCGACCTGGGAGAGGATGTAAAGTGGTTGTGAGCGAGAGAGTCTCTCGCATTCAGTGACAAGCACATGCAGTGACAACCGTCACCACAACACACGGCGGCGCCTGCAGACGCGGGCGCAGGGAGACCCCACCTTGTCGCGGAGGCCGCCGAATGCGTCGATCACGATACCTGGCCAAAGCGCATAGCACGCCGCAGTGAGCCGGAGCCGCGGGCGCGGCGGCGCGCGGCGGGCGGCGCGTTCGCGGGGCGCGGCAGGCAGGACCCGTGATGATGGCGATGAGCACGTACAGGAAGAGGAACTGGTTTAGGGACGAGACGTGTCCAGTTAGTACGGAAGGATGGATGAGACGTGTCCACTTTGTACGGGAGGGAGGGGGCGCGGGGCGCGGGGCGCGGGCGCGCCTGGTAGGCCATGTCCCACACCGCGCGCAGCAGCATCGATCTGCGCGCACGTGCCCCGCGGAGTCGGCGGCGCGCGTGCGGGGCGGGGCGGCGCGGGGTGGCGCGGGACTGTGCACCCCTCTGTGGAGTAGAAGTCGGCGAGGGTGTGCGAGTAGAAGGGAGGCTCCATGATGTCCCGGAGACCCTCCCCGCGCATCGACATGTAGAAGTAGGACACGAAGCACTGGAGCATGTTGTTGCATGTCTCCGGCTGGTGATGGTCGGCGAGCCACCAGATACCCATGAGCATCCACAAGTACCTGCCGAGGTGCACCACATCCTCGCCATCAGTCGCGCACCAACACCTCTGCACCCCCAGACTGCCAACGCTTCTGCACGTTTGCGGTTGCTCGCGCCGACAGAGCAGTGTGTGTGCTCTCCCTATTCTGAAAAGAATCTGTTCGGAGGGCACAGCGTACATGACCAGCAGGCCGAGCGCAAATGTCTGGACCATTTTGCCAAAGTTGTATGCCACTGCGTTGATCACCTGCAGTCAAACACGTGAGTGTACAGTAGGGACATGGGTAGGGGCAACAGTAGGGAGGGGGGGGGGCGCTGTGAGTCCATGTGCCCTCCACGGCCACTCGCAGCACCGATTTGATTGCTGGCAGGCCCATCACCGTGATGGAGCCCTTCCAAAAACAAATTTCGAAGAGCGGCATGAAGGTGAAAGTAGGTTCTTGGAAAATTAAAGAGAGACCCGCTCCCGCAAAGACCAGAAGTTCGTACCAGCACCTTCCAGATTCAAAAAGAATGTGAAGCTTCCGGCGGAACGAAAATCCTGTGATAGAACCAGACGAGGACGAGTCGTTTTCGCCGTGATCTTGTGCATCATCTCTACATTGCACCCGACTGTGATCAGCGTCTGAAGACACCTTCGAGACCTGTACACGGACAACAACGTGCACGTGGGGAATCAGTCGGCAAGGCTGCCAAATTATGCGGCGCTCCATCGACAGGGGTGCGTCGTGCACACGATTAGTTAGAGGAAACTCGTACCGAGTTTGACCGCAAAAGATCCTCAGTCAACATAGAAGAAGATGATTGCATGAGTCCAGTTGCGCGCCGCACCATTGATGAGTTTGCGATTAGACTTGCCTGCCGGGATGAATGAATCAGCGGGAGGCGCCTATGATTAGATTGGAATGATCACCCCAATCAAAGCACATGTGAGTGAAGCATGACCGTGCGACGGATGGTCGCCATCGGGCTCGATGCACGGGAGCCCCGCGTCATGCTCTTGGACCCGTCAGATTCGGCAAGAGCGTCACTTTGTGGTTTATCAAGAACACGTGACTGTTCCTGTCAGCAAATCAGCATACACAGTTACGGATTATTCTGCAGTTACGGAATATTCCGCAAAAGCATGTCTGCAGCCAGGATATTTTGGCTGTAGGGTTCGGAAATACGGACCTCGTGCTTGCCATTGCAGCTGGAGTTGTGCCAGTGCGGCATATGCGGCATATGCGGCATATGCGGCATATGCGGCATATGCGGTCGCTTTGACCAGAGGTGATGCGTGACAGAGCTTCTGTTTTTTGTGTTCTTCGCCCTTTGAGCCTCGCGAATTTCAAGGTCTGAGATGCCACGCATTGGAGCGAAGACATTTTCTTCCTCAGCCCATTGAGTTGTGCCCTCTTCTGCCTGACTCTTTTCATCTTCACCTTTCTCCAAATCGGAGTGTTGCGGATAGTCCTGGAGCCCGAGGCTTATCATAGTCGGAATCTCTGCCCAGGCAAAGGAAAACGTACGAACAAGGCAGAAGAAGAAAAGCAGCACTGTGAATGCGCTGGAAGCGCTCTCAAATTTAGCGCGCGCGTGTTCTTCGAACCAATGGTCGTTGGCGGTACGCATCCCAAGTTTGTCGTCAGCTATGAGATGATCTGCCCACTGCTTGCGACGCCACACAGGCACGTAAGAGCCGCAGACGAGTATTGCATGGATGAGGAGTGCCACCCAGAACGTAGCCTGGCAGATGAATTCCCATCGAGTGACGGTAAAGGCGAGCCAGGTGGAACGGACTGAGTCTAGATGAATCTCTCTCTCTATGATTCGAACCATGTTGGCGACCCACTGGTGATTCTTGTGATCAGCATCGTCCAGGTCGCATTTATCGTGCATTTCTTGGCGGAACGTCTTGTTGACAAGCGGACCACCGTGAAGACACTGCTCCGGAAGAGCGAAGAGGACACGCTCCAGACGATGATCACGGACGATTTCAACGAAACCAGTGCACTGCTCAAAAAATGCAGCGGCCTTGCGATTCTTTGAAAGCACAGGCTCGATGAATTGCTTCTTCCTATCATAGACCTGCAGGAAACGTAGGACAAAGTAGTATGATATTCCCTCATCAAAAAGCATAGAGTACTCGAGGATGTTATGGCCTTCCTGCAGCGCCTGGAAGCACTCACTCATTCGGGCCGCGACGGCGGACCACTGCACAGTTGTGAGCATCTGGGTAGGAATCGCTTCCGATTCAACGCCCTCGAGGAACGCCAGAAGACAACCAGTAACTGAGTTCTTAAGCCTCGAACGAGCGCGATTTCGCCAGAGAGCCTGATTGATGGCCTTCTGTGACGACTCCTGGTCGGTGCACTTGCTGGCGGCCTTCCTGGGATCCTCGAAATCAATTTTCCCGAAAATTCGATCTCCCAGGTCACACAGTCCGGTCTGTGCAACCGAGGCCTGATTTTCGTGGTTGGGTCCACGCATGGCGTCAGAGAGCATGAGGAATCCTTGGATGGCGCCCTCGACAACCAACTGATCACCACTGCGGATCGCTCCCATCAGCTCCGGCTCGAGGGCGACGAGGAAGGTCACGATCTCCTCGAGAAAGTTGACCGAGACCTTGTTCAGGCGCTGGCTGCGCACAATGTTCTGCAGCTGTCTGTGCTGTCCGGCACACATGCTGCGGATAATCTTGATCACTTCGGTGAGGCAGTCAATGGATGCGCCGAGAGATGGCATACTATCGTTTTCAACCCTCGCGTTCTCACGCCCCACATGTCCCTTTGATAGTTGCCCCTTGACGCGACGCTTCTGCTTTTTTAGCGCACCGATCGAGTCCCTAATCACACAGAGCATCTGCGAAAAGCATGGTTGCGAGGATACTTGCGCGAGCGCAGAAGCCAGAAGATCTTGGACTTTGCGATTTCCACCCTCAAGCAGCGTGACACCAAGCATCAAAGCCGCCAAAAAGATGCTTTGATCCTTGGACGACATGCCTGCAACCACCAAATCAACGCCACCGAGGCGGGCGACGTTGCACTGTAGCGCCGCAAAGCGAACTGGATCGCTGCTTGCTGCTGTTGGCTGCTGATTGCTCCAAAGCCGCCTGTACTCATTATCCTGCGGCCGGCACGGAATTCAGAGCACGAGATGACACAGTCCCGCACCTAGACGGAATGTCAGGGCAAACTGACCTGCAACATTTCATTTTTGTTCAATCCGGAGTCTGGCGACAGATACAGTATCGCCCTGACGACCCTCAGGCCGTTGAGTCGCAACACCGGATCGTCAGATTGTTCATCGCACAGCAGACGCATGAAGTCTCCAAGCACCTGGAACTCCGAGTTCCGATAGGTCTTTCGGGAACCAAGCATGATCGCCATATCGGCAATAGCAGCTGTCATACTCCTGCCCTCCGCCATATCGACACCAAGTTGACCAGCCAGATAAAGTTTGAAGTGCTTCCAGCCCTCCTGGAAACGACCCTCATGGGAGTTCGCCGGGAACGTTCGTGGATCGTCGTCGAATTCGTCTGCAAGCAGAGACGCGGCTGTCCCTAGTGATATAGGAGACATAGCAGTCATTTTATCAAGGCCTTGGCTGATCGCGCCGTGGGTAAAGTGCGTCGTTTCATTGGCCTTTGAGCCGTCAGTTATGCCGCGCGAGTCCATGCTTGAGAGCAGCTGCAAAAAGAACATTGCCTTTGCATGCTGAGAGAGCCCCAGGCGCCGCAACTCTTTAAAGACCCCGGACGCCGCCGAGCGGAGCTTCTGTGCAAGTAACAACTGCGCCTCTCCCAACTCCTCCGGAAGGAGCTCGACTCGGCCAAAGAGACAGGCAAGTGCCTGTACGAGCACAAAAACGTACTCCATGTGAATCTGCAGGTCCCACCCCACATCGTCATGATATTCGCGACAGTTGCCTCCATTCGGTGCATCATCCAACCTTTGGAGCCGCTGCAAGAGGCTACACATGTCCACGAGCATTTCGTCCAGCAGAAACGACCCTCTCAGCCCTGGGGCACCAGCGGTGCGTGCGCTGAGCTCCATGGGGTCAGCAGCATCCTGCCAGACCCGCTCTGCGTCGTTCCAGCGTGAGATCGACAGCGTGTCGAGCGAGGCCAGGTATGCATGCATCATGAGTTTGACCCAGCCCATGCGCACGAGATGCACACCGTCTGCATCGATGTCTTGGGCTCTCGAGCCGTCTTCCTCACGCCCCACCCAGATGAAGCGATCGATTGTCTCGTTGACGGAAATCATTTGGAGAACGCGCGCCTTGTTGCTCGCGTTCTTGCCTGCGCAGCAGAGCGCAAGAAGATTTAGGGAGGCGTAATGGTACTTGACTAGTGACCGAACCACCATGCGGTGTTCTCCTTCCCGAATCAGCTCGAGCATCGTCTTGCCGTGGCGCAGGTCAGTTCGCGGCAGGTAGGGTGAATTGCGGTAGTCGCATTCAAGGTCGACCAATGTTTCCCAGTCTTCCAACACGAGGCGCAGAATGATGTCCTGGTTGCGACGACACGGCTGCCCCGCAATCTCCAGGAACACCTCAAAAAATCGAAGCCACCGCGCCTTGCGTCCCCACGTCAAGATTGCCACGATAAAATGACGATAAAGTGACTCCCGCACAAGCCCAATAAGCTGTGTGTTGTCGCGCACGATTTCGGAGAGCGTATCTGCAACGTTCAGCTTCTCGACACCCACGTGCTCGGCAAACATCTCGATGTGTGGGAACAGTTTCTTTTGCGCCTCGCTGTTGCGTTGGCAGATATGCTTCAGTAAGTCGTAGCACGCCTGAAAGAGATCTCGTTGATCAGGATCTTTCGGGGGGTCGGAGTCCGCCTCACTAAGACTCCTTCGCTCAGCGGGCGTATCCTCCGTCTCGTCGTCTCCACTTCGACCTCTGGTCATCGCAGCTCGGGGAGTCTCGCGCTCAAGCGGAATGCGCAAAATGTCGACGACAGGCTCGTCGAGCTCACGGTTGAACCTGGGTGGGGGTACACGGACGAAACATGAGAGAGTAGTGGGTGTAGGAGCGCTACTAAGCAGTCACCAGAGTGCATTAGTCTCTCCGGGCTGATTCTTTAGGGAGAGACATGATTTTCTTGTTCTTTGCGACCACGTACTTGTCGTGCGCTTCCGAAACGACAAGATAGCGCGCAAGGCGCTCGAGGAGCACTCGGGCCTCGTACATGGCGTCCTTGCGGCGAGCCCAAATGTACTTGCGCAGCGCTGTGAGCTTTCCGATGGCATACTCGGTTTCATGGTACACCTTGACCGCTGCAGGATACACCAGAACCTGTTGCGCGGCGGAGACGCCGAGTCGGTGCGAATAGGGGAAACAGGGGCGTGAACGCAGGTGCCGGCACGGGACAATACGGACAACAAGGCACCTGTGTCAGCTGAAGGTCGTCAGTGATTCGTGTTCGCTGCGAGATGTGCCGAATGATGAGTGCATACGCCTGCCGCCGAAGGAAAATAATTCAGAGACCGCAATAGCTTCGGCGCTTGGCCCTGACAAAGGCGCGAAGCACCATTCACCAAGTCCCATGGCACGGTCACCTGCGCTGTCATCTTGTATTCCTGAAATGCTGTGAGGTTCAACATGGCCTCGATGATCGGATCCCCACGAAAGTTCCCGCTCTTGTATTTGTCAGCTTTCAGAGCATCTGTGGAGATAATGTCCGAGTCGAAGAGTCTATTGACGCAGCGGTCGAAATGCTGTTGGTAAGGCTCGAGTCTTGACAAGAGCTCACTTTCTTGACGCTCATCACTCTCCGAACGTTCCAACTGCCCCCCAACATTGGCGCGTCAAGGCAACCAGACACCACGCAACGCAGCGGACAGTTGGATGAGCAACGGCTGGAAACTTAGGCGGTCCTGCCATGGCGGGCGGGCACATTGATGAAGTCCTGCCTCCGCTTCGTTTCGATGTACTTGAAGGAGGCCGACATCTTCTTGACCCCCATCTCGTTGAACACCATCTCCCAAGTATCCAGACAAACCGCAATGCGGAAATTGGCGCGGATGTTGAGAAGGCGGATCAGCAGCGTGAGAGCCGATGAGCTGCCGCCGTTCCACGCTTTAGGCCCAAGGTGTGGCTTGTCATGCAGCTTGCTGGACGAGCCCAGCTACTCAAGGGATGCGTACCGAATCGAGACCAGTAATCGGTCTACGCGACGCTTGGAGGGGCCGTTGGTAAAGCCGCGTGTGTCGACAACAGCGAATACAGACACAAAGAGCCTCCGGATGTCCTTGAAATCACAACTGACCGAGTCTCGATCACGTGTGAAGAATCTGCGCATTCAGCTCCGTGATCAGTGCACTCACACGACAGCACAGACGAGACGGGCGGGACTGCTGGGACTGCTGTGCCGGGACAAACCCAAAGTCGAGCATGAGATCACAGCAGGCGACCACGGCAGCAACTAGGTCGAGCTGGCCAGGTGTAGGAGACAAATTAAGCGAGGGCTTGCCATGAAGATCTGTGGCGCCACCGAGCCTTTCCAGCGAGAAAAGCAAAAATGCGCAAAGGTCGAAGAATCCCGTGGTACACACGGGCAGCGTCGGAACCCAGGTCTCCTTCTTGACAAATTCCGACTCTTCGGGCTTAACCTGATTTTACGGTACAGAACGTATTCGAACGTGTTACAGAGCATGCTGTTATTGGGAACACCAGAAGCGAGGCTAGGCACAAGGTGCAGCGGTCACGAGACACAAGGGTCGCGAGGTATAGCGACAGCACACCTTCGACCAGGTGCGGGTGTAGAGGATCTGTGGTTTAGATGACTGTGGGTCGCGATCGACGTATAGGTGCAGCATGAGAGACGTGAGCCCGGCGCGAAGAAGGGCCGGTAGGGAGTCTTCCTTCATCAGACTCAGAAGGGTCTCGTACCTGCGCACCCACGCCGCAGTGCGTCATCATGGTCGGAAAGGGTGGATGCGGCATTGTGACTTTTGCGACCGGCACACGCTTTAGCATCAGTGAATCAGATGGCCACTAAGGCCGGTTACCTGAATGGCATATCGGGTGTCATCAAGAAGTATTTCAGGTTGCCTTGGTGACGTCCAAAACACAGTTTCCCGTAAAGCTGGATGCAATGAACAAAGTATCGTACGACCCGCTCACGCGTATCAAGCTCTGAGAAGGGTGCCTGCATGACGTGCGAAAGATAGTCGCAGTTTTCTGTCTGCATGTGTTGATCTCCGAAGTCGGCAAGGTCAATCCAGAGGTCGGCACCAAGCTCATCACACTGTCCAGGCACATGAATTTCAAGTGTGATGCGACCATTTCCTTCTGAGACGCGACATATCGGAAGAAGTCGCGTGTTGTGCTCCAACAACGCACTACCTATCATATCCTGGATGGCATGCATGGGAGCACCGCCTGCAGTACAAATAGATAAAAGGAAGTCAATGTAGCGTGGGTGCTTTTCGTTCTGTAGTAAGTCCATGAATTGAAAAATTAAGTCTTTCTCGATTCGTGCGAGCAACTTTCGTTTGTCAACGAAAATCTCCTTGAGCGTTGTGGTGCAGGAGAGCCCGCAGCCAAGGTGACGGCGGATAGTAGTAACGTGCTTCTGCAACGCAAGAGCATTTCGCTCGCTACCTTTGGTCATTTTCTTGATAAGACGGTAAGCAAGAGTGAGGATATCGTTGAGCTGTTTGAAACGGCGATCACTTTTTGAGAGCCAATTTGGCTGAATGCCGCGCGCGAAGGGCGCGCGGATCATGCGGAATATAGTTTCCGTGGCCTGTAGCTCACGGAGCAGCTTTTGCATGAGCCGGTTCGGCGCTCCGTCACGAGAAAGGGGATCAAGATCCTCGTCAAATGTCGAATTGAGCACCAGCTTCGTGAGTGTATCAACTACCGATTGATGGTACCTGACCGTGCCCAGCGCATTAAACGCCAATCGTGCTCGCAGACTCTGCACCCATTTCTTCCGTGATACAGAACTCAGGGTCACGGGCTGTCAACAGGGCAGAGAGCACCGCTCAGTGAGATCGAGGACTTGATTGGATTCCGGCACCAGATCACGCGGAACGCCTTCGAATTGTGTTTCGCGAGACGGAGAAGTGACCGAGGGCGAATGCAAATCGAGAAATGCTTTTGCGTATGGGGACACAGAATCAATCTCAGTTGCCTGCCATTCCATTCCTTCCGAGTTGCTCAACGCAAGTACCTGGTCTTGCTTGGCGTTCATCGAAATGTTGTGATCAAAGGGTTTATTTGTCGTAGCCGCATGTTGCCCTTCTCTGACATCCTGAAGAAGCACCCGCATACTTGTGTGGTGCTTTGGGATCGCCTCGAGGCGGTCGGCAAAGTCAGAGATTACAAGAAGGCAGTGGCGGATCTGCACGACCGACTTGAACGACTCAGGCAGCACAGGGATTACGAGCAGTGCGTCTCTCTCTGAAAGCCCTTCAATCATGCGCAGATGCACGGGTGTCTCTCGTCGGGGGTCGTTGTTTTCTTCGATTCGGATCCTGTGCCCCATGATGCGCAACTTGGCGTCAGCATCCTGCTGGAGCGCAGCGCCGCTCGAGGTTTGGATGTAGACCAGGCCTTGATTCAAAACCCATTTGTTCTGCGGCGTGCTCTCGAACTGGCGAAAGATGAATTCCGCGCCGGGCGCGAGATAGTCAGTCGTCATCTCAAGGCGATCCCCGTTCTGCGAAAGGTATTTGTTTGTGATAATGTGTTTGATACGGTACTGCCTTGAATCAGAGCACTCGACGGCGCCCGCAGCACCAAAAAGCGACAATGACTCGATCTTCCACATCCATGATGCCTTCTTTCGCGCCTTGATGGCAACGCGCGAAGAGGCGCGGAACATAGGCTCATTGCCCATGTCATCACGATATTCGAGATAAGCCTCAGCCTCTTTGTGATAAAAGCAAATAACCTGCTCCGCTCGGAGGCGCGCATGCACCTCGGGGAATCGTTTCAAGTTAATGGGGTTCGCAGTGTAGGACTCGAAGAGCACTAGACGCCATGCCGTTGGATGCGTTTCTCCCGTAGCACCGCTGACCTCCGCACAATCGACTACCACAGGATTCGTGACCTGCAGAACAGTCTTGAGAATTGTTTCGAGGCTCTGGCCGTGCTGGACACCCATTTGAAGTGAAAAGCGTGCGCCCGAAATTGCTTTCATGGATTCAATGTGAAGCAGGTGACCCGAGTGGATCGCCTCCCCCAACCCATACGCCTGCCGACACATCACCCAGAGTGCTCACAGAATTGGCAGGATATGCTGCACAGTGGAAATGGCGAGTTTCATTCTCTGAAAAACACCTTGAACGCAGGTTTGAGATTGAACATGGAGTTCTCCGAGCCTTGATCTTTCATCTCCATCTTTTTGGCTGCTCGCTCGAAGGCCTGGGCACAGCCCGCGTAAAACCTTCCACATTTTATTCAAATAACACTATAAGCAGTGACGTTGGGGAACTGATTCTAGTCAGCTTACCTGGTTCTTGGTGAGCGTGATGACCCGTCCGGTGATGACGTGTTCCAGCTGAACCGCGTCCTCGTATCGCACGATATGTCCCTGCTGGCGCTCATACTCGGCTTGGTTGCCCGACGCCTCATCGTCTGCGAGGACTAATCGCTGAAGTAGCTCCTTCACGGCTGCGCGGTCCTCAAGGCCGTGCTTCGCACACAGCTCTTCTGCCCTCGTGTCAAGGTCTGACATGTCTGGAGGCACTTCGGGCAGCGGCAGGTTCCGTCCACCATCCCAGAGCCCCTCCTTACGGATTTTGGTCAAGTGCTTGGCCTGCGAGAGCAAATGCTACAGCTCTCAGATAGATCCTTTCGGCCACAGGATCCAAACACAGAATTCGCAAACATGATGCCTTTCCCTGTCATTAGATTGGGGAACGTGCCTCCCCATAGTGTGATCGTGGTTTGATCCGAAAGTGGCAGTCCCGCATGTTTGGAGGAACCTGTTCAAAGAATTCCAGCACGGTCAGGAAGAGAGAAGCAGGGTCAGGGCGCAAACTGGCACAGGTCCCGCAAGGTTCTCCCATGTCGACATTCGCACAATTTCCAGACTGCTCCCTGCCATCGCATTTCGTCTGCCAGTCGGTGTGTCTGAGGGTGCTTGCTGCAGATTGAAGGGCCCTCACCGGGGCTCCGTCACAGAGGATCTCCACCCAGGGGCGCCCATCGTGTGCACCCCCGTAAGAGATAAGCCCATTCACACCATCGGGCAGGATGGCAACAGAATCCCCGTATCGAAGTGGAGCATTTCTGGGAAATCCCATCGATACAGAGATTGTGTCCGCCATCCCGGACGACCCCCCAGCGGGCCACGCTCAAGCTCGTTTATCACACACAAATCGCAGAGGGAACATGCTAAAATTAATAATTGAGAGTATCATACGACCAAACTAAAACGATAGGTTGAAAACACCGTCACGGGTCTCGTGAAAAAGCTGGCGAATCATCGTGGAGTTCCCATCGGCCGTAGTGGGCTCCCCTCTCCTGAGCTGGACCCCCCCGCGACAGAATATTCCGCGCTGCAACGTCTCCCCTCTCCTACCCCTGTTGTGGGTCCTCCTTGCCGCAACGAGTGCAGCAGGGATGGTCAAGCTCGTACTGCAAGATGACTTCTCGCCAGGGACCGGCAACGCACTGCAGGCTTGTGTTGCGTCGCTCTTTGAGATGCCGCTGAATACGGTAAATGCCAAACCGAGGCAGCCCTGCACCGCACGCGACGTTCAGCCGCCCATACCAATATCTGTTTCATGTGAAGCTCGGTGTGCTCGACGCGCAGGTGCCGAACTTCATCGCAGAACCGGAGCCATACGCGGCCCTGCACCGTTTCACGGCGACCAGAGGCTTAGGATTCGTCAAAGTTGAAAGCTCCCTTTTGTTCGCCCATTTGACCATGCGACTTTTATTCTTCTATTCCACGATGCGGGCCGATTTTTGTTCTTCTATTCTGCGATGCGGGCCACCATGAGTGCGGAGACTCATGACTCCCCTCTGCTGGCGACTCCGCGCGAACCCGGCCAGAGACCGTGACACAACTCAACTTCGACCCTTTGCAGGTCGATGTCGTGGGCGGCGTGCTTTCCTTCCCACCTTCGACCTCTGACCGTCAGGTCCCTAGCCATCAATGGGCGACTAGGCGAAACCTGAATTGATGCTTGACCTCTTCGAAAGCTTTCCCCATCAGCCCATTTCACACCTCTCCTTGACCATGAGGTGGCGGCTGCCCTCCCTATGCGCGTCATCTGGACCTCATTCTACTGGTGCGCGCAGGTGCATTGCATCCTCGCTGGAAAGTCCCCACGAGGAGATCACAAGCACGCGGTACCCCCCGCCCTGTCCACAAAGACCTTCTGGACCGTCTGGAATCAGGCTTTCATCGCTGCGCTTGTCGACTGTCTCCGGCTGGCAGGTGGTTGGCGTGGCGAGGGGGAAAACACTAGAATGCGTTTCCGATCCACACCCAGACGGCACAATGCTCGAGGGCCCCCCTGTCTGGGCTGGGTTTTTCCTTGCGCTAGATCCTGCACAGGCAGGAAGTTTCACGGGGGCGTCGACTGGAGCCGCCTCCTAGGTCGAGGAACTGGGGTGCATGCGCTGGAGTGCATGCGCGCTGCAAGCTGCCGAAGTGCATGCTGCAAGAAGCGCTGGCAACGCTTTGTAAATATCAGCCCCGATCAACACACCCCGTACTGCTTATCGGTCTTATTCAGAGGTTTCCGTTGATCCTTAGTGGTTCGAGGGCGCTTGTGGGCCGCCTCCTTGAGCCTGAGGGGTCTGCCCCTGCTGTTGAGGGTCGACAGCGTACATGAGCTGCTGCAGCCAGCGCTTGGTAGAATTGTCATCGCGCAGACAGCTGGTGAAATTCGGATCGAACAGCTGCTCTGGAAGACAGTGACGAAGCGCGTCGCGCGCCCGCTGATTCTCAGAAAGGCGCAGGTAGCACCGGATGATGTGCTTGAGTAGGCGCACCGAGGGATCTTTAGCAAGTCCACCGACCATCGAAGACAACACGTTGGAGACAGCAAAGAAGCGCTCAGCAGTCGCGCAAATATACTGCAGACCCATGTCGTCAAGCAGGATCTTCTGGACGATAAAGGTTGCCACAGTCTTGGACAGCTCGGAGCCAGTCTCCATGATCCGCAAGCAGAGAGGAATGATCTCGGTCGTGAGCAGGAAGTTAATCACGTCAGAATCATCCATCTTGACCAGAGCCCCAATCACTCCGAGCGACGTGAGCCGGAGGTACTCAAATGGCCGCGTCTTGGAGATAGTATTGAGGAAAGGGTACAGGAACAGGGGGATGTGAGCCTTGAGGAAGAGAGTTCGTGTTTCCGGATGCGACGCAACACACTGCAACAATGCCAGCGCATTGCAGACACGGTTCGAAGCATGAGCAGTCAGCTGTGGTGGCGACAACAACGGATAGATGCACACGATCTCCTGGAGAAGAGTTGCCGTTGTCCCGAATGAGTGCCAGAGGATCGGGGCAAGATCCGGGAATGCCTCGCGCTTCTTCGACAGTTCCAGGAGCGCTGCTTCCCGAGTTTCCTCTCGAGAAAGCTCTGCCACTAGCTGGTAAAGCTTTTCCTTATCCTGGGCTTGGTCTCCGGATCCCCCGTCACCCCCCCCGCTGAGCATGCCCGTCCCCTGCTGCATCGTTGATGCACGCGAGGCGCCTGGAGCCTGCCGAACACCAGCCAAATTCCGTCCTCGCCCCCGTGCGGCTAACCCGACAGCCGCTTCAACACAGATGGACCACCACGCTGCCGCAGCAAGGACAACGAGGAGGCGCCGAAGGGGCCCTGCAGACGTGCCTCTCGCGTGCCAGCGCCCGCCCCGCGGCGGTGGTGCCAGCCGCACCAGCCGCCTGCGGGCTGTAAGCGGTCACTGATAGAGAGCCGGGACTGCCGCCTCTCAATCTAGGAAAAGGACACAATGCTCCGGTGGATCGAGCAGATCACACAGCGGAGCGCGCCTCTCGTTTCCCCGTCGTGCTTGAGGAGGGAGATGATGTGACCTGGCATCAGTCAACTCTTCATTAGTTTTCTAAATTGAATTGATTTAGGTTTGTTGCACCTGTCATCAACCAATCTCCTAGCTCGAGCCCAACTCGGGGCAAGGATTCAGGGTTTAGGCCAGTGCGAATCTCCGAACATCCGGTCGGCCAAACCAGATCCTGCTGTCTTTCCAAGGCACCCTGTGGCTTTAGGGATCAACCCTGATTTCAGACAGTCCATCGGAGCTTTGTATCTCCCTTGGTGTCTGTGTCTGATCACGCAGAGGCTGCGACACTCAGCTCGAGGTGCGAGAAGATGCACTCCGCCTGCCGCCTCTGTTGTTTCTAATGGTGGTACTGTATCGCGCAGAGCCCAAGCATGAAAATCGCGGTGTACAGCTATGAAAAGTATGACCAAAAATTCTTCGGCAAAGGTGAGAAGAAATTTTGCACTTACAGTCCGACTCGCATGACCAGCAGCATCGACCAGCACGCCTCGCTGAAATACGTGGCACCGAGAAAATAGGTCTGAAAGAATTGTTGGGGGATGAAAATGTGAAACTGCTGCCGGTCAACCTGCTTCCGGCCACCACCGACCTCGCCGCCGGGTATGCCGCTTCTCGCCCGAATGCTCAATCAAAGTCAGCGATGACTGATCTGCCAAACTCCATGCGGGAATATAAAAAAACATCGTACAAGGCCCATGTATCACACCACAGTCTTCGCGTCAGGTGCGATGCAGTCTGTATTTTCGTGAACGACTGCGCGGACGCGTCAGTCATCGCCGACCTCAAAACCTTGGGCGTAAAGCTTCTGCTGCTTCGCTCTGCCGGGTGCACTTTCTCCCTTTCACCCGATCCTCGTTTCTGCTTCTTCTCGACCGTATTTTACTGTCCCGCTGTCTGTGCCCTACGCGCTGAGTCGTTTGTGGCGGCAGCTTCAACCACGTCGATCTCGACGCCGCGGCAGAGGCAGGTATCTCGGTGCGCCGCGTCCCAGCCTACTCGCCGCATGCCGTCGCCGAACTTGCTGTCGGCTTACTTCTCTCCCTGGTCTTACCCTATCCACTTCTTTTCGGTGACTCTTTATGAAGTGATTAAACGCATGGCCGCCGCGAAATGTGGAGAGGAGTGGAGGCGAGGCCTTACGGTAGGCAACAGGTGCGCAAGCTGCCGCGGGCGTACAACCGTGTGCGAGAACACAACTTTTCCATTTCTGGTCTCGAGGGGTTCGACATTCACGGAAAGGCCATTGGAATCATCGGCACAGGTGCTGTTTCGTCCCTCGGGTTCCCTTGCAGACTTGACTGTCCCACCCGCCCGATCTCATGCAACGACATTCTGGCCGGTGTCGATTATCCTCGCAATTTAGAGGCCACCGTCTTGAAGGCCACAGCCCCATTACAGGTAAAATTGGACAAATTGCAGCGAAAATCCTTAACGGATTTGGACCCTCTAAGCTGCTGGGTTACGATCCATATCCGAATGAAGGCATGAAGCAGATGGGGATGGAGTACACGGACCTCGACTCTCTACTTGCGCAGAGTGACATTATTTCGCTGCACTTGCCGCTAATGCCGCAGACGTACCACATGATTGGCAAAGAATCGATCGCGAAAATGAAGGATGGAGTTGTCATCATCAACGTCTCACGCGGAGGACTGATCGGTCCCGCCGCACCTTGTTCCCTTTGGCTCAGGCGGCCAGGCAGCGCCATTCCACTCATGCAGGAAGACTAAGTCTGGTCATTTGCAACGCATCAGATGCTATTGCGCTGGAAGATGGACTGCGGTCGGGCAAAGTTGGGGGAGTGGGGATGGATGTGTACGAGAACGAGCAGTCGTACTTTTTCCGCGACTGTTCGGACCAGGTAATCGCGCTCTTTTTGGCCAAGCTTGGTTGCATGGCAGTGTTCAGAGTGGTCTCAGTAGCAGCAGCAAGCGGAGAATCGCGAGCTGACTCGAAAATCCCTGTACGGCAGGTTCTCTCGGACGTGACCCTCGCGAGGCTGCTCACCTTCCACAACGTGCAGATCACGGCGCACCAAGCGTTCCTGACCAATGAAGCGCTTGAGACGATTGCGTCCACAACCATCATGAATCTCCAAGACTTCATGACAGGCAAAAGTAACGAAAACGAGGTTAAACCCTTTGGAAAGAAGTGATTCTGAACCTCTGGGGGAACCAGAAGTGAGAATGTGCACAGGAGTGAACAACATTCAAAGGCACCACAAGCACCGCACTGAAAGACACCGCACCCGTCTTTAACTACCGGTGCTTACTGGGCGACACGTGTTGCGCTACTTTGCAGCGCACGCTTGCTCCCCCGCAACCTTTATTACACTCCTCTGGTGCGACATACTTTTCGTCCTGCTCGTGAACAGCACGATCGCACTATCGGTAAATCTTGAGCGGGATGTTCTCGACGGGCGTGAAGCCGTTCTCAAACTCCACAACGATGTTGGCCTCAAAGTCCAGCTGAAATCCAGGCCAGTTGATTGATGGCGCCGAGAACAGTCGCGGAAGCACGACATGAATCGGGATCTCGACATCTGGCATCACGTTACCCTGGGCAATCATGATAGACTGCACCTCCGAGGCCTCTTTGCAAGTGCCCTC
>Ga0115567_10002957_pt1 | contig 16898 bp, 21 predicted proteins | sample COGITO_mtgs_1204_2_FD_88679 | JGI IMG/M metagenome (GOLD analysis project Ga0115567, IMG submission 88679) | Pelagic marine microbial communities from North Sea - COGITO_mtgs_120412 | ecosystem: Environmental > Aquatic > Marine > Epipelagic | place: Germany:Helgoland, sampling site Kabeltonne... | reverse complement strand
GCCGGAAATACCGTCTTTGTCTCATCACACGACCTCACGGAAGTGCAAAAAATATGTGATAGAGCCGCCTTTATCCGTGATGGAAAGCTGATTAGTATCGAAGATATTAGGCATGCAAAATCACTTAATCTACGCCGTTTCCGGGCAACGTTCGAGTCAGCTCCCGATACGTCAAAATTTGCAGCCCTCAAAACAGTATCTGACGTAAAATCGGATGGTAATGATGTGATAGTTACCGTGACCGGAAGCGTGGGTGAATTTGTGAGTGAACTAGCAAAACACAATCCAATTGATTTAGACGAACAAGAGACTGATCTTGAAGATCTATTCATGCATTATTACAAGGAGGGTAAAGATGCATAATACAATATTTTTTAAAGCAGTCTGGGACCGAAAACTCAGTATACTTGCTACGTCTATTGGCATGTTCATTTTCGCACTGTTATTTGCCTCACTTCATCAAACATTTGCCGGTCAAATAACGTCGATCGCAAACACGTTTCCACCAGAATTTTCTGCTGTGCTCGGCGATATTTCCGCCGCTGCAAAACCAGAGGGATTTTTAAATCTTGAGCTGTACTCGCTATTTTTACCATTCGCCGTCGCTATAACAGGAATCGTATTTGGGTCTAAAGCGGTTGGCAAGGAAGAAGATTCCGGTACGCTTGAATTACTCCTTGCAAGTCCGATTAGTCGACATAACATAATGCTACAAAAACTTATGGCAATCACATTAACGCTATTCATTGTCGCGTTTAGCTCATGGCTTGGTGTTGTAGTGGGTAAAGCATTGTTTGTGTTTGACGCAAACTTGACCAACGTCGCCCTGGCATCACTGTCGGTATTCTTGCTCGGAATGGTGTACGCAATGGCTGCATTGGCAGCCCAAGGAGCTACAGGTGCATCAAAAATAGGAATTGGTACTGGTGCAGGAGTATTGGTAGTAACCTATTTCGCAAATATTATCGCAGCATTAGTCGAAACTCTTGAGTGGCTGAAATATTTCTCTCCCTTCCAGTACATGGATGTATCGGCAGTGCTTGATGGGAATGGTGAAGTGATCAATTTTATCGCATTATTTCTCACGGCAGCTATACTGTACCTGGTTGCACACACTGGGTTCCTCAAACGCGATACGGGGGTGTAAGGGATCCCTATCTGTTCAACCGTAGATTAGTGGTTATTTCGGACTTATATAATTAATTATATAAGTCATCGTAAGACAAATCACTGCCTTGCTTTGTTAGTAGCCCCCAAAACTATCTATCCGAATATCACGTACGCGTACTCCCATGTCTATCAGCAGATGTTCATTCGCGTCGACCATGCCCGGCGGGCCAGATATGTAGAAGTTTTGAGACACATTGGTGATCAGAGAATGAATCAACTTTTCGCGCTTTTTCCGATTGATGTCATTTGTATCAATATAGGTGATCGATACGTTCGGGAGTGACCCGGCCCATGCATCCAACTCCGGTCTGAACAAACATTCACTGCCTTTATTCAAATAGATGAGAGTAACGTCGTGAGCGTCGTCGTTATCGGCCATTTCCTTCACCATACTACGGAACGGCGCTATACCTATACCGCCGGCTATCAGCATACTCGATTGGTTTCTATTTAGCTGGAAGTCGTAGTCGTTGCCATACTGCGAGATATATAGTTCATTGCCCGGTTTCACAGACTGTAAGGCTCGTTTGATCTCACTTAATCCTTCACGGAACGTGATTCGAATATCGGCTTCGGTAGGTGAGGAGGATATCGAGTACGTTCTGCCGCCATTGAGCGTGCGATCGTGGAAATAAATATCTATCCAATCGCCGGCCTCAAACATAAAATGGGCTGGTCTATGAAAATAAATGCTCCAATTGTCGAGCACATCGCGCTTCAACGATTTCACAATCAACGGTATCTGTTGGTTCTTAGTTACCATCACCATATGATATCAGACAGAGGTACTGATGCTATAGCGTAAAAACCACCCATGCAGGTGGTTTTTAACAGCTATCCGACATATCGGAATCGTACTCTAGTACTCTTTTGTCGCGCCGTCTTCGACTGCTTTTTCTGCGTTGTCTTTAGACATCATTGCACAGACAGTTGTGCCGCATTTTGCGTGCTTGCCTTTAGCCATGAAACCACCTTTTTTAGTTTGGTGAATTCCTGGAGCTGTTAGCTCGACGCCTTTTTCTTTACACTTTACACAATATCCAGTAACCATATACATCTCCTCTTATATTTATGTACTATATCATTATATCTGCTTTAATGCATTACTCCACCACATGAAGATAAAACTGTATGGTATACGCGGATGTGTTTCTCACACATTGCGTACGAACGCTTCGCTTTCGTCCTCGTAGGACTCATCTGCGTAAGTAACACGTACGGAGCGAATATGACAAGCAGACATAGGGTGTAGGAAAACATCACGGATGGGCCGTGAACCTAGGTTTTGACCTATATCCACTTGCCAAATTCGTCCGCTCTGTGTCAGAGCACGTTGCCCTCGCTGTCAGCGACGGCGACGTCGTACTCCGGCTTCGCTTGGACGCGGACGGTCAGCGTGCGACCGTCGACGTTGACACCAGGGATGTCGACGAAGTCTGGCCCCTCGACGATGTACTCGAGGTGCTTGAGCGTCAGCTCCCCTTCGAGGTAGAAGACGACCGCTTGACGAGCGCCCAACTGGAGCTGAGCGATCTTGTCGCCATCGCCTGCTGCGACTCGTGCAATGCAGTCACGGACACGGTCCATGACGCTGACCGGCGCGACTTCTACCCATACATCGCTATTGAAGCCGTTGATGCTCCATCGACCGTGGTCGGACTTGGTGCCTCGAGCGCCGAAGAAGTTGACGGCGCGGCCGTCAATTCCATAGTGCTTACCTAAGATCTGTACGGGTGCCATGATGGTGACCTCTCTTCATCTACGAGCGATTGCCCGAACGATAGAATCGTCAGTGAATCGCCCGGATGGCGGAGACACAAGATGAGATTTTATTACTGAACGCTACAGCAATAAAATCTCATCTTGTGCTAGTCTGCTTGTCAAAAAACACTTTCGGAGATATTATCTCAACGAAAGTATCTATATTTTAGCATGATTTTATAAAATGTCAATTGGTGCGGGCTAGGAGACTTTACTCTTGACCATGCTGGACAAGAGTTCTCTTGGCTATTGTTATTTTTTACTCGGCCAGGAGTTAGAGCCGAAATCTCATACCAATTAAAATAGTCCGGGACGAGCCGGACTACTTTAATTGGTGCGGGTTAGGAGACTCTAACTCCTGGCCTCGTCCTTGGCAAGGACGCGCTCTAACAACTGAGCTAAACCCGCATACCTAGAGAAGTATAGGCAATATGCAACGTTTTTTCAAGAGGGAGAGCTTGTATATATCCCGGGTGGTCGAGTATGATAAAAGGTAATGTTTCAAAAATTTATACAAAAACGACTCGAAAAATACGCTCGCCACTATTTTACCAAACATCCAGAGGTGAAATTGATAGCCGTGGCTGGAAGCGTAGGCAAGACCACCACCAAGACGATGATTGCTACGTTGTTGTCGCAAAAATTCCGTGTGCGCATGATGGACGGCAACCATAATACGCATATGAGCGCGCCCGTCGCGATGCTCGGCGTCGAATACCCTGAAAATGTGCGTAGCCCTCTGGCGTGGCTGCGAGTGTTTAAAGCCATGAAGCAGCAGATTAAACAGCCTGCTGATGTCGATATTGTCATACAAGAGCTCGGAACAGACGGCATCGGGCAAATCCCTCACTTCGGAACGTACCTACGGCCAGCAATTGGTGTGGTCACGGCTGTCACACAAGAGCACATGGAATTTTTTGGTACGATCGAAAACGTGGCACAAGAAGAATTGTCGCTGGCGAACTACGCGGAGCTCGCCTTTATAAGCCGCGATGACATAGACGGCCGATTCGCCGCATATATTACCGACCCAGCGATCGACACCTACGGCACAACGGCCGCTGCCGAATACCGACTGGAAGTAGGGGATTTCGATATTGCATCGGGCTATAGCGGTACTATTGTGTCGCCAGAAATGACGTTTGAAGTACCAAGCAAAATAAAGGTGTTTGGCGAACATAGTTTGCGGCCCGTGACTTGTGCTGTTGGCATAGCTATCAAGCTAGGGTTAAATTCAGATGAAATCATTGCAGGGTTGGCCCTCATAGAACCGGTAAATGGCAGGATGAACGTGTTAAAAGGCGTGAACCAAAGCGTGCTGATAGATGATACCTACAATTCGAGTCCGGCAGCTGCCGACGCAGCACTTCGCACACTGTACGCAACACCCGCACCACAGCGAATTGCCATATTCGGCGATATGAACGAGCTGGGCGCGGTATCGGAAGAAGAGCACCAAAAACTCGGTGATTTTTGTGATTCAAGTTTGCTGGCATGGGTGGTGACGGTTGGTGAACAGTCTGAAAAATTTCTTGCACCGCGTGCTCGCGCCCAAGGATGCCAGGTAAAAAGCTTTAAAAGCGCAATCGACGCCGGCGCGTTTGTTCATTCGGTTATGGAAAAGGGGGCCGTCGTACTGGCGAAGGGTTCGCAGGGAAATGTCTACCTAGAAGAAGCCGTAAAAATTTTACTGCACGAAACGCACGAAGATCACGAATTGGTCCGCCAGTCTGAGCAATGGATGGCTACCAAAAACGCATATTTTCAGAAATAAATCAACTCGCATGGTACACTTACAGTAATCATAAGTAGTAAGCCGAGGAACGAACATGCCAGACGAACCGCGCGATGAATCAGACGACAAAGGTTTCAACGTACCTGTTCAGCAAAAAAAGGTTATCGAGCCACTGAACACGGAAGAAGTAGCACGCGAACAAGAGTCGGCAGCATTTGGCCCGGTAGAGTCAGAAGAGCCGTCACTGTATAAAGAAGAGCCGATTCCAGTGGTCGAAGCAGAGCTTGAGCCAACGACGATGTCTAGCGATGAACCGCTACAGCCATCTGTTGTTGAGCAGCCAGCGCAACAACCTGTGACCCGTCCAAAGCGCGGTAAAAAAATGATTATTGGCGGCGTGATTGCTGCGGTATTTGTTTTACTCGGCGCTGGATCAGCATTGGGGTACAATCTCTGGTATCAAAACCCACAAAAAGTACTGGGTGACGCGATTGCAAACGCGATGACCGCAAAATCGATAAACGTTGATTCTAGCGTACGCTACCAGACAAAGCCGTTCACACCGACCTCGAGCAATTCACCGTTCGAGGGCGCATCTGCACCTACGTCGGATGGCTCTGTATCGACCGTTCACCTGAAGGCTGATGCAAACTACGAAAGCGCCCAGGTAGACGTAGAATATATCGGTGATGATAAAGATACAGCTGTTAAGGTTAGCGGGAGTGTCATACTGGACTACAAGAATAGTGATTACTATGTCAAAGTAAATGACATCGTAAAATTAGTAGAGCAATTTTTAGGTTCCGCCGAACAAACTCCTGCTGCAATTACTTCTATCATAGAGAAAATTAGTGGCAATTGGGTTAAGATTACGGATGAAGACATTGGCAATCTAACTGGTCAAACTAGCAATGATGCTGTTTCAAGTTGTGTCCAAAAAGTGGTAGAAAAAGTTAATACAAACGATTCGTATCGGAACGAACTCTCAAGCTTGTACATGAAGTATCCGATACTCGTTGTCTCCAAACACTTAGGCTCCAAGGACGGAATGTTAGGGTACGAGATTGAACCGAGTATTGAAAACACCAATCAGTTCATTGCAGGCTTTAACTCATCAAAATTTTACTCAGATGTAAAGAAATGTGACGATTCTATTAAAGATATTCAACCGAATGAAACTACCCCTTCTGAGAGTAACCGAACTGATGCAATCGTAAGCGTATGGGTTAGTCGCTGGTCTCACGAACTAAAAGAAGTTACGACATCGTCTGATAATGCATATTCAAACAGTTCTTCTGATACAGCGGTGAACTTCAACCAGCCGCTACAAGCGACGATACCTACTAATTCTATCGACCTTCAAACACTCATGGGTGATATAGAGAAAGCGCAAAATGAGCTCTCAGCAGGGTTTATGGGAGAAGGTGAATTCGGAGCAGGCACCATACCATCTGCAATGTCAGCAAGCCTGACTGCGAGTACCGTCCAGTCGTATATGTCAAATAACAAGGGTGCTACCCCTACGTTAACTCAGCTACGAGATGAAATGAAACAGTATGACAGTATATATCCTGGAATCTCTGCGTCACTAAGTGCAGAAGAACCGTCTAGTGCTGTGCCGAATAGAATTCAGTACGTTAGCTGTGGCGGACGGAAAGTCGGTATTTTCTACTTCGACGCAGCTACTAAAACAGTCAACGCTACGCAAGACGATTGTACTGCTAGTGGAAGTTCTGTCTAATACCCACTAGTTAGACTGCTCTACTCACCTCTGATATAGTAAGAGGCATATGAAACGATTCAATCCGAGCGAACTAGAGCCAGCATGGCAAAAAAAATGGGACGAGCAACAGATCTACAAAGCAGATCTTGAGAGCGACAAACCAAAATACTTTGCGATGAGCATGTTTAATTATCCGAGCGGCATTCTGCACATCGGTCACGCCATGAACTACACCATTTCGGATGTCATGGCACGATTTAAGCGACAGCAAGGGTTCGAAAGCTATCATCCTGTTGGCTGGGATTCATTTGGCTTGCCTGCTGAGAACCGGGCGATCAAACAAGGCGTGAGTCCGAAAGTTTCGATGGACGAACTTATTCCGATATACCAAAAGCTGTACAAGGCAATGGGTTGGAGTAATGATTGGTCGAAAGAAATCGCAACGCACACTCCCGAATACTACAAATGGACGCAATGGATCTTTTCTGAAATGTTCCGAGCCGGCCTGGCCTACCAAGAGCCACGTATGCAGTGGTGGTGTACAAAATGTCAGACAGTGCTCGCAAACGAACAGGTGATTGATGGTAAATGTTGGCGACATGATGCTCCGGATGACCCCGAGGTCAATAAAAAAGAAGTAAACCAATGGTTCTTCAAAATCACCGAGTATGCCGATGAAATGTTGGAAGCCATCGATGAACTTGATTGGACCGATAGCGTGAAGCTTGCCCAGAAGAATTGGATTGGCCGAAGTGAAGGTATGCTGGTTGAATTCAAACTTGAAGGTCTTGGTCTTGAGAATGAATCGATTAAGGTATTTACCACGGCCCACGATACTATCTTTGGCGCATCCTTCATGGTCTTCGCACCAGAGCATGAACTGATCGAACGCGTGGCTGGTTCTGCCGCAAATGCAGGCGCGCTGAACGAGTATATGAAAAAAACGATGATCAAGTCGGAGCTAGAGCGGCAGTCTGATAAAACGAAGACTGGCGTAGAAGTTGAGGGATTATTTGCTGTCAATCCACTAAGCGGTGAAAAAATTCCTGTTTGGATGGCTGATTATGTACTAGCCGGATACGGAACGGGCGCTGTAATGGCGGTCCCAGGAGAAGATGAGCGCGATTATGAATTCGCTCAGAAATTTAATTTGCCGATTGTCTACACGACCAAACAGCAAGAATTTGTAAATTATCAGTCGGAAATAAAGAATAACCGAACATCGTATGAACTCGCCAACTCGGGCAAATTCGATGGCATGAACTTCGAAGAAGGCCGAGAAGCAATCGCGAGAGAGCTTGAAAACTCTGGTATGGGAACCGTCGAAGTAAATTATAAAATGCGCGACTGGAGCGTCAGCCGTCAGCGCTATTGGGGTGCACCGATTCCTATCATCCACTGCCAGACGTGTGGCCCGAAGCTTGTACCAGACGAGCAGTTGCCGGTCATACTACCAGAACTGGAAGATTTTCAACCGAGCGGTGATGGCAGAAGCGCCTTGGCGCGGGCGACAGACTGGCTCAAAACGACCTGTCCGGACTGTGGCAACAACGCCGAACGGGAGACCGATACGCTCGACACCTATATTTGTAGTAGCTGGTATTTCTTGCGTTATCTCGACCCAAAAAACGACACTGAATTTGTTGGGAAGGATGTAGCCGAAAAGTGGATGCCCGTCGATTTCTACAATGGCGCAGACCATGCGACCGCACACTTACTGTATGCGCGGTTTGTGGCACGATTCTTTGCAAAGACAAAAGGCATCGGCACCGCGGAGCCATTCAAAAAGTTTTTATTTAACGGTAAAGTAACCGCACAAAATGGAGAAATGTTCTCGAAAACAAAAGGCAATGGTGTTGACCCAATGGAAATCATCAACAGCGGTTATGGCGCCGATGCGCTGCGAACGTATTTGATGTTTGCCGCCCCACTCGATGTCTGGGCAAAATGGGATCCCCAAGGCGTGCCCGGAACGCATCGTTTCCTCAACCGAGTATGGAATCTTGTTCAGGAATACGATGAATCTAATACCAATACTGCCAATGACGATGTCCTTAAGGTTATACATCCAGTCATCAAAAAAGTGACGCATGATTTAGAACAACAAAAATATAATACGGCTATCGCCGCGATGATGGAGGCAACGAACGCGTTGTACGCGATAAAAGCCAAGACTGCTGTTTCTACATCGAAAGAGTGGAAATTTGCGCTAGAATCTCTGGTGTCGCTTGTTGCTCCATTTGCGCCGCATATGGCTGACGAGCTGTGGCAACAACTTGGCCGCAGCAGCACCGTGCAGAAAGATTCTTGGCCTACGTATGACGAAGCATTCCTTATCGATGACACGCTAACGATTGCTGTACAAGTAAATGGGAAATTGCGCGGTACTATTTCTGTCGCTACAGATGCAGCTGCTGAGTCGATTAAGAGCGCAGCGGTGCGTGAAGAAAACGTGCAGAAACATCTTGAAAATAAAGAACCGACCAAGGTAATTTACGTACCTGGCCGGTTAGTGAATATCGTAGTCTAATGATCGTAAGAGCCTTGGTTGCGCGTATCAGTGCCATTTCCCTCTAGCACATAACGCGATGTTCCGTCAGCGTTGTCGATTGCGTATACACATACCTCGGCTTTATCGCCTACATCGAGCACGGCATCTTTGGATTCGATCTGATCTACCGCCAATTCACGGCCTATGTCGGTAATGCCAAAATCTGTCTCATCATACGCATGCTCAAGCTTATCAGTTGCACGCTGTACAGCGCCAGCCAACCATCCAGTGCTACTATCGCCAACAGTAGCTGATTCGCAGCCCACTAGTTCGTAATCTGTAGGAAGATTTACTCCAGCATTCATATCATTTTTTCCAGAACTATCGGTATCGGTTGAACACGCTGCCGCAGTAGATAGCAGGCTTAATGAAAGTGCTCCGAGCGCAGCGAGCCGTTTTAACCTACTGGTTGTATGTTCATACGTTTGGGGAAGTGGTGTTTGATCGATTGTTGTCATGAAATAACTATAGCACTTATGCTATCTTTTGTCAATAGACTATTGAGGTTTTAAGTGGTATACGCTATACTACTCGTAAGTTATATTACCTTTTGAAACAAGGAGAACATTTCATGGGACAACCAAAAAAGCAGACAAGCCCCCGCAAAACGGGTCTTCGACGTAGCCACTTAAAGCTAAAGCTAGCTCGTGCCGTCAATGCAAAATCGCCAGTGAAAGTCTACACGACAAAACGTGAGACCGGCAACAAAATGCTCACAAACGCTAAATAGCGGCAGATTAACACATTAACAGAAACGAAAGAACCAAAAGTTTATGGCTTCAAACCGACATTTAGGGCGAATTGTCGCACTGCAGACGCTGTACGAATATGAGTTTCGCGCAGGTGAAGATGCAGATGACGCTGCCATCGATGAGATCTTAGAGCGAAATATTTCTCGCTACGATTCGGCTATAGACGACAAACAGTTCGTTGTTGACCTCGTAAAAGCAGTTATTGCTGCTTCGGCAGAGCTCGATACGCAGCTACAGCCGATAGCACCAGGATGGCCAATCGATCAGATTGCACGAATCGATCGAAACGTGCTGAGACTCGGGCTGTACGAATTGCTACACCGAGCGGACACTGTGCCACCAAAAGTAGTTATCAACGAAGCGGTCGAGCTTGCAAAAGCTTTTGGTTCCGACAACTCAAGTAAGTTCATCAACGGCGTACTCGGTACGGCTCTGAGAACACTTGTGGAAGGGGCAGAAGATGCCGAAAACACCAAACTTTAATAGCTTTAAAAAATTTGTCGCTAAAGGCAAAAAAGCTTCAATTCAAGAAATAGTCCGTGAACCAACTGCTGGTGGCATTGTCTGGCGCCGCAATGAATCTGGCCAAATAGAGATATTATTGATTCAAGACGCCAAAGATCGTTGGACTATACCAAAAGGTCACATAGAAGAAGGTGAGACAGCACAGCAAGCCGCAAAGCGCGAGATCGGCGAAGAGGCCGGGCTTATGCACGTCGACATGCAGGGTTGGTTAGGAAAGATTCATTTTCGCTACCGCCGGATAGACAAACTGGTACTTATGACGACGCAGATATATTTGGTAAAAGCAAAGGGCGATACCAACGCAATCAAAAAGGAAGAATGGATGAACGGGATACAATGGTTCTCGACAGCCGATGCGCTCGATGTTATCGAGTATGAAGATATCGGAAAACTGATTTTACTCGGCATGAAACGAATCCGACAGGAAAACTTGTAATATGAGTGGCATGCCAACCGCACCGTACCAGCAGTTTGCAACTGATAGCATCGGACTTGAATTTAAGAACATCCAGTTACTTATTACGGCGTTGACGCACCGTAGCTACGTAAACGAGCACAAAAAGAGCGCCAAAGAGCATAACGAACGACTAGAATTCTTGGGCGATGCAGTCCTCGAACTCGTCGTGACTGACTTTTTGTTTAACAATTATGATGAACCAGAAGGTATATTAACAAGCTGGCGCGCGTCGTTAGTGCGAACCGAGAGCATTGGTGAAGCCGGCGACAGGCTTGGGTACGAGCCGTTCCTACGCATGAGTAAAGGTGAAAAGCATGGTACCGACAGGGCTCGCCAGCAGATCTTGGCAAATGCGTTTGAAGCAGTCGTCGGAGCTGTGTACCTCGATGCGGGCTATGCGGCGGCTGAGAAGTTTATACAAGAGAATATTACGAGTAAGCTGGAATCGATTCTGGTAGAAGGCAGTTGGCGTGACCCGAAAAGTCACCTGCAAGAAGTTTCGCAACGAGTCGACAGTTCGACGCCGCAGTACAAAGTACTCGAAGAAATTGGCCCAGACCACGATAAGGTATTTACGCTTGGGGTATACGTTGGTCAACGATTGATGGGCAAAGGTACTGGTCACTCGAAACAAATTGCCCAACAACAGGCGGCAAAAGCGGCATTGAAAGAATATAGTAAGCAAACAGAGATCGAATAAACCGCCGAAGATAGAATACTTGGTTTAACAGATTGACCTAATGCGACAAACAGTGTAAAGTGTATAAGAATACAGTACAAATCTAACGTGTAGTAAAGGAAGTGTAATATATATGCTCGCAATTCGCCTGCAACGCGTTGGTCGAAAAGGCCTCGCAATTTATCGTATAGCAGTTCAGGAGGCTCAACGCCATCCTTCAAGTGGCCGTGTGGTCGCCTATGTTGGGACATATAACCCACATACCAAAGAAGTTAATGTCAACGTAGAGACAATGCAAAAGCATCTCGACAACGGTGCACAGCCAACCCCACGAATCATCAAGCTTTTGGCTGACACAAAAGTCAAACTACCGACATGGGTAAAACAAGCTGACGAAAGCAAGAAAAAGTCAATCAAGAACCTTGAGAAACTTCGCAAAAATCAGCCGAAAGAAGAAGTTGAAGAGGCTCCAGTAGCCGAAGAACCAGCTGCTGCAGAACCTGAAGCTGCCTCAGACGAAAAGTAAAACAGTACTTCGTTTTATCTAAAACCAGTGTGATCCACCAAGGACGCACTGGTTTTTTCGTGCTACAATAGAGTTGTTATTCAAAGAATTGGCACATAACCAAAGACCGAAAGTCAGAAGAGGGGGCAATATGTCGAGCATAGACCAGCAGTTTATAGAGTACATTGTAAAATCGTTAGTTGGAAACCCAGACGATGTCGTCGTAGAGCGCCTCATCGACGAGAAGGGAGTGCTATTAACACTCACCGTAAACCCTGAAGACCTCGGGCGTGTTATTGGTAAACGCGGTGCAACGGCGCAGAGCCTGCGAACATTACTTCGTGCACTCGGCACAAAAAATGACGCTCGGTACAATCTTAAGATTGTAAACAACGATGATTATCAGGGACCATCGCGCGCTACAAGCCAATCAGATGACTCATCAGACCAGCCTGTGGATGAAACAACAGAGGAATCTGTGGAAAACCATGCTGAAGATGACTCATCAGACTATGCAAAAAAGTCTCGAAAAGAGCTTGCTGATTTAGATGACCTTGATATATAATCATAAGTAGTTCAGAGATACTTCAGAACTGCGAGAACAAAGCGCTCATGCGAGCAATTCTAGCATAAGAGTTGAGAGCCTTATATTACATAATAACCGTCCCTGCACATCTGCTTGGACGGTTTTTGTGTTGTCGATACTTTACAATAATGAGATAATACCTTGATGAGAAAATTCCAAGTAATCACGCTGTTCCCTGACATGCTTTCTGGCGTATTCGAGAATTCAATGATGTGGAAAGCGCAAAAGGACGGTATCGTAGAGCTTTCAGCGGTACAGCTCCGTGACTTTGGCGTTGGTACGCGTAAAGTTGTCGACGACACACCCTATGGCGGTGGAGACGGCATGCTACTAAAGCCGGAGCCACTGTTTGCGGCGGTTGCGCACGCTAAGTCGATCGATCCAACTGCTAAAGTACTTCTTATGACTCCACGAGGCATCACGTGGAAGCAGCGTATTGCGCAGCAGTACAGCGAGTCAGACAGCGGCTACATTTTTATTTGTGGACGCTATGAGGGCTACGACGAGCGGATAATGAAATTGGTAGACGAATCGGTCAGCGTTGGTAACTATGTGCTGACCGGCGGTGAGCTTCCGGCTATGACAATGATAGACAGTATCGTTCGGCTGATTCCAGGCGTACTAGGCGGAGAACACAGCGCGGCAATTGAAAGCTTTTCAGATGAAGAAACGCTGGAGTTCCCTCAGTACACCAGGCCAGCCGAATTCGAAGGGATGAAAGTGCCAGAGGTACTACTTGGTGGCCACCACGGTGAGATCGAAAAATGGCGAAACGCGAATAGCTTGCGTGTGAACGATAACTAACGTTAGCCTTCGTAGCAGATACTACTGAATGCATGTGAACATAAAACAAGAGGGTACTTGACCCTCTTGAATTATATGTTGTGGTGGATGTCGTAGAGCGACCGACCGACCATTTTTGTTGAAAATGTTTTTTGTTTTTATCTGTCGCTAACTGTAATTGTACGTGGCTACACGAAAAGCGCAAGCAAAATGTTCAAAACCACAACACTATTCATAAGCGGCATGCGTACGGTATACTGACAATACATGAGAAAAATTGTCGCGACACTTTCTGAAACCAACGATGTGCTGACACGCTGCCTTGGGCTCGTTATGTCCTTCGTATTTACCAGCATGTTGCTGGCTCAACTTTATACATTCGATCGTTTCCCAAAAGAGCTAGCTAGCGCACTGAACCTGCAAGTAGAAGTCGCTAGTGTGCTGGGCGGCGTCATCGTACTGACAGAGTTGCTCGCATTACCATTCTTGCTCAATATTCCGCTTTCGAAGCTCATGCGCATAGTAAGCGCAGCGTGTGGGTTTATTGTGCTCGGTTTTTGGACATATGTCGTCATAAGTACTCTCGACACGTCGGATCTCATGCAGAATACAGCAATAGCAGGTGATACGGCGCTGATCCCAAGTGGCGGGTGGTTACTATTCTTTCTAGCCGGACTCGCCACCATAGCCGCGTGGTATACCCTGCGAATGACGCGCCCAAAGTAACACCTTGAGCCAAGGTACCACAATAAGGTACAATACTACAGTATCGGCACGTATTGGGGTGTCGCCAAGTGGTAAGGCACTGGTTTCTGGTACCAGCATTCAGGGGTTCGAATCCCTTCACCCCAGCCAGATGCGACAGCAGAATTTGAGACCTAAGTCCCACATTCTGCTCTTGCGTCGGAATTGATTAGAAATGGTTCCTTGATCAGTGCTATTTTTATAGACGGTGAAGCACTATCTTAAATAGGGTATAATATGGTATATATGCAAGAAAAAAACGAGAATAAGGCCGAGAAGCCAGAGGCAGAACTAATAGATTCCAAGAAAAAATCGCGTTTTGGCATACGCCCCAAAATAGCGGTTACTTTTGTGCTTGCATTACTATTTATTCCAATATCATATGCTGGCTATGTTTATGCCGTTTCGCCTGAGGTTATCCGTAATCCGAAGCTGGAGCATTACCACTTCCGCATGCAGATCTTAGCTAATGGCAAAGCCGAAGACTTCAGCACTAAAGCGTATCAAACAGGTTATGCCAAAGACCAGTGCAACGCCAGTTTGCCTGAGCAACCAATTCATTTCCATGACAATATAGACCAGTTTACCCATATTCATTGGGAAGGCATGACTGGTGGTATGGTTATGAAATATTATGGCTGGAACTACATTGGCGGTATGAGTAATGCTCTTGGCTACAAGCTAGATAATCTCAAAGACCCGCAAGAAGTAACAACTCATGGGAACTATCTGCCAGCCATACCGAAAGACACTGCTTTCTATGTGTACACTGGTGATGAGAACGGTTACGAAGAACGTAGTTTTGAGGACTGGAAGACTCAAGACTTAGAAACATTTTTTAACACCACCAGCAACTTCCCAGCTCACGAACAAAATAAGCAGGCTAGCTTACTTGATAAAGTATTTCCAAAAGCTTTAGCACACGGCGGTGAAGATGATGGTAACGATGGCGAAACAGGAGAAGAAACCGAGCAAGAAAAACTAACCCGTATCAACAACCTTATCGGCAACGTAGTTATCTTTGTTCAAAAAGACAAGCCAAGTGATCAACAGATAAAAGATCGATTCAATGACCTTGAACCACTTACGGATAGCACATGCGGAGGTTAATCGGTCATACGAGTAAGCTCACTGCAATACTGTTCTTCGGTGTTTTCTTAGCACTATACTCAATTGCGACATTCTCTATTCACGGCAACAGTGTAAAAAGTGGCTGTGCGATTTCGTGCCACTCCGACGGTCAGCATGCTGGTATAAGCAACCAGAAGAAGGAAACTGACGAGGACGACATCAAGCCAACACCTCCATTGCTAACCTGGCCGCAAGTACCGGTTAGCCTCACCCTTTTATATATCTTACCGTCATTTGCGGTACTTTGGTTCGCCTCCAAGCGCAATGAAATACATCTGACGACTCAAATGAGATTTTGAGAGCACTTACTTTATTCATAAATAATATTTAGTTTTAAGGAGTAATAATGAAAATTAATCGTTTATTTATCATAATAGGAGTTATTATCTTAAGTTTCATTGGCATCGTAGCCTATGCAAAGGTAACCGCACCGAAAGAGCCTGAGAGTAAGGGTTCCAGCAATGTGTACGGCAAGCTCGATAGTAAAGTAACACTGACAGAGTACGTCGACTTCCAATGTGAAGCTTGTTATGCGTTTTACCCAACCGTCAAGGAGATAAAGGAGCAATACAAAGATAAAGTTAAGTTCCAGATAAAACACTTTCCGATCTCTAACTCACACCAATACGCTCGCATGGCGGCTGGCTACGCAGAATCGGCCGCATTACAGGGAAAATTCTTTGAAATGCATGACAAGATATTCGAGGGCCAAAAGACTTGGGAGACCTCACAGAAACCCAATGAATATTTCGATACTTACGCCAAAGAGATTGGCCTCAACATGGACAAGCTAAAAACCGACCTATCGAGTCCGTCAGTGAGTGCTACGATTAATGCCGATCTTGCTGAAGTTAAACGTCTCGGTGGTGAGGGCACGCCAACATTCGCCTTAAATGGGGAAAAGATTAAAAATCCAGATAATTCAGTCGAAGCATTCTCGGCCCTCCTTGATGAGGCACTTGAAAAAACAAATTAAATTAGCAGACAATTAATTATGAAAGAGAAACTATGAAAAAAAGTACATTAGGAATAATCATCGCTGTCGTCGCAGTTCTAACGCTTGGAGGGGTAATAGTAGCTAACCAGTCCAATAAGTCGTCACAGGGTAACGGCTCAGGCAATATGGATATGTCTGATAACACGTCATCGAACAAAGATAATAGCGCTGAAATGGACCTGACTAATCAAACAGAAGTAAGTATGGATATAAGAGACTACAAATACGAAAAACCAAATATCAAAATTAAAAAAGGCACGACGGTTACGTGGACAAACCAAGATAGTGTTATGCACAATGTCATCCTTGATGGCCTAAATGGTCCTATCGGAGCTAATGAAGTAAAGGCAGACATGCTATCGGGGCCATTACTAGCAAAAGGCGAAAGCTACAGTTTTACCTTTAACGAGGTAACCCCCAACGGCTATTACTGCTCTCCACACCCCTACATGAAGGGCGTGGTAAATGTCATTGATAAATAACATTCTCGAGACAATCACCACAGTGAAAATAGAAGATACTGCAAAAAAAGGTAGTTTGCCAGCTAGATGCTATTGGTTCATCCATTTACCACTGTGGTATACACTAGGACATACAGAACCTCATGAAGAAAGGCTTATGTATTGATTGATACTGACGCAGCAAGAGCTTTAATGGCAGATAGTCTTGGCTTCCATATTATCTTTGCGTTGCTTGGAGTAGGTTTGCCTTTAGTGATTTTGCTGATAGAACAGCTCGGATTGCGAAGAAAAGATCCGCTCATTCTTGAACACGCCAAACGACTGTCTTATGCCACCGT
>Ga0115567_10002954_pt1 | contig 16907 bp, 27 predicted proteins | sample COGITO_mtgs_1204_2_FD_88679 | JGI IMG/M metagenome (GOLD analysis project Ga0115567, IMG submission 88679) | Pelagic marine microbial communities from North Sea - COGITO_mtgs_120412 | ecosystem: Environmental > Aquatic > Marine > Epipelagic | place: Germany:Helgoland, sampling site Kabeltonne... | reverse complement strand
ACGACTACTTAATAGGGAATGTGACTTATGTGTGCTAGCCGGTCACATCCTCTGATATTGAGTCAAAAAAAGGAAGCATCAACCCACGAGCAAAATGAAGAGGCAAACGTGGGACCAGTTCCACGAATGTGCAAACGGTTCACATAAAGCTCATGATCTAATGTGGTGCTTTTATGACTTAGCAGCACTAATATATCAGATGCTTCTCATTTTTGCGTGCCTATCTGGTTTGGCTCGGTTTTTGGTACCCGGTCTGTACGAGGTTATTCAATGCATCCTCTCTCTCTTTTCCAGAGCATGGCAAGGAAGAGGACAACATCTTTGCTGAATCCCGTACAGCTTTTCACGCAGTCGGAGCATCACCCGGATCCCCTTCTACACCAAAAATCTCGTTTGTGGCCTTGCTCTCGTCCGGCGGTGGGGGCCTACGCTTGCCTGCCGGGGCGGGCGCCGGGGCGCGCTCGCCGCTCTTGGGCGGGAGAAGGAGCCGCTCGAGATCGTGCGGGTCTGGCAGCCCGCACTCGGCACGGAGCCGGCGGATGCAGGCGAGCTTGCCGGGCGTGAGGCGATCGGCGCGTTCGCGGTCGGCCGGGTCGCCATGATAACCCCAGAACACGCAGTCCTGCGCCCAGTGCAACGCCGTGCGCCCAAAGTGGTTCTCCGCGAGCGCGTCGGCGCCGCGAGCCAGCAACTCCTCGACCACCTCCACTCTGCCGCTGTCTGCTGCGTAGTGCAGAGGCGTGGACCCCGTGGCGTCCTCGGCGCTGCCAAGTCCGCGCCGTCCCCACCTCACGCGGCGCGCGGGGCCGAGGGGTCCTCCGGTCGCGTGGACGGCGCTCGCGCGGGGGGCGAGGGCGGAGGGGGCGAGGGCGGGGGAAGGCCTCAAGCTTGCGCCGAGCGAGTCCAACAGGGCCACCACGCGTGCGTGCCCCGCCACGGCCGCCCAGTGCATTGCCTGGCCGCGACCGAGCGCCTGTCGGTTAGCCATGGGGCCGCGGGTGGTCCCGCGGGCGGCTCGGTCGGGCGGGCGCAGACCGTGAAGTTGAAGACCTCCGGGTCCGGCGCGTCGGCGTCGGCGCCGAGGTACGCCACCATCAGTTGGATCTCGTCCTCGTCCCCGCGCGCCGCCGCCTCCCACACACGCTGCCGCACCGCCGAGAGGCAGACCAAGCTCCGCGCTCAGCGCCCGACCGCATCTCAGGCGTCGTCTTGGGCCGCCGGGTCGTGCGAGTGCTGGAGCGTATTGCGCGAGCACAGGGCCAAGCGAGCGCCACAAGGCGAGCAGCGGATCCGGCGATGCGGAGGCAGATCACTAAGCCTCACGCTCCGCCCACGCCCGCGGCCGAGGAGGAGCGGTCGGGTGCGCACCCGGGCTACCAGCAGCGGGCGCTGCTCTTCGAAGAAGCGCTCTGGGTCATGCACCTTGTGCGGTACCTGCATCCCGGGGGCGTCCAGGACGCGCATGCGCTGAGCAGTACCACTCTCGCCACCGGCGCCGGCTCACGTGCACGACCGTTGAGGGGCGCGGAAGCCACCTGGTATATGCACTCGTATTCCTCAGAACTCCCTCGGCTGTCGAGAGCCGTGGGCTCAGCGGACATGTCGGCCAATTCTTTGGCCTCCTGCCTTGGCCCCGCTGGGTCAGGTACTTGTGAAGAAGCCCCCACGCCCCGAGACTACCCTTCTAACAGCGTGGACTGCCGAGGTGCAACGCACCACGGTGCCTGACTCGATGACCTCGAAGTTCTCAAAAAACTCTCCATGCTCCTTGCGGAACGCCCTTTCTGCGTCCTTTCGCTGCAGCTCTTCCAATGTTGGATAGTCACCTGCCATCCACGACAGCGAAGTTCATGATACACACATGCTAGACGGAACCGTCCTCAGGCTGCAGCGCACCGTCTACGTCGCGGACCATCATCCTTGGGTCGATTTTGAAGCCGAGACCCTTCTCCCCCTTTCCACCGCGTAGCTTCAACACCCAAGCATGCGAGTTTTGGACTACCATGCCCCTGTATCCTCGAGCAGGCTGGATGCATGTGGTTGTTTCGTCAAAGCTACCAAGAAAGGGACTGCCGCTTGGAAGGGAGTTTATGAGGCAGAGAATTGCGAAATGAGCTCGTAGAGCATGAACGTTCATGAAGAAGGCGTGATGAGGCCGGCGAAAACACAGATACGAACAATGGAAGGGTCCCCGTCGCCCTTCAACCGGCCGGGCGTATCTGCAAAGTCCGAGGCGGGCCCGATCAATCACACCCAGTTCAACCATTCAAAAGTGCAAAAGCGGTGAAATTCGAGAGCTAGCCGACGACGTGGGTTGGCGCTGACTGCTTGAGGGAGAGTAGCGCAGCGGAGGAACCCAGTGATGGGCGGTCAGAACAGCAAGGAAGACTTTGGGGGTTTGGACGGTGAGAAGAAGAAGAAGAAGCGCGGCGGCATTATGAACTGCCAGTGCGGCAAGGGGCGGGACGACAACGACGAGGTGGAAGCGGATGGAAGGGGGGGCAACGGCACTCGGCTTACTGAAGAGGAGTGGGCCAAGGTCAAGACGGGAAAAATGCAAGGCATTCCTGGGGCACCTGATTTGCTGGCTGAAGAGGCGGTATCATCGCACAGGCGACACCGCAAGCGGCGGGACGAGGAGCCGGACGAGACCCAAGCGCTCAACGGAGGCGCGACAGGGCCCTCTTCGAACGCACACCCCGCCCCTGCATCCAGTGGCTCCCATCTTCACCTACCGAACGATCAGAGCGCGGGTCCTCGTTTTTCTGTGGGTGATCGCGTACGCTGTGCATGCACGCGCTGGTGCGCCCCTTGCCAGCCTAGTTGCTCGGACTGGCTAGCCTGTGCAGCGCTGTCTCGCGCGCTTTCACCACCCCTTGCCTTGCCGTTGTCATTGAGAAGAAGCGCTACGACTTAAAACAAACGTTGTGCATGTGCTGATGCGTACGAGTTGTGACGGTGGACTGCAGGGGGAGCGGTTATGAGGTCGGGTCGATTGTCAAGGTCGGTTATCGCGAGCCAAGCTGGTCTGCTTCAAAGCCCAGCGCACCATATCAGGTTCTTGCAACCCTATCACTGTCTTGTTGGTCTTTCCACAACCCAGCGTGTAAGGGCGCTGCTGGCGTAGCTGCACTCTGGCAGCAACGCTTGGGATCTTCGGAGGTTCTGTTGGGAGTTGCCCTGCCCGTCCACTCTTTGAAGAGCGCAAATGTATGCAGGTGAAGCTAGATAAGGGCGCTCTGATCTACGCGCCAGAAGACACCAACGAATATATTCAGCTGCAGGACGAGTCCTGGGCAAAGGAGCTCCCAGCTGGAGCGCCGTGGTACCTTCAGCCAGGCGCCCTTGATCGCGAGCTTGCCAAGATTGGTGCCTACCGCTAGAGAGTCGGTGGCCTATTTGGTTGTTGCTAGCTGGCAAGGTGCGCACGACTGCTGGATCAGCTTTCGCTGCATCTCGTCTGCGCAGTGAAAGGCACGAAATACAGTGCGGGAAGGATTTTCAGAGGCGGATTTTCACATCAGTTTTGACACCGCGTTCACTCTAACGTTTGATCGTGCGATACGGCCATAACACGACTGCGATATTTTTAAGCTGTCCTGTTCGAGCTATCTCACGAAAGCTTGAGTTGAGATAGGAGCATCGCTGAGCCATCGCAAACTCTACCCTTCAGGGATGGGCACGGGCAAAAATTTGCTGCCACACCACTTGTCCTCAATTTCATCCACATGCGGACCGACGCCGATGCCATACATTCGGGTTCCTTACTTGGCAGGCACCATGCCGTCGTCCTGCAGGGTTCCCTTCGTCACCGGCAGCAACGCGCGCGCGACCTCCTCGCACCCGGTATAGACAAAGGCCAAGGTGTTACAGTAAGAAGAAGTGGGCTGTCACCTGCTTTCCCCCATCGTCGATGATGTCGATCTCCTCCGTGGCGTTCCAGCCCTGCTTTCCGTAGAAGGAGTCGGCCTCGGTGGCCCAGATCGGCTTTGCAGAATTCTCTGTCACTGTCATCGGCTTTGCGATGTTCACCTGTCAACTCAGCGCAATCCGTGATACTGAGTAGAACGCGTGATTCTCTAACGCTCCCTGTCACTGGCAGCCACAATGCAGCGAGGTGGCCGAATCGCACAGGAGGATGCAGCGAGGTGGCCGAATCGCACAGGAGGTAAAAAGGGTCAAGGCTGTGGCAGGACCGTGAGCACACGACCAAAAAGCTCGCCATTGTTCATGTTGAAGATTGCCTCTGAAGCGTCACCCGGGTTTTCGTACTCTACGAAGCCGAATCCCCTGTTCTTTCCCGTCTCGTTGTTCAGCGGGATGTTCACGTCGACCACCTGGCATCCCGCCCACGCCCAGCTCCTCAGCTATATTTGCGCCCAACATCAGCTACATTTGCGCCCAACATCACCCGCCTGCCGTATCGGCACCGACGCCCATCCAAACTGCCTCTACCAAGGCTGTAGTAACAGGCTGCACGCAAGGTGCGCACGTGCTGCCCTGCGCAAGTGCAGCACGTGCGCACCTTGCGTGTGAAGCTGACACCTGTGGAAACCCGGCGCAGGGTTCTCCAGTGCCACGCTGTGATCGTGGATGACAAGATATGGGATGGGATCCCACTTCACCAAAGGGGATGAAGGCTGCCCTGAGCTGCTCCACTCCAACTCCCTCCTCAAGTCCGCCAACGTAGAGGGTGCGCTTGTCACCCTTCGACATCGTCGCAGCCACGCAGCCCGCCCTCGGCCCTCACCGCCCCAAGTTCAGCTAACGCTCCGACCTGCTGCAACCCGCCCAGCTACTGGTCCACCGCTTGATTCGCTCTGGCCAGCAGAAGCTTCCGCTTCGCACAATTTCCTCGTCCTTGACGAGCAGGGTCGCTTAGCAGCTGGTGAACTTGACCTTGCCCGTGCGCTCTATTCGTCAAAACTGGATGAACGAAAGTTGACAAAAAGCAAATTCTTCCGGCAACTCTCAACTCTCGCGGGCGCCAGCTTTGTGTCCCTCTGACACGGACGCGGCCTGTGCGACGAGGCGTCGCGCAGGACAGCTGCGTCCTACGGCACCTCTTCAGACGTCATGGATAAGCGAGGTAGACCTTTCCGTTTCTCGTCGCCCTGATCCTGTTCCCGTTTGTGCGGTCGTGTATCACACGCGCTGCCTCCCGCCAAGCTTGCATGCTGATTCGTGCCGGCCCGCACAGGACCGGGGGGGCCACGCGGGGGGCAGGGGCCGCCGGGAATGCATGGAATGGTTCCACCAGGCATGCAGGGGATGGGGCCACCCGGTTTCATGGGCGGCCCTGGCTTCGGTGGGGGCAACCTTCCCCCACCCGAGGTCATGATGCGCATGATGCAGCAGGGCGGCGCTCCGGGGATGGGGATGCACGGGGGGGGCAACTTCCCCTGACCGCACGGCGGGCCAAATGGTGGGCCACATGGGGGAATGCGGCCTCCCATGATGCAGGGCGGACGTGGCGGAGGTCCGCCCGGAGGACCGATGATGCCCGGGCAGATGCAGATGGGGCAAGGGGCGCCGCAGGTGGGGGGCAAGCGGCCGCTGTCCGATATTTCAAACGAAGGCCCGCCGCCGCCGCCACAGTCAGGTGTAGTGCTGCAGAATGAGTCCGCACAGTGAGCCCCCGTCCCAGATTCCCAGAGCCTTGTCTCCTACGAGCTGCTCAGTGCTGCGGTTTCCGGGTGGCAGACTCGATATCAAGGAGGACGGATTTTTCGCGGGGCCCTACCGCCAGGAGCGCATGCTGAACTTCGAATTAGAGCAGTACATTGAGGAGGCCGAGGCCAAGGAGGACCTCACAGTCGGAGACCGGACGGGCAGGCCTCAGATGTGTCCGTGGTTTCCGCGAGGTATGTGTCGGCAGGGCTACAAGTGCCTCTTCCGGCACCAGCGCAAGCCGCGAACGGATGTATGCAAACACTGGTTGCGGAGCCAGTGCAAGAAAGGCGACGACTGCGACTACCTGCACCAATACGATATGAAGCGTATGCCTCTGTGTCACTTCTTCACCGAAGGTCAGTGCACTAAGGACGACTGCCAGTTCTTGCACATCCGGCCCGAGGACAAGACGGTCGAATGTCCCTGGTACGCGCGTGGTCACTGCAAGCACGGGGCCAAGTGCCGCAAGCGGCACGTGCGCAAGTCGCTGTGTGGCGCCTACATGGCTGGGTTCTGCCCCAGGGGTCCAGACTGTCCCCTCGGGCACCCTAAGTGGGAGCAGCCTGAGGAAGTTCCTGAGGGCCAGGAAGTGACGGGCATCATGGCATCCATTCGCTGCCACAACTGCTTCGAGCACGGGCACAAAGCCGCCAATTGCCCGCACTCCAACTCGCTCAGCGCGCAGCCCATCAACCATGGCCGTGGCCGCGGCCCTGCTTCGGTACCAACCTGGACCTCCCTGCCTCGCCTCGGCCCGCTTACCTGTCTCAACCTCGACTTTCTTTGCCGGAGGGCGTGGGCAGGAGTGGGATTCTGGTCGTTGATTGGAGCATCTAACTGCAAAATTGTGCGCTCTAGCGGAGCACAGTTGACACCAGTGCTTCGTGCGACAGATGCAAGGCGGCGGCGGCGGCGGCGGAGCGCCGCAGGCTGGGGAATTCCGGTCGTTCACAGGACGCATCACATCAGTTCGTGAAGGATTCTGCTTCATGGAATCCAAACCTGGGGAGAGCAACGTGTATGTGCCAGCACAGGTGCCTCAGACCCAGGCTCTGTGGCTTGGAAATGCGAGTGCTGAATACTGTGGCCAATGTGGATCGCAAGCCTAAGCTGGCGCTAACTAGATGCGGCCTGTGCTTTGTGGTGCCATGGTGCAGGTTGCGGACCCGATCCACGTGTCAGTCGGTACGGTGCTGACGGTGCGCTGCCACTGGAATGCGCGCAACTCCAACTGGCGCGCGCAGGGCGAGGCGACGTCAGACGGACAGGTCATTCAGGGCCGCGAGCAGGGCGTCGGAAACTACCCGGGGCGCGACGCGCCGCAGGGCGCCGGGCGCGGCGGTGGAGGCCCGCCTGGGGCCGGATGGGGCGGCGGCGGCGGCATGCAGTCCCCGGGAGGCGCGGGGCGGGGCGGGGGGTTCCCGGGCCCTCCAGGTCCCGGGCAGCCCTGGCACTGAGCGCGCAACCAGCACCGCTGCCGCGCAGGGACTGAAGCGGACACGAGTGTGACGTATCGATGCTTGCGCGCGAGCCCCGGGCAGAGCAGCTGGACTGGTTTGGCTTCAATAAAGGCCACGGAAGTGCGGCGCTGAATGCTGTGGAAAGGTTCATCAAGATGGCGCGGTCTCATGCCATAGCACAGCGCGCGCTGTCTTTCGGCGGGGCGCCTTCAACTGGCGTTTACCGTCAGAGGCTGACGACGAACAACAGTGCGAATCTTCGCCCCTCATCACCGCTGAGGAGGTGCTCACGCAGCTCGCGGCGGTCAGCCACACAAAACGAAAAAGCGGAATCATGTTGTCCAGCCCACGCGCCCTGTCCCGCGTCCGCTCACTCCAGGCGCACCTCAAATCCCGCGCGCGCGGTGACACCCTGGCCGGCGAGCGACACAAGACCTTCGCCGCGGTATGACAGCAGCGGCGAAACTTCCACGCCCCCCTCACCCTCCACTGGGACCCCTGCCTCCTCGAGATATCGCCGCCCAAGGGCGAGCAGCAGCGCCCGTGCAGAGTCCGGCGAGTCCACCGCGGCGCCCGGAGCGTTCTTCACGGGGCCAAATTCCTCGGCGCGTTCCACTTCCACACACGCGAAGCTTTTTGAAAAGGGGAAACAATCGAAAATAAACATCTCGAGCTTGACTCCGTTGTTTGCCGTCGGTTGCACTGGCGCACCGTTCTCGTCGACAGTTGGAATCTTCTTCTTTGCTATGTGGTATGGCGTCGGGAGGGTCGCAGCCATGTTCAGGAAGTCGAGCGTGTAATAATGGTTGCCTGCCGCCCCGGTGCACGCCGTCACTGCAAGTCTGCGCCAGGGTTGCTCGCCCGTCTCGGGGCCCGAACAGAAGGCCACGAGGCTCTCGCGAGGCGGGGGCCTGGGCTGTCACAGATGTTGCCAGCGTTGAGGCGGAGCTCGCCAGTCGCCGGGTCCGTCTCGCGTGCGGCCTCCGCATCAATCTCAGAGTACTCCACCACCCGCGCTCCGCCCTCCGCTGCCCTCCCCCCCCAACATGGCTCCGTCACTCGACCCGCTTTGCGTAGGCTAGACAACAGCACGAGGGGGGGACGGGGTGTCGGGGCGGTGCAGGATGGTGCGGGGCTCAGACGTGCGGCGCAGAGGACGCCGACAGCCTCATCGGGAGCAGCCTTGGCGCAGACCTTGGCACCGCAGTCCGCCCCCTCCGCGCGGCAGTACCCAACGAAGGCGGGGTCGGCCGGCAGCACCAGCGCGTTGTCCACTGAGGAGGCATGCACGCACTCCACCCCGTGCCTCTGCATGTCCGCCAAGGCCCCGCTCTCGAACAACGCCCTATAAATGCCACCATTTCCGTCCGGCGCCGTGGCCACCCGCCCAGGTGCCTGCCTCCACCAGCAGCCAACCCGCCAGTGTCACCCTTTCAGGACTGGCCGGAGACGGCTCACGGGCGGCGCGAGGGGCGGGGAGGGGGCGGGCCTCGAGAAGTAGCTCGCCGTCGAGCGTGAGGCACGGCAGCGTGCCTTGCTGGAAGAAATAGACGTCCTTCTGCAAAGCACCGCTTCGTCACCATGCCTCGCGCCTACTGGTGCCACGAGGCGCACGCGCGCAGCCTTGATTGCCGAGTCAATTTCAAGGGAGGGTCGTTCCTCTTGCAAGCCAAAGAAAGCGTGCTTGGTGAAAAATTCCTGGGTTGCCGCGTCTGTCATAGGAGACGTCATGACGTACCACGGGATTGCGGCGCCTGCGCCGCTAAGCGTCTTCAGGCGCCGAAGGCGCTCTGCCATCAGCTGAAAGAGCGACTTGTGCGAGGGCAGTCCAATGTCGTAGCAGCCTTTCGGGTCCGAGGTTCCCAGTCGTGTGCCCTGCCCACCGGCAAGAAGCAAAAACGCCACCTTGCCCTGCGAAGCCAACTCCATGCCAGCCTTGCGCCACGCCTCACGCTGAGATTCGTCCGCGGCCTTGTACTTGACCACCTTGGGGAGCGGGTCCACCCTGCTCGGGGCAGCCTGCGGTGGAAGGAAGTCAAGGGCACTCTTCTGTACCGCTCGTGCAGGTGCATCGGCCGAACAACTATGTCAGTTTCAGGCTACTCGAGGAGAGACTGCCCAAATCTGCTGCCACGCAGCACCCGACCCTGCCCGTGGACAAGTTGCGCTCACCGGGCCTGAGGCATTAATCGTCTGCCTGTAGGTGTCGATCACACGCTTCACATCGATACCTTCAAGCTGCTTGAGGAATCCTTCCTTTTGCGGCTGTTCCCCTCCCCGCCAGAACAGCCTCAGTGGGATCCTCACAGGATGCAAAGAAGCGACGCTGCGGCTCGGACAGGGCGCGGATTCACGAGCAGGCAGGAATGTCGGGAAAGCGGCAGGACCTCGGAAAGCGTCTCGAAGAACCTGAAGACATGGCTCTGTGACGCAGCAGCGTATGTTTGTCGGAGGGACGACACGCGCGCCTCCATTGGCTGGTACGCCTTGAGCCGCCCTTGGACCTTTTCGGATTTGCTGGTTTCGACTGGGATTTTATCTGCTTGGGTCTGGCACAGTGGGTCTGGTACGCAACGACGCGAATTGGGCTCTCTAGCTAGGACCAAACAGAGAACGCTGTGAGGCACATGTTCTTTCTTTCCTTTGGCCGGACCACCAAGCACTAACGGATCCAGCTTCTCGCAGTCTCAGCACCAGGAGGAATGGCAGGCGTATCACGATTTCGTTGCGACCACTGTAAGGTCGCCAATATGCAGGCCGAGTTGGGAACGATGGTGGGGGAGTTGGCGCGGAAAGACAAGGCCATGGCCGAACGGGCTGGTCTTGCAGAAGCCCTTAGGCAGATGACGGCAGGATCGGTGCTTCTTGCCCGGTGCTTTCTGGAGCCCACCTGCGCGGAATGCCGCGAGGATCCTAGTCAAGATCTCCTGACAACCTGCATCGATCTGTTCGGAAGTCAAGACTTCCCATCAGAGCTCGATGATTCACTTCAGGGCATCGTCCTAGCAGTTGCTTCCTCTGCAGGACTGTTTCCCCGTCACGTTTGTACCATCATGGACCACCTCTACGCTGCTGAGCAATCCCCAGGTCTGTGTTCCCCCTTTGAGCACCCAGGGCATGACAGAGACTCGAGAGGGAGGAGATTCGCAGCTCTGAGATACTCCTGCGCTGTCTGAGCTGCGTGTGGCCCGAATCCTGCACCGCACGAGGTGCTTCGCGAGGTGAAACGTTGGGAGTAAGCATGAGCCAAAAGACAACTGTCCCCAGCGATCGGTATCAAAGGAGTTGCTAAGCGTGGCGGCGGCGAACAGACGGGAAGGCGCGATGGTCTCGGCGGGCAGAGAAGCTTCTAGAACTTTTACAGCAGCTGATAGTCGCGGTGGACCCCTGCTTGCCGCCGTCTGCTCGGGCGGCGGCGGTTGCGTCACCAGAAGTGCTCATGATGGACGGCGAAGGCGCCGGGGTTTACCTGGGCGGACGAGAGACGTGGGAGTTTGCCGAAGGGATTTCATGGGATGCATGGATCCTATGGGAGCAGGCGCCTGCAGCCGGTGGCGACATGGTGTTGTTCCGACTGGTGAGCAACGAGGAGGTGCCTGGTCGGGAGAGCGTTGTTACGGAAACAGTGCTTCGCGCAGGGAAAGTGGTTGTCATCATCGGCGGTGACACTAGACGCCAGGAGGCAGCCTCATCGCAGCAGGCCCCCAAGGGTGTCTGGACACACGTTCACGTTTCTCACGTGATTCTCCCGCCAGCACCAAGCCGCGCTCCTCGGCAGTGCGAAAACCGCCCATTTGCCTGATGTCCAATGGGCGGGGTTTGGCACAGGAATGCAAGAAGCTGCAGACATCCCTTTTGACGATCACGATAAATGGGGTAACGCAGGCTTTCCCGCTGCGGTATGCCTCAGCGCAGGGCAAGACGCGCGCCTATGCGGGTTGTTTGGGCTCGGCAACGGCCCCTTCCGGTGGGGGCCCGCTTCAGCCGTGCAGCTTCAGGGGCTGGATGGGAACGGTGCGCGTATGGGCGGGCGTAGTCTCTTCCGATGCTACTCTTTTGAGGCCCCCATTGTTCATTTGCGAGCCGAGCACGACGTTGCTTCGGTCGCTTCCTGACCGCCGAACTGCAGCCCTGGCGCTCAACCTCTGCCCGCGCCCCATCGGTGGGTTACGCGTCGCCGCCCTCCTCTCGCCGCGCGCTGCGGTTCACGCCGCAGGTCTCAGTGACGCTATTCCAGTCCTTCTCGCTGACCTCATCTCGACGACCAAGGTTTGTTTTCGACATCCTGACGGCACTGGCGTGCCCGGAGGCGCCGCCGCGCTGGCCGCACGCCTGCTTCGCCTCGCTGCCACTACCTTGAGCGACCGCGATGGGAACCCTGCGGCGGAAACGCGTGGCCTCAACCGCACATCGTCTCTGAGATCCACGGATGATCGCGTCAGACTTGAGTCGCCGAGCGAGGCCGGGAGCGACTCCAAGCGCAGCTCGCTGTCCCAGGGATCGCACGGTGCTGGCCCTGGAGATGCGGGCGCTGTACATCTCTCTTCACAGGCGCTCCTTGCCACGGTGAAACAGGTCACCCTCGCTTCTCACTCCGATCTCCTTGCCCCGCGAAGGCAATGAAAGTCACGCCGGAAGCTCCCCGCGCTGGTAGTTGAGGCCCGAGCATCGATGCAAGAAAGCCTCTCGTCTGGATCGCGCCATCCCACTCGCCCTAGCTTTGCGGGCTGAGACACAGGGGCGACACAGGTGCTTCGGCGGCTGAATGTGGAGAGCACAGGGGAGTGGGAGATGGTCCTTGCATCGCTCGGGGAGATCCTCCGGGCTGCATCGCTCGGGGGGACCCATCGCGCTGCAGACATCGGCTTGGGTGGTCGGGGAGCGGGAGCTAGCGCAGGCGCGGGAGAAAAGGAACGGGCCGTGGTGCCTGAGGTGGGGCGGGTGCCGAGCCTTGGAGTAGATATGGCAGAGGCTTGGCTGCTGAATAGCGAAGTGTGGGAGGGCCGGACGCTGGGAGTGGTGGGGGCGCTGCTGGCACAAATAATGGCATTGAGGCGAGAGGGTTGCACCGCCGTGGAAGAGGCGGCACAAAAAGTGGGACCCGCGCAGCTGCTGGCACAGCTGCTGCGCCTAGTCGGGTTGGCTTCTCCCGACGGAACTCCCCTTGCGAGCAGCTCTACGGAGTTCACCGCTATGGAGGCGCAGCGAGAGTCCCTCGAGGAATTGTGTGTTGAGCTGTGCCTACCCCTGCTGGATCCGGCGGCGGAGGGATCGGCCAGGGCGAAGGGAGGCTTTGCACCGGCACTGCTGGAGCTGCAGGACCAAATACTTGCGGAGGCGGAGGCGGAGACGGAGGCGGGATCACGCTTGGCGATGTTGCGTCTCATGGTCGTGGCTGCGGCACGATGGGGAGCGCCGATTGCATCCGTCCTATCCGAGGACTGGCCCCTCGCGATGCTCATTGTGGCTCGAGCGCGACGCCCTGATTTCGTGTCTCTCGCTGTTTCTGGTCTTGCCTGCTATTTCGCGCATGCCCGTCCTGCTGCGGCCACTGAGTTTTCCGACTCTGGGGGGTGAGTGCGCCCATCCACGTTGTGCGAGTGGTTTTTGTTGCGAGGCTTCATATTGTTCGGAGTCAATTCTAATCTGTCGATCCAGCTCCTGGCAGAGACTAACTACTGAGCCATGACGCGTACCGGCTTGTATGGCGCGCCTGACAGCAGATTTGTGGCGCAGGTTCGAGGCGCTGTGCGAGTCTCTTTGTGCGCGGGAGCTGCCGGCTCCAGAGCAGGCGCAGTGTGCTTCTGCCCTGTTTGCCCTGGCTGTTGGCCGGCCTGCTCTCCTACCACCTACGAATGCCCCACCTTTACCAGCGATACGCCCGGGAGACCGTTTGCGGAGCCCCCGCGCCCTGGCGGCGCTGCTTCGCTTCCTCGAGGTGTGCGGATACGCAGCGCGGCGTGAGGGAATCGCCGCGCTGGGTGCGCTGATGGAGAGTGCGGGGAGCAATGCTGAGGTGCTCGTGGGGCTGGAAGGGTGGGCAGACCTTGTGCTGCGGCTGGTGCGTGGAATTGGGGGCGTGAAAGAGGGTACGGATCACACTGGAGAGGCGGAAGAGATGTGGGGGGCAGTGGTCGCAGTGTTGGAGCGTGCGATTCGTCACAGCCAACTTGGCACGCAAGGCTGGATCGTTCTCCGCTCTGGGCTCTCTGCCCTCGCGCGCTCGCATGTTCCTCATCAGGCCGAGGACCCTGCGGCAGCAGAAGCGGTGATGGTGGGCGCTGCACGGCGGCTGCTGTTCGCCGCGGGGGAGGCGCTGTCCGAGGCACTGGGTGCGTCGCCCGGGTGGGACTGCCTTGGGCGAGAAGCGGAGGGCGAGCAGCGCTGGTTCTTCACGGAGGCGGTGCGCGACAACATTGGTGGGCTTCTCGCTGCGGCCCAGCTCGTCGCCGCTGCGCCCTGGTCGGAGCAGGCGCGCGCCAGAGAAATCGCGACACCGTGGGACACTCTGAATCACAGAGAGTGGCTTCCGCGCGTGCTGCGCGCTCAAGCGCAGAGTTCTGCAGCCGGCTTCAGCGGGGGCGCGGAGTGGACCGAGGAGCGGGCGGTAGCGGCGCTCCCGTTGGCTCTCCTCGACGCAGCTTTCATGCTCCCCGAGGCTCCGGCCGCAGGGCCATCCGCCGGGCCTGAGGGCCCGCCGAGCACCGCATTCTGCTCCAACGATGCCGCCAAAAACGCGGCTATTTTAGGTAGGAGGTTGGGCGTCAGCGGAGCCGTGGTAAGTGATGCTGGCCCTGAGGGGTCGCCCGGAGGCTGGTCGCGGGCGGCGTGGTACCTAGCCACCCTGCTGGCAGCGCAAAGCCTGGTGACGGCGCGGGTTCTTCAGCAAGGCTCTGGCGCGGCAGCGCTTGACTGTGAGCAGCTACGCTTGGCATGCACAACATTGGTCAGGCGGGTGCCGTGGGGTGTGGTGCACGACGCAGATTGGGATGCGCGGGCGACTCACTCGGTGATGCTGCTGGCGGAGCTGTCTCGTCTGGCCAGTGATTGGCGCGAGAGGTGTGAGGCAGAAGGCTGGGTGACTGAAGACGCTGGTCTATTTCAGGGTGATGAGCCAGAGTCACAGGGCGAAGCATTCCTGGACACATGGAGTGGGTGGAACTCGAAGGCAGCGGACGAGGCGCTGGCCGGTGCAGCACTACACCTCGCGCGCTTTACGCAGCAGCAAGATCTGCATCTCCTCTCGCAGGGCCGGCTGCGCGCGCGGCGGACTGAAGCGCCTCCTGTGCCCGCGGTAGCGGTGGCAGCGCCCCGCGGGGTGGAGGTGCTGCATGCGCCGCTGGAGCGAGGGCTCGCGGGCCTACTGCCTGAGTGGGACACTCAGACAGTAGGCGTATCCCACTCATCGGCGGCCTCAGTCTCTGCGGTCGACGCGACGGGCGGCGCGTGTTCGCCGCGGGTGAGTGGTGGGGCGGAAAGTGCGGGGGAGGGAGGAGCGGTGGAAGGGCAGGACTAGGTCGGAACGCTCGGTGCGCGCGAAAGACTGGCAGCTCTGGACTGGAACGCCGCAGAGGTGGCGGCTCGGGCGCGCTGGGCAGCGCTGGGCGTGGCTGCGGAGGAGACTGCGATCGTGCAGCGGTGGGACGAGGCGATGCGGCGGGAGGAGGCGCACCTCGACGCGGCGGGAGATGCCACCGCCCGCGTCGAAAGCGGAGGGGGCAGTGACGCGGAGGGCCCCGCCGAAGGTTTAGGGTTGGACCTTACGGCCCGCTGCCTTGCAGCAGTGGAAGCGGCGGCTGGACGCCGCGCGCTCTGCCGCGCAGCGGACCAAGCAGCGGCGTTGGCGGCCGCCCGAGGCGAAGAGTTGGCGTTGTTGACCGCAGCGCGGCGGTCAGCAGCCCTGGCGTCGCGTGTAGGCCGCGACAACAGCCTCTTCTCGCTTGTTGCACACGGCACGGCCGGTGATGGAGCCGATGCTGAGTCTCATGAGGGCGGGTGGCGGCAGATCGCCTGCGAGAATCGCTCTCGCATGCGCGTTGCCTGCGGCTTTGTCGGCGGCTTCGCGCGAGGTCTCCCCGCATCCTTCGCGGCGACGTGTCAGCGCCGCGCGGCCTCCACTCCCTCCCGGGGCCGTGCGCCACACCCTGCACCTCCGACTCGACTGCCAAACAGGGCGATGTAAGCACTTTTCAGGCAAATGCCTAAAAAGTTCTGAGGCGACTGGCCTGTCCTCAGGGGCGCCGGTGCGACACTCGCCGTACCGCAGCGACCGACGCGCTGGGGACGCGCTGCCGTCTGCAGAGGACGAAGTCGCCCCGCGAGACGAGCCCCCGTCGCTCCCCGCAGCCGTCAAGGCAATCCGTCCCGCCACCGCCAGCCCATTACATGCGATTCGCCCGCACCGCAAGCCCTTGGCTTTGGCGGCTGCACGGGAGCAAAGAAGAGTGATGCGTGGGTGAACAGGCGGTGGGGGGCGCTGACGCCGGCGGGGACGAAGAAGAAGAAGAAGACCCTCTCTTGGAGCCATTTGAGGAAGCTTCACCGACCGAAAGGCGCCTGCATAACGGAGAAACCGAGCTCGACAATACGGTGCGGGCGAGCTCGGATGAAAATAGCAGAAAGGGAAGCGGAGAGAGCGACGGGGATGCCGCGGAGGCAGAGCGAGCTCACACGGATTTCAACGGCCAGCTTCAAATGGAGGGGGAGCAAGGACAAGGCCAAACGCGTGTGGACGGGGTGGCGGCTGAAGAACCCGACTGGTTCGCAGTTTGCGTACGGGTGACGGCTGCTGCTGTCTGCGCCGGTTTTCTGGAGCTATACGGTTCCGGACATGGCGTGGCGGGCAGAGCGGGGGCAGGGGGTTGGCTGGTGTTCCGCGCGGCGCCCATGGAGCAGCAGTCGCCCTCGCCACGCGACCACCTCGATGAGCTGCGGGCGCTGGTTGCGCGCCCCCTGGTGCTTCCGCTCCGAGCTCTCACGGAGATCCACGCTCGCCGTTACCTCCTGCGGCCCACGGCGTTGGAGCTTTTCTTTGGGGACCTTCGCTCCCCGGTACTTCTCGATTTCCCCCAGAGCAAGCTGCAGCAAGCTGCAGGAGTGGCCACACCCGTGCGCGTCGCCTATCAGCGCCTGCTTCGTGCACGACGCGAGGTGGGTGGCGGTTTGGGCGACAAGGGGCTACGCCTGCACTATCTTCGCGACCCCGCGAGGCGGCTGCAGCAGCAGGGTTTCACTGACGCCTGGGTGTCGCGGCGGTTGTCGACCTTCGACTACCTGCAGGCGCTCAACACCTTTGCTGGTACGTCCGCAAGAGGCCCTCACGCGCCCGTGCGAAGAGCGGAGCATTTGCTACATCTCTTTTTGTCACTCGATGTCCCCCTGCTCCCCACCCCTGCACCCCCAAAAGTTACTGCGCCGACATTCCCCTCCCCCTCCCCCCCCTCCACCTCTCTTCATCTCTGCAACTCTCTCCCCCTCCTCTGGTGCTGAACCTTTGCTCCGTAGGACGTTCGTACAACGATCTTACTCAGTACCCTGTTTTTCCGTGGGTACTCGCTGATTACACTTCGCCTCGCCTGGACCTGCATGACCCCCGTTGCTTCCGCGATCTGTCCAAGCCCATGGGCGCGCAGAGTGCGGCACTGGAAGCGCGCTTCCGTGAGCGCTTCTCGGCATGGTGCGACCCCGACACACCGCCCTTCCACTTCGGAACTCACTACTCCACCCCTGGCTACGTGCTCTGGTATCTGCTTCGTCTGGAGCCGTACACGTCTT
>Ga0115567_10002952_pt1 | contig 16913 bp, 18 predicted proteins | sample COGITO_mtgs_1204_2_FD_88679 | JGI IMG/M metagenome (GOLD analysis project Ga0115567, IMG submission 88679) | Pelagic marine microbial communities from North Sea - COGITO_mtgs_120412 | ecosystem: Environmental > Aquatic > Marine > Epipelagic | place: Germany:Helgoland, sampling site Kabeltonne... | reverse complement strand
GTGTGGTGCAAAAATTCTGGTCGAAATTAAAAATGAAGATTATGGCGGTAGGGGATTTAGCTGGGCTGACCCCCAAGGGCATATTTAGAATTTTGGTAGTTACGATCCATGGAAACAGTAAATAAGAAGCCCGCTCAGTTTTTAAGTGGGCTTTTTTTATTGGCGCCTTCGTTTGATGTTTTTTGAATACAAATAATAACTTGGTAATCTCAACCTGCTCAAATACACATTAGAGCCTCTAGAGACCATGTTCATGTAAAACTTCTATTTCTTGGAGATAAGCTTCGTGTCGATAAGCAAACTTGATAAAAATTAGAAAACTAAATGGAGGTTTAGATATGAAGACAATTATTTTTTCTTTAATAATGTTAGGTTCTAGCTATTCAATGGCATGTTCTGTTACGCCAATGGGTTATTACAATTGGACTGTTGGCGCTGTTATGACTGCCCTTGCAGAAGAATCAACGGCTTCTTTCTTTGAGATTGTTTCAATAACCAACACGAATAGCGGCTCTGAATATGCTGTAGTTCTTAAAAAAGACAATCAAACAGAGGTTCGAGTTTACTCAGTTACTGAAGGCCCTTATGAGCCTGGCGAAGTTGTATGTGGAAAATGGATTGCAGCCTTAGTTAACTAATTCAAAAGTTTTCCAAAAAAAATATTAGGCACATCTGTTTAGATGTGTCTTTTTTTATATATTAGCCTGCTCTTTGGAACTTTCAGTAACATCTGCCATGAGCTTTTTCGTCTTTTGTTAGTGAATCTGACTAAAAGTTATTTCAATCTAGCCCACCTTTGTCACTCAAATAGTACGAACGCCTGTAGCCGTCATTTGGTATTTAAACATGACGCCTTTCACTTTCTTAATGTCAGACTTTGAGCATCCTGCATCTTTTAAAAGATGCTTTCTTTGGTAGCTAGAAAGTTTTTTTCTTTCAAGATCACCGTAAACAGCAACTTTACCTTTAAGGTTTTTAGGAACTTCAAAAGAATGGTCTTTAAACATCACGCGCACTTCTTGTTGTGCCGATGCTCCCTTAAGACTCTCAGCACAGGTTTCAGTTTTAGCGCCGTCTTTGGTCTTTAACGTTATCCAGCAGCCTTTGGCCTGACAGACTGAAGAGATTTCACCTTTAACAGCAACAGATTTTAAAGACTTCTTTTTACCTTTGGCCATTTCATTCATCACTTCAGCAACAGGCTGGCTCCCGCCTTTGGGCATGGTAAAAGACTCACCGTAAATTTTAGCAAAAGATGAACTTGAAAAAACTAAACTTAAAACACATATAATTTTTTTCATTTAAATCTCCTTGGACTTAATTTTTTTTACAATTTCATGACAAGCATCTTCAATGATGTCTAGAACAATTCCAAAACCCTCTTCACCTTTGTGATAAGGATCAGGAACTCCTTGTTTTACCTTATCTGCCTCATGGGTTTTACAAAAATCTGTAATCAGTTTTATTTTAGACTCCAGCTCTGGATTTGGACACATTTTGGTCAGATCAAATTGGTTTCTCGCGTCCATAGCCAAAATTAAATCATAGTCTTTAAAGTCAGATTCGTAGACAGCCCTTGATGCTCCCGAGAGCGAATACCCTCTGAGTGACGCATGGTAAGTTGATCTGCCATCCGGCGGCTCACCCTCATGCCACGCTGAAGTTCCTGCAGAGTCGACAGTGTATTCACCATCATCATTCAACATACGCTTCAAAACAGCCTCAGCCGTTGGACTTCTACAAATATTGCCTAGACAAACGCAAAGTATTTTCATGGATCTAGTATAGTCTGCTCTTGCCTAAGCACTTTATCTCTGATTAATTGCGTCAATATGAGTGTAGTGAGTGTTGAACAAGCTGTTGAGCTTTTAAAGAGTGGAACCCCCGTAGCATTGCCTACTGAGACCGTCTATGGACTAGCCGCTCCCATTGATCAGCCCGAAGCCCTAAAAAAGATTTTTGAAATTAAAAAAAGGCCTCTCTCTGACCCGCTTATTGTACATGTTTCCTCATCTGAAATGGCGGAAACAGTCTTTGAAAGCTTTGACTCAGACTTAAATCAACTTACAAAAACTTTTTGGCCAGGCCCTTTAACACTCGTAGCTCCTAAAAATAAAGTAAGAGTTTCTGATTTAATCACTTCAGGCATACCAACCGTTGCCGTTAGAATGCCTGATTCTAAAATTTTTCGGGAAATTATTGAAAAAGTTGGATCTCCCCTTGCGGCTCCGAGTGCCAATCTTTTTAAAAAAGTAAGTCCCACAACCGCTGACCACATTTTACAAACTCTGCCAGAGGTTCATGTTGTTGATGGCGGCGCATGTAAAGTGGGTATCGAATCTACAATTTACGATGTAGCCAACAAGCAAATCTTAAGACCTGGTGACATTACACATTCACAAATCGAAGTGGCTTTAGGTTTAAAGATCACTTACACAGAAAAAGATTTCACTCCCGGTTCAGAAAAAGAACACTACAGACCTAACTCTCCCGTTTTGGTTTTTGAAAATAGAAGTGATTTAAAAAAAGCTTTTAAATCAAAAAAACTTAGTGCCGAGCTGGAACTGAACCCAGACCCTAAACTTGCCGCAAAAAACTTTTATAAAGATCTACGCGCTTATGATGAAACCAAGTGTTCACAAATATGCGTATACTTTGACAGTTCTTGGACCCAACCTGAGTGGAATGGATTGAAAAACAGACTTTTAAAAACTGCAACAACCTGGATTAAATAAAAATTAGGAAGAGAGGAAAAGATGAGTAATAAAACTAGCAGCAAAACCAAGAGCAAAAGTTTAAAAACCTACCGCGTTCAAAACGATGAATCTTTGCCCTCTGTGGTTATGCTTCATGGTTACGGAGCTAATGGAAGAGACCTAGCCGGGCTTGCAGGCTACCCAAACATTTCAAAATTAAATTACAATTGGGTTTTTATTGAGGCCCCTCTAAGCCCACCAGAGCTGGCAGCTTTTGGTGGTTTCGCCTGGTTCACCCTGACACTTTCAAGCTTTGGGCCCAACATGAGCGCCTCAACCTTAGAGGACTTTTACGGAATGGCTACGGATGAATTCAAACAAAGCCTAGAGGCTGTTGAAAGCACAATTTGGGACCTTGACTTGAAAGGTGACGTTTACGTTGGTGGCTTTAGCCAAGGAGCCATGATGGCTGCCAATGTGTTTTTCAAATCTTCCAATCAATACAAAGCCTTAATTGCTATGTCCGGCGCTCCGCTTAATTATAAGGAGTGGAAAGAGCTCACTGAAGCTAAAAAAATCTTTATCAGTCACGGTGAGCAAGATCCCGTCCTTCCTGTAAAATGCGGAAAGGACTTAAAAGAAAAAATTGTAAGCGTCAAAGGCCTTGTAGAAGAGCACTGGTTCCAAGGTGGACATGAAATACCATCTTCTGTGTTGGACAAGCTTGCGCAGTTTTTAAGTAGTTAAATAAAAAAAGCCTTTCTAATTTTAGAAAGGCTTTTGCAGCTTGGAGTATATTATCTAGCACCTGACTTAAAGAATTACCACGCACCGCTTCCAGAAAGAGGACCTGGCACCCTATTTAAACGCCATCACCAAAGTTTTAAAGTGTTCTCCGCGCTCTCTGTAGTCATCAAAAACGTCAAAGCTAGAAGCGCCTGGTGAAAGTAGGACCGTGTCGTTGATACGGCTTTTAGAGTAAGCCACATGTATAGCCTCATCAAAAGTTCCGATTAGAAATGTTTCAGCGAAATCACCGATGTCTCGGTTGATACGTTCTTTAGCCTCACCAACAAGAATAAGAGTTTTCACTTTCTTTTTAATTTCATCTCTTAAAGGCGTGTAGTTAAGTGACGTGTCTTTGCCACCCATAATCAAAATTACGTTTTCATCAAAAGACTTTAAGGCTCTGATCACAGCATGAACATTTGTTGCCTTAGAGTCATTGTAAAACGAAACTCCACCCACACGTCTCACATACTCAATTCTGTGTTGAAGACCTGTGTAAGTGTCGATGACCTCTTGAATCGCCTCATGCGTAGCGCCTTGTTCACGGGCTGCTAATATTGACGCCATAATGTTTTCTGCGGAGTGCGCCCCACGCATTTTCATTTTTGTAATAGAGAAAACCTCAATATCTGGACCAGTTCTTACCTTGATCTCTTCTTTGATGTTCACAGCTCCACCTATGTTCATAATCTGTGGCTCTAGAGAGGGCTTTCTTGAAAAGTAAAAAATTCTACCGCGCTGCACAGCTGGATCGCGTGCAAGCTCAACCACTGCGTTGTCATCAGCATTTAAAATGCTTGTGGTTCCCTGATTCGTATTTAAAAAGATTTTTCTTTTGGCATTAACATAATCTTCCATTGTTTTGTGACGGTCTAAATGGTTTTCAGCTAAATTCATAAAAACAATGTTCTTAGGATTGAAGTTCACTACATGCTCAAGCATAAAACTTGAAACCTCTAGCACAACAACATCTTTTTCAGACTCTTCCATCAAAAGTTCACTTACAGGCTGACCATAGTTGCCGCCAACCCATACTTTTTTACCAGACTTTGAAAGCATCTCAGCAATCAAGGACACAGTGGTTGTTTTTCCGTTTGTCCCAGTGATTGCAATCATAGGTTTAGTGATAAATTGAGTCATAAATTCAAATTCACCTGTTACGTGCACACCATTTTGCCTAGCGTACTCAAAAATCTTAAGTTGTGAAGAGATACCTGGACTTAGCATGACAATATCCTGGTCCAAGAAAAGCTTAGGAGTGTGGCCACCTAGGTCATATTCAACATTAACCTCTTCCATTAATTCAAGGTAGTCGGCCAGCTCAGCTTTAGATTTGTGATCACTCACGATAACCTTAGCTCCTCTGGTCGATAGGAACTTTGCAGCTGCAACGCCGGTGCGCCCAAGACCCACTATCAATATTTTTTTACCTTTTAGGTCTTCTACTTTTTCAATAATCATCACTACCTCAACTTTAGTGTCGCAACACTCAATATGGCCAACAAAACAGATACAATCCAAAAACGAACAATAATTTTAGACTCTTCTAAACCCTTCAACTCAAAGTGATGGTGTATAGGAGCCATTCTGAAAATTCTTTTACCTCTTAACTTAAACGAAGCAACTTGAGTGATTACAGACAGCGCTTCAACAACAAAGATTCCACCGAGTAAAATAAGTAAAATTTCGTTTTTTGTCAGCACTGCCATAATTCCTAAAAAACCACCTAAACTTAGACTTCCCACATCGCCCATAAAGATCTGTGCAGGGTAAGAGTTGAACCACAAAAAACCCATCCCCGCAGCAATGACTGCAGCACAAAGTGGTACCAGCTCACTTGCACCCAGCACTGGAGGAATCATGAGATATTCAGATATTTCGTGATGACCAGCAGCGTAAGAGAATATAACAAAGGCACTTGAAGCCACCATCACCGGCACTATAGCCAGACCATCTAAGCCATCAGTTAGGTTCACAGCGTTTGCTGCTCCGACAACAACGACACAAGCAAAAGGAATATAGAGCCAACCAAGGGCTAAACTAAAGTTCTTAAAGAAAGGGAAATACAAGGTTCCATCCGTTGCACCAGTTGCAAAGAGATAAGTAACAGCTAAAGCCACTATCGTGAACTCAACCGCTAGTCTCAATTTTCCCGGAAGTCCTTTTGAATTTTTGTAAACAACTTTCATACGATCATCTACAAATCCAACCGCTCCAAAAAGTAAAGTTACCGCTAATGCCACCTGCACCAATGGGTTGAAAAGATCCATCCAAAATAGCGCCGGAAAGACTACACTCCCTAAAATCAAAGTTCCACCCATAGTAGGCGTTCCATTTTTTTTGAGGTGAGACTGTGGACCATCCGTTCTTACAGATTGAGCAATTTGTTTATTTACAAGGTTTCTAATAAAAGAAGGACCCCATAAAATACAAAGAGCAAAAGATGAGAAAAAAGCTAATGAAGCTCTAAACGAAACATATCTAAAAACATTAAGACTTGAAAAATCAGAAGACAGATCAATCAAAAATTTATAAACCACTAATACAACTCCGACTCTTCTGGTCTTCCAATCACACGGCTAAAATATCAAAAAAACGCTCTAATCTAGTGCCGCGCGAACCTTTTAAAACAACTGTAGCATTAGGGTCTAACACAGATTGAACTTCAATTGCAAGCGGTTCGTTATAAGTGTCCGTAATTATTGAGTTTTTTGTGCTTTTCCAAGCCCCCAACCCTTCTTCAAATGATGAATGTGAGGGGCCTACAAAAGTGATAAATGAAGGGTTCAAATCGGCAATTTTTTGCCCAAGTTCTTTATGCATATTTTCTCTTTCATCACCCAGCTCTAACATTTCACCTAGGATAAGCTGAAAGTGTTCACCTTTTTTTTGAAAGGGCTTTAAGCTACTAATTAAAGCTTCCATACTCTGGAGGTTAGAATTGTAAGCATCAAATAAAACACTGCCCCCGTCTTCTCTTCTCATGACTTGTGATCGCCCCCAAGGTGTTGAGAACACGTTCAAGTCTTCTATGATTTTTGCAGGCTCTATACCTAAGTAAAGAGCTGAACCTATGGCTATCATAATGTTGTACACATGATGCTCTCCGAAAACAGCACAAGATGTTTCAACGGGGACGTTTCTAACTGAACCCTTAAGCATCAATTTTGTGAGACTCACCTGTTCACCTTTTAAAAACACATCTGCATTTTCATATTGAGTTGAAAAAGTAATTTTCTCACATTCAAATTCTTTGAACATTTCAGCAGTGTATTTATTGTCTAAATTAAACAGACCTGTTTTGATTTTTTTTGATTTGTAAATATCTTGTTTTTCGGTAGCTACATTTTCAACAGTCCCAAAGCCCTCTAAATGTGAAGGGCCAACGGTGGTGACAACACAAAGTTCTGGCTCAACTTGCTTAGTTAGCTTTTCAATCTCACCTTTTCCGCTGGTGCCGATCTCTGAAATCAAAACCTCGTCTTCTTCTTTGAGCATAGCCTGAGTAAAAGGAACACCAACCTCGTTGTTAAAACTCTTAGGCGAGTAGCAGACTTTAAAAAACCTTTCTAAAAGTTGAGCTGTGAAAAACTTTGCTGTGGTTTTACCATTAGAACCCGTGATTCCAATTACTTTAGGAGAGAGCTCGTCCTGCCAAGTTTTCGATAATTTCGAAAAGTCTTTAAGAACGTCATCTACCATGATGCAGCCATCTTTTTTGTATTCTGGTTTTGATATCAATGCTGCCGCGGCACCTTTTTCAAAAGCCTTTTCAACAAACTTATGTCCGTCAAAGTTTTCACCGCTCAAAGCTACAAATAGCGATCCTGGCAATAGTGTCCTAGTGTCTGTTGATACCTCCAAGAAAGATTCGGCATCTAAATTTAAATCCACTCCAAAATAATTCTCTACAAATGAAACTTTCATAATTTTTCACCAAGCCTGTTTTCGACTGCCCATTTTTTAATTTCTTTTTGATCAGAAAAAAAGTTTTTTTCACCGTTCACTTCTTGTGTCTGCTCATGCCCTTTTCCAGCAATAAGAACTATAGAAGGTTCTGCTTTAGCTTTATCAAGAGCATGTCTAATTGCCAAAGTTCGGTCCAACTCAACAAAAAAATTTGTTTTTGAACCTACATCTTTAATTATCTGGTCAGCAATTTCCCTAGGGTCTTCAGTTCTAGGGTTGTCGTTAGTGACAATGACTTGATCCGCATGTTTTGATGCCAGTTTGCCCATAAGAGGTCTCTTTGCACTGTCTCTATCTCCTCCGCAACCAAAAACAACAATAAGCTTGTGGCTGGGTTTTAGTTTTTTTAAAGTCAGTATAGCTTTCTCAAGTGAGTCTGGCGTATGGCTGAAATCAACAACCGCAAAGGAAGCTTCATTCTTATTATGTTTGCAAAGCTTGAACCGCTCCATACGACCTGAAATTTGCTTGAAGTCTTCAAACACTCTCTGGTCAGGAAAAAAATCTTTCTCACCACTCAGTTTAAAGTGCTCGCATAAAAAAACCATGGCCATAGCAAAATTTTCTGCGTTGTAGTCACCGTGGAGGGGTAAGACCCCTCGAAGGCTTTTAGCACTCACCGAGAACTCCATTTCAACACCAGAAAAATCACTTTTTAAAATCTTATAGTTGTAGTCACCACTACCGAGACAAAAAACTCTTTGAGTTTTTAGGGGATGGAGCTTGTTAAACTCCTTAAGGCTCTTGGGATAAATAAAAAAACCATCTTTGCTCAAAGCTTCAGAAAAAATTTTACCTTTAGCCTCAAGATAAGATTCCATAGTTTTATGATAGTCTAAGTGGTCTTGAGAAAAACTTGTGAAGCCCGCTCCAGACAAAAAATCCATGCCTAAGCGACGCTGATCTAAGGCGTGTGAAGAGACTTCGCAAATGACGAGCCTCATGCCTTTTTTGTAGTTAGAGTGGTTAAAACGGTAAAAGTCCTCAGCCATCGGGCTTGTAAGCCCAGTGTCTAAAATATTGTTTCTAAAACAATTCCCCAGTGTTCCGTAAAGACCGGTCGGAACACCGTAAGTGCCGAATAAGCTTGTGAGCATGGTCGCTACAGAGGTCTTCCCATTGGTGCCTGTTACACCGTATATTTTAAGATTGTCGAAAGACTCTTTGTAAAACGTTTGGAGTGTTTTGGTGTAGGCCTCCTCAATGTTTTCAACATAAAGACCTTTTGATTTTTGCACCTCTAGTCCATGAACAACCAAAAGTGCTTTTTTATCAGTGGCTTGTTTAAAGATCTTATCGAAGAACTTTTCAGCTCTTGGAAGTATGAATAAGACGCTTCCTTCTCTGGCTTTTCTGCTGTCAGCTGTGATGTCTATGACAAGCTTGTTCGGGTCCGCTGGATTTTCAAAAAGATCACCTAAAATCATAATCTGAATCTACACGAAACTTTATGTTTGTCTAAGATAATGCCCGTTGTATGAGAAACTTTTATACTAAAGCGCTCACTTAAGATCCTGGAAATAATCTCTTCATGACCTCACAACTCCAATCATCGGCACCGCTTTCTTTAACATATAAAACATAAAGGTCGTATTGCTGAGATAAGTCGGCAGTTCTAATACTTTCATGTGCATTTCTCGCATAAGGAGTAATAAGGTTGCTAGCAATGTCATCAACTCTGTATATAGCTTCTATCGGATCAATAGCGCCTTCTGATATTTTTTGATCAGCATCAGTATAGGCTTTGCATATTATATCAAAATCTCGAAGAACTAACTGTGGGTAGAGAACTTTATAAGCAAAGAAAAGACTTAAAACCAATGCCGATGAATAAATAAAATATTTCATCTGAATATCATATAAAAAAAGCCCACTTATGAAAAGCAGGCTCTTTATTTAGTTACAACGCCCCGTTTCTAGAAACAGGACCTGGCACTCTAGTTCGACCTAGAGTGAATCGCGAATTTGTTGAACTCACCATACTCGTGAAGCTTGTTGTAAAGCGTTTTGATCGTAACACCTAAAGCGTTTGCAGCTTGAGTCTTGTTGCCTTCAAAGTGATTCAAAGCTTTCAAGATGTAACGTCTCTCTAACTCATGAAGAGTCACAGCTGGATCGTAATCATCAATAAAAAGTTTTTCTTCTGGCGTTTTCACAAAGTCAGGAAGATCTGAAACTTGTACGATCTCTGACTCTGATAAAATTTGAAGTCTTTCACAAACATTCTGCAACTCTCTGATGTTACCCGGCCAGTCGTACTTCAAAAGTACAGCTAATGCTTCTTCTGAAATTTTAAGTCCACGGTTTAAATATCTGTGAGCACCAGTTGTTAAGAAATAATCTACTAGAGCTTGGATATCTTCTTTTCTTTTTCTAAGTGGAGGAGAGTTTACAACGATCGTGTTGATTCTGTAGTAAAGATCTTCTCTAAAGTTGCCCTCTTGAACTTCTTTTTCTAAGTCTCTATTTGTTGCAGAGATAAGTCTGATGTCTACTTTGATAGGCTCTTTACCACCCACTCTATAGATTTCACCTTCTTGTAAGAAGCGTAAAAGCTTAGCTTGAATTCCTGCAGACAGCTCCCCAATTTCATCTAAAAAAAGGGTTCCACCGTTAGCAACTTCTGCTAAACCGATTTTTTGAGCATAAGCACCTGTAAAAGCACCTTTTTCATGACCAAAAAGTTCCGATTCTAAAAGTGTTTCTCTTAAAGCACCGCAGTTGATGGCAACAAAAGGCTTGTTCACTCTATTTGATTTTTCATGCATAGCTTGAGCAACAAGTTCTTTACCCGTTCCACTCTCACCTAAAACAAGAACCGTAGCATTTGATGGAGCTACACGCTCAACCATCGCCATAAGCTTAGTCATAATGTCAGACTGGTATACAATCTCTTTGTTAGAGAAGACCTGCTGAGATTGCCCTAATGGGATTCTTGGAAAATGTTGTCCCGTATTAATGAGTTTGTTCACTCCTGTTGGAAACTTTTCTGATGACATATATTTGACTCCTCGTTGCTAAATTCGTTTTCAATACAAAAAAGGGATCTGCAAGCGCCATGCCTACAGATCCCCCCTTGTACTCAAGGCTCCAACTTCCCACAGAAAGGCCTTGGGACCTTAGTACAGTATGCCCCCAAAATAAGCAAGGAAATTTTATAATATCCTTGAAAAAGATTACAATAGAGCTCATGACTGATTTCACACTAGATTCCAACCAGATCTCTAAATACCTTGAATCAAAAGGAAATTTGTCATTTTATAGCAAGCATTCTTTGCGTGCGATCAAAGTAGATTTAAACGAAATACTAAAAATCTATGAATTTCCTTCAATCAAGCAAGGTGACGATTCTGGGCTCTCAATTGCTAAAAGTGACAAAAAACTGCGCTTATCAGAGCTTATTTCTAAGCTTCCAAGAATTATTAAAGACTTATCTCCTGCTTCGAAAGAACGAAGGCTCACCAGTATTAGAGGACTTTTAAAGTGGCTTTATGAGTCCGGCTACACTGAAAAAGACTTCACATACAAACTTCCCCTACCTGGTAAAAAATCACGCGCGCTCCCTAAGTATTTGAGTTTTGAAGAAACAGAAGTCTACTTCAAAAGCCTAGCGAAAGATTTTAACCAAAACAGCACAAAATATAAAAATGAACTTTTTGTAAGTCTGCTTATGTATTCAGGTGGTTTACGTGTGTCGGAAGCCAGCGAAGTTATGGTTAAAGATTTTGATCTTAAAAAATCACAGCTAAAACTTGTTCGCAAAGGGCAAACGGAAAGCATCATTGCGTTACCCAAAACAATTACAAATCAAATAAAAAATCATATTAACTTAAAAGAAACCTATATATACGGCCCGGCCCCTTTAAGCACCAGGCTTGTTTACAAATGGGTGGTTAAACGCAGTGTTTTTTTTGTTGGTAAAAAGATCACCCCCCACGGACTTAGGCACAGCTTTGCAACTCACTTGTTGAGATCTGGAAGTGACCTTAGAGTTTTACAAGAACTTTTAGGCCACCGAAGCATTGCCACCACAGAAAAGTACACCCACCTTGAGCTATCTGACCTAAGCCAAGCTTTGGACTCACACCACCCATTAAATAAATAATCATGTATAATGTTAAAACTGAGGAGCTATGGCACGTAATTTACTAACCTTATTTATCATAAGCCTTTCTCTCTGCTCCTGCAGTGACAGAGAAGAACTCATTACCTTTCCCCCGGGTGACTACATCTCCGACTGTACGGTTGAAGGTATGAACAGCAGCAGAACTGAGCTTACAATTGAGAGAGATTTTAAGACTCAAACCGAGCAAAGGTTTATATATACAGGCGTTACAAACTGCAGTGGTGAAAGAACAGCCGAAGCTCCAGCTAAAACAAGTGAAGTTTTGATCGTGTTTTCTAATAAGGATTTGGGAAACAATTTCTCTTATCTCACCATCACATCAGATCAGGATGGAGAACAGGTCACTGAATACATTGCTTTTAGATATGAAAACAGCAGACTTTATTTTAGCCCATCTGTTTCATCGCTAGAGGATGATCCAAAACAGACTTTTGCTGATTTTATTGCTGAACCTGATTTTATTGCGGACTTGATCCTCACTAGAAAAGATCTAAATCGACCTCTTTCCAAAAATTAGGATTTTTAACTTTAAAGCAGTTCGTAAGCCCCGCGTTGTAGCCGGCATCGACATCCCTATCGCCGTCACCAACCATAATGGAATTTTTAAGATCAATATTAAAATCTCTTTCGGCCTCAAGCAATAACTCCGGCCCGGGTTTTCTTCTTGGATGTTTGTGAATGTAGGGGCTGATATAATACTTACAAATCTTAAGCCCTTTTAAACTAAAGTCGTCTCTTATCTTTTTATGTATTGCTTCCAGCTCCTTAAAACTAATAAGACCTCTCGAAAGACCCGATTGGTTGGTCACAATAAAAATTCTGTACCCCTTGTCTTGAACTACTCTAAGTGCTTCAAAAACCCCTGGAAGGTATTCAATATCTTCAACTTTGTTCATATAAGGAATATTTTTAATGATGGTGTCATCACGATCTAAAAAAAGAGCTTTCAACTTGGCCATTTAACACCTTCCCTGCTGCTAGAGTAAGACTTTAAAAAATGACTCGCAAGTCCCACCTCTTTTTCAACCTGCTGGCTAGAGACCTCTTTAAGATTTGCATGTTGTCCCATTGAAGTGGATATAAAATCTGTAAAAGTATTTTGCTCAGGAAGCACACCCTCTATGTAAAGATAACGAACCACAAAGTGGGTGAAAAAGCGCTTTTTACTCTGTGCTTGTGAAAGCCCTTGAAGAGCTGCTCCGTAATGATTGAAAAGCTCAATATGACCAGTTTCAGAAAAAAGCATCACCTTGATCATTGAAAACATTGTTTCCATATTTTTGTATTCAGTTCTGATTTCAGCAAAATCTTTAATAAGGCTCGCCTCTTTCAAGGAGACCAACGCCCCTGATTCTAGTTGATCTGGCTTTAAGTTGTTGGTTTCAAAATGTATGAGATGAGGGGGTTGTAAAACACCACCTGAAAATCTTTTTTTGCTTTTCTTAGCACCTCTTACAAAAAAGTGTAACAGGCCGTGCTGCTTTGACAGAGAATGCACAATAAGGTCTGCTTCAGAATAAGAAAGAGTTCTAAGAATAAAGGCCTCACCACTTAAGCTCATTGAAAAAGATTGCCACTAGTGAGTCTTTTAATCTAGTTGCAGAACAGCTTAGAAGTTGTACTTAAGACCGAACATAAGTGTTTGAATAAGAAACTCAGGAGTGGACGTTATGCCTGGAGCAAATACAAATTCAGACTCATGGTAAATAGCCTGGTACTCAATTCCCAGGCGGAGTCTTTTGGTTAAACGTTTTTTAACACCTAAAATCCCTCTCCACCAAACTTTACCACTAAAACTTTCCACATTATCGACACTTACAGGAAAAAGGTAGGCCAAATCACTGTCAAAAACCCAGGTTCCTGTGATGCGCTGCTCATGTCTTATGCCCATGGTGATTCCAATATGCTGAAACTTTGAAAAAGAGTAATCCGTAGCCGTTCTTCTTTTGATGGCGCCAAGGATATGTGAACTCACTCCACCAATAACACTGAACCTGTAGCGGTTGGTTTTTTTTAAATACTTACCTATTCTTAGCCCATAAATGTTATTTTCGTAATCCACTATGTCAGTACCTATGAAATCAATCCCGGAGTCACCTTCCTTAACAGTCGTTGGCAGGTAATAAAAGTAGCCATCAACAAACCAGTTTTTTGTAAGCTTGTAGCCAACATCTACACCAAAAGAAAGGGGCGTGAGTTCGGAATGTTCATAGTCAATTGACCCGCCATAAAATACAGTAGACCAGTGAGGCCCTAAAAAGCCAGTGATATAGGCTCTACGAGGCTTTTTTCTAATCACTTTAATGGTTTTTTTAAAATCTGAAACGACAACGCTTTCTTTAATAATGCTCTTACGGTTTTTACCAGCTAAAATCATTTCTTTTTCTTCATCTGTGAGCCCAACTACACTGGCCACAACCCGTCTGTTTTTAAATCTATTTTCAGCAGTGTCATTGGGGACTAAAGGAGCTGTTTCACCAAAGCCTTTAACCACAAGACGCTCTCTATTGATGCCTTTACCCAAAAGACTTGCTTCAACAGATTCAGCACGCCTAAATGACAGCAGCTCGTTAAACTCATCAGTGCCAATGCTGTCTGTATGGCCTGAAATAAGGATTTTTGTCTCTGGGTACTCCTGAGAGACTATGTAAAGCCTTCGAACAACTTCTTCCCCATCTTTGTCTATAAGGGCCTCATTCGTTTTAAAGTTTATACTCAGGCGAAAGTCTACAGAAGCGGCGATACTTGTCGAGGCAAAGAGTGTAGACGCTGCTAAAAGCAGTAAAAGCTTTGAAAACATAAACTCAATTATGCCCTTCTAAACAAACAAATGTAAATCTTTACACTCTTTCGCTTTAGCGAAAACGACAAAAGTCTACTCAAGCCATACTGGTAAGTACCTAATAAACTTGCATGATTACCTGTCTGAGAGTACAAAAACCCCTTGGAAAAGCTAGTTTCACAGCCCTTTAGGCACTTTTTAAAAAAATTCTACAAGCCATTCAGTGTGGGTTGTTTCGCACTCATTATAACTGACGCTTCAGATATAATAAGCCCTTATTTAATGGGTTTGCTTTTAGACAGGTTTCAGGAACAACAAAACCTTGAAGGAACTGGCTTTATATTTCTCACCCTCCTAGCCGCCAGTCTGGTGACAGCTCTATTTAGATACGTATGGAGAATTTACTTCGCCCGTTTTCACCACTCAGTAGCCCTAGACTTAAGACTTCGCTGCTTTGAATCTTATTTTAAAAAAGACCTCTTAGAGTTTGATAAACAACCAACTGGCGACAAGATGTCTATCTTTTCTAAAGACATTGAAAATTTCCGAATGGGGATAGGGCCCGGCTTGCTTATTTTGTTAGATGCTATTGTGTATCTGGTCCTTATTCCCATCGCCATGTGGAAAATCAACCCTAACTGGACGCTCCTGCTGCTCTTTATTGTTCCTATAATACCTCTTGTTATTGCTAACATGGAGATGAAACTCAATAGTCTGTTCGACACTCAACAAAAAGAACTCAGCACCCTCTCGTCTCTAGCTCAAGAAAGTCTTGAAGGCCTTAAAGTGATCAAGTCATTTAGAATGGAAAAGTTTAGATCTTTTTTGTATGACAGCGAAAATAAAAAACTCTTCAACACCTCTGTTAAATTAGATTTTTTACACTCTTCCTTCTCTCCAGTTTTAGAGTTTTTTGTATCTGTATCATGCGCCGGTCTCCTTTTTGCAGTGGCATACTACTCAGACCTAAGCAGCCTTAAGATTGGAAGTCTTTTTGCCTTTTATCAATATATGCAGCGCATGACCTGGCCCCTCACAGCCTTAGGCTTAAGTTACATGATGATTTCAGAAGCTAGGTCCTCTTTTAAACGCATGAAGCCCGTACTCACAGCCGGCAGAAGCGAAGGCCAAGTAAGTGGCCCTCCTTCTGAAAAAGACAGCTTTGTGCAGATTAAAAATATTGATTTCGCTTATCCAGAGGAAGAGTCTTTTTTCTCGAATCTAAGCTTAGATTTAAAAAAAGATTCATCATACCTTATTGCAGGGAAAACAAAATCAGGTAAAACAAGTCTATTCAATATTCTAAATGGTCTTATTCAAACAAATAAAGGTCAAAGAAGGACAGACTGCTCTATTGTTTCAAACCCCCAGGTTCCCTTTTTGTTTATGGACACTGTTGATAAAAATATAGACACCGGCAGTAAAATCCAAAACACGGACTTAGAAAGAATTGCTTTCGAAAGTGAATACAATAATCTCACTCACAAAGGTGAAACTTTAATTGGCGAAAAAGGAACGAGTCTTTCTGGGGGGCAAAAACAAAGGTTGTCCCTTTTACGCGCTTTCAAAAGCAATTCAGATGCAATCTTTTTAGATGAGCCCATAAGTGCAGTTGATGAAATCACCAAACAGAAAATAGTTGAGACTCTTAAGTCCTCCTCTAAGCAAATGGTCATAGTGACATCGAATCCTGAACACTACACCTGGATGGACAGAGTGCTTCTGGTCGAAGAGTCCAGGGACAATTCAACATTTCAGCGTTCAGTTCTCGATTTAAGCATGAGTGAAGCCTTAAAACGCAAGAGCTTTTCTGAGCTTTTAAGAATCCAAGAAAAGAGTGAAGACTGATGGATAAAAATAAGTTTTCCTCCAAAGACCTCTTTAATTTTGTAAAACCATACATAGACAATTGGTTCACATGGTTTGGCTTGAGCATTACAGCGGTTTTGTATGTAACCTGCGGACGCCTTTTGCCTGTTCTTTTTGGTAAATCTATAGATTTAGGGATTGTACCTGAGAACTTAAGTGTTTTTAAAAGCTTTTGCATTGCCTTTTTAGCGGTCGGTTTACTCAGAGCTTTTATTGGTTTTTACCTCTTTTATAAAATTAGAAAGGAAAGTAATTGCATCGCTTACAAAGTTAGAAAACATATTTTTGAACACGTCTTAAAACTTAAAGTAGCTTACTTTGATAAGAACCCTTCAGGAAAAATCTTAACCAGGGTAGCTAATGACACCAAAAGTTTTCAAGGGCTTCTGGGTGACGGAGTTACGGGCATCTTTATCAGCGTTCTTGAACTGATCTCTATCTTGGTTGCTCTGCTGATCACGTCTCCCCTTCTTTCTGTAATTGTTTTTATCACTTTTCCAATGACGTTTTTTATTGGCCTAAGGCTGGCTAAACAAATTCAAAAAGAGTTTTATGAGATGAAAGAGATTTTATCTAGACTCAACACCTTCTTAGCTGACAGCTTAAACGGCTTTTCTATTGTAAAATCTTACTCTTATTTTGAAACCAAAAACGATCATTTCAAAAAGTGATAAAAACAATT
>Ga0115567_10002948_pt1 | contig 16927 bp, 19 predicted proteins | sample COGITO_mtgs_1204_2_FD_88679 | JGI IMG/M metagenome (GOLD analysis project Ga0115567, IMG submission 88679) | Pelagic marine microbial communities from North Sea - COGITO_mtgs_120412 | ecosystem: Environmental > Aquatic > Marine > Epipelagic | place: Germany:Helgoland, sampling site Kabeltonne... | reverse complement strand
GGGGGGGGGGGGGGGGTCACGGTCGGCGTCGGGAGCTTCTCATCGAGCGTGAACTTGTCGATCACCTGCGCCGCGCGGCCGCGCCACCGTCAGGCGCCGCAGTGCGGCGCCGAGGCGGGGGGGGGCTATCATAAGAATGCGCTAGACGGTGGAGGATAGTCGAAGACAGCGCAAGATAGTGCGAGAATGGAGGCGGGCGCGCGCGCAACCTCGTAGCGCCGCAGCGACTTGAGCTTCCCGTCCTCGCCGACGAGCCCGCCGTCAAGAATGTCCCAGCCGGCGTAGCTTTTGATCGCCGAGCTCTTGTCTGTGCCCCAGGAACGCACTAGGCGGTTGAAGCTCTCCATCCCTTGTAGCCCCTTGGGCGCGCCGGCGCCGAACCGCCCGCCGACCGCTATTGAGCGCCCGTTGTACTTGACGGAGCCGTTTTCAAAGAGCTTCGCACCTGCCCGCACGCACCAGCGCTCACGACGCCTGCATCGCCGCACACATTCGCAGGATGCACGATCTGCGGCCTAGGCCAGCGGCAGGAAGGCCACCGTTGAAGGCCTCTGCGAGCGCGGCGTAGTTGTACGCAACGTCCGGGGCCGCGCGCACCCCATCAGCACTCCAGCGAAGTCGGAACGGCTTCAGCTGACGGCCAGCGGCGATGGTGCCGTTGGGCGCCTCGAAGTGCGGTCCGACGGGGCTCCAGGGCATACTCTGCACGGTGGAACGCACACCCTCCGTGCTGCGCGCTGCGAACTCTTCTCCAGCTGTTTGAGTTACCTTGTCGACAGTGCAGTTCACAACATCCCACTCCCCCGCCATCCAGGCGGGCAGCGACTGGCCAGAGCGAAACATCGGCTCGTGTTTCGAGAAGAATCCACCGGTGTCAAGACGCAGGGTGTCCTGTGCAAAGCGCTTCTCAATATTTTCGAAGGTGAATCCGGAGTCCAGCACCGCTTGACGCCTGCTCACAATGCACCGATCAGCAAGATCCGACGACAGTTTCGCCAAAAACCAACACACTACGAGCAATTCTGGGTGGCAGCACGGCGGGGTCACACTTTCCAACGTTCACGATGGCTTCCTCCTCCTCCTCCGCGACGACGAGCTGCGGTGCTCCAATCGCCACCGCTGCCGCCAACACGGATCCGCCAAATTGCTGTAAGACATTTCGTCTGTCTTTCATGGAACCGTCTGCCGTCTGGTCAAACGACGGGCCCTTTGTGGCACATGCCAACGCTGGCACACCGCTGCGCCGGGAGAGCGAACGCCCCCGACCCGATACGGGTGCACTGGCCAGTGGGAATCGAGCGAAAGCAAGCGGTGAGCCGCCACCAGTTTCCGCTACAGCAGTGAGTATCTCGGCACATGCCAGCAGCATTGCGGTGCGCACTACAGCGGCGGTGACCACCATTCTGGACCCTTGCGCAATCCTTGCAATCCTTGCGAGTTTGTGGCTTGAATCTATCACTCGGAGAGGCCGAATCGACAAAACTTCCGGAGTTCCCGTCTGGGGCATAATTATCTATCTCTCTTACCTGTCTGTAAAAATGATCACAGTCTACTTGTCTGCTCCACGTTGACTCGCACAAATTTGTTCACAAGAACCCCCTCTCGCTTCGCACTCCGCTCTCCTGCTCTACATCTACTGCTCCCGCTCCTACAGCGGGCTCTCCTGGTATCCTCTTGAGTAGTCCTCCCCACCCGAGACTAGCGTAGGATGCGCCTTTGCAAGCGCACGCAGCTCGTCCGTTATCCGCGTCGCAGCATCCTTCTCCTGCTGCTCCGTGAAAACCCCAGATCCCACTTCCTTCTTGAATTCTGTCAAGTCGACGTGCTTACCAAACACAACGTCGATCGGGTGCGCTTCCGCGTCTGTGTAGTTGTACTTGATCAGGTCCCAGACGCTGATGTCAATGCCGTGGACGAACACGGGAATAACGTGCACGTTCTCTACCTCGAGTGCGATTCGCCCAACGCCCGGCTTGCATGGAAGGATGTTGTGCAAGTCCGGCGAGTGATTGCGGGTCCCCTCCGGAAAGATTCCACACAGCGAGCCCGGCATCTTCAGCTCTGAGACGATGCGCTTCACAGCATAATCGTTCCAGAACTTGGCGTTGTGGCGAGACTCGTGGCTCGCCTTGTCACTCGGTGTGTTGAGGATTGGCGGCACCATCGCGAAGAGAGAGAAAACCCAGTTCAGCAAGAGACCCCATGGTGTTGTGTAAAAGTACGTCGATCGCACGGGATAGAACGAGAAAACTGGTGCGCCCGAAAAGCGCCAGAGGCCCAAAACAGTGATGACCCAGAAGTCCCAGAGAGTGCGGTGATTGGCGACCAGCATCACGCGATCCGCCGAGCCTAGATGCGAGATGTTTTCCTTGCCGAATACACGCACGCGGTTCCCGGCGACCAGATGCACGAATCCACGCATCGCCCAGCCGTTCCACAACGTGCGCACCCCGCGCAGGTGGCGCTGCACAAAGTCCGCAAAGAACCACGAGGTCTTTTCCATCGGTGTGAGCACCTCGAGCGCCTCCGGTGCGGGGTGCGGGGCCCCGGCGACCACTTCGGACCAATCCTGTTGGAAGTCGCCGTCCTTGATCTCGCCAGTCTTCGGGTCGGAGGACACTGAAAGCGAGCCGAGGTCTTGGCACCATACCGGGCGATCCGGAAGCTCGGGCAGGATGTCGAAGTAAAAATACAGTGCTGCCAGTGCGGCTGATAACCAAAGAAAGCACGCAAAAAGCGATGCAGTGGCTATCGCGAAGATCCCTGTCAGGACGACAATTCCTAGCGCTGCTGCTGCGTAGTGGCGTGAGCATGACCAGCACAGTGCCACAATGAATGAAACAATTGCGAGAGTAAGCACCGCGGACGGAATTACAACGTCCACTGCACAGTCCGCGATTGCAGGGGTCTGGATCCGGAGGTTGCAGTCGATGTTGAAGAAGCAAGTCCAGTTCCAGAAGCATTTGCCGAACACGTCGATAGCTGATGCCGTAGTGAAAAAGATTCCCGCAGATGCAACCCACACACCATGCGGGCGGAATATCATACGATGGCTTTCGCGCGCGAGCATCATGCGCCTGTCAATATCCTCGGGGCTTCCACGCGCTGCCTTGCCAAACTCCTCGGAGTCAAGCAGCTGGTCGCGCTGACGCCGCCACAGCACTGCCGTGATCTCAACCCAGAGCAGTAGCCCGATGAATAAAAACATGAGTGGAAATGCGTAAAAGATGATGTCAAGGAATTCGATGTCTCCACCATCAGGACCGGGCTGCTGAGCAACCCACATCGCCACGTCATCTTTGCTTTCAACGTAGCTATCTGCATCTGCCCACTCGAAGTCCTCACCAGTTTCCGCGGGAGGCTCGCCACCTGCAGAGCCCCCAGCATCCTTATTCTCGATCTCGATAGCGTCATCCGCAAGCGATGCCGGAAGGTACACCGACTTTTGAAAGTCGTATGCACGCGAGACCCTGCGTGGATCACCACTCACTGTCAGCTGAAGGAGCCGAGCATCACAAGGTCTCGGTACTCCCTGAAACACAAAAATCGCGAGTTGCGCTTTCGAGACGGTCAGGGGATCACGGTTTGTTGAGTTGCTTAAGCACGCCTGCGACGCTGTACTCTGTCTGCGCGGCCTGGACAGCGCGACGTGAAGCGTAGAAAGATGGCCCGGCCCTGGAGTAGGCCTTCTTGACCATCCCAACAGGAATCAGACGGGAAGCATCGAGCCGCTGCGCCGATTGCCGGATGAGCCAGGCGCCACCAACAAGTCCGATAAGCAGCGTCCCCGCCAGCAAAGGCAGAACGGTGGGAGCACGCCGCACCATGTTCGCTCCCACCCACTCAAGGATTGACCCTTCAAAAGCAGGCTCTAATGGTATTTACTTTTGAATGAATGTGGACACACGAGGCTTTTCACTCCGCGGCAGTGCTGGATTCATGCCGCATCCCGACAGCCCCACAGGAGTGGGACGCGCTGCCATCCATTGCGATTCACTCGTGGCCTATCCGCCTTTTCCCTGCCGCTTCGGCCCCTGCTATGTGGACGCATTGTCGCTGCGGGGAAGTGGAAACTCCTGGCTGCCCGCGCAGGAGACGGCAAGCTCGACTACATGAGGCCCCTTCAGCATCCCCGACCTGCTGGACATTTTCAGCTGTTCGAAACACGGAACTTCTGGGGAAGAGGTCCTTCTCTGTGGGCTTTTTGGGCGAATCTGCCTGTTCAGGTTGCTGCCCACTTTCTGGGGAAGGCTTGTTCGTGTACATTTCCCTTCGAATCACAGAGAATCAGAATGATGACAATGTCCCTAGGTGCCGAGCTGACTTGCAGCGTGGGGCAACCAAAATGTCATAGTTACACTGACTGATCTAGCTCGCAGTACCCATGTGCCACCGTTAAAATGATTGAGGCTGATGCCGGGGATATCCCACACGACCAGGCTCCGCTGGCGCTCGGGGTTTTATTCAGCACGCAAAGGATAGCCTTTGCAGTCGACGACGGGGCAATCGCATCGTGTCAGCAACAATAAGATAGGCTTCTTCAAAACAAGCTCACTGAAATGCAATGCATGTGCGGGGCCAAACGTGGACGCAGCCGATAGGCCAGCCGGAGCAGGACTCGTACAGCGCCAAATACAGAAAGTGTGATACTTCATTGCTGTACACGCCATCGCGATTGGCAGCCCGGACACACTCAAGTGCGGTCTGAATCAGTAGGCGCCACGGATGGGCGGCTGCGCAGGCAGCGTCACCACGTCCGCGCAGGGTGTGTTGATTAAAATTTCCTCTAGACGCTGGATCTCCGCCTGCTCCTCGCGACAGCGATTGCGTTCCGCCTTAAGTTCCCGTTCAAGCATCAATCGGTGGCTTGTGGCGGCGTTGGCATCCTGCTGCTTCGCCGTAGCCTTTGCCTGCAGAGCATTGGGTATCTGTTGAGGCTACAGCAGAAGCAAACTAAAAGCTGGTGCTGCCAATGAATGAAACGCGAGGATGATCAGCGCAGCTCTAATTTGCGAGTTGCGTACCCGGTGCCGCTCCTGCAGCATGGCTAGGTGGTCCTTGAGTAGTTCCTCACGGTGCAGCTCATCTTCGATGCGTGCCTGCACGTCTCGCAGGATCATGTCGGCCTGTACTGCCCAACTAGGCTCTCCAGCAGGAAGATCCGCTTCGGAGTCCTCCCAGTCAGCGCCGCCACGCCCACCCTCCGCCTGGCGCCACGCAGCTTCGCTGCTCTCGGCTTCCACAAGCTGCGACGTGCCAGCTGGCAGCTGCGCTCCATGTGCCGGTCGGTGGGTGCCTGGCGGAATCAGCATTGAGGAAACGCGAGAATGCGTCGTCGGAGAGTAAGCGTGCGCGGGCGAATACCCCCCGACGGAGCTCTGCATCGCTCCGCCACCCCACCTCTCCCCTCTCAAGAGAGAGTTCGAGTTGAAAAGCGTAGATACAGATACTTGTCCGTCTTGTACTACCAGACCGTTTACCACCTCCCCCCTTTGACTGTCTCCCAGGCCCACCGGCCTGTCGTGGTACGCAAGCAGGTGGAGCTGTAGATCGTGTTAGACAGACTGTGTACTGAACTGTACTGGTGCTTCATGAGCGAGACTTATCGACCTTACGGCCGCTCATGAAAGGGGCCGGCGTGGTCTTGGCCTGACCATTCTTTGTTCTGGTCGTTTCTGTGCCTAGTGCTGCCACAGCTGCCCGAGCCGCAGCTAGGAGGCAGGGCAGAGCTTGGATGCACCCGTGACCTATCGATTGTAGTTGAACGACGCCCGCCTTGCGTGGTGCAGCTTGTCATGGCGCGGCAGCGGCGCGCAGGGATGGTGCAGGGTTTCTGGCGGGCTGCACTGGTAATGGTGTTTCCTGTCATGTCGCTCGCGAACGGATCGGAACAATGTCAGTGGGGCAGCCTCCAGAGCAAAATCACGTGGCTTGCAAATCAGTGTGAGGCCCCGTGCCCGGGTTACGAAAAGGTGCAGTGCACATTCATGGACATGCCGCAGATTACGATTGACGAGAGGACCTACTGCTGCGTCTGCGCCCAAAACGATGATGGTCAAGGGTCTGGCGACCTCAAGCTCTGCGGAAACACGGGGAGCCCTGTACCAAAGACGACTCAGAAAGTTGTTAGCGCTTCAATCAGCGGGGTTGGAGAGGTTGGAGTTGTGCGGAGAACAAGGTTGCGTGTCCAAAATGGACAGAGCGCGTTCGTCGAGGTCGAGAAAAACAACGAATGGGCACGGTTCCAGTACCTCGAGCTATCAGTGACTTGGGAGGTGGACCCCGTCGCTGTGATGCGGCGTGACTTCAGCCCGTACTCGGTTTCTGCTGCAGTGAACAGCAGCACTGCACGCGACTCGGCGAGTCTGCCTGAACGGTTGCCCGAGCACCGCACGGAAGCTTTTGCCATGCGCCCGTACACAATCGATGACAGAACGCCGCATGAAGGACGTGTCAGTCTTCCGGCATCCCCTCCCGCGATGCACTTCAGTTCGAGCAACATGCTTTTCAGTGGGCAAGCCGCGATAGACCTGTCAGGGCCGTTGTTGCGCTCTTCGCGATGGGAATCGGATGCCAGAAGCAGCCCCAGATGGACCGTACGCGCACGCGAGCAACCAAACGCTTTGGTAGAGCCGGAATTTGCAGACTACATTGGCCACGGCAACAGCTCGATCGACGTGATCCCCGCCCTTTGGGGTTGGCAATGTTCCTCGTGTCCGCCCTGCTTCCCCTGCCATGCTCACGGAGCAGCCCGGCCGGCGCAGGTCGTGGGCCCAGTTCGGGAAAACTACTTCATTCGCCTTGGACCTCCGGTCATATCTTCCTGGGTGGAAGTCTCTGCCGTGGCCCGGTGACGCGTGTTCCTCGATCCCCAATGCGTGTCTGTGATCAAAGCGGCAGCATGTGTATGCCAGCACTCACCGCTGCCGCACGGCGCGCCCCCCGACAGCGTGGCAAAGGAGCTAGACACTGTGCCGCAAACGTTCTGGGTCGGCCCTGGCCTTCGGGCGTATCTGGTGACGCGGGCGTCGTTCGCTGGGCTCTCGTTCATGCGCTACCGCTTTACGAGTTCGCGGAAGGATGCCGTCTTCCGCTTGTTCACAGCGCACCACACCCTGGCGACCGGTTTCAACTGGCATAAGCGACGGTCGGGACAGGCACCCGGCGGAGCAGATCCGGAGGGAACGTACTCAGATGCATTCTTCTCGTCGATCCTGCTTGCGGGCCCGAAAAGCGGCTCCGAGGAGGACCGCAGCGGGCAGGAGATCCATCCCACGTGGACGGTCGAGAGCGACTCTCCCGCCGAGCTGGAGGCGGTGGTCGAGACGGTTGCTGCGAGGCGCATCGCGGTGGACGACGCCGTTACGTTCAAGTTCGGTGACGCCAGGGTGGAGCTCATGGTGATCTCTCCCCTGCGGCCGTCGCGAGGCCGGCTCTACTTCCAGATTATGCCGTCGTATGATGCCGACGCGCGGGAGGCCTACCCTTCGTGGGAAACACTCATGGGAAACCTCCGTCTCGTCAGCACAGCAACCCTGGAAGGCGAGCGCACGTACTCGCAGATTTCAGAGTGCGCCCCCCGTCCGCAATCCCTGCGGACAAGCGGCCTGCATTGAAACGGGGAGTTTGTACCTGATTAGCGATCTGTGCGGGGCCAACGCAGCTGGGGATACACTTCAGACAAGATTCCAGGGATTCAAGTGATGGTTGGTGACTGGGACACGAGCACAGACGTTTACTTTGAGATCTACCTGCGTCCCGGCAAACCAAGCGTGCGCTTCACAGCCGTCTGCTACCAGGTCGACTCGACGTTCTCCACCTGGAGGTGGTGGTTCGGGTCCGTCCTCTTCTCCATGCTTGTCTTCTGCATCGCGCGCTGCTTCCTCTGCCGGCGTCGAATCGCGCCCGCAGAAAGCTTCGACCGCGGGCGGTCAGTGCAACTGGTGCCCCTCGCCCTCGCGATGGGCGCCGGCGGGCTGCCCCCCAGAGCTGCGCCCGAAGCCGTCATGGCGACAGAGCCTCCACCGACGCGGCTGCGCAAGGTGGCCGACATGATGTACCGCCGCGAGGGGGCGCCGGGCGAGTGCGCCACCTCGCACGAGCCCGACGCCGGGGGGGGGGAAGAAGACGTCACGTGCGTCGTGTGTCTCGACCGCCCGCGCGAGTCAGTGCTGCTCGAGTGCGGGCACGGCGGGCTGTGTGTCCCGTGCGCGATCTCGCTGTGGCGGCAGGGCCCCGCGCGCCGCCACTGCCCCATGTGTCGCAAGGCGTTCGTGGGCGTTGTCCGCATTGTGCAGGAGCAGGACGGTGTCGCGGAGGTGCGCTGCCTGTCCTCCCAGAGCCCTGCGGCGAATGGCAGTTTGCAGGTCACTCCAGGCTCCGGCATCAACGTGTGGGGTCGGTGGCAGGTGGATGTGGTCGAGTACGCGTACGCTTCCTCCGGGGGCAGCCCTGCCGAGCAGTCGCAAGTAGTCGTGATCAGATCGAACGAGTCGTAGTGACGCTCTTCAAATGCGAGCGCGAGGCAGCGGGTGTTACGGCTGCACGGGAGAACATGTCCTAGTTTCAAGAATCGTAAATGAATGTGTAATCTGTATTGCTGTAGCTGTTGCTGTGACCGTGGCTGTTAGCGAGATGGCAGATGGCGTCCGTGTCGAAGCGAAGGAGCACATTGCTGGCCTGCGTCATGCTTCCAAGAGTAGACACATGTTCTGGCCAAGTGAACTTGAGCTTCGCACGTGGCTGGTGCGGAACTGACGCGCAAAGAGGCCCTTCTTCGTCTGCACACTATCCTTAATTTATTGAAAACCCCGTTATGAATTATGGACACAACATACGCCATCAATCGCTTGATTGTCATTCAGCGTATCTTTCTCTCTGTACATCATTCCAGGGTGCCATTGACCCGATCTGTGCTATCAACTCCAAACAATGCTCGGGCTATCAATCCCGAAGAATCATCGACCGCATCACCGCGCATGCTGCCCAGCCCGCGCCCGACCTCTTCGCTCTACTCGCTCCTTGCGCTGAGCACCGTGCCGGGCGCGTTCTTCATGTGTATGGGTGGGGCAGCCGAACCCCGCGGCTGCGCAGGCCAAGTGCGTGTGCAGCGTATTACTGCGTCCAGCACCGCAACGCCAAGGCCCAGCACACGAGGCACAGATGTATTCTGCCGTGCAGGCACACGCAACCCCCTCGAAATGCTGCGCCACGTTCTACTTCTTGGCCGTCTGGTTGGCGACCCCCGCAATCTGGGCCTTGATCGCCTGCGGCGACGCGCCCGCGGCGAGCTTCAGGCGGCGCCGCGCGCGCGAGCACGCAGAGGGCATCGGCTGGGACTCCTCCGCTTTGAGGAAAGGATGAAACAAGGAAGGACAAGAGAGGGGGGGTCAGGACCTCCTGGTCGCCGAGGTAGCGGCCAGACATGGGCGCCCACGCCTGCGCGTGCTTGATTGGCTTGAGGTTCTCGTCGAGCTCGTAGACGAGCGGGACGGACGTGGGGATGTTGAGGTTGGCGATCACGTCCTCGGGGATGTCGTCGAGGTGCTTCACAAGCGCGCGCAGCGTGTTGCCGTGCGCCGAGATGAGCAGCTTCTTGCCGGACTTGATGATCGGGACGAGTGTGTCGTTCCAGAGCGGCATGAAGCGCGCGACCACGTCCTTGAGGGACTCCGTGTTCGGGATGTCCTTGGGGTCGAGGTTCTTATACTTGGCCTCCTTGGCCGGGTGGAACTCGTTCCCAGCCTCCATGACGGGCGGTGGGGTGTCGTACGAGCGGCGCCAGATGAGAACCTGGTCCGCACCGTGCTTGGCGACGGTCTCGGCCTTGTCGAGGCCCTGCAAGCCGCCGTACATGCGCTCGTTGAGGCGCCAGTCGTGGTGGACGGGCGTGTACATGATGTCGAGGTCCTCGAGCACGTTCCAGGCGGTCTTGATGGCGCGCTTGAGGGTCGAGGTGTACACGACGTCGAACTCCTTGAAGCCCTCCGCCTTGAGCGACGCGGCCGCGCGGTGCGACTCCGCCTCGCCAGTGTGGTAGAGAGGCACGTCCACCCACCCGGTGAAACGGTTCTCAACGTTCCACAGCGACTCGCCGTGGCGCATCAGCACGATGGTGTACGTCTGCACAACGGCAAGAAATTAAACCATGCCAGTCCTCGGCCCCGCGTGTGGCTCTCCCTCGTGGGCCGGCACAGTCCCATGGATGCTCCGGCCTCCGTTCTCGCCGCAGTCCACAAAAGTTGAAACAGCACCCCGCAGCGAAGAACCGGGCAGTGCTGTGTAAGGGATCCTAAATGGCCACTGAGCATCCCAAATCCTGCAGGAAACTGGTCGCGCGCAGCCGCCATGTGCAAAATCCTTGAAACGTGTCCCTACATGGCAGCGGACAGACCGAGGAACCCACCTAGGGTATCCCCGCCGCGAAGCTCCCCGCCGGTGGCCTCACAGGAATCGGGGCATTTGGGAAGAGAAATTGGACCAAAACCGGCTACCACGCCGCGTGTGGGCGGGGAAGTGCACCATCTTGGGATGCGAAGCTCTCTGCCCTAGACGCGAGAGATGCGCAGAGCTTCCTATATGAACAGACCAGTCGGACTCATTGCTAAAACTAGTTTTAGAGAGCCCGGGCGAGGATTTTAGTCAGTTCATTGTGGTCCGACACGCTCTTGGTGCGCTCGTCCCCGGCAGGGGATGCTGAAATGGTTCAAGTCGCCTCTTACTGGCGCAGAAGCATTGATGCAATCTGCCATCATCGAGGCGACGACACCTGCAGTCTCAGGAGAAGGTGACCCTGCTGCGCTGGTCCGTGTTCTTGAGCTCCTACGACAAGGTGGCACAGCTGGCACCGAGCACAGCGACTTCTGCGTCTGTCACATCAAAAAGCGCGTGAAATCCAGGAAACCTGGGGTGCAGCATCTAAGCCTCGTTGTGCTCGATCGCCTTCTGGAGCTTGGTGACCCGAGGTTCCGTGCTTGTGTTGCCACCAACATACTCAAGCGTATCGAGTTCATCGCTACTTCGTGCACTAATGAAGTAGTGGCCAGCACAGCGTTGACTCTTTTGAAGAAGTGGGATGATCAATACGGCAACGATGCGCGCTTGCGAGAGTTTGCACATGCAAACACTCGCGTGCAGCAGTTGAGCATCCCTACAGCACGCCCGCCGGCAGGCGTCGCAGCGCAGGCACCTGGCAACCCTACAGAACGCCCGCCAGCGACTGGCCAAGCTCAAGGAGTCGTAGGAGAGAGTCAGACTGGATGGATAGAGCGCCCACGTCCTCTAAATGCAGGTGCCAGAGAGGCAAGTGCGCAAGCCGTCGGCGCTGAGGCACAGGAGCAGGACCTTGGGGAAGTGCTACGAGCGCTCGGGGACCGAGGAGGCGCCGAGCGGGCCGCGCCCGCGAGTAAGGGGGAGGGCGATGATGCGTGGCGGTCGATGACCTATTCTCAGGTTCCAGCCCTGCAGAGCTTTCAGGGGCGAGGGCCATGCAATTCTGTAACACGAAAGGCTTGTCTCAAAAAGCTCGGGGGCTGCCACCAATTTACCTGCCAGCCTTGCGCAGGTTAAGGAAGTGGTTAATTTAGTCCGGGCGCTGGTTTCTGAGCCGGTATTGTCCGAAGACCAGTGGGGGGTGCTAGACACTGTCGCGCGGCGCTGCGAGGCGGCGAGTTGCTGGCTGCAGGCACCTGCCCACCCTTCACACAGCTCCGTCCTGGGCACATCTGCGAGTGGTCTGCGAGATGCAGACGGCTTTCTCAGATCCATCCACTGCGCAGAACGAGATCAAGACGTGCGAGGACGAGTCGGCAACCGCTGTCTTCCTGCTGCTCAACGACTCCGCCTGCCACAGCCTGAAGCAATGGAAGGAGCTGTCCGCGGCGCGGGTGCGCGCAGTGCAGGAAGCGCTGTCGACAGATTCAAGAGAGGCTGCAGGCGCAGGATCGGCTTCGTCTGCTGTGATGCAAGACTCTCTGGATCCGTCCGCCCCAAGCCTGGCTGCACTGCCACCATCTGTGCCTGCGGAGGCCGCGGCTCGCGCTGGCGGTGAGCCCTTAGAGGGAACCGTCGCGGGGGGCACTTCAGCTGCGAGTGCATCCCCCCTTCCCGCTGCTGTTTGGGACGTTGCTGCGCGAGCTCTCACCGCCAATCAGCTGGCAGAGGTGTAACGCGCGCCGCGCCCTGACGCCAAGCCTACTGCGTCTCCAGCCCACACGTTCTGCCCAGTGCTGAGATACCCGTTCGGGCGCAGGTTTTCGATGCGCTGAACCGCAACGTCCAGGCGGTTGAAGAGGAACTGCGCGCAAGAGCTAGCGGGGTAGACACGGGAGACGACAAGGCTCGAGCCCGCGCATCCGGAGCAGCTACCGCCCGCCCCAGCGAGCCTGCGGCGCCCCAGGCGGTGTGACTCCTGTGCGTCTTGCAGGAGCTTCAGCGCGTGCGCGATCTCGCCGCGGCAGTCAAGTGCGCTCTCACGCGCCAAGGAAGCACTGCGCTTGCGGCTGCCGCGCTGCAGGTGGCCCCTTCCCTGCGCGGGGGCCGCACTCCTCTGCAGATGGGCGGTTTGCCACGTCAGAGCTCCCTGCCACGTCAGAGCTCCCTGCCCTGCCGGCCGGTTGCGGGGGCTTCCCGGCCATCGATTGCGTGAGCGTGGCCCCTCAGCGTGCCGTGCGCCCTTGTGACGTCGGCGCCTGCGCAGAGGGGGGTGCACGGCACGCGCTATTTCCAAGACCTCGAAATGCTCCTGCACAAGTGACGCACCCCAGGCCCAGGCGAGGCAGCGGGAACGGGGTGGGGGCAGTGGGTGTCCAGAGCGTCGGACGAGCGGTGTCGCGGTGTCGGGCGTCCGCGGGTCAGGAGGCTACTCTTAGGTTTAGCATGTACAAAATACAGCGCAGCACGTAACGCCCTCAAACGCCACTGCGCCCTACGATCTAAATTCGGGGTTGTGCAGCTACGGCGCGTTGGGCTGTGCCGCCGGCTGCTCGCCCCCCTCCTCCCGTGCAGGTTCGCCCTATGCTTCTCCTGTCCGGATATCGGTCGTCGCAGGCGGCATGTAGTAGGACTTGACAAGGGACGCGGCCAACGCGCTGCTCGCCTTCATCGCTCGTGTCCGGCAATGCGACCACGCGTCGAGCTCACTCAATTCCTTGGTCTGGGCTGCGATCGCAGTGAAAATCTGCTTCGCGCCAAGTTCGTCCCGGGACTCTTGATGAAGTGCTTTCTCAATCATGTCGTCAGGCATTCCCTCTGTCTTCGCCTTCGCAGCTAGCTGTTTCGAAACAATCAGCCGATTGAGGTGCTTAGAGTTGGCACCTTGAATTTCGTCCACCTCATTGCCCTCGCCATCGTCATCATAACCGTCGGACGCCTTCCTTTCGTAGTAGGCTTCATAGATCTCGGAGAAGTTTGTCCCGATGACTGTGGTTGGCATTGCGAGAACAATCACACCCGTGATGGCGGTTACTGCGCCGACGAGCTTGCCCCATTCGTCGAGCGGCGCCATATCACCGAATCCCACGCAACACATGCTGACAAGTGTCCACCACATCGCTGCTGGGATCGAGTTGAACTTGCTCAGGCGCCCGTCGTGCCTGAAACATAGATTCCCGGTTGCGAGACACTCGGAACCTTCGCCGCACCAATCACCCTTCGACGAACTTATCGGGACGGGCAGCCAAGTATTGTTGAGCCCCATTAGTTCCATGAGGTGCATCTCAGCAACTGAGCCGCTGAAGTTCTTGACCTCGGAATTGTTGTATGTCAGTAGCGTGCAATCCCGCCCCGTAGACTGACCGCCTTCGCACATATACTGGATTTGGCAGCCAACCCCCACTTCGGTGAAAAACACGATAGCACCAAACAAGACCTGGATGATCAGAACGAGGAAGAGCACGGACATGAGGAAACTTGCCGATTCCTCCAGCGTAAGGAGAAGGATTTGCATCCCGTCGTTATGTCTGCCGAGCTTCAGCAACCGAAATACGCGGGTAATACGAATCACACGCACGAAAGCCAAGCCTGTGGTTTCTTCGGGCGGCTCTCCATTCCTCGTCGCAGTGATTATTGCCTCAAGATAGAAGGGGAAGATCGCAAGAAGGTCCACGATGTTCATGTAGCCCAGCATGAACACAGCGCGCGAGTGCACTACGTCCCGCAGTGTTGTTGGCGGCCGCGGCGTGTCAAGATTCAAAGGAGGCGGACGGGCACCCAGATTAAGGGCCTCATCTTTTACATCCTCCTTGGCCTCTTCATCATCTTCGTCATCCTCCCCTGGTGCCTGCGGCTTCTCGTTTGGCAGGGGAGAGCAGATGAAGCGCAGAACATACTCCACAGTGAAGAAGATGACACAGACCAACTCCAGAGTGCCGAAGGTGCCGTACTCGTCGTAGTAGAATGCCGGAAGCGTTTGCACCACGAATGCTACTGACGAGAGGACTATGGTTGACATCATCACGACCGACCACAGTTTCGCCTGCGGAGGGAGCAACGTGTCAACAAGTCCGCGCAACCCCCGTACTGTTCGAACCAAGCGCATTCGAAATGCACCCCAGTAGCTTTCCGCGTACACTATGAGCACAACCGCCACCACTGCAGTAGCTGCCCAGAGTTGCACAGCTGCTTCACTGCGGTAGCGAACTGGTCCGTCAGCGGGTCAAAGCAGCGCGGGAAAGTGGCACGTACTGCTCGATTGTAGGATGGGTGCTCCATTATCATCCACAGGACTTCTCGTTTCGACATACCCGATCGCGTATAGAAGGATGCTCGTGAGCGGCGGTCGCCGACCGGTGCAACCTGCGTTCCTTTCACCCCGTGATGCGATGAATCACCAACCTCCGAATCCCCAACAGGGTTTCGCTCGCTGCTATGGCTGCGTGCATGTGCGCCCGCTGCTATGGCTGCGTGCATGTCACTGCAGCCCCTTCCTCACCCAGCGCCCGGTCCCAGCGTCGTCAGTTGAAGACTGAAACCACTCTAAATCTATTTTAGACTCTTCGGAAACTCCAAACTTGCGGTGAACAACTTTTGGGCTCGCTGAGAAGGGCGTAGGCACGGGGGATCAAGCGGAATGCAAGGTGAAGATCGGGCGCTGGCTGCTGCAAGACAGTGGATTATAGAAAAGGGTCTGTCGGAAGAGGATTATCGCGTGCAGCTCACCGCACTTCAGGCTTGCCCGCCGAACTGCTTCAGGTTCTGTTCTGTCAATCAGCCATGTTGAGCTGATGACTCTACGCTGCGTTGCTGCAAGCTGCAGAACTGCTTCACGGTATTAAAGTAATACTCCACAGCATCAGAAAAAGGCCATGTAAAGTTGCAGCGTGCAGTACAGAAAAGGAGCATACCTGCTACGGGAAGATTTACCGCGTCTATCCTGAAAGTCTAGTTGCGTCCTGCCCCTGGTTGATCTGCGTCTCGTCCATAGTGTGGATGTGCTGTGTCAGAAGCTCGACTATTCCGAAGATCCCAAGGACCTGTTGCAAAGAAGCCGCGTTCTGGTCCGCTGCCCAGCGAGTCCCCTGTGCCCGCGCACAGGGTGCATCTGCGGCTTAGATCGCCTCCGACGCGGTGTTGGGCAGGAAGTGGACCGAGAAAGCGGCGCCATAGAGACTGTGCTGCCTGCCCGAGACGCGAAGGACTTCGCGCGCGCGGCCCATCTCGAGCGTGTGCTGATCAAGACAGAAGCGATGGAGCTCAAGCTGGTTGAGAAGGGCAATTCGGCAGCGAACGGTGCGTTTCTACGCTCTGCGCATTCACCGCAACAATGCTTGCGCAGTATTGAGCGACCCAGAGCTGCAGACAAGCGGTGAATTTTAGCAGCGGCAGGCGAGGAGCTGGCAGGACCGGAACGAGACGAGAGAGAGCGGCTCGAAGGGATGGCGATGCTCCTGGAGCATGACCCAGCCCGCCGCCTCGAGCAGGAAACCGCTCCCGTTGCTCGCGACTGCGACCCCTGTGGCCGTCTGCTTGCAGCGCGAGGAATTGTTGCCAGCAAGCCGTTTGCAACTCCGGGGAGCGGTTCCAGACCAGCCAAGCGCACCGTGGCTGATTGCCGAACGGTTGCAGGTGGAAGAGGAGATTTTGCGAGTGCAGGCCCTCCAGGCGCGTGCCCGGCGTGACCGTAGCTGCGGCAGCATGCGGGTTGCTGCTTTTGGTGATGATGATTTCTGACGAGGGTTGAATAGAGCATGCTGATTGCGAGCGGCTCGGGGGCAGGAGGGGTTCAGGGCGGAGGCCGTCCGCCTGCCGAAGGAGTTCGTCGAGGGGGGCTTCCATGGCTTCGGGAATGAGCATGAGGAGGGTGACGCGAGCGAGGATCCTTCCGGAGGGTGAGTGCGCTCATGCGCGAGGCGTATGAAACTTTCGCGCTCAACTGGATGTAGGCTGAATAGGCACTGCGCGAGCGGCGCACTTAAGTTCACGCTTTATCGACGTTTCGAGCGATACCACGCTGGAACTGAACATCCCTCTCACATTGATGGCTGCCCACGACATTTTGACCTTCCTTAATACTCCAACCTACCTTAGCGCTGCCCTTACACCTTCGCATGAATTAAACCCTTCTTTAGATGATGAAGCTCTAGGACACATTGAGCGATTTGAGCGACTCTTCTCCAAACGAGGACGGAATAGCTCGCTGCTTCCCAGCACCCTCCTTTGCTCGATACCGGTCGCCCTCTGTAAAGGGGAGGGTGCAGCTTAGCCCCTTGCCATCCCGCGGACGAATGCATACTAGAAATGAGGGTCGCCGAGCCGACAGGACTCGCAGGTAGAGGGGGCGCGAACCTGCCCACATCTTCTTCTCGTTCTCCTGCAGATAGTACTGCTGCGGGCCGATGATACTCCCTGGGCGCGCGATCCGGTTCCAAGCAATGAACTCCTTCGCAGTCCAGCGGAAGTGCTTCATCACGTACAGCCCGATCAGCGTCCC